>Ga0196970_1000083_pt1 | contig 156214 bp, 156 predicted proteins | sample S1v_513CmetaG_FD_148672 | JGI IMG/M metagenome (GOLD analysis project Ga0196970, IMG submission 148672) | Soil microbial communities from Anza Borrego desert, Southern California, United States - S1+v_5-13C | ecosystem: Environmental > Terrestrial > Soil > Desert | place: USA: California... | reverse complement strand
TCTCGGCGCGCTCCTTGTCGGCCAGCTCGGGGCGGCCGCCCTTGTCGTACAGCTCGATGGATTCGCGGCGCTGCTTGATCATGCCCTGCATCATGGAGAGCATCTCGTCCTCGCCGATGCCGTCGGTGACGCCGCGGCCACGGGCCTCGATGTCCTTCTCCTTCAGCTTGGCGATGATCATGCGCACCGCATCGACGGTGGGCTGGTCCTTGGCGCGCATGGCCGTCTTCAGGGCCTCGCTCAGGCGCTCGCGCAGCGACATGGTCTCGTTTCCTTCTTTCCGATCGGCGTGGCGATACCTAGCGCATTCCTCCTCCGGCATCCAGACATGACGGGGAAGCGAAACGAGCGCTGGAAATCCTTCCCCCGATCGACATATACGTTGACCGGCCCACCGCTCCTGACTATTCGTCCCAGGCTTCCGCCCGCCCGAAACGGGCGGGTGCGGTGTGCCGCGCGGGCCGCATCGCCGACGCCGTCCCGCGTGAAGCCATATGTTGCCCGCGGCAGGCGTTGTTAAGGTCCGGATCCGATGCCCGACAGCAATCTCCCCGAAGTCCACACCGGTGTGCTCGTTCTCGCCGATGGAACCGTCTTCCGCGGCCGCGGCATCGGTGCCGTCGGGGATTCGGTGGGCGAGGTGTGCTTCAACACCTCCATGACCGGCTATCAGGAGATCCTGACCGACCCCAGCTACGCCGGCCAGATCATCACCTTCACCTTCCCGCACGTCGGCAACGTCGGCGCCAACGCCGAGGACGTGGAGACGACGACCCCGGCGGCGCGCGGCCTGATCCTGCGCGCCGACATCACCGACCCGTCGAACTGGCGCGCCACCCGCCACCTGGACGACTGGCTGAAGAGCTTCGGCCTGATCGGCCTGGCCGGCATCGACACGCGCCGCCTGACCCGCCGCATCCGCGACCTGGGCGCCCCCAACGGCGTCGTCGCCCACAACCCGAAGGGCGAGTTCGACCTGGAGGCGCTGCGCGCCAAGGCCGCCGGCTGGCCGGGGCTGGAGGGCATGGACCTTGCCAAGGACGTGTCCTGCCGCCAGACCTACAACTGGGACGAGGCGGGGTGGACCCTGGGCAAGGGCTATGGCCGGCAGGAGAACCCGCGCTTCCACGTGGTCGCCATGGACTTCGGCGCCAAGCGCAACATCCTGCGCTGCCTCGCCGACGCGGGCTGCAAGGTGACCGTGGTGCCGAGCACCGCGACCGCCGAGGAGGTGATGCGCCACAAGCCGGACGGCGTGTTCCTGTCCAACGGCCCCGGCGACCCCGCCGCCACCGGCGAATACGCCGTGCCGGCCATCCGCGACCTGCTGAACACCGGCGTGCCGATGTTCGGGATCTGCCTGGGCCACCAGATGCTGTCGCTGGCGCTGGGCGGCCGGACGGTGAAGATGGAGCGCGGCCACCGCGGCGCCAACCACCCGGTCAAGGACCTCGCCACCGGCCGGGTCGAGATCACCAGCCAGAACCACGGCTTCGTCGTGGTGCCGGAAAGCCTGCCGGCCGACGTCGAGGTGACGCACGTCAGCCTGTTCGACGGCTCCAACGAAGGCATCCGCCTGAAGGGCAAGCCGGTCTTCTCGGTGCAGTACCACCCCGAGGCCTCGCCCGGCCCGCAGGACAGCCATTACCTGTTCCATCGCTTCGTCGACCTGATGGACGGCAAGCCGCTCCCCTGATCGAAAAGGAAGGGCCCCCTCAGGGGCCCTTCTTCGTTCCGGGCGCGCGCTCGACGCCGCCGAAGGCGGTGGTGCCGCCGCGCGTGCCGGGCGAGGAACCCGGCTGGCCAAAGTCGGTGCTGTCCGGGGCCGGTCCCTCGGCGGATCGGCTTGCGGTCTCGCGGTGCACTTCGGTCATGGGGCCGGGACGCTGGTCGAACGGCGCGTCCGCCGCCGTGCCCCAGTCCGCCCCCCGCGCCTCGCCCGAAGAGGCGCCGGCCACCGCCCCGTCCGGCACAGGCTCCGCCATGGGTCCCGGCCGCTGGTCGAAGGGCGCCCAACCCACGGTCTGCCAGTCGGCGCCGCGGCTCTCGGCATCGCTCCTCCCGGCACTCCCGCCGCCCTCGATGCGGGCGGCTTCCTCGGCAGCGCGGCGGGTGCCGCCGGCGCGGGCTTGGCGGGACAGGATACCGCGCACCTCGCCGGCCCGGTCGTCCTCGGCGCGCACCAGCAGCAGGGCGCCACCACGCTGCACGCCTTCGGCATAGCGCTGCATCTCCGATTCCGGCACGCCGAAACCCGACAATACGCCGACCATGCCGCCGGCCACCGCCCCGGCGCCGGCGCCGGCCAGGGCGGTAACGGCCGAGCCGGCCGCCAGGATCGGCCCGATACCGGGAATCGCCAGCGCCGACAACCCCATCAACAGCCCGCCGGCGCCGCCCACCGCGGCACCGACCCCGGCGGCCTGCGCCGCCTGATCACCGGTGACAAGGCTGATCGCATCGCGCGGCACGCCGGCGGCGTCGAGCGCCTCCACGGCGCGGCGAGCCTCGTCGAGACGGTCGTAGAGGGCAACGACGGTGGTCGTCATCGAAACCTCCTGTCAAAACGAGCCTGCTAAAAAGTAAGGTTAAAACGCCAGAGCGCCGGCCACCAGGATCAGCGCCGCGATGATGATGGCGGGGATCGCCATGCCGCCCAGCGACCAGCCGCGCAGGCCGGCGGAGGGCGGTGTCACCGTGGGGCTGCGCTGCGTCGGCGGCACGGCGCCCTGCGCCTGCTCATAGACGGTGCTGTGGTCGGGGCCGGTGCGGAGCGTGCCGTCGCGCACGTTCAGCGGCGAACCGGCCGGCTGCCGGGAATCGGCCATGGGACACTCCCCGTGGTGGTTCATTCCTCGACCAGCCAACAGAGCTTCGTTTCGATTGGTTCCGGACCGGAAAGCTGATGGACAGCACTGGAACGCACACAGTGGTTGTGCCTTTTTCCGGGCGGCGTGCTACCATCGGACTGGCCGCCGCCCTGGCCGGGAGCGCCGGCCCGATCCGTCCGAAGGCCTGTCACGTTGCGCGTGCACGACGCCCAGATCCGCACCGGTGCGACGCCGGCTTCCCACCGCTCCCCCGCGGCCGGCGGAATCCCCTTGCGCTCGGGACTGGTGCTGCTGGTGCTTGCGGCGCTGGTGCCGGTGCTTGCGTTCGCCGGCTGGCTGGTCGCCCGCATGGCCGACACGCAGGGCGCCGCCATCGAGGAGCGCGGCCGGCATCTGGCGCAGACCCTGGTCGTCGCCGTGGACCGCGAGTTGACCGCCATGTCCTCGGCCCTCCAGGTGCTGACCACCTCGCACCACCTGGAGGTCGGCGACTTCGCCGCGTTCCACCGTCAGGCGACGGAGGTGCTGCGCCACAAGGATATCCGGCGCGACGGCATCCACATCGTGTTGACCGACACCGCCGGCCAGCAGATCGTCAGCACCCGCCGCCCCTATGGCGAGCCGCTGCCCACGGCGGCCAGCGCCGCCCAGGTCGTGCGCGTCGCCGAAACGGGCCAGGCCCGCATCTCCGACCTGTTCAGCGGTGCCGTCGCACGGGCGCCGCTGGTGTCCGTCAGCGTGCCGGTCTGGCGGGATGGGCGCGTCGCCAACGTGCTGTCCATGAGCATCCCGGTGGAGGTCCTGTCGGGCCTGCTGCTGCGCCAGGGCCTGCCGGACGACTGGACCGCCGCCGTGCTGGATCGCAAGGGCGTGTTCATCACGCGCACCCTGGCGCACGAGCGTTTCGTCGGCACCCCGGCCGCACCCGACGCCTGGGCGCTGGCGGGCGGGCGCGACAGCGGCAGCTACCGCCACACCTCGCGCGACGGGGTTCCGACGTTCTACGCCTTCGCCCGCTCGGCCGTGTCGGGGTGGACGGTCTCGGTGGGCGTGCCGCTCGCCACCATCGAGGCGCCGATGCGCCAGTCCATGCAGGTGGCCCTGGTGGGCGGCGCGCTCCTGCTGCTGCTCAGCGTCGTGATGACGCTGGCGGTCGGCCGCCGGCTGTCCGGGCCCGTCGCCCAGCTGGCGGCTGCCGCGGAGGCGCTGGGGCGCGGCGAGACGCCGGGCGGCACGCGCACGCTGGTGCGCGAGGTGAACGCCGTGGGGGCGGCGATGCGCGACGCGGCGCTGCGGCTGGACGACGGCGCCACGCAGCAGCGCATGGCCATGCAGGCCGGCGGCATCGGCATCTGGCGCCTGGACGGGCGGACCGGGGAGCTGCGTTGCTGGGGCCGCTCGGCCGCGATCCTGGGTCTGGGCGCCGGCATCGTCGAGGCGCCGGTCGCGCATTGGATCCGCAACGTGCCGGCCGGGCACCGCGACCGCCTGCTCGCCACCCTGCACCCGGCCGGCGCATCGGCCGGCGCCTTCGCGCGCGGCGATTTCGACCTTGAGTTTCCGGTCGAGCATCCGGACGGCGAGACCCGCTGGGCGGCGTTGCGCGGCGCCGTCCTGGGCGACGGCGGACCGGAGTCGCGCCGCGCCGTCGGCATCCTGGAGGACATCACCGAGCGCAAGCGCGCCCTGGAGATGCAGTTGGTCGAGGCGGAGGAGCGGCACGCCGCCGACCGCCGCCTGTTCGCGGCGATCATCGAAAGCTCGACCGACCTCGTCGCGGCGCTCGACCTGGACCTGCGCTTCATCCTGTTCAACAGCGCCTACCAGACCGAGTTCGAGGCGATCTTCGGCCGCCGCCCGCAGATCGGCGAACGGCTGGCGGACGCGCTGTCCCACCTGCCGGACGAGCGCGGGCCGGCGCTGGCGATCTGGAGCCGCGCGGTGGATGGCGAACGGTTCACGGTGGTGCACGACTTCGGCGACGTCCGCCATGCCCGGCGCACCTACGAAATCGCCTACGACACCATCGTCGACGGTGCGGGCAAGCGCATCGGCGCCTTCCATCTGGCCCGCGACGTCACCGAGCGCGAGCGCGCCCGCGCCGCGCTGACCCAGGCCGAGGATACGCTGCGCCAGGCGCAGAAGATGGAGGCGATCGGCCACCTGACCGGGGGCATCGCGCACGATTTCAACAACCTGCTCCAGGCCATCGGCGCCAGCCTCTACCTGATCGAGCACCGCGTCACCGCGCCCGAGGTGCTGGAGCCGCTGCGCATGGCGGTGAAGGCGGTGGACCGCGGCGCCACGCTGACGCAGCACCTGCTGGCCTTCTCGCGCCGCCAGCGGCTGGAACCGCGGCCGGTGGACGTGGGTGCCCTGGTGCGCAACATGGGCGGCCTGCTGGAACGCACCCTGGGCGGCACCATCCACATCGCGGCAGAGGCGGACGCCGAGCCGTGGCCGGCGCTGGTGGACCCGAACCAGCTCGAAATGGCCATCCTCAACCTGGCGATCAACGCCCGCGACGCCATGCCGTCGGGCGGCACGCTGACGATCCGCAGCGCCAACGCGCCGCTGGGCGACGACGACGACCGGCCGAACACGCTGCCGCCCGGCGACTACGTGGCCATATCGGTGCGCGACACCGGAACCGGCATGAACGACGAGGTGGCGGCGCGCGCGTTCGAGCCGTTCTTCACCACGAAGGGTGTCGGGCACGGCACCGGGCTGGGGCTCAGCATGGTGCATGGGCTGGCCGCGCAGTCGGGCGGTGCGGTGCGGCTGGACACGCGGCTGGGAGAAGGAACCATGGTAACGCTCTACCTGCCGCGTGCCGACGGCCCCGAGGAGGCGGAGGCCGGGCGCGATCCCGTACCGACGGCGGCGGAGCCGGCGCGCCCCGCCTGCGTGCTGCTGGTCGAGGATGAAGGGCTGGTGCGTATGGCGACGGCCACCTTCCTCGACCAATCCGGCTTCCGCGTCGTCGAGGCGGCAAGCGGGGCGGAGGCGCTGGCCATCGTGCGCGGGGGCGAGCCGGTCGACCTCGTGCTCACCGACTACGCCATGCCGGGGATGACGGGGCTGGAGCTGGTGCGCGCGCTCCGCGCCGAGCGGCCGGACCTGCCGGCGCTGATGGTGACCGGCTACACCGAGGTGCCGCAGGCGACGCTGGCGGTGGAGGGGCTGACCATCATCCAGAAGCCCTATCGGCCCGACGATCTGGTGGCGCGCCTGCACGCCGCGCTCGCGGCGCCGTTGGCCGAAGCCGGCGTGTAGCCATGCCGGCCGAAGGACGGCCGCCCTGCCCGCTTTGCGGCCGGCCGCTGGTGCCCGGGCCGAGCGTCAACGAGCACCACCTGCTGCCGCGCACCTACGGTGGCCGCGAAACGGTGACCCTGCACCGGATCTGCCATGACAAGATCCACGCCGTGCTGAGCGAGGCGGAGTTGCGCGACCACTTCCACACCATCGAGCGGCTGCGCGCCCATCCGGAGATCTCCGCCTTCCTGCGCTGGGTCGCCCGCAAGCCGCCGGAGTTCGTGGACGGCCATGCCTCGGGGCGCGGAAGGCGGCGGTAATTCCCATGCCCGATCGAGAGAAGGGTTACAGCTTCGTCTTGCCCTTGATGTACTTGGACAGTTCGCCGCCGCAGCTGCCGCTGACGCGCTTGTACTCGGCGATGGTGTCCACCTTGGCCTGACGGCGGTCGCGCTCGCGGGAGAAGTCCTGGAGAAGCTCCTTCAGCGCCGCGTCGAGCGGCCGCCGCAAGGCCTGGGCCGCCTGCTGCTGGCTGCGCGCGCGGACCGAGCCCAGGCGCGCCGCCGCCGTCTCGATCCGGCGGCGGATGGCCGGCGCGAACTCCTTCAGCAGCGCCTCGTCGGTGGCGACGTGCATCATCTCGTGCGCCAGCACCTCGCCGTGGATGCAGGAGCCGCGCGGCAGTTCGCGCGCGACATACACGACGCGCTCGATGAAGCCGAAGGTGACCTTGACCGTCGACAGGGCCGCGCAGACCGAACCGTCGCGTTGCGGCTGGAACAGCACGCCGAACTGCGACTGCTCCCCGTATTTGGCGTGCGCAAGGCCCAGGATGTTGCCGCCCGACGCCCCCGCCGGCCCCGGCGCACGGCCGGGCAGGCCAGCCAGCTGGGCGGTCGAGCGCGTGTCGTCGCGCCCCAGCGGCACCACCTGGAAATCGACCTGGACGGACGGCCGGTCAAAGGCCGGACAGCCGTTCGACTGGGCGGCCGCTGGACGGGGCGCGGATAGCACGACGGCCGCCCCGAGGGCGGCCGCCATGGCAAGACTTGCGTTGAAGGGGCGCATCATCCCCAGGATGTCGGCATGCGCCCCGCGCCGCACAAGACCCTCAGCGCCGCCCCGGATAGAGGAAGCGCGTCTTCAGCGTGCCGTCGATCGCCTTCAGGTCGTTCAGCACCTCGCCCTCGTCCACGTCTCCGTCGGCATCGATGACGACGTAGCCCAGTTCCGGATCCGTCTGCAGGTACTGGGCGGCGATGTTCAGGTTGCGGGCCGAGAACACGTCGTTGATCTTGCGCAGCACGCCCGGCACGTTGCGGTGCAGGTGCAGGAAGCGCGTCGCCCCGTCGTGCACCGGCAGCGCCACCTGCGGGAAGTTGACCGCGCCGATGGTCGAGCCGTTGTCGGAGTACTCGATCAGCTTCTGCGCCACCTCGGTGCCGATGTTGGCCTGCGCCTCCATGGTCGAGCCGCCGATGTGCGGCGTCAGGATCACGTTGGGGTGGCCGCGCAGCGGGCTGACGAACTCGTCGCCCTCGCCCGACGGCTCCTTGGGGAAGACGTCCAGGGCGGCACCCAGGATGTGCTTCGTCTCCAGCGCCGCCACCAGCGCGTCGATGTCCACCACCTTGCCGCGCGCGAGATTGATGAGGTGGGCGCCCTTCTTCATCGCCTTGAGCTGGTCGGCGCCGATCATGTTGCGGGTCTGCGGCGTGTCGGGCACGTGCAGCGTCACCACGTCGGACATGCCCAGCAGCTCGTCCAGCGAATCGACCGGCTGGGCGTTGCCCAGCGCCAGCTTGCGCACGACGTCGTAGAAGACGACCTTCATGCCCATCGATTCCGCCAGGATCGAGACCTGCGTGCCGATGTGGCCGTAGCCGACGATGCCCAGCGTCTTGCCGCGGATCTCGTAGCTGTCCTTGGCCGACTTCATCCAGCCGCCGCCGTGGACGAGGTTCGACTTCTGGAAGATGCCGCGCATCAGCATGATGACGTCGCCGATCACCAGCTCCGCCACCGACCGGGTGTTGGAGTACGGCGCGTTGAAGACCGGGATGCCCTGCTTGCGGGCCGCCTTCAGGTCGACCTGGTTGGTGCCGATGCAGAAGCAGCCGACGCAGAACAGCCGCTGCGCCGCCTCCAGCACCTTGGCCGTCAGGTTGGTGCGCGAGCGGATGCCGATCATGTGCACCGAGCCGATGCGCTCCAGCAGTTCCGCTTCATCGAGCGCGTGCGGCAGCCGCTCGACGGTGGCGTAGCCCCGCGCCGCCAGCTCGGAAATGGCGTTGTCGTGGATCCCCTCGAGCAGCAGGATCGAGATCTTTTCCTTGGAGAGCGACAGCTTGGTCACGACGGCAATCCTTCGTTCCGCAGGGCCCGTGCCGGACCATATATGCGAAAAACCTGATAAAGGCACGGGGGCGCGCGCAAGGTAGCGGCAAGCGGCGCCGTTGTCACGGGGTACGGAAGGCCTGCATGGCCGCTTGGCGCGGCGCGCGGGGCGGGTGTATGTCTCGGCGAAACGTTGGATACGGGAGACCTGGGCCATGAGCGAGACGGTGACCATCTACCACAACCCGCGCTGCACCAAGTCGCGCGAGACGCTGGAGCTGCTGCGGTCGAAGAATGTCGAGCCGATGGTGGTGGAGTACCTGAAGACGCCGCCGAGCGCGGCCGAGCTGAAGCGCATCCTGGCCGCGCTGAACAAGAGCCCGCGCGAGCTGCTGCGCGCGAAGGAGGCGGCCGAAGCGGCTATTGGCAAGGACCTGGACGACGAGGCGCTGATCGCCGCCATGGTGGCGAACCCCATCGTCATCGAGCGCCCGATCGTCGTGAAGGGTGACAAGGCCCGCGTCGGCCGCCCACCGGAAAGCGTTCTGGAGATCCTGTGAGGCGTTAACGCAGGACCATCCGCTCGATCAGCACGTCCTTGAGCAGGTCGCGGCCGGCCTCGCGGTTCACGGCGTCCTTGACCGCCTGCTTGACCCGCTCGGCCGAGCCGGGGCCGACGAGGCGCTCCTCGCCGATGTCGCGCACCCCGTCGTAGAGCCGGTCCTCGATGCGCTCGAGCCGACGCTCGACCGGCCGTTGGCTGGCCTTCGGCCGCAGTTCCAGCGTCACCTTCAGGTCCAGCGTGCGGGAACCGGAGAGCGGGAAGCGCATCTCCGGCAGGGTCTGGAAGTTGCCCCGCGGCCCCATCATGGAGACGACGCGCCGGTGCTCCAGCGCGCGGTCGACCGCCGTGGCGCCGGCGAGGCCGAGCATCACCAGCGTCGCCAGGACACCGATGATGGTGAACAGCATCCGATGCGGTGAGTGGTGGGGCGGCGGTTTTCCCCGCCCTTCCGTATGAGTTGCCGTGTGAGCGAACGCCATGGCGCGGCCTCCCTCTGGGGCCTGACCAAAGGGTACCATGGCGCCCCGGCGAATCCATCCGCCGGATTGCCGCAGCCCCTATCCGGCCACGGCGCGCAGCCGGTCCACGGCCCAGCGGGCGGCGTCCCGCACCACCGGGGACGGATCGTCGAGCAGCGCCTGCGCCGCCGGAATCCGCGCCGGGTCACCGCAGTTGCCCAGCGCCACCAGCACGTTGCGCACGAAGCGCTCGCGCCCGATGCGCTTGATGGGGGAACCGGAGAACACCTGCCGGAACGCGGCGTCGTCGAGCTGCGCCAGGTCGGCCAGCCGGGGGGCGGTCAGCTCGGCGCGCGGCAGGAAGGCGGCCTCCTTGGAACGGCTGGCGAACTTGTTCCACGGGCAGACGGCGAGGCAGTCGTCGCAACCGTAGATGCGATTGCCCATCAGCGGCCGCAGCTCTTCCGCGATCGGGCCGGCGTGCTCGATGGTCAGGTAGGAGATGCAGCGCCGCGCGTCGAGCTGGTAGGGCGCCGGGAACGCGTCCGTCGGGCAGGCGTCCTGACAGCGCCGGCAGGAGCCGCAGCGGTCCGCCCCCGGTTCGTCCGGCGGCAGGTCGAGCGTGGTGTACACCTCGCCCAGGAACAGCCAGGAGCCGTGCGTGCGGGAGACGAGGTTGGTGTGCTTGCCCTGCCAGCCCAGCCCGGCGCGCTCCGCCAGCGGCTTTTCCATGACGGGGGCGGTGTCGACGAAGACCTTCACGTCGGCCCTGAAGCGGTGGTGCATCCACTGCCCCAGCACCTTCAGCCGGCCCTTGACGAGGTCGTGGTAGTCGCGGTTGCGGGCGTAGACCGACACCACGCCGCGATTGGGTTGTGCGGCCAGCCGCAGCGGGTCATCGGCCGGCGCGTAGGAGGTGCCGAGCACGACGACGGTCCGCGCCTCCGGCCACATTGCGGCGGGGCTGCCGCGCCACGCCTGCTTCTCGGCCATCCAGCCCATGTCGCCGTGCCGCCCCTCGGCCAGGAACGCGGCCAGCCGCTCGCGCGCCTCGTCGCCCAGTTCGGCCCGCGCGAAGCCGACGGCGTTGAAGCCGATCTCCAGGGCGCGTTGGCGGATGGCGTCGCGGATGGTGGCTGGGTCGGCTGTCATCGCAAATGCCTTGCTAGCCCCTCCCCCGGCCCCGCTGGGGGAGGGATGAAAAGAAGCTAGCCCCGCCCGCGGTACGGCGGCACACCCTGGTCGGGGATCCACACGCCCTTGGGCGGTTCGCCGGACTGGTAGAAGACGTCGATGGGGATGCCGCCGCGCGGGTACCAGTAGCCGCCGATGCGCAGCCACACCGGCGACAGAACCTCCTCCAGCCGCTTGGCGATCTGCACGGTGCAGGCCTCGTGGAAGGCGCCGTGGTTGCGGAAGGAGCCGAGGAACAGCTTCAGCGCCTTGCTCTCGACCAGCCAGTCTCCCGGCACGTAGTCGATCATCAGGTGCGCGAAGTCCGGCTGGCCGGTGATCGGGCACAGGGACGTGAACTCGGGCGCCGTGAAGCGCACGAGGTATTGCGTGCCCGGATGCGGGTTGGGCACACGCTCCAGCACCGCCTCCTCCGGCGAGGCGGGGAGCCTGGTGGCTTGGCCGAGTTGCTGGAGTCCCTGGTAGATGGTCTCGCTCATGATGCCTTTTCCTTGGCCCCTTTGTGCGCCGCCTTCGGCTTCGCCAACGGGTCGGGCGTGGCGGGCACGTCGCCTTCGGCCATCGTGCGCTCCAGCTCCGTCGCGACCTCCTCGAAGCGGCCCTCCTCGATGGCGGCGCGCAGCGTGGCCATCAGGTCCTGGTAGTGTTGCAGGTTGTGCCACGTCAACAGCATCGGCCCCAACATCTCACCCGCCTTGAACAGGTGGTGCAGGTAGCCGCGCGAGTAGTTGCGGCAGGCCGGGCAGCGGCAGAGATCGTCCAGCGGCCGGTCGTCGTGCGCATGGCGGGCGTTGCGGATGTTGATCTGTCCGCGCCGCACGAACGCCTGCCCCGTGCGGCCGGAGCGCGTGGGCATCACGCAGTCGAACATGTCGATGCCCCGGCGCACCGCGCCCACGATATCGCCCGGTCGCCCCACGCCCATCAGGTAGCGCGGCTTCTCCGCCGGCATCAGCGGCATGGTGAAGTCCAGCACGCGGAACATCATCTCCTGCCCCTCACCCACCGCAAGGCCGCCGACGGCGTAGCCGTCGAAGCCGATGCCGGTGAGTGCCGCCACCGATTCCGCGCGCAGGTCCGGGTAGACGCTGCCCTGGACGATGCCGAACAGGCCGTAGCCCGGCCGCTCGACGAACGCTTGCCGGCTGCGCGCCGCCCAGCGCATGGACAGGCGCATGGAGCTGGCCGCCTGCGCCTCCGTCGCCGGATAGGGTGTGCACTCGTCCAGGCACATGGTGACGTTGCTGTCCAGCAGGTGCTGGATCTGGATGCTGCGCTCCGGCGTCAAGTGGTGCTTGGAGCCGTCGAGGTGGGATTTGAAGGTCACCCCCTCCTCGGTCATGGTGCGCAGGTCGGACAGCGACATGACCTGGAAGCCGCCGCTGTCGGTCAGGATCGGGCGGTGCCAGTTCATGAACCGGTGCAAGCCGCCCAGCTGCGCCACGCGCTCCGCCGTCGGGCGCAGCATCAGGTGATAGGTGTTGCCGAGGATGATCTCGGCGCCCGTGCTCTCCACCTGGTCCGGGTGCATACCCTTGACGGTGCCGACCGTGCCCACCGGCATGAAGGCCGGCGTGTTGATGGCGCCGTGCGCCGTGTGCAGCCGGCCGCGCCGGGCCGCCCCGTCGGTGCCCAGCAGTTCGAAGGTCAGGCCGTTGCTCATGCCTCCCTCCGCAGGAGCGAGGCGTCGCCGTAGGAGTAGAAGCGGTATCCGCTCTCGATGGCGTGGGCGTAGGCGGCGCGCATGCGCCCCATCCCGGCAAAGGCGCAGACGAGCATGAACAGGGTCGACTTCGGCAGGTGGAAGTTGGTCAGCAGCCGGTCGACGATGCGGAACCGGTAGCCGGGCGTGATGAAGATGTCCGTCTCGGCGGCGAAGGGGTGCAGGACGCCGTCCTCGCTGGCCGCGGATTCCAGCAGGCGCAGCGCCGTGGTGCCGACGGCGACGATGCGCCCGCCGGCCGCGCGCGCTTCGTTCACCGCGGCGGCCGTCTCCGGCGACACCTCGCCGTACTCGGCGTGCATCTTGTGATCGCGTACATCCTCGACCTTCACCGGCAGGAAGGTGCCGGCGCCCACGTGCAGCGTGACGGGCACCCGGCGCACCCCGCGCGCCTCCAGCGCCGCCAGCAGCTCCGGCGTGAAGTGCAGGCCGGCGGTGGGCGCGGCGACGGCGCCCTCGGCCCTGGCGAAGACGGTCTGGTAGTCGTCCCGGTCGGAGGATTCCTCACCCTGCGGGCGGCTGATGTAGGGCGGCAGCGGCATGACGCCGTGGCGGTGCAGCCGCTCGAACAGCGCCGCACCGGACTCCGTGAAGCGCAGCACCACCTCGCCCCCGTCGTGCTTTTCCAGCACGGTGGCGGCGAAGTCGCGGACGAAGGTGACGATGTCGCCCGGCTTCAGGCGGCGCGCGTTCTTCGCGAAGGCCGCCCAGGTGTCGTCACCCATGCGCTTGTGCAGCGTCACCTCGATCTTCGCCTCGCCGCGCTTGCCGGTCAGGCGGGCGGGGATGACGCGGGTGTCGTTGTAGACCATCAGGTCGCCGGGCTGCAGCAGCTCCGGCAGCTCGCGGACGATGCGGTCCTGGAACGGGCGATCTGGGAACGGCTCGTCCACGACGAGCAGGCGCGCGGCGTCGCGCGGCTTCACCGGGTGGTCGGCGATCCGTTCGGGCGGCAGATCGAAATCGAAATCGGCGGTTTTCATGGAGGCCGCTGATATAGGGCATCCCGGCCGGCATTGGAAGACGGAAGGGAAGACGGATGGGGCGAACGCCTACCGCACGACCATGCGCTCCAGCAGCACGTCGCGCACCTTCACGGGGCGAAGCTCGCGGTCGACCACGGCGGTGACCGTGCTCTTCATCAGGTTGGCGCCGTCGGCGCCGGTCAGCCGTTCCGGCTCGATCTGGCGGATCCGGTCGCCCAGCCGGTCGGCGATGCGCGCGGCATAGGGATCGGCCACCTTGGGGTCGACCTTGGGGTCCAGTTCGATGAGGACGCGCAGGTCCATGGTCTTGCCGGTGCCGCCCAGCGCCAGCGACATCTCCGGCAGGTGGGCGTAGTTCTTCTTCGGCCCCATGCGCAGGGTGGGGTCGGGTTCGCGCTTGCTCACCGCGTTGACCACGGCGGCGCTGCCGCCGCCCAGCACCGCGAGCACGATCAGGACGGCCGCGATGACCACCGGCGCGCTGAAGGCGACGGGATCGCCGTTTCCACGGCGCCAGACGATGCGCATGTCGGATCACCCGCCCTGCCGCGGCCCGTTACCGAGCACGATAGTGCGACTTTAACGAAAACACCGGGACCGGTCAAACGGCGCCGTCCAGCCGGTCCCGGCAACGCTTACCCCGTCACTGCTCCCCCGTCACTGGTCGATACCGCCCATGCACAGGTATTTGATCTCGACGAACTCCTCGATGCCGTACTTGGAACCCTCGCGGCCGATGCCGCTCTCCTTCATGCCGCCGAAGGGGGCGACCTCGGTGGAGATGATGCCCTCGTTGATGCCGACGATGCCGTATTCCAGCCCCTCCGCCACCCGCCAGATGCGGCCGATGTCGCGGCTGTAGAAATAGGCGGCGAGGCCGAATTCGGTGTCGTTGGCCATGCGCACCGCCTCCTGCTCCGTCGTGAAACGGAACAGCGGCGCCACGGGGCCGAACGTCTCCTCCCGCGCCACCTTCATCTCCGGCGTCACGTCGGCCAGGATGGTCGGCTCGAAGAAGCTGCCGCCCAACTCGTGCCGCTTGCCGCCCACCACGACGCGGGCACCTTTCGACACGGCGTCCCGGATGTGGTCCTCCACCTTCTCCACCGCGTTCATGTCGATCAGTGGGCCCTGCTGCGCGCCCTCCGTCGTCAGGCCGGGGCCGACCTTCAGCGCCCGCACGGCGGCGGCCAGCTTCTCGGCGAAGGCGTCGTAGACGCCGTCCTGCACCAGCAGGCGGTTGGCGCACACGCAGGTTTGCCCGGTGTTGCGGTACTTGGACGCCATGGCACCGGCCACCGCCGCGTCCAGGTCGGCGTCGTCGAAGACGACGAACGGCGCGTTGCCGCCCAACTCCAGCGACACCTTCTTCACCGTCCCGGCGCACTGCGCCATCAACTGCTTGCCGATCTCGGTGGAGCCGGTGAAGGACAGCTTGCGCACGGTGGGGTTCGACGTCATCTCGCCGCCGATGGCGCCGGCCGATCCGGTGACCACCGCCAGGATGCCGGCGGGGATGCCCGCGCGCTCCGCCAGCACGCACATGGCGAGTGCGGAGAACGGCGTGGCCGTGGCCGGCTTGATCACCATCGGGCAGCCGGCGGCCAGCGCCGGCCCGGCCTTGCGGGTGATCATGGCGGCCGGGAAGTTCCACGGCGTGATGGCGGCGGTGACGCCGATGGGTTCCTTCACCACGACGATGCGCCGGCCCGGCAGGTGCTGCGGGATGGTGTCGCCGTACAGGCGCTTGCCCTCCTCCGCGAACCACTCGATGAAGGAGGCGGCGTAGGCCACCTCGCCGCGCGCCTCGGCCAGCGGCTTGCCCTGCTCCGCCGTCATGATGCGGGCAAGGTCCTCCTGGTTGGCCATCATCAGGTCGTGCCAGGTGCGCAGGACCTTGGCGCGCTCCTTGGCGGTCTTCGCCCGCCACGCCGGCCAGGCGCGGTCGGCCGCCGCGATGGCGCGGCGCGTCTCCGCCGCGCCCATCAGCGGCACGGTGCCCAGCACGGCGCCGCCGGCGGGGTCGGTCACCTCCACCGTACGGCCGTCGTCGGCGTCCACCCAAGTGCCGTCGACGTACCCCTGGAAGCGCAGCAGCGCCGGGTCCTTCAGCCCGAGGCGGTTGGCGGTCTCGATGGAATCATAAGGCATGGCGTCCTCCCTCTCCGTTCGTGGTCGTTCGCCCAGGAAGATAGGCAGCGGATCCGTCCCGGCGACCGCCGACTGCAAAGCCCCTTGCACCGCCGGGCCCATTGGCCATACGAAAGAGGTAGATCCGCGATTTCACAGCACGACCGCACAGCGGTCAGGCGTTCTCGGGAGGAACGATGGCGATGGCCCCGGAAGCGGCTCACGGCGGGGGGCGGGACGGCGAGCGGGCGCGCGCCATCCAGCAGGCCATCTTCGACAACGCCAGCCACCTGATCATCGCCACCGACGAGGCCGGCACCATCATCGACGTCAACCCGGCGGCCGAGCGGGCGCTGGGCTACGCGCGCCTCGAGCTGGTCGGCAAGACCACCCCCATCGTCATCCATGACCGCGACGAGGTTGTCGCCGAGGCCGCGCGCCTGAGCGCCGAACTCGGCGAGCCCGTGGCAGCGGGTTTCGAGACCTTCGTGGCGCTCGCCCGGCGCGGCCAGCCGGTGGAGCGCGAGTGGACGTACATCCGCAAGGACGGCACCCGCTTCCCGGTGCTGCTCGCGGTCACCGCGCTGCCGGGCCGCAACGGCCAGCCGATCGGCTTCGTCGGCATCTCCACCGACCTGACCGAGCGCAAGGCGCACGAGCGCGCGGTGATCGAGACGCAGGCCGCCGTGCTGGCCCGCCGCAAGGCGGAGAGCGACAGCCACGCCAAGACGCACTTCCTCGCCGCCGCCAGCCACGACCTGCGCCAGCCGCTGCAGTCGGCCCTGCTGTTCGCCAGCGCGCTGGCCCCGCACGTCACCAGCGAGCGCGGCGCCTCCATGGTCAGCAGCCTGGAGAAGAGCCTGAACGCGCTGCGCTCCCTGCTCGACCGGCTGCTGGACATCTCCAAGCTCGACGCCGGGGAGGTGACGCCGCGCGTCGGCCCCCTGCCCGCCTCGCGCCTGTTCGACGAGCTGAACGACGCCTACGCCCCGCGCGCCGCCGCCCGCGGCCTGGGCTGGCGCGTCTCCGCCGTGCCTGCCACGCTGCGCAGCGACCCCGAACTGCTGGGCCGCATCCTGCGCAACCTGATCGAGAACGCGCTGCGCTACACCGAGCAGGGAAGCGTGGCCCTGGAGGCGCGGGTGGAGGGGGCGTATCTGGTGGTCGACGTCAACGACACCGGCCCCGGCATCGCGCCGGAGCACCAGGAGGCCATCTTCCGCGAGTTCCACCGGCTGCAGCGCCCGGACAGCGGCGGCGAACGCGGACTGGGGCTCGGCCTCGCCATCGTGCGGCGGCTGGCGACCCTCCTCGGCCATCCGCTGACGTTGCGCTCGCGCGTCGGCCAAGGGTCGGTGTTCACCGTCCGCGTGCCGCTGAACGAGGTGCCGGCCCCGGCCGACGCCGCCCCGGCCGACAGGGATGAGCCTGATGGCGGCGGGAGCACCGTCCTGGTGATCGAGGACGACGCGCTGGTGCGCGCCGCCCTGGTCGCCATGATCCGGCAATGGGGCTATGATCCGCACGAGGCCGCCTCCTGGCCGGAGGCGAAGGCGTGGCTGGACGCGGCGGCCCGGCCGCCGGAGGTGGTCGTCACCGACTACCACCTGCCGGACGGCGCCACCGGCATCGGCGTGCTGAAGGCGCTGGCCGCCCGGCCGGGCCCGGTTCCGCGCGGCATCCTGCTGACTGGCGAGACCGCCGCGAGCCTCCTGCGCGAGGCGCAGGCGCTGGGCTGCACGGTGCTGCACAAGCCGATCATGCCGGCGGCGCTGCACCGCGCGCTGGCCGGCGAGGACGCGGTCGCGGCGGTTTGAGGGGGCAGCGTCCGCAACAAAGGACGACGGATCTGGACCACACACCATCCTGCCATATGTGTGAACAGGCGGGACACCGCACGTCCCGCTCCATGTCATGGGAGGTGTGAGATGAAGACGGTCCGCAATGCAAGCGTGCTGTTCCTTCTTGCCGCTTTTGCACAAGTGCCCGCGGCGCACGCCCAAGACTTCAAGTCCACTGTCCAGTCCGCCGCCTCAAAGTGGGATGAGGCCTTCAACAAAGGGGACGCGGCGCAGCTTGCAAAGATGTATGGCTCCAAGGCGGCGCTGCTGCCGCCGGGCGGCGCGGCCGTGACCGGCGAATCGAACATCCAGCAGTTCTGGACGACGACCGTCGGCAAGGGGTTCGGCCAGCACAAGGTCACCGTCCAGCAGGCCGAGACGAAGGGCGACATGGGCTACGCCTACGGCCGCTGGCAGGCGACCGGCCCCGGCGAGGGCGGCGGCAAGAAGCAGTACGAAGGAAACTGGTCCAATGTCCTGGAGCGCCAGGGCAACGAATGGAAGACCGTGCTGCACGCGTGGAACTAATGCGGCCGGCCTGAACCGCAAACGCCTGGGGTGAGACGACCACCATCACTCGGAGGAGCGGACCACCCGCGTGTTTCGTCTGCTCCTCCATCGCGCCCGACCAGCCATGCTTTCACGGCCAGCCATGCTTTCACATTGAAACGCCCCATGGCTCGGGGCATCTTTGCGGCCATTCGGTGGGAGGTGGTCATGGCGGTGGTGTACGTCGCGCGCAGCGCGGCGCTGTCGAAATGGGCGTCCGACGTGGGCCTGGGCAAGCACGTCTACAAGGTGGGCGTGGCCGAGGACGCCGCGGGCGCCAAGGCGGCGATCGCCGCCGGCTGGACCGGCACCACCGACTGGAAGCCGGTCGCCCAGCAGGAGGCCGACGTCAGCGAAGAGGACGTGCTGGCCCGCCTGTCGGCCCGCGAGAAGCCGGTCGATCCGAACTACTACCCGCACCTCAAGGGCGCCACGGGCATCTTCCGCGTGCCGCCGGGCAAGGTGGCGAACAGCCTGCTGCTCGCCCGCTCCCTGGAGGCCGGCCCGGACGAGCCCCTGGGCGAGATCAAGGCCAAGCCCAAGGACTTCGCCGAGTACCTGCTGCGCCACGGCGTGGGGTGACCGCCGTTGGGTTTTCGCGGCGCTCAACCCAACCTACGGCCCAACCTACGGCTAAGCACACGCTCAGGTAGGTTGGGTTGAACCGCAGGTGAAAACCCAACGTCCTACGCCTTCACCACCGGCACGTTGTCGATCAGCCGCGCCTTGCCCATCCAGGCGGCGGCGAGCAGGCGCGCCGGGCGCTCCACCCGCTCCACGGGGGCAAGCGTGTCGGCATCGCGCAGCTCCACGTAGTCGATGGAGCGGAAGCCGGCCGCGGCGATGCGCGCCTTCACCTGCTCCAGCACCGCGCCGGCCGCCATGCCGGCGGCCAGCTCCGCCGCAGCACCACTCAGCGCGCGGTGCAGTTCCGGGGCACGGGCGCGCTCGTCGGCGCTGAGATAGGCGTTGCGCGAGGACAGGGCGAGGCCGTCCGCCTCGCGCACGGTCGGCACGCCCTCCACCCGCACGGGGATGTCGAGGTCGCGGGTGAAACGGCGGATGACCTGGAGCTGCTGGTAGTCCTTCTCGCCGAACAGCGCCACGTCGGGCAGCGCCTGGAGGAACAGCTTGGTCACCACCAGCGCCACGCCGCCGAACATCTGCGGGCGGAAGGCGCCGCACAGCCCCTCGGCCGGGCCGCCGACGCTGATCGCCGTGGCGAAGCCCTCCGGATACATCTCGGCAACCGAGGGGGCGTAGAGCAGGTCGCAGCCGTGCTGCGCCAGCTTGGCGGCGTCGCCCGATTCGTCGCGCGGGTAGCGGTCGAAGTCCTCGTGCGGGGCGAACTGCGTGGGGTTCACGAAGACGCTGGCGACCACGTGGTCGGCCACGCGGCGCCCCTGCTCCACCAGCGCCATGTGCCCGGCGTGCAGCGCCCCCATGGTGGGGACGAGGGCCACGGTCTGGCCGGCGCGTCGCCACGCGCCGACCTGGGCGCGCAGGTCGGCGACGGTGCGCACGATGGGAAGGGGGGCCATGGCTCGCGTCCTCTGCTCAGGTTCCGGTTGCGCGCTGGGATAATGGCTGGACACCCCCTTTGTCCAGCATCGGACGACAGAGGTCACGGCGCATGCCGCTTGACGGGGGACGGTTGCGCAACCGATGGTGGGGCATGCTCCAGGATCTCCCCACCCGATTCCGCGCCGATTGCGGCCGCTGCCAGGCGCTGTGCTGCGTGGCGCTGAACTTCAAGCCGGAGGGCGGCTTTCCCGAGCCCAAGCCGCCCGGAACGCCGTGCCGGCACCTCGACGGCCGGCGCATGAAATGCGGCATCTGGAAGGAGCGGGAGAAACACGGTTTCACCGGCTGCGCACCCTACGACTGCTTCGGCGCCGGGCAGCTGGTGTCGAAGGTGATGACCAAGCGCGGGATGAAGTGGCCGAAGCTGGATCCCGCCACGGCGGACCGCTGCTTCGACGACATGCGCCGGCTGCAGCGCATTCACGTCATGCTGGCCTACCTGCACGCGGGCGAGGTGGAGGATCCGTCGCTGCTCGCCAACCTGGAGGCGATCGTCGAGGGCTACACGCGGACCGGCTTCCTGCCGCCGCCCGATCAGGTCATCCGCATGCTGATGATTCACAACGCCAGCGTCATCGCGATCTTCAAGACCGCCGGCGGCGGGATCATCCCGCAGGACTGAGCCCCCAAAACGAAGGAGGCGCCCGAAGGCGCCTCCCGGACCGCGCCTCAGCGGTAGAGGGTGAGGCGGAACAGCCAGGCCAGGTTGGCCCAGGCCAGCAGCGTCGCCAGCAGGACGGTGAACTGCGGAGCCGCGACGATGGAGCCGATCAGGATCGCCAGAACGATGACGAGCAGCACCAGGGCCTTCAGGGTGACGCCGATATCTTCCATTTTCTCTCGAACTTTCCTGCGCTGAGGGGGGCGGCCGGGAGCCCCGAAGTTGGCCGAAGGGCGCCCCGAATGCGGTCGGAAGGCGCGCGGCCTTATACCGCAGCGCACGGTGCCCGACAACACCGCCGGGCGTATGAATTGATCCACCTCAATCGCCGCGCGCCGATTTTCGCATGCACCCGCGCTGGCGGCGCCAGCCCGCCGCGACTATGTTCGCGTCACCCGTGCGGCGGTGGGGGAATTGGCGTGACGGTGAACGTGCAGCTCGGCTTGACGGCCGTCATCGTGGCGGTGGCGGGGGCCACCCCGCGCCTCGTGGTCGTGCGCAGCGGCTTCGAGATCCCGGAGAGCCACCGCACCGGCGCCGAGCCGCCGCCGCACCGCGACGCCCTGCCCGGCGCCGCCTTCGAGCCGGAGCGCTGGCGCACCCTGCAGGAAGGCGTGCGCGCCGTGGCGGAAGGGCTGTCGGGCCTGACGCTGCGCTATGTCGAGCAGCTCTACACCTTCGGCGACCGCTTCCGCGACCCGCACGAACTGTTCGGCGGCCCGCGCTCGATGACCGTCGGCTATCTGGCGCTGGTGCGCGACGACCCCCTGGGCGGCGACGCGGAAGCCGAGTGGCGCGACCTGTACGACCACTTCCCCTGGGAGGACTGGCGCGACGAGCGCCCCGCCCTGCTCGACACCGTCATCCTGCCGGCCCTGGACCGCTGGGTCCGTACCGGCGAGGACGAGGCGGCCCGCGTGCGCCGGCGCGAGCGCGTGCAGATGGCCTTCGGCACCGACGACTGGGACGCCGAACGCGTGCTGGACCGCTACGAGCTGCTGTACGAGGCCGGGCTGGTGGTCGAGGCGCACCGCGACCGCCAGCTCGAATCGCTGGCCGGCGCCGAGGACGGCCGGCCGCCGCTGCGCGAGATGCCGCGGGCGCTGGGCCGCCCGATGGCTCGCGACGGCCGGCGCGTCGCCGCCGCCGCGCTGGCGCGGCTGCGCGGCAAGCTGAAGTACCGCCCCATCGTCTTCGAGCTGCTGCCGCCGACCTTCACGCTGCACCAACTCCAGCAGGTGGTGGAGGCGCTGTCGGGTGCCCGGCTGCACAAGCAGAACTTCCGCCGCCTGATGCTGACGGCTGGCTTGGTCGAGCCGACCGGTACCTTCGAGAGCCAGACCGGCGGCCGCCCGGCCGAACTCTACCGCTTCCGCCGCCAAGCCATCCACGAACGCACCAGCGCGCGGGCCATTCCGGAGGCGTAGGGGGGCCGCTCTACCCGGCATGCGGATTTGTGATAGATTCCCGATATGGCTTGTTCCGATCCTGTTCTGACCCGCTTCCGTGCCGCCCTTCACCGGGTGTACGGTGACCGCATCGAGCGCGTCGTCCTGTTCGGGTCGCGCGCGCGCGGCGATGCGCGGCCTGACTCCGACTACGACGTGGCCGTGTTCCTGACGGACCTTGCCGACCGCTGGAAAGAGTCGGATCGCATTGCCGCCATTGCAGCCGACGTCATGGACGAAACCGGCGCCTTCATCCACGCCATGCCCTATCGCGCCGGATCCTACAAGGAGCGCACACCGCTCATGCACGAGGTCCGACGGGAAGGGCTGGATCTGTGACACCGGAAGCCGCCGGATATTTCGAAAAGGCGCAGCGATGCCTCGGCTATGCCCGTATCAATCTTGATGTGGGCCTCGGCAACGACGCGGGCCGAAATGCTTATCTAGCCGCATTCCACGCCGCGCAGGCGGTTATCTTCGAGCGAACAGGAAAAGCGGCCAAGACCCACCAGGGTGTTCATACCGAGTTCAGCCGCTTGACCCGTACGGAACCCGGCATTGAACAGGATCTCCGGCGTTTCCTAACACAGGCCTACAATTTAAAGGCTGTGGCCGACTATGAAATGGGCGAGGATTCGGTGGTGCCGCTGGAGCGCGCAGCAACAGCGGTCCTAAGCGCTGAACGCTTTGTCGACTGCATGATGTGGCTGCTCTCCGAAACAGGTGGATTGGATCCGCCGCGCTAACGGGAACGCAAGCGGGACGGCATCCCCGGCGTGCCGCCCCGCCGTTCCGATCAGTGCCGCATGCTCTGCAGCGCCTTCTGGCACGATTCCTCGCAGCTGCGGCATTCCTCGGCGCAGATGCGGCAGTGGTCGTGCATCTGGGCGTGGCGCTCGCATTCCTCCGCGCACAGGCGGCAGGCGGTGCCGCAGGCCTCCAGCATGGCGCGGATGACCTGTTCGTTGGAACCGCTGCGGCGGGTGGCGACAGCGCCGGTGGCAGTGCAGACGTCGGCGCAGTCCATGTTCAGGCGGATGCACTGCACCAGTTCGGCCACCTTGGCCTCGCCCAGGCAGGCGTCGGCGCAGGTCGTGCAGGTCTGCGCGCAGTCGTAACATTCCTCGATGCAGCGGATCAGCGCGTCGTTGGTGTTGCCGCGGACATGCGGGTGGGTGCTGATCATCTCCCTGGCGTGCATGGCTCGCTCTCCTTGAATGGGTTGAACGGGCGCCGGCCCCGGCGCCCTCCCCACACCAACCGGCGTGAGGACGAATGGTTCTGCATCAGTGGCCTTGCCTTGACGGGTCCCGTCCGCCTCGCCATTCTCGTTCCGGCAGCCGGAGATCCACCGCCATGCATCGCACCCGCGTCGAACGACTTTCCCCACAGGAACGGCTCGCCCTGATCGGGCAGCTTTGGGACAGCCTCGACGATGCCGAGGTCGGGCTTTCCCCCGCACAGCAGGCCGAACTCGAACGCCGCCTCGCCATGCTCGACGAGGATCGCGGGGCTGCGGTCGCGTGGCAGGATCTTCGTGATGAGCTTCGTCAGCGGCTCGGGTGATGCACCCGGTCGTCTTCGGTTCGGCGGCGAGGGCAGATATCCTGGAGGCCGTGGACTGGTACCGTGCACGTGCGCCAAGTCTTGCTGAACGTTTCGTAGCCGAGATCGACGCGGCGGTCACCCGCATGGCCGCAAATCCGCAGCAGTTCCCCGTCGTGTTCAGGGATGTTCGCCGCGCGCGCCTGCGCCGCTTTCCGTACGGGCTGTTCTTTCGCATTGAGGACGCGGGCATTTTCGTCCTCGCCTGCTTCCACGGCAGCCGCGATCCACGCCGCTGGGCGGCGCGTGGCCGCACGACACGCCCCTGAATACCGCGCCCCGCCTCGCCCGCGCGGCATGACCACACCCCAACCTCAGCCCATGCGCAAAAGGCATGTTGACACCCGCCTCACGTCATTTATGCTCCATGAGAGCAATATGCCTTCCACTCAATGAGAGCATATACAATGGACACGCTGCTGCGCGAGCCCCAGAGCCTTGATCCGGCCGCCCTCGCCTACACGCCCGAGGTCGCCGAGGCCACCAAGCCGGTGTACGAGCGCGTAAAGCGCGTGATCCCGGAGATCGAGTGGCCGTTCCACGCCCCCATCATCCACGCCATCGACCGGCTGAAGCGGGAACGCAACGCCGTCGTCCTGGCGCACAACTACCAGACGCCGGAGATCTTCCACGGCGCCGCCGACATCGTCGGCGACAGCTTGGCGCTGGCCCGGCAGGCGGCGGAAACGGACGCCGACGTCATCGTCGTGGCCGGCGTGCACTTCATGGCCGAAACGGCCAAGCTGATGAACCCGTCCAAGACCGTGCTGATCCCCGACGCCGCGGCCGGCTGTTCGCTGGCGGAATCCATCACGGCGGCGGACGTGCGGCTGTTGCGTCAGAAATACCCGGGCGTGCCGATCGTCGCCTACGTCAACACCTCGGCCGACGTGAAGGCGGAGGTGGACATCTGCTGCACCTCCGGCAACGCGGTGGAGGTGGTGGAATCGCTGGGCGTGCCGCGCGTCATCATGCTGCCCGACGAGTACTTGGCCAAGCACGTCGCCTCGCAGACCTCGGTCGAGGTGATCGCCTGGAAGGGCCATTGCGAGGTGCACGAGCGCTTCACCGGCGCGGAGATCGCGGAGTTCCGCAGCCGCTTCGACGACCTCGTCGTCATCGCCCACCCGGAATGCCCGCCGGACGTATTGGCCGCCGCCGATTTCGTCGGATCCACCGCGCACATGATCGACATGGTGGCGAAGAACCGCCCGCCGCGCGTCTTCATGGTCACCGAATGCTCGATGAGCGACAACATCGCCGCCTCGCTGCCCGACGTGGAGTTCGTCCGCCCCTGCAACCTGTGCCCGCACATGAAGCGGATCACGCTGGCGAACATCCTCACCGCGCTGCAGACGCTGGAGCCGCGCGTGGAGATCCCGGCGGACCTCGCCGGCCGCGCCCGCCGGTCGGTGGAGCGGATGCTGGCCGTCAAGCCGAAACCCCGTGCGTAGGGGGAGCCGCCATGCTCACGGTTCGTGATTCCGAAGTGCTGGTCGTCGGCTCCGGCCTTGCCGGGCTGACGGTGGCGCTGAAGCTGGCGCCCCGCCCGGTCACGCTGCTGACCAAGACCGCCGGCCTGCCCGGCGGTTCCAGCCTGCACGCGCAGGGCGGCATCGCCGCGGCACTGGGGCCGGGCGACGCGCCCGCCCACCACGCCGCCGACACGGTGGCGGCCGGCGCCGGCTTCGTCGACGCCGCCGTGGCCGAACTGCTGGCCGTGGAGGGGGCGGAGCGCGTGGCCGAGCTGCTGGCCGACGGCCTGCCCTTCGACCGCGCGCCCGACGGCTCGCCCGTGCTGGGGCGGGAGGCGGCGCACGGCCACGCCCGCATCGTGCACGCCGGCGGCGACGCCACCGGCCGCACGCTGGTCACCGCGCTGGCGGAGCGCGTGCGCGCCACCCCGTCCGTCACCGTGGAGACGGAGGCCTTCGCCGTCGACCTCGTGGTACGGCACGGGCGCGTCTGCGGCCTGCTGGCCCGCCATGCCGACGGCTGGGTGTTCCACCGCTGCCCGCGCGTGGTGCTCGCCACCGGCGGCATCGGCACGGCGTACCTGCGCACCACCAACCCGGCCGAGGCGACCGGCGACGGGCTGGCACTCGCCGCCCGCGCCGGGGCGAAGCTCGCCGACGTGGAGTTCGTGCAGTTCCATCCCACCGCGCTGGCCGTGGAGTCGGGCGACGGCCCGGCGCCGCTGATGACGGAGGCGCTGCGCGGGGCCGGCGCCGTCCTGCTGGACCGGCACGGCCGCCGCTTCATGCTGGACGAACATCCCCTGGCGGAACTGGCGCCGCGCGACGTGGTGGCGCGCGCCATCGGCCGCCGCGTGGCGGCGGGGGAGCCGGTCTTCCTCGACCTGCGCCCGGCGCTGGCGGCGAAGCCGGACGGCTTCCCCACCGTGCTGGGCCTGTGCGCCGACGCCGGCCTGCACCCGTGGACGGAGCCGGTGCCGGTGGCTCCCGCCGCGCACTACCACATGGGCGGCGTGTGGACCGACGCGCACGGGCGCACCAGCGTCAACGGGCTGTGGGCCTGCGGCGAGGTGGCGTGCACCGGCGTGCACGGCGCCAATCGCCTCGCCAGCAACTCGCTGCTGGAGACGCTGGTGTTCGGCGCCCGCGTGGCCCGCGACGTGACGGCCAAGCGGGCAACCGTGCCGCCGCCCTTTGCGCTGCCGGAACCGCCACCCGTCCCGGGGGCCGGGACGGCCGGGCTGATCCGCATGTTGGTCGGCGCCGCCCGCCGCGGCCTTTACGAAAGCGCCGGGCTGGTCCGCGACGGCGCCGGGCTGCGCACGGCGGCGCACCGGCTGGCCCGCCTGGACGCCGACCTCGCCGCCCTTCCCGGCGGCCATGCCGACGCGGACGCCGTGCGCCGCTGGGGTGAGGCGCGCAACCTGCTGCTGGCCGGCCGGCTGATCGTGCACGCGGCCCTGGCCCGCGAGGAAAGCCGCGGCGCCCACTTCCGCACCGACTTCCCGGAGGCGGACCCCGCCGCCCGCCGCACCCTGTTCACCCTTGGATCGCTGAATGGCGATGCGCTGGACGGCACCGACGCCGCCGCGCCCGGAGATGCCGCATGCCTAGTCCTCTGATCTACGAGCCCGTCGTCCGCGCCGCCCTGCTGGAGGATCTCGGGCGGGCCGGCGACCTGACGACCGATTCGATCGTTCCCGCCGACGCCACCGCCACCGCGCGCATCGTCGCCCGCAAGGAGGGCCGCGTGGCCGGGCTGGAGGCGGCGCTGTCCGCCTTCCGCATCCTCGATCCCGCCATGGCCATCGCGGTCGAGACGGCGGACGGCCACGACGTGGCCGCCGGCGGCACCATCGCCACGCTGCGCGGCAGGGCGCGCGCCCTGCTGACCGGCGAGCGCACGGCGCTCAACCTGCTGGGCAAGCTGTCGGGCATCGCCACCTCGACCCGCGCGCTGGTGCGCGCGGTGGAGGGCACCAACGCCCGCATCGTCTGCACCCGCAAGACCACGCCGGGCCTGCGCGCGCTGGAGAAGCACGCGGTGCGCCTGGGCGGCGGGGCGAACCACCGCTTCGGCCTGGACGACGCGGTGCTGATCAAGGACAACCACATCGCCATCGCCGGCGGCATCCGCCCGGCCGTGGAGCGCGCCCGCGCCGCCATCGGCCACATGGTGAAGGTCGAGGTGGAGGTCGACACGCTTGACCAACTCCAGGAGTTGCTGGAGCTGCGCGTCGACGCCGTCCTGCTCGACAACATGGATCCGCCGACGCTGGCGCGCGCGGTGGCGCTGGTGGACGGGCGGATGGTGACGGAGGCGTCCGGCAACGTGACGCTCGCCACGGTGCGGCCGATCGCCGAGGCCGGCGTGGACATGATCTCGGTCGGCTGGATCACCCACAGCGCGCCCAACCTGGACATCGGGCTGGACGTCTGACGGCGCGCAGAACGTTGGGTTTTCGCTGCGCTCAATCCAACCTACGGCTCGGCGGTAGGTTGGATTGAGGCCAAAGCCGAAAACCCAACGGCGCTCCCTGCCCGTCCCGCCGTCAATTTCACAAAACCGTCATTGAACCGCAACGTTCGCGTCTTCCAGCACCGCTACGGTCCCCCTCGCCTGCTCAGTCGCATTTTTGTCGCGCACATCGCGAGGGAGAGACCCACCGTGCTGACCCTGACCAAAGCCATTCTGACCAAAGCCATCCTGCGGGGCGCCGCCGCCGGCGCCGTTGGCCTGATCGCCGTTTCCGCCTCCGCCGCCGACATTTCCGGCGCTGGCGCCACGTTCCCCTACCCGATCTATTCGAAGTGGGCGGACGCCTACAAGAAGGAGACCGGTGTCGGCCTGAATTACCAGTCGATCGGTTCGGGCGGCGGCATCAAGCAGATCAAGGCCAAGACCGTCACCTTCGGCGCCTCCGACATGCCGCTGAAGCCGGAGGATCTGGAAAGCGCCGGCCTGATGCAGTTCCCGATGATCATGGGCGGCGTCGTCCCGGTCACCAATCTCAAGGGCATCAAGCCGGGCGAGATCAAGCTCAACGGCACCGTCCTCGCCAACATCTACATGGGCGAGGTGACGAAGTGGAACGATGAGCAGATCAAGGCGCTGAACCCCGGCGTCAACCTGCCGAACACCGCCATCGCCCCGGTCTACCGCTCCGACGGGTCGGGCACGAACTTCCTGTTCACCGATTACCTGTCGAAGACCAGCCCGAAGTTCAAGACGCTGATCGGCGCCAACACCTCCGTCCAGTGGCCGGCCGGCATCGGCGCCAAGGGCAACGAAGGCGTGGCCAACATGGTCAAGCAGACGGAAGGCTCGATCGGCTACGTCGAGTACGCCTACGCCAAGCAGAACAGCATCCCGTACCTGGCGTTGCAGAACAAGGACGGCAAGTTCGTCGAGCCGAAGATCACCGCCTTCCAGGCCGCCGCCGCCAACGCCGACTGGGCCGGTTCGAAGAGCTACTACGTTCTGCTGACCGACCAGCCGGGCGCCGAGAGCTGGCCGATCACTGGCGCCAGCTTCATCCTGATGTACAAGCAGCCGCAGGATGCCGCCGCCGCCGCCGCCGCGCTGAAGTTCTTCGCCTGGGCCTACGAGAAGGGCGACAAGCTGGCCGCCGATCTGGACTACGTCCCGATGCCCCCGGCCGTCGTCACGCTGGTCGAGAAGACCTGGACCGAGACCATCAAGGCCGGCGACAAGCCGGTGTGGACGGCGTCGGCGCAGTAACCGCCGCTTTCGCCCGGTGGGCCGACCCGTGGCCGACCAGATGGAGAAGGGAAGCTCGATGGCTCCGTCGAGCTTCCCACCCCCACTCAGCGGAGCCGACATGACCGAAATCGCCGTCAGCAGCGTGACCGACCGCATCGCCGTCCAGGGCTACGCCCGCCGGCAGCGTCTCCAGGACGCGGCCTTCCATTACGCCACGATGTTCTTCGCCGTGGCCGTCCTCGTCATCCTCGGCGGGGTCATCCTCGCCCTGGTGGAGGGAGCCATGCCGGCGCTCTCCGCCTTCGGCCTGTCCTTCGTGACGACCGAGGTGTGGAACCCGGTGACCGACCGCTTCGGCGCGCTGGCGCCGATCTACGGCACTCTCGTCACCTCCGCCATCGCCATGATGGTCGGCGTGCCCGTGAGCTTCGGCATCGCCCTCTTCATCACCGAGATCTGCCCGGTCTGGCTGAAGCGCCCGCTGGGCGTGGCCATCGAGCTGCTGGCCGGCATCCCGTCGATCATCTACGGCATCTGGGGCCTGTTCGTCTTCGCCCCCTTCATGCAGTCGACGGTGCAGCCCTTTCTGATCGCCACGCTGGGCAACGTTCCCGGCATCTCCGGCCTGTTCCAGGGGCCGCCGTACGGCATCGGCGTGCTGACCGCCGGTTTCATCCTGGGCATCATGGTGCTGCCCTTCATCACGTCCATCACCCGCGACGTGTTCGAGACGGTGCCGCCGATGCTGAAGGAATCCGCCTACGGCGTCGGCGCCACCACGTGGGAGGTGGTGTGGAAGGTGGTGCTGCCCTACACCCGCGTTGGCGTGGTGGGCGGCGTCATGCTGGGCCTGGGCCGCGCGCTGGGCGAGACGATGGCGGTCACCTTCGTGATCGGCAACTCGCACCGCATCGCGCATTCCCTGCTCGCCCCCGGCACCACCATCTCGGCCGCCATCGCCAACGAGTTCACCGAGGCGGTGGGCGACATCTACACCTCCTCGCTCGTGGCACTCGGCCTCATCCTGTTCGTCATCACCTTCACCGTGCTGGCGATCGCCAAGATCCTCCTGCTGCGCCTGCAACAGAAGGCGGGGACCTGACGCCATGACCGACGCAACCCTGGGCACCCCCAACAGCTTCAACCACGGCATCTACGCCCGCCGCCGCCTGATCAACCGCGTCGCTCTGACCCTGGCGCTGGGCGCCGCGGGTTTCGGCCTGTTCTGGCTGGTCGCCATCCTGTGGACGCTGTTCGCCAACGGCCTCTCCGCCATCGGCCCGCGGATGTTCACCGAGATGACGCCGCCCCCCGGCAGCGACGGCGGCCTGCTGAACGCCATCTATGGCAGCCTGATCATGACCGGCGTCGCCACCGCCGTCGGCACGCCGGTGGGCGTGCTGGCCGGCACGTGGCTGGCGGAATACGGCAAGCACACCAAGCTGGCCGAGGCCATCCGCTTCATCAACGACATCCTGCTCAGCGCCCCGTCCATCATCGTCGGCCTCTTCATGTACGAGGTGCTGGTGATCCGCATGGGCCATTTCTCCGCCTGGGCCGGAGCGATGGCGCTGGCGGTGATCGTCGTGCCGGTGGTCGTGCGCACCACCGAGGACATGTTGAACCTGGTGCCCGGCAGCCTGCGCGAGGCCGCCGCCGCGCTGGGCGCGCCGCGCTGGAAGGTGATCACCATGGTCGCCTACCGCGCCGCGCGCAACGGCATGATCACCGGCATGCTGCTCGCCGTCGCCCGCATCAGCGGCGAGACGGCGCCGCTGCTGTTCACGGCGCTGAACAACCAGTTCTGGAGCAGCGACATGAACGCGCCGATGGCGAACCTGCCGGTCGTCATCTTCCAGTTCGCCATGTCGCCGTACGAGGACTGGCAGCGGCTCGCCTGGGGCGGGGCGCTGCTCATCACGCTGTCCATCCTGACGCTCAACGTCGTCGCCCGACTCCTCGCTTCCCTCAGCACGAGCCGCCAATGACCATGACCGAACCCAGCCCCCGAGCCGCTGGCCGCGCCGATGTGCGCATCGACTTCCAGCGCAGCGCGGCCGCCGCGAACGCCACCGGGCTGACCGAGAAGGTCAGCGTGCGCAACCTCGACTTCTATTACGGGGACTACCGGGCGCTGAAGGACATCTCGCTGCCGCTGTACGACCGCCGGGTGACGGCCTTCATCGGCCCGTCGGGGTGCGGCAAGTCCACGCTGCTGCGCATCCTCAACCGCATCTACGACCTCTACCCCAAGCAGCGCGCGACCGGCGAGGTGCTGCTGGACGGCGAGAACATCCTGTCGCCCAAACAGGACCTGAACCTTCTGCGCGCGCGCATCGGCATGGTGTTCCAGAAGCCGACGCCCTTCCCCATGTCGATCTACGACAACATCGCCTTCGGCGTGCGCCTCTACGAGAAGCTGTCCAAGGCCGAGATGGACGAGCGGGTGGAGTTCGCGCTGCGCCGCGCGGCCTTGTGGGACGAGGTGAAGGACAAGCTGAAGCAGTCCGGCCTCAGCCTCTCCGGCGGCCAGCAGCAGCGCCTGTGCATCGCCCGCGCGATCGCCGTGAAGCCGTCCGTCCTGCTGCTGGACGAGCCCACCTCGGCGCTCGACCCCATCTCGACCTCGAAATGCGAGGAGCTGGTGGACGAGCTGAAGTCGGACTACTGCATCGCCATCGTCACCCACAACATGCAGCAGGCCGCGCGCGTCTCCGACTACACGGCCTTCATGTACCTGGGCGAACTGGTCGAATACGGCCCGACCGAAGACATCTTCACCGCCCCGGCCAACAAGAAGACCGAGGAATACATCACCGGCCGCTTCGGCTGAGCGAGGCCCTGCCCCATGCCCGTCAACACCGAGCACACGGTGCGCTCCTATTCGTTGGAACTGGAGCGCCTGTCCAACCTGCTGACCCAGATGGGCGGCGTCGCCGAGGCGCAGGTGAAGGCGGCGGTCGCCGCCGTCGCCCGGCGCGACGCCACCCTTGCCGCCCAGGTCATGCAGGCCGACCAGCGCCTGGACGACTACGAGCGCGCCATCGACGGCGAGGCGATCCGCCTGCTGGCGCTGCGCCAGCCCATGGCGCAGGACCTGCGCGAGATCGTCTCGGCGCTCAAGGTCTCCGCCGACCTGGAGCGCATCGGCGACTACGCCGCCAACATCGCCAAGCGCTCGCTGGCGCTGGCGCAGGTGCCGGTGGTGCGCCCCGCCGCCGCCATCCCGCGCATGGGCCGGCTGGTCGAGGAGATGCTGAAGGACGTCATCGACGCCTACATCGAGCGCGACGTCGACAAGGCCATCGCCGTGCGCGAGCGCGACGAGGACCTGGACGGGCTGTACACCAGCCTGTTCCGCGAGGTGCTGACCGACATGATGGAGGACCCGCGCACCATCACGCCGTGCACGCACCTGCTGTTCATGGCGAAGAACCTGGAGCGCATCGGCGACCACGCCACCAACATCGCCGAGACCATCCACTTCCTGGTGCGCGGCCACGCGCTGGCCGGCGACCGGCAGAAGGGCGACTCCAGCAGCTTCGCCATCGTGACACCGGATGCCGTCACGCCGGACGCCGTCGCACCGGCCCCCCTCCCCTCCGCCGAGGGAGCCGGCGCATGAACGCCACCCTGCCCCTGCCGAAGACCCCGTCCCGCGAGAGCCACTCCCGTGAGTCCGGTGCGAGCATGAACCCCGCCCTCAAGCCCCTGATCCTGATCGTCGAGGACGAGGCCGACCTCGTCACGCTGCTGCGCTACAACCTGGAGAAGGAAGGCTTCCGCACCGTCGTCGCCGGCGACGGGGAGGAGGCGCTGCTGCTGGCGACCGAACGGGTGCCGAACCTGATCCTGCTGGACTGGATGCTGCCGCTGATGTCCGGGCTGGAGGTGTGCCGGCAGCTGCGCCGCGGCGCCAAGACCCGCGAGATCCCCATCATCATGGTCACCGCGCGGGGCGAGGAGGCGGACCGCGTGCGCGGCCTGAACTCCGGCGCCGACGACTACATCACCAAGCCCTTCTCGCCCACCGAGCTGACGGCGCGCATGCGCGCCGTGCTGCGCCGCGCCGCGCCCGGCGCGTCGGACGAACTGCTGCAGTTCGGCGACGTGGTCATGGACCTGGCCGGCCACCGCGTGCGCCGGCAGGGCCGCGACGTGCACCTGGGCCCGACCGAGTTCCGCCTGCTGCGCCATTTCATGCAGCACCCCGGCCGCGTCTTCTCGCGCGAGCAGCTGCTGGACATCGTCTGGGGCCACGACGTGTACGTGGAGCCGCGCACGGTCGACGTCCACATCCGCCGCCTGCGCAAGGCCCTGAACGGCGACACCGAGGCGGACGTCATCCGCACGGTGCGCTCGGCGGGGTACGCGCTGGACTCACGGGTGGATTGACCGTCTGACGTTGGGCTTTCGGCTGCGCCTCAACCCAACCTACTGAAAACCTTCTACAATCACCATGCCCGGCACAAAGCCGGGCATGGTGATGAATGGGTCGCGGGTCGGGTTCACCTCATATCAGGACTCACGGGCCATGACCGCTGAGCCCCGTCGCGCAGGCCGATGTGCGTGATGGTCCAGGGCTGCTCAGTCCGTTGAGCGCGGCGCCCAAAGCCCTCAGCTTGCTCCTTACCCGTGACTGTTTCCGTCACCCCACCTGCTTTACGGCGAGCAGCACCCACTCACCGTCGTCGGTCCTGACTCTCTCACACGTGACGATGGACCCGGGCAGAAACTCCCACGTCTCGACTTCGGGATCGTACCGCTCGGTGGGTAGAAGCCGGTACCGGTTGTCACCCAGGACTTCGGCCTTGGTTGGCCTCATCGTCGGCGTACCTTCGTCCGCCAGATCGACGTATACGACAGCAAGGTGCTTGTTCATGCCTCGCCCCCCTGTTTGGCGCACCGACGTCTGGGGTTTCTCACGGTGTCCGAGCGTCCTTTCTGTAGCGCGCTTGTTCGCTCCCGTCACTCCACCTGCTTCACGGCGAGCAAGGCCGACACCCCTTTTTCGGTCCTTATTCTTTCACACGTGACAATGGACCCTGGCAAAAATTCCCACGTCTCGTCCTCGGGATCATACCAGTCCGTGGGAAGGAGTTTGTACCGGTTGTCGCCCAAGACCTCGGCACTGGTCGGCCTGATCGTCGGCGTCCCTTCGTCCAGGAGATTGACGTACACAGTCGCGATGTCCCTTTCCATAGTCTCCTCCATTATCTGATCAAGTTTCTGTCAAAATCCGATCTCCCAACCTGCAAGATCTCCTTCGTCCGGTCATCCCGCACCACGTAATTGCCGTTCCACTCGTAGCGGGTGGCCGTGTTCTGCGGGTTGACTTTGTTGGGTGCCGGGTGTCGCCAACCATATTTTATCGTATCGGTAATCTTCTGGGGTGTCCAGCCCCGCTCCTCGATCTGGCGCGCCCATTTCTGAGGTTTCTTATACTTACCGAGTGTCCATTCAGTATCACGCTTGTTTAATTCCCGCCACGCCATCCACGCGAACTTGACGAACGTGCCGCCACGCATGAATGGTATGATGTAAAGCTCCGGATAGACCGGCTGAATCGCGTCCTTGTCCGCCGCTTCTTCTTCGCCATACGGTTCCGCCCAGCAGCGGCAGTTGAATTCCTCGCCCGGATCCGGGGAATCGCTCCATGTCCGCACCTCGCCGTCCAGGGCGGCGTGGCCCGGCCGGACCAGATCGTCGTTGACCGTGCGCCAGACATACTTCCCATCCGGCGCTTCCGCCATCGACGTGTTCAGGGCTTTGATCGTCCCGTCGCCCGGCTTCGCCGTGCCGGTTCCCGGCAGACCATTGTTGATCTGGAACCGTTTCAGGGCTTGGAAGAGATTGCTATCCGGTATGCCGGTGATGCCGATGTCTTCGTAAGGAAAATAATAGCCCAGCCGGTTGAGCGCCCGTTTCACCTGCAGGACGTCGAACTCGTCCACACTGGAGTTCGGTGACAGCTCTTTTTCGAGTTGCAATCCCATCGCCTCTGGACCCCCATGCGGGTTCAAAACGCCGAGCGCCGCGACGGTTTGACCGCACGGGCGAGCGCTAGGAATATATACCTATATCCGTGGTGAGTCAAATGTCACTCCCGCGCGTTCCGCGGGAATCGCCACAAAGGATCTGGTATCAAGCGACAGCCCAAAGTCGACGCCCAACGTCAGCGCGCCGTCATCGCCTCCAGCGCCTCGGCCGCCTCCGGCACGCCCTCGGCGGCGGCGACGCGCAGCCAATGGGCCGCCGCCGCCTCGTCGCGCGGCACGCCGCGCCCTTCCAGCAGCGCCATGCCCCAGTGGTAGCGCGCCAGCGACGCGTAGCCGGCCGGGTCGCGCATGCCGGCCGCGCGCTCCATCAGCGCGGCCGAGGCCTCCAGGCTCTTCGGCACGCCCTGCCCGTTCTCGTGCAGCATCGCCATCCAGATCATCGACCAGACGTTCCCCTGGGCGATGCAGTCCTCAAGGATGGTGATGGCCGAGGGATGGTCGCCGGTCTTGTCGGCGTAGTACGCCATCTGGCAGGCGAAGGGATGCTCACGCCGGTCCGCGTAGCCGTGGTAGCTGAGGTCGTCGGCCAGCGCGGGGCCGGCGGCCAGAACGGCCGGAAGCACCGCCGTCATCCGGGAAAACGCGCGCATCTCCACTCCTCCACCGCCACGGACGGCAGGAAATGTAGCGCGCGGCGCCATCCCGGAAAACGGCGGCCCCGTCAGATCACGTTGAACAGGTACAAAAGTATGATGACCGGGATCGGAATCCCGAGCAGCCAGAGCAGTGCACCGCGCATGTCGCTCTCCGTTGTTCATTGATCCACGCGGGGATTGCCCCCCCAAGCAAGATAACAACGCGAGGCAATAGCAAAAGTTGCTTTCACCGCGGACTCACTCTTTTTTAACGGTGTTGTGCCCCTAGTGGTGCCATCCACCGCTGGCGATCCGGTCGCCCCGCGGTTCTTCGGCATGGCGGGGGTCGCAGCATGGCGCGCATCTACGAGATCCACGGCGGGCGCAGCGGCGCGGCGGAGAAGCCGGCCTCCCCGCAGACCTACCTGGAGGTCGCGCGCCTGGTGGAGCGCATGCACCGCCGCTTCCTGGACGTGCTGCGCATCGAGCTGAACCGCATGGACATCAACGACATCACCCCGGCGCAGGTGATGATCATGCTGAACATGGGCGAGGGCGAGATCAACGTCCGCGACCTGATGACCCGCGGCTACTACATCGGCTCCAACGCGTCGTACAACCTGAAGCAGCTGGTGGACGGCGGCTACGTCCTGCGCACCGCCTCGCAGCGCGACAAGCGCGCCGCCAGCCTGCGGCTGTCGCCCAAGGGGTCCGAACTGGCCGGCCGCCTGCGCGAGACGGTGGCGGCACTGGCCGGCTCCCTGCTGACCGGCGAGGCCGAGCGGCAGACGCTGGACGCCACCCACCAGATGCTGCGCCGGATGGAGCGGCAGTGGTCCAGCTTCATCGAGGACGAGGACACCGACCTCCTCTGAGATGCCCCTGCGCCCGACCGTGGCGCAGCTCACAGCCCCGGCCTCCGCCCTTCGCCACACTGCCTCCTGAATGCCCCCGATCCGGGGCTGGCATACGGAGGCTCTCATGGCATTCACCGTCAACAACTGGACCGTCACCCGCCTGGGCGAGGAGGCGGCCGACCCCGTCGTCGGCACCAACGCGGCGACCACCGCCACCACCGTGGCCCTGTCGCCGAAATTCGTGGACACGGCACCGGTCACCTACGTCTTCAAGGACAACATCCCGAACGACGAGAAGGCGAACGACCTGCGCTTCGACCTCGACCTGCGGATCAACAACGCATCCGACTTCGGGTTCGGCGGCCTCACGGTCGACACGCTCACCATGGGCACGGCCTTCTACCCCGGCAACAGCTCCCACCCCGCCCTGGCGCACTTCCACCCGGCCTCCGGCACGCCGCCGGCGCAGGTCTTCGCGCACAGCGGCTACAACGCCGGCACGGGCAAGAGCACCGGCGCCGACCTCAACGGCGCCACCCACGTCTACCTGACCGACAAGGGGCAGGCCTGGGGACCGGAAGCGAGCTGGTCGGCGGCCAAGGTGCACCACTGGGACGGCCAGTTCGCGCTGATCACCACGCCCGTCCCCCTGGGCGACCACGGCGGCATGATGGCCGGGCTGAACGGCGGCACGCACTTCACCTGGGAAGGCGTGTGGGAGGCCACCAAGGACGCCGAGTCCTTCACCGACGAGGCCGGCGACGTCCTGGCCTACGGCAAGGCCGGCGACAACCTGATGTCGGGTGGCTACGGCCGCGACGGCCTGGTGGGCGGGTCCGGCAACGACACGCTGAACGGCGACCAGGACGGCGATTTCCTATGGGGCCAGACCGGTAACGACAGTCTTTACGGCGGCGACGGCGACGACTGCCTGGACGCCGGCCCCGGCGCGGACACGCTCAACGGCGGCGGCGGCAACGACTGGATGGCCGGCGGGGCCGGCAACGACCAGTACGTCGTCGACGCCCAGTACGACCACGTCGTGGAGGCCTACGACGGCGGCTACGACCGCGTGGACTGCAAGATCATGGACTATTCCATGACCAACGGGATCGAGGAGGTGACGCTCGGCCACTCCGTCGGCCTGACCGTGAACGGCAACGAGACGTCCAACCTGATCACCGGCAACGGCTTCGACAACCAGTTCTACGCCCTGTCCGGCGACGACACGCTGGTCGGCGGCGACGGCAACGACCTGCTGGACGGCGGATTCGGCAACGACCTGCTGAAGGGCCAAGCCGGCGAGGACACGCTGGACGGCGGTGGCGAAAAGGACGTTCTGCGCGGCGGCGGCGGCAGGGACCAGCTGACCGGTGGCGGCGACGCCGACCGATTCGACTTCGACACCATCCAGGAAGCCGGCAAGGGGGCGGACGGCGACACCGTCACCGACTTCTCGCGCGCCCAGGGCGACCGCATCGACCTGTCCGGCATCGACGCCAAGGCGGGCGCGGGCAACGATTCGTTCTCGTTCATCGGCACGGACGCGTTCGGCGGCGCCGCCGGCCAGCTGCGCTGGACGGGCAACGCGGTGGAAGGCGACGTGAACGGCGACGGCACGGCGGACTTCACCATCCACCTCACCGGCGTCTCGGCCATGGCGGCGGACGACTTCATCCTGTAACGACGGCGGGCGGATAAAGGAAAAGGGCCGGACGATCACTCGTCCGGCCCTTTTCGAATTTGGGATGGTGGGCGCAGTAGGGATTGAACCTACGACCCCACCCGTGTGAAGGGTGTGCTCTCCCGCTGAGCTATGCGCCCATCCCATGGAGCCGTTGGGCTCCGGAGCTCGTCCGCAGCGTGTCGTCCGCGGTGGACGGGTTTCTAAAGGCCCGCCTTCCCGATGTCAAGCACCGGAAATGCCCCATATAATCAAAAAAATTCGCATCCCTGCCGGAGGCCCGCCGTGACCGTCCCCCGCACCCGCCTGCTCGCCGCCTGCCTGCTGGCCGCACCGCTGCTGGCCACGGCCCTGCCGGTACAGGCCGAGCGGCTGCGCCTGGACTACCGCGTGCACGTGGGCGGCATGACGGTGATGGAGGTGCAGGCCCTGCTGTCGCTGACCGGCGACCGCTACGCCATCGAGATGAAGGGCGCCACCCAGGGCATGCTGGGTCGAATCATCTCGTGGACGACGCAGTCCAGCACGGTGGGCGCCATCACGCCGGCCGGGCCGCAGCCGTCGCGTTATCAGGTCGAAAGCGCCTGGCGGGGCGAGCCGCGCAACGTGCGCATGGAGTACGACGGCAAGGGCGGGCTGCATGTGGCCGCCGACCCTTCGCCGCAGGCCGAGGGACGCGAGACGGTGCCCGATTCGATGCGGCGCGGCAGCACCGACCCGCTGAGCGCGCACCTGGGCGTGCTGCTCGCCGCCGGACGCGGCGAGGGCTGCGCGCGGACGGTGCCGGTCTACGACGGGCGCCGCCGCTACGACCTGACGTTCAGCGACGCCGGGCCGGAGGCGCTGGCCGCGTCCCGCTATTCCGTGTTCGCCGGCATGACGCGCCACTGCCGGGTGCAGAGCCGCACGCTGGCCGGCCGCAAGCTGTCGGAGGGCACCGGCTTCTGGCAGCGCGGCAGCGACGAGGAGCGCCCGCCGCTCGACGTGTGGATCGCCCCGCTGCGCCCCGGCGGGCCGGTGCTGCCCGTACGGCTGGAAACGGACAGCACCTTCGGTGGCGTCCTCGTCCACCTCGCCGCCGTCACTGTCCTGCCGGAGACGGCGGAGAAGCCCTGATAGGCCTTTCCGCCATCCCCTTCCCGCCACCTCTTTTTGCGCCGCAGAAGATTGATGCTGCACTGCGGAACCCCACCCGCGAGGCCCTGTTGGGAGTGCTGAGACAGGGACGAACGGGAGAGGGCCGATGGACGGCGAGCAGGATCTCGCGCAGGTGAGCCTTCCGATCGTGGAAGAGACCGTCAGTGTCCGGAAAAGGAAGCGGATCAGCAGCAAGGTCAGGGTCCGGACGCGCGTGATCGAAAGCGCGCACACCGTCGACGAACCCCTGGTCTGTCAGACGGTGGACGTCGAGCGGCAGACCGTCGACCGGTGGGTCGACGCCCCCGTCCCTGTCCGCCAGGAGGGCGGCACCACCATCATCTCCGTCATGGAGGAGGTCGTGGTGGTGGAAAAGCGCTGGAAGGTGGTTGAGGAGATCCGCCTGACCAAGCGCGAGGCCATCCGGCACCAGCCGCAGCAGGTGACCGTGCGGCGCACCGAGGCCACCGTGGAACGCCTGAGCCCGGACGCCGACGGCCCCGCCTGACGCGGGCGACCATCTCCACCCATCAGCAGCGAACAGAGGCTCAAACCATGACGATCGTCATTGGGGTATACGACGACTCTGCCAAGATCGACCCGGTGCGCAAGGCGCTGGGCAAGCTGGGGTGCCGTGGCGAGGCCATCGCGGTACACCAGGACGCCGGGGACGCCGACGCGCTGGAGGATCTCGGCTTCGACCGGGACGAGATCGACGAATTGCGCAGCGAGCTGGAGCAGGGCCGCATCGTGATCACCGCGCGGGTGTCCGACGACATGGCCGACCGCGCCGTCGCGGTGCTGCGCGACCACGGCGCCCTGCCCGCCGAGGAGGAGCAGGGACACGCGGAGACGACTGAGCGGCAAACCCTCCAGGAGGTCGAGGAGGAGGTTTCGGTTGGCAAGCGGGCGGTCACGCGCGGCGTGCGCGTGCGCACCAACGTGGTCGAGCAGCCCGTGCGCGAGACCGTGTCGCTGCGCCAGGAGAAGGTGAAGGTCGAGCACCGCGACCGTGACGAGGAACTCAGCCCCGAGGAGGCGGAAAAGGCGCTGAAGCCCGAGGTGGTCGAGATGCAGGAAACCGTCGAGGAGGCCGAGGTCAGCAAGGCCGCCCGCCTGATCGGCGAGGTCAACGTCACGAAGTCGGTGGAGACCCGCCGCGAGACCATCAACGAAACCGCCCGCCGCACGGAAGCGGAGGTGGAGCGCACCGAGGGACGCGAGAAGACCCGGCGCTGATTCTCTAAAGACAAAAGTCCCTCCCCCGCCGGAGGCGGGGGAGGCAACAATCCGTTACTTCGGCACGCCCATGTGCCCCTGGACGAAGGACAGGTCAAGGATGGTCTTGGCGTCCAGCGCCTTGTCCACCTGCCCTTCCGATTGCCAGAACTTCACCTGGTTGTGGATGTCGTTCACCAGCAGCCGGCCCTGCGGGTCGATGTAGGGCAGGCCGGCGGCGACGATCTCCGGCTTCTGCTTGGTGGCCTCGGCGACGATGCCCAGCAGTTCGTCGTAGCCCGGACCCTTCACCGGCTGGCCGGAGGCGTCGCGGGTGTTGAAGGCGGCGTGGTACTCGGCCGTGGCGCGCTGGTAGGCGCGGATGAACTTCTCCACCGTCGCCCGGCGGTCCGACACCATCTTCGGGCTGGTGAACAGGGCGCCCAACTGCCATGGCGTCTCGTCGCCGACCCAGCCGATGATCTTGCCCGCCCCGTCGGACGCCACCTGCCGCGCCACCGTCACCGGCGCGATCATGGCGTCGACCTGCCCGCCCTTGAAGGCGGCGACCATCTTCGGCACGTCCTGCAGCGGCACCATGGTCACGTCCTTGACCGAGAAGCCGTACTTCTGCCCCAACAGGCCGATCATGTAGTGGAAGGTCGAGCCCACCGTGGTGATGGCGATGCGCTTGCCCTTCAGGTCCGCCGGCTTGTCCAGGCCCGTCGCGGCGTTGCCGGCCACGTAGGCGCTGAGCTGGAAGCCCGGCTCGTCGCGGCTCTGCGCCGCGATCATGGTGATGGCGCCCTTGGAGGCCAGGTTGTAGAAGCCGGCCGTCAGGCCGGTGACGCCGAAGTCCACGTCGCCCGACGCCACCGCCACCGGCACCTGCTGGGCCGAGGTGAGGATCTTCAGCTCCGCGTCCAGCCCTTCCTTCTCGAAATAGCCCTTGGCCTTGGCGATGTAGATCGGCGCCGAAGACGACAGCGCCAGCACGCCGACCGACGTCTTCTCCAGCCCCTGCGCCAGCGCCGGGCTGCTTGCCGCCAGCACCGCGCCACCGATGGCCGCGAGCACCGCCCGCCGGCCGAACATCCACCCCTTCCGCACGTTCCCCTCCCCTTTCTCAAAAGACGGCCCGTAGGTTGGGTTGAGCGTCAGCGAAAACCCAACACACTCCGCCCTGCGAACACGTTGGATTTTCGCCTGCGGCTCAACCCAACCTGCGAAGCTACGAAATCCCTACCGCCAGCGCAGCAGGCGCCGTTCCAGCACCGTCAGCACCGTGCCGATGGCCAGCCCCAGCACCGACAGCACCAGCACGCCGGCCAGCAGCTGGTCGGTCAGCATCAGGTTGCCCGCACTCAGCACGAAGGCGCCGATGCCGTACTCGGCCCCGATCATCTCCGCCGCCACCACCAGGATCAGCGCGATCGACGCGGTGATGCGGAACCCCGCCAGGATCCCCGGCAGGGCACCCGGCAGCACGATCCTCAGCACGATGCGCGGCCACGGCAGGTTGAAGCTCTGCGCCATGCGGATCAGGTTGCGCGGCACCGCGTCCACCGCGCTGGTGGCGGCGATCACCGTCGGGAAGAAGACGCCGAAGCCGATGGTGGCGAACTTCGACGGCTCGCCGATGCCGAACCACAGGATGAACAGCGGCAAGAGCGCGATCTTCGGAATCGGGAACAGCGCCGACACCAGCGGCAGCCCGACCGCGCGGGCCAGCGAGAAGATCCCCATGGCGAGTCCCACGCCCAGCCCCGCCAGCGTGCCCAGCGCCCAGCCTACGCCGATGCGCAGCAGCGAGGCGCGCAGATGCTGCCACAGCGAGCCGTCCTGCACCATGTCCAGCAGTGCGCGCCCGACCATCGACGGCGGCGGCAGGAACAGCACGCTGACCCAGCCCAGCCGCCCCGCCGCCTCCCACAGCGCCAGCAGCAGCGCGAAGGCGACCAGCGCCGCCCAGCGGCGCGGCGACACGGTGAAGCCGCCGCCGCGGAAGCGCACGGGCCGCGCCGAAATCATCGGATCGTGCGCGTCAAGCATCGGACAGCTCCCGGTCGGCGCGCTGCGCCTCGTCGCGGATCAGGTGCCACAGCCGCTCGCGGATCTCCACGAGGCGGCGCAGGCCCTCCACCGTCATGCGCTCCTCGCGCGGCGCGTCGATCGTCACGATCTCGCGCAGGCGGCCGGGACGGCGGCTGAACACGGCGACACGGTCGGCCAGGTGCAGCGCCTCGTCCAGGTTGTGGGTGACGTAGACGGCGGTGGTGCGGTCGCGCCGCCAGAGGTCCAGGAAGTCCTCCATCAGCAGTTCGCGCGTCTGCGCGTCCAGCGCCGACAGCGGCTCGTCCAGCAGCAGCATGGCCGGACGGACCGCCAAAGCGCGGGCGATGCCGACGCGCTGGCGCATGCCGCCGGACAGCTGCTTGGGCAGGGCCGCGCGGAACTCCCACAGGGCCATGCGGCGCAGCCCCTCCTCGATCCGCTCGCGCCGCTCGGCACCGGACAGCGGGTGGTGCTCCAGCACCAGGGCCACGTTCGCCTCCACCGTGCGCCAGGGCAGCAGGGCGAAGTCCTGGAAGATGAAGGTGACCGGGTTCAGGCAGCCGGCCGGCGGTTCGCCCACCGTCTCCACCGTGCCGGATGTCGGCGCCACGATGCCGCCGGCGATGCCCAGCAGCGTGGACTTGCCGCAGCCCGACGGGCCGATGACCGCCAGCACCTCGCCCTCGCGCACGGTGAGGCTGACGTCCTCCAGCACGGCCAAGTCGTCGTAGCGGTGGTTGAGGTCCGTGATCACGAGCCTCATGAAGCCGGCCCCGTGGGTGGCGCCGTCAACGTCATGGTGGTCCCAATCCCTGCCCGGCCGGGTCCCTTGGGGATCTCGCGGCGCTGTCGTCGTTGCCGACGATGATAGCGCGCCCGGCTCAGCCCGCCAGCTTTTCCGTCGACAGCTTGGCCAGCGCCGCCGGCAGGTCGGCGAAGTGGTCGATCACCACGTCCGCCCCCAGCTGGGAAATCGGCATGCGCGGGTAGCCGTAGCTGACCGCCACCACCGGGATGCCCACGGCGCGCGCCACCTTCACGTCGTGGCCGTTGTCGCCCACCATGGCGGCGTCGCGCTCGCCCAGTTGGTCCAGCACCCAGGACAGCGTGCCGGGGTCCGGCTTGCGGGTCGGCAGCGTGTCGCCGCCGGCCACCGCGCCGAACAGGTCGGCCACGCCCAGGAGGCCCAGCAGCTTGCGCGCGATCCGCTCCGGCTTGTTGGTGCACAGGCCCAACTTGATGCCCTGGGCGGCGAAGCCGCGCAGCGTCTCCGGCACGCCGGGGTAGAAGCACGACGGCTCCGCCGTGTCCTCGTAATAATTGTCGAGGTACGCCTTCAGCACCGTCTGCGCCGCGTCCCCCTCCAGCTCGCCGCCGGTGGCCGCGAAGGCGGAGCGCACCAGCGTGGCCGAACCGTCGCCCACCATTGTGCGCACCTGCTCCACGGCCAGCGCCGGCCGCCCGAACTCGGCCAGCGTGCGGTTCAGCACGCGGGCGATGTCGGGGACGCTGTCGATCAGCGTGCCGTCGAAATCGAAGACGAGGGCGGGGAACGGCGGACGGGCAGTCATCGGAAGGAACCTCGCGAGACGGTCAGGCAGGCTGCATAGCGCATTCCGCCCACCGCCCACAACGCCCGACCGGGTAGGTACGCCCGGAAAACTTCGCATACGAATCAGCAACCACCGTGCGCCCGACAGGCGAAGACGGGGCAGTGCCGAAGCATCCCCCGACGCAACCTGAGACATATTCCGGCGGCGCAAACGCCCGTTCTGGCTATTTCGTCGCCGCACGTCCTATATGACAGCGTGACACAAAAGTTGACTTGGGCTTTGCCTGCCGCTTGTGGCACTAAATCATCGCGCGTCTGCGCACGCGCAACCGACCACGGGACAGTCCAGGGAAAGCATGCCGCACCGTCCGCTCGCCTGCGTGATCCTTGCCGCCGGCAAGGGCACGCGCATGAAGTCCGACCTGCCCAAGGTCCTGCACCGCGTCGCCGGCCGGCCGATGGTCGGCCACGTCCTGGCCGCCGTGGCGGAGCTTGACCCCGACCACGTCGTCGTCGTCGTCGGCCCCGGCATGGACGACGTGGCGGCCGCCGTCGCCCCCTACCCCACCGCCGTGCAGGAGCAGCAGCGCGGCACCGCCGACGCCGTGCGCGCCGCCTTCGGCCTGCTGGAAGGCTTCAACGGCGACGTGCTGGTGCTGTACGGCGACACGCCGCTGGTCACGCCGGAGACGCTGCGCGCCATGGTCAACGCCCGCCGGCAGGCGGGCAACCCGGCGGTCGTCGTGCTGGGCATGCGCCCGGACGACCCCGGCGCCTACGGCCGCCTGATCCTCAACGCCCGCGGCGGGCTGGAGAAGATCGTCGAATACCTCGACGCCAGCGAGGAGGAGCGCGCGGTCACCCTGTGCAACGCCGGCCTCATGGCGTTCGACGGTGCCCGCATGACCGGCCTCATCAACCGCATCGGCAACGCCAACGCCAAGGGCGAGTTCTACCTGACCGACGTGGTGCAGATCGCTCGCACCGAGGGGTTGCCCTGCGCCGTGGTCGAGGGCACGCCGGCCGAGGTGATCGGCGTCAACTCCCGCGCCGAGTTGGCGGAGGTGGAGCGCATCATGCAGCGCCGCCTGCGCAAGGCGGCCATGGACAACGGCGCCACGCTGATCGACCCGGACAGCGTGTTCTTCAGCCCCGACACGCGCCTCGGCCGCGACGTGGTGGTCGGCCCCAACGTGGTGTTCGGCCCCGGCGTCACCGTGGCCGACCGCGTGGAGATCAAGCCCTTCTGCCATCTGGAGCAGGTCAGCGTCGCCAGCGGCGCCGTCATCGGCCCCTACGCCCGCCTGCGCCCCGGTGCCGAGATCGGCGAGGACGCGCACATCGGCAACTTCGTCGAGATCAAGAACGCCCGGATCGAGGCCGGAGCCAAGGTCAACCACCTGACCTACATCGGCGACGCGCGCGTCGGTGCGAAGGCCAACATCGGCGCCGGCACCATCACCTGCAACTACGACGGCTTCGGCAAGTACCACACGGACATCGGCGCGGGGGCCTTCATCGGCTCCAACTCCGCGCTGGTGGCGCCGGTGAAGGTGGGCGACGGCGCCATCGTGGGGGCTGGCAGCGTGGTCACCACCGACGTCGAGGGCGACGCGATGGCGGTGGCGCGCGGCCGTCAGCAGGCCTACCCCGGCTGGGCCGCGCGGTTCCGCGAACGGAAACGCGCCGAAAAGGCGAAGAAGGCATAAGCTCGGGCTCCTCCTATCGTTCGGGTCCGTCTTTCCAGGAGATACGGTTCAATGTGCGGCATCATCGGCATCATCGGCGTGCACGAGGCGGCTCCCCGGCTGGTCGAGGGTCTGCGGCGCCTGGAGTACCGGGGCTATGACAGCGCCGGCGTGGCGACGCTGGTCAACGGCCACATCGACCGCCGCCGGGCCGAGGGCAAGCTGGTCAATCTGGAGATGAAGCTGCGGGACGACCCGCTGCCGGGCACCATCGGCATCGGCCACACGCGCTGGGCCACCCACGGCGGCCCGACGGAGGACAACGCCCACCCGCACGCCACCAAGCGCGTCGCCGTGGTGCACAACGGCATCATCGAGAACTACGCCGAACTGAAGGCCGAGCTGCAGGCCGAGGGCCGCGTGTTCGAGAGTGCCACGGATACCGAGGTGATCGCCCACCTCGTCACCCACTACCTGGACGCCGGCAAGTCGCCGGTGGAAGCCGCCAAGGCCGCCTTCGCGCGGTTCGAGGGCGCCTTCTCGCTGGTCCTCATCTTCGCCGGCGAGCACGAGCTGATGATCGGCGCCCGCCACGGCACGCCGCTGGCCGTCGGCTACGGCGAGGGGGAGATGTACCTGGCCTCCGACGCCTTCGCGCTAGCGCCGCTGACCAACCGCATCTGCTATCTGGAAGACGGCGACTGGGTGGAGGTGACGCGCACCGGCTGCACCGTGCACGATGCCTCCAACGCCGTGGTGGACCGCCCGGTGAAGACGACGGCGCTGTCCGGCGCCCTGATCGGCAAGGACGGCTACCGCCACTACATGCTCAAGGAGATCTACGAGCAACCGCAGGTGATCGGCGACACGCTGAACGCCTACATCAACCCCGAGACCGCCTACATCTCGATGCCGGAGTTCCCCTTCGACATCGCCAAGGCGCCGCGCCTGACCATCGTCGCCTGCGGCACCGCCTACTACGCCGGCCTCGTGGCGAAGTACTGGTTCGAGACGCTGGCGCGGCTGCCGGTGGAGATCGACATCGCGTCGGAGTTCCGCTACCGCGAGGCGCCGATGCCGGAGGGCGGTGTCGCCCTGTTCATCTCGCAGTCCGGCGAGACCCTGGATACGCTGGAGGCGCTGCGCTACTGCAAGCGGCAGGGCCAGCACATCCTGTCCGTCGTCAACGTGCCGGAGAGCACCATCGCGCGCGAGAGCGACGCGGTGCTGATGACCATGGCCGGCCCGGAAATCGGCGTCGCCTCCACCAAGGCCTTCACCACGCAGCTGACCACCCTGGCCTGCCTCGCCGCCGTGGTCGGCCGCGCGCGCGGCGCCATCGGGCCGGAGCGCATGCGCGAGATCGCCCATGCGCTCCGCGAAGTCCCCGCCCGCGCCGCCGACGTGCTGGCCCACGACGAGCGCCTGCACGAGCTGGCGCAGGAGGTGAGCGAAGCGCGCGACGTGCTCTACCTCGGCCGCGGCTCCATGTACCCGCTGGCGCTGGAAGGCGCGCTGAAGCTGAAGGAGATCAGCTACATCCACGCCGAGGGCTACGCGGCGGGCGAGCTGAAGCACGGCCCCATCGCCCTGATCGACGAATCCGTCCCGGTGATCGTCCTGGTCCCGTCCGACGGCCTGTTCGAGAAGGTGGTGTCGAACGTGCAGGAGGTCTGCGCCCGCTCCGGCAAGGTGCTTCTGGTGGCCGACAAGAAGGGCGTGGAGCGCCTGGGCGACCGCGTGCGCTGGTCGGTCGAGCTGCCGGCCTGCGACCCGATCGTGGCGCCGCTGCTCTACGCCATCCCGGTGCAGTTGCTGGCCTACCACACCGCCGTGCTGAAGGGCACCGACGTGGACCAGCCGCGCAACCTCGCAAAGAGCGTGACGGTGGAGTGATCCAATCTCCCCCTCCCCCGCCTCCGGTGGGGGAGGGGGAACTCGTAGGTTGGGTTGAGCGCCAGCGAAAACCCAACGTGTTTGCCGTGCCGACGACGTTGGGTTTTCGCTGGCGCTCAACGCAACCTACCGCGGAGTGCACGTCACCGTAGGTTGGCGCCAAGCGCCAGCGCGGCCCAACGGCGGAACGCACCCCGTATGGCCGCAACCTGCGCCCCGGCCCGCGCCTCGTCCCCCGCCAGCGCCGCCTCCTCGAACGCCTCCGCGTGCCGGGACAGGTCGTGCGCGCCGACGCAGCGGGCGGAGGATTTGAGGGAGTGGGCGGCGGTGCCGCGCTCCTCCAGGCTGTCTGTGTCCCGCTCGATGACCTGAACGAGGGCGGCGGCGGTGCGGCGGAAGTCCTCCAGGGCGTCGCGCAGCGCGTCCGGATCGTCGCCGATCAGGTCGCGCAGCAGCGACAGGTCCAACGCGGCGACGACCGGCGGCGGTTCCTTCGATGACGGGTCGGCAAGGGGCGTGCGCAGACGCCCGGCGGCGGGCAGGTGCCGCAGCAGGGCGGCGTTCAGTTCCTCCAGGCGGATCGGCTTGACGAGATGGCCGTCCATGCCGGCGGCGAGGCTCCTTTCCACCGCACCCCGCACGCCGTCGGCCGACAGCGCCAGGATGGGCAGGCGCTCGGCGCGGCCCGCTTCCGCCTCGGCGCTTCGGATGGCGCGGGTCAGGGCGTAGCCGTCCAGGCGCGGCATGTGCAGGTCGCTCAGCACCAGCCCGTGCACGCCGAAGCGCAGCCGCTCCAGCGCCTCGACCCCGTCCGCCGCCATGTCGAAGACGATCCCCAGCCGCGTCAGCACGCGTTCCAGCACATAGCGGTTGGTGGCGTTGTCCTCGGCGCACAGCACGACCGCGCCCGCCGCCTCCGCGTCACCCCGATCCGGAACCGCCCAGGGACCGGCGACCGGCGCCCCGGCTCCGGCCTCGGCCTGCGGCGCGTCGCAGGCGGGCAAGGGCACCTCGAACCAGAACAGGGAACCCTCGCCGGGCTGGCTCTCCACGCCGATGGCGCCGCCCATCAGCTCGACCAGCCCACGGCAGATGGACAGACCCAGGCCGCTGCCGCCGAAGCGCCGCGCGATGCTGGCGTCGGCCTGCACGAAGGGGCTGAACAGGCGCAGGCGCTGCTCCCCGGTGATGCCGATGCCGCTGTCCTCCACCTCGAACCGCAGACCGCCGGCCGGAGCGGCGGAGACGCCCAGGCGCAAGAAGCCGCGGTCGGTGAACTTGACGGCGTTGCCGATCAGGTTGATCAGGATCTGCCGCACCCGGTTGCCGTCGCCCGCCACCCAGGGCGGCACCGCCTCCGCCACCCGCACGAACAGGTGCAGGCCCTTCTCCTCCGCCCGGGGGCGCAGCAGGTCGGCCACGCCGCGCGCCACGGCGGCGGGGGCGAAGGGCGCCTCCTCGATCTCCAGGCGGCCGGCCTCGATCTTCGAGACGTCCAGCACGGCGTCGATGATGGCCAGCAGCGCTTCCGACGACGTGCGGATCGTCCCCACCATGCGCCGCTGGTCGGCGTCCAGCGGCGTCTCGGCCAGCAGGTCGGCGATGGTGGAGATGCCGTTCATCGGCGTGCGGATTTCGTGGCTCATGGTCGCCAGGAACGCCGACTGGTGGCGCGCCGCCCGCTCCGCCTCGACGTAGGCGTTGCGCATCTCGGTGACGTCGTAGACCCAGACGATGGTCGACTCCCCCACCCCGAAGCCGACGCCGTCGACGCTGAGGCGCAACGCCCGCACCGCGCCGTCCGGGCGAGTGAACTCCACCGCCATCTCGTGGTCGTCCAGCCCGCGCGCCAGCAGCGCCCCGCCCATTAGTTGCGCCACCGCCGCCGCAAGGCCCGCGTGTTCGACACCCAGGATCTCCGGCACGCGGGCGTTGGCGTAGAGCACCGCGCACGCCTCGTCGAGCAGGACGACGCCGGCCGGCGCGGAATCGAGGATGGCGAGAAGGGCGCCGCCGCTATCCGTTTCCGGGCCCATTCCCCGGCGCCTCCTTCTCCACGGTGAAGACGACGGGCGGGATCATCCCCATCTCGGCCAGGTCCGACAGGCGGGCGATCAGCGCACGGTCCAGGCGGATGTGGCCGGGCAGCAGGATCTCGCCGCTGTGGCCGCGCACGCTGCGGGCCAGCAGGTCGCCGGGGACCAGCGAGCCGATACGCTTCTCCACCCGCGTGATGCGGGGTGCGGCGGCGCAAGGGGCGGGCTCCGGCGGCGCCTCGGCCAGGGCCGCCACCTTCTTCGGCCGCTCCGGTCCCCACGGGTTGGGGATGTCGACGGCGCGGTAGGCGTCCGGGTCCTTCAGCCTGATGGGGATGGCGCGGGCGCGCTCCAGGCGGGAGAACAGCCCCTCCTTCGTCACCGGCTTCACCACATAGGCGTTGACGTCCAGCTCCATGGCCGCGCGCACCAGCCCGGCGTCGCGCCGCCCGGTCAGCATGGCGATGGGCAGGTCGCGCGGCACGCGGTCCAGGCCCACGCGGATGCGCTGCGCCACCTCCAGCCCGTTGCCCTGCGGCATGACGAAGTCCAGAAGCGCGATGCCGATCGGCAGGTCGCCGGCCGTCAGCCGGTCGACGGCCTCCCGCCCGTTGCCGGCGACGACCACGTCGCAGCGTGCGGAGGTGCGGATGAGGTTGGCGATGATCGACCGCATGAAGGCATCATCCTCGGCCAGCAGGACATTCAGCGGCCGACCGTCCGCGTTCGGCAATGCAGTCATGACGCCCCCAGTTCCGTGACAGGCCGGTGCCCAGTTGACTATGGCGATTCCCCGGTCTGCGCAACCGCGCCGGACGCCGCGGACGCTTAACGGTTTACCTCGATTTAACCTTTCTTAACTCATGGGGCGTGCAGCAAGTCATGACTCGACTGTTCGCGGCGGTGGATTTACCATGCGCAAGGTTCTCCTGACCGATAAGGAGACGCGGCATGCGGTGCGCGGGAATCGCATTGGGGCTGACCCTGGCGGCGTTGCTCGCCGCCGCGCCGGCCCTCGCGGCGACCAACGGGGTCGGCCGCCCCGGCTATGGCAAGACGCTGGCGCGGGAGATGTGCGGGGAGTGCCACGTCGTCGCCCCGGACCAGAAGAGCGGCGGCGACCCGCTGGCGCCCAACCTCGTGGAGCGGGTGCAGGACGCCGGCATCACCGAACTGGCCCTGCGCGCCTATCTGCAAACCTCGCACCCCATCATGCCGAACGTCCGGCTGACGGCCGAGCAGACCGACGACATCGTCGCCTACCTGCTCAGCCTCAAGGGCGTGAAGCGATGAAACGCCTCGCCGCCACGCTGCTGCTGGCAACATTCCCGGCCGCCTCCGCCGGCGCGGCGGACGCGCAGAACGGGCGCGCCATCGCCGAGCGCTGGTGCACGGCCTGCCACGTGGTGGCCGAGGGGCGCGGCGGCAGTGACGCCGCCCCCTCCCTTCCGCAGGTCGCCCGCAACCGCGCCGCCGACCAGCGCTGGCTGCGCGCGTGGCTCACCGACCCGCACCCGCCGATGCCCAACCTGAACCTGAGCCGCAGCGACCTCGACGATGTCGTCGCCTACCTGGAACGCTTGGCGCGCTGAATTCTCCGTCGCCACACGAAACAATCCCCTCCCCTCCCCGGTTGTCCCGGTCATGGCCGGCGGCAGCGCCGGCCGCGCCTATCGAGGGAGTGGACGATGAAGCGTACGTTGACCATGGCCGCCGCGGCGGTCGGAACCTTCCTTCTTCTGGGCCTTCCCCTGAGCCCGGCGGCGCAGGCGCAGCAGAACCAGGGCCAGGGCGGCGGCTGGGGCGGCGCGCTCGACCAGCTGAACCGCGCGGTCAACCCCAACACCTACGAGAACGAGCAGCGCGCCCGCGAAGAGGAGCGCCTCGATCGCGACCGCCAGAACACCCGCGAGCGGCGGCTGGAAGGCTCCTCGTCGCGGGACACCGACCGGAGTTCCGGCCGCAGCGAGTACAGCCGCTGGTCCGACAACGACCTGCGCGATCAGTTCGGCCGGGTGTCCGACGAGCAGCGCCAGCTCCAGCGCGAGCGCCGCGCCATCGAGGAGGAAATGGACCGCCGCGGCATCAGCCGCCGATAAACAGCCGGCGTTAAGCGCCTACAGCGCCTTGAACCGCGCCACCTGCTGGCGGGTCTCGTCGGCGAGGCGGGAGAGCTGCTGCATGGTGGCGGCGATCTCCTCGGACGCGGCGGCGTTCTTCTGGGCGACGAGGCGGACGCTGTCGACGTTCGCCTCGATCTCCCGCACCGAACTCTGCTGCTCCTCCATCGCCACGGCGACGGACTGGAACATGCGGTCCAGGTGGCCGACGCGGTCGGCCAGATCCTCCATCATGCGGCCGACCTGACCGGTCACCGCCATGCCCTCCTCCGCCAGGGTGCTCGCCGCCTCGATGATCTCGGCGATCTGGCGGGCGGACTCCACCGCGTTGTCGGCCAGCTTGCCGACCTCCTCCGCCACCACCTCGAAGCCCTTGCCGGCCTCGCCCGCCCGCGCCGCCTCGATGGAGGCGTTGACCGACAGGATGTTGGTCTTCACGGCGATCTGGGTGATCGCCTCGGTGATGCGGCCGATGCGGCGGGAGTTGTCGGCGATGGTCTGCGACACGGTCAGCAGGCGCGCCATGTCCGCCTTGCCCCTCTCGGCGAAGCCCGCCGCCGCCTTCACCATGTCCGAGGCGTTGCGGGTGTTCTCCGTGACGTGCGCGATGGCGTGGGCGGACTGGCTGACGGCGGTCGCCACCTGGTCCAGGTCCTCCGTCTGCGACAAGGCACCGTCGGAGACCTGCGCCACGGCGACGCTGGCCTGCCCAGCCGCGACGGCCACCTGGGTCGCCTGCTCGCCGATCTCGCGGAAGGCGGCCCCCGTCTCGTGCAGCAGGGCCACCATCTCGCCGTAGGCACCGCGGAAGTCGATGGCCTCGGCCGGCGCCGGCTCCACCGCGCCGTGGACGGCGCCGGACAGGCGGTGCATCTCGGCGTGCAGGCCGTGCAGCACGCGGATGACATTGGCGATGGCGAGGCCGATGGCGCCCAGCTCGTCCCGCCGGTCGGTGCCGGGCACGGTGACGGTGACGTCGCCTTCCGACACACGCAGGATCGCCTGGGTGATGGCGGTGATCGGCCGCGTCAGGCTGCGCGCGATCAGCACGGAGAACACCACGCCCAGCGCCAGCGCCCCGAGCGCCCCCAGCGTGATGAACAGGCTGGCGTCGGCACGCCCGGCCTCGCGCACCGCCATCTCGCGGGCGACGACGGCGCCAACGCGCTCGCTCACCCCGGCGGCGGCGGCCTTCATGCCGTCGCGGATCTTCGCCTGCCGCTCGCCGATGTCGGCGGCGATCAGGAAGGACTGCTCCAGGTCCAGGACGATCGGCGTCAGCGCGTCGAGCTGCTTCAGCGTCTCCGGGTCGGTGGTCGCCTTGCGCACGTCGCCGTTCAGCGTCAGCAGCCGCTCCACGCCCTGGCCCAGGCGCTTGCGCCCGGCCTCGCTGCCGTCGGCCAGGTACTGCCGCACGCCCAGCAGCGCCGCCTGCGCCTCGCGCACCATGCCGGCGGCGAACAGGCGCAGCGCCGTCGCCTGCTCGACCGCCGCTGCGGCGGCGCCGTCGCCGGCCCTGGCGGCCGGAAGCGCCGCGTCGACACGCGCCGCCTGCACGGCGGCCAGGGCGTCGGCCACGCGCTCCAGGTCGGCCGCCCCCTTGTTCAGCGCGTCCAGGCTGCGGCGCTTGTCGGCCTCCAGCTTCACGTACTGCTCGAACGCCGCCCGGTAGGTGTCCAGCGCCGCCAGCACCCCGCCGATCGCCGCCCCGCCGTCGCCGAAGGCTGGCTGCAGCGCGGTGGCCCGCTCCCTCAGGTCGTCGGTCAGGGCGCGCACGCGCTGCGCGGCGGCGGCGTTTCCCTCCTCGACGTAGCGGGCCTCCTCCAGGCGGGTCAGCTTCAGCGTGTCGTCCAGCGCCCCGGTGCGGCTCGCCAGCTCGACCCGGCCGGCATAGGTGTTCAGGCCGTTCCAGCCGATCACGGCGACCACCACGGTCAGCAGCAGCACGGCCGCGAAACCCAGCGCGATGCGCGTTCCGATCGGCATCCATCCACCTTTCGCACCACACGCCGCTCACCGGCGGCCGGCGCGACTGTAGCGAAATCGACCGCCCTTTGCCACCGGGCGCCCGTACGGCTCGAAACCGACGCGCTGCATGCCATCCTATGCGAATGGCGCTTCGCGTGTCCCGCCGAACGCGGCTATCATGGGCGCCCCGCCGAACCGGAGACGCCCGCCCGCCATGACCGTTCCCCCGCACAGCGCGGACGATGGGGCCATCGCCGCCGCCATCACCGTCTTCGCGCGGCGGCTGCTGGACGACGTGCGGCGCAAGAGCGGCATCCGCCACGACCGGCCGCTGGAGCGCAAGCTGTGCCGCATCCTGGCCTCCATGCCGCTGCCCACGCTGGAGCAATGGGTGACCGTCGTCGAGGCGTCGCCCCCCGATTCCCCCGACTGGCTGAGCTTCATCGAGAACCTGACGATCCACGAGACCTATTTCTTCCGCGACATCCCGCACCACGCCTACCTGCGCGCCACCGTGCTGCCGGCCATCATCGCCGCCCGGCGCGCGCGCGGCGAGCGGAGCTTGCGCCTGTGGAGTGCCGGCTGCGCCACCGGGGAGGAGGCCTATTCGCTGGCCATCGTGGCGCTTGAAACCCTGGCCGACTTGGGCGAGGCGGAGCGCACGGGGCACGGCATCGTCACCGGCTGGACGCTGGACGTGCTGGGCACCGACCTCAGCCGCCTGGCGGTGGCGCAGGCGAAGAACGCCTGCTACGGCGGCGAAGGTCTCGGCCCCTTCCGCGACCTGCCGCCGGACTACGCCGGCTGGTTCGTGCCGCTGGAGGGGACGGAGGCCGGCACCCGCCGCGTGCGCGCCGACGCGCGCCGCGCCGTGCGGTTCCGCCAGCACAACCTGATGCTGCCGGAACCGCCGGAGACGGGGTTCGACCTGGTGTCCTGCCGCAACGTGCTGATCTACTTCGACGACGACGCCCGCCGGGCGGCGCAGCGCCAGCTGGCGGCGGCGCTGGCGCCGGGCGGCTGGCTGGTGCTGGGCACCACCGATCGGCCGGCGGCACCGCAGCGCTTCGAGAAGCACCGGGGCGAGCGCGCCCTCGCCTACCGGCTGGCGGAGGCGGCATGACGGCAGGCTTCTTCACCTTCGAGCGCAGCGGCAGCTGGTTCGCCGTGGATGCCGGAGCGGTGGCCGAGATTGCCGAGACCGGCGCCGTCACCCGCCTGCCCTTCGCCCCGCCGCACGTGGAGGGTGTCGCCGCCGTCGGCGGGCGCCTGATGCCGCTGATCGACCCGGCCGGCGACCCGGCGCTGGGCCTGGACCGCGGCACGGCGGGCACCCGGTTCGTCGTGCTGCGCACGCCGCGCGGCGCGCTGGCCCTGCGCGCCGGCCGCACCGGCGGCACGGTGGCGGACCCGGCGCTGCGGGCGCCGGGGCCGGACGCGACGGCGCTGCCCATCGTGGCCCGCTTTCCGCACGACGGCGCCGACGCGCTGGTCATCGACCCGGCGCGCATCGCGATCGGCCGTGGCATGCCCTTCGCGGACGTGCCGGAGGACGCCGTGCTGGTCGGCGGCCCGCCGCAGGAGGGGCCGCGCCGCAGCGCCGCCTCCGTCCGCCTGCTGGTGGTGGAATGCGGCGGCCGGCGGCTGGCGCTGGAAATGGACGGGCTTCTGATGGTCTTCGCCGTCACCGAGGTGCAGCCCCTGCCGCATGCCCCCCGCGTGGTGCGCGGCATGACGCAGGCGCGCCGCCGGCCGGTGCTTCTGATCGACCCGCTGTCCGGGGAGGGCCGCGACGACGGCTACGCGGTCGCCTTCCGCACGGCGCGCGGGCCGGTGGCGTTGCGGGTGGACGCCGTGCGCGGGGTGATGCGTGTCGCCCCCGACCGCATCGTGACGGAAGCCGGTGCGCCCGGCGCCACGGTCGATTACGATGGCACCCGGATCGACGTGCGCAACGGGGCGCGAATGGTGAGCGAACAACTCGACCGCATCGCCGGACTGGTTCCGGCGACCGGCGGCCCGGCCGACGGACTGGAGCCGCCGCGGCGCGCGTTGCGCCGCTTCCTCACCATTGCCGTGGGCGACCGCACCTACGCGCTGGAGTTCGAACGGGTGCACCGTGTGGTCGAGTACAGCGGATGCCGGCGCCTGCCCGGCGGCGCCATCCGCTTCGACGGTGTCACCGGCGTGGACGGTGACATCCTGCCCGTCGCCGACCTGCGCCGCGTGCTGGTCCATACGGCGCAGGACAAGGGGGTCGCGATCCTGGTGCCGGTCGGCGGCGGCACCGTCGCCGTCATCGCCGACGCCATCCAGCGCATCCGCAAGGTACCGGCCGACGAGGTCGATCCCATGGACGACGCCACCACGGCCGCGGTCGTGCGGATCGACGGCCGCCTCGTCCCGGTGCTGCGGCCCGAAGGGCTGATGGCGCCGCAACGCGCGGGTGCGTCCGCATGACCCAGCCGCGCATCCGCCTTCTGATCGTCGACGATTCCAACTTCGTGCGGGTGGCCCTGCGCAAGATGCTGGAACCCGCCGACGACATCGAGATCGTCGGGGAGGCGCGCAACGGTGCGGAGGCGCTGCGCCTGTCGCGCAAGCTGAAGCCGCACGTGATCGCCATGGACCTGAACATGCCGATCATGGACGGCATCGAGGCGGTGCAGGCGATCACGCGCGAAAAGGGCCCGCCCGCCATCATGGTCTCCAACGAGACGTCGGAGGGGGCGGCGGCCACCATCCGGGCGCTGGAGGCCGGGGCGGTGGACTTCGTCTGCAAGAACACCTCCTTTGTCACCTTCGACGCCGACTCCATCGAGCGGCAGCTGACCGACAAGGTGCGCCACTGGGGCCGCTGGCGCATGGCCGCGCTGAAGGAGATCGCACCCCCGGCACCGGCCCCTGCGCCGAAGGCGGACCGGACGCCGGGGCGCCGGCCCGACCTCGTCGTCGTGGGCGTCTCCACCGGCGGGCCGGTGACGCTGGTGGAACTGCTGGGTCTGCTCGGCCCCCTGCCCTGCCCGCTGGTGGTGGCGCAGCACATGCCGGCCACCTTCACCCGCGGCTTCGCCGCGTCGCTGAACCGCACGCTGAAGCGCCCGGTCGAGGAAGGGATCGCCGGCATGGTCCTGGAGCCCGGCACCGTCACCATCCTCAAGGGCGGCGGCGACCTTGTGATCCAGCGCGCCGGCCGTTTCACGCTGCGCGCCGCCCCGCCGGGGCCGGAGGTCTACCATCCCTCCGCCGACCTTCTGTTCCGCTCGGCGGCGTCCGAGGCGCGCGCCCCGGTGGCGGTGATCCTCACCGGCATGGGCGACGACGGCACCGCCGGTGCGCGGGCATTCGCCGAACGCGGCCACCCGGTCCTGGTGCAGGACCCGGCGTCCTGCGCCGTGGACGGCATGCCGACGGCGGCCATCCGCGCTGGCGTGGCAAGCGAGGTTCTGTCCATCGCGGCCATGGGTCGCAAGCTCAACGCGTGGTTTACCCTGTGACACGGGAAGTCTGACCGATGGCGAAGCCAAGGATTCTGCTGATCGACGATTCGGTGCTGATGCGCACGATCATCGGCGACATCGTCCGCTCCGACGACGAGCTGGAGCTGGCCGGCGCCGCCGAGAACGGCCGCGCGGGGCTGGAGATGGTGAAGAGCCTGAAGCCCGACATCGTGCTGCTCGACATCGAGATGCCGGAGATGTCGGGGCTGGAGGTGATGGAGCACATGTCGCTGATCAGCCGCGCCAAGGTGATCATCATCTCCTCGGTGGCGCAGATCGGCTCGCCGGAGGCGAACGAGGCGCGCGCGCTGGGGGCGGTGGAGATCATCGCCAAGCCGTCCGGCACCATGAGCCTCGACCTCGCGCACAAGAAGGGACACGACATCATCGTGGCGATCCGCCGCGCCGCCGGCCTGCCCCTGCCCGCGCGCCCCTGAAGAGGTCATGAGCGAACTCATCGAGACGCTCTGGCAGCAGTTCGCGCTTGAGGCGGGGGAGCATTTCGACGCCGCCGACCGCCTGCTGTCCGACACCTCCGGCGACACGCCGGAGCGCGAGCGCATCGCCGCCCTGTTCCGCTCCGTCCACTCGCTGAAGGGGGCGGCGCGCGCCATGGACATGTTCGGCATGGAGGCGCTGGCGCACCGGGCGGAGACGGTGCTGGGCCGCGTGCGCTCCGGGGCACTTCCCTTCGGCGAGACGGTGACCGAACCGCTGCTGGAGGCGCTGGACGCGATGCGCGCGCAGTGTGAGATCGCCGTGCGGGAGCGGCGCGACAGCCCGCCGCCGACCGCCATCCTCGCCCGCCTGGAGGCGCTCGGCAGCCCCGGCGCGGGCAGCACCGCCGCCCCGGCGGCCGAGCCGGCGCGGCCCGCGAAGCTGCACGACAACGACCGGCTGCTGGGCATCTTCGTCGAGCACCTGCGCGACGGCATGGCGACGCTGACCCGCGCGCTCGACCTCGACACGCTGGACGCGGACGGCGTGCGCGCCGTGGACGACACGGCCGAACGGCTGGAGATCGCCTGCGAGCGGCTGTCCCTGCTGCCGCTGGCCGACACCTTCCGGGATCTGCGCTCGCATCTGGCGGTGCGCGACGCCGACGCCATCCTGGCCGACCTGCAGGCCGTGGCCCTCGCCAGTGCCCGCATCGGGCGCCTGTCGGGGCGCGACGCCGGCACCGCCATCCTGGCCACGCTGCTGGCCGACCACAACGCCCAGGCGCTGGCGCGCGGCACGGCGCGGGCGCTGCACCTGATGGAAAGCCCGGAGACGGCGGGCGATGAACTCGCCGACGTTCTGGACCGCGTCGGCTCCACGCTGGACATCGTCAAGCTGCCGCGCGCCTCGGCGCTGGTGCGGCGGGTGGCCGACGTGCTGCGCCGCGTGGCACCGGCCGCCCGGGCGCGCTGGCCGGCCGTTCTTGCCGACGCGCGACACGCCATCGACTTCATAGCACTCCACGCCTGCACCGACCCGCCGACCGACGTCGACGCCGACACGGCGGTCACGCTGGAAGCCGTGCTGCGCGCCTTCGTCGAGACGGCCGAGGCGGAGGAACAGGCGGCGCGCCCGTTCGACGGCGAGCAATTGACCGCGCTCGGCCTCGACGCGCAGCTCCTGCGCTTCCTGTCGCCGGAAAGCGCCGCCCAGTTGCGTGCCGCCGTGAACGACCCGGCCACGGCCCTCTACGAGGTGACGGCCTTCCTGGAGAGCGACCCCGCCGTGGCGTCGGGCTTCGCACGGTGGCTGGGCACCGGCGTGCAGGCCATCACCAACTGGCCGGAGTTCATCGACGGCAAGACCTGGCTCAAGGTCCTGGTCGCCTCGCCGGAAGGGCCGGAGGCGCTGCGGGCATCCCTATCCGCCGTCGATCCCGGCGGCGCCCTGCTGCGCTTGCGCCGCTGCGCGCCCGGCGAAGCCGCCGTTGACGTTCCGCCCCCCGAACCACCCGCCGCCGCCCCGCCACCGGAAACGCCGCCGCCTCCCGCCCCTCCCGCCGCCGAATGGCCGCCGGCCGAGGTGCCCCAATCCACCCCCGCGCCACAGCCGGCCGCGGGCGGCGTGCTGCGCGTACCGGGTGAAGCCATCGACGGCTTCATGGCGCGCATCGACGGCATGGTCCTGCTCAGCGGCGGCCTCAACGCCGTCGCCAACGACCAGCGCCTGGAGGACGCGCTCGGCGCGCTCGCATCCCGGCTCGGCGTCGGCGATCCCGACCTGCGCGCCGTGCGCGACGCGCTGGAGAGTCACCGGCGCGAGCTGCTGAACCTCGACGACCAGTTCAGCCGCGCCATCGACCGGCTGCGCGAGAGCGCGCTCGACCTGCGGGTGGTGCCGATCGAACGGCTGCTCGACCAGTTCCCCCGCGTGGTGCGCGAACTGGCGCGCACCCAGGGCAAGAAGATCCGCCTCGCCATCGACGGCGGCGGCGTGCGCATCGACAAGAGCATGGTCGAGACGCTGTACGACCCGCTGCTGCACATGGTGCGCAACGCCGTCGACCACGCCGTCGAGACGCCGGAGGCGCGCGCGGCGGCCGGAAAGCCGGCGCAGGCGAACCTCACCGTGCGCGCCGTCCAGCGCTCGTCCCGCGTGCTGCTGGAGATCGCCGACGACGGCCGCGGCATCGATACGGAGGCCGTGCGCGCCAAGGCCGTGCGCCAGGGGCTGGTGGCCGCGGAGGACAGCCGCCGGCTTTCACCCGGCGACGTGCACGCCTTCATCTTCGCCCCCGGCTTCTCCACCGCCGAGACGGTCACCGAGACCTCCGGGCGCGGTGTCGGCATGGACGTGGTGCGCGACGCCGTCCTGCGCCTGGGCGGCGGCATCGCCATCGACACGCGCCCCGGCCAGGGCACCCGCTTCACCATCGACCTGCCGCTGTCGGCGGCCATCGTGCGCTCGCTGCTGGTGCAGGTGGACGATCAGGTTCTCGCCATCCCCGACCGCTTCGTGGAGGAGGTGTGCGGAGTCACCACGCCGGACTTCCGCCGGGTGTCCGGCTGCTGGAGCGTCGTCCGGCGCAACCGCGTGCTGCCCGTCGTGCACCTCGCCGATGCGCTGGGCTACGGCGGCGCCCGGCCGGCGCCGGATGCGACGCCGGAACGGCAGGTCGTCGTCCTCAAGCTCGACGATCGGCACATCGGCGTGGAGATCGACCGCCTGCTGAAGCGCGGCGACCTGTTCGTGCGCGAGAGCCACCCCGGCTTGGCCGAGGTGCCGGGCGTGGGCGGCGTGTCGCTGCTGAACGACGGGCGGATCGTGGTGATCCTCGACGGGCAGGAGCTGTTCCGCCTCGCCTGCGCCGCCCAGGTGCGCACCGCCGCGCCCGAGGGCGTGCCGTAGGGCAGCCTACCAGCTCCGGTGATGGCGTCCGTAATGGCCGTACCCGCCGCCGTGGCGATGCCCGCCGCCCCAATGCCGGTGATGACCGTGGCCATGTCCGTAACCGTAGGCGCGGGGCTGCTCGTAATAGCCGTAGTAGGTGGGCCCCGGATGGTAGACGTGGGCGTAGCAGCCGGAGAGGAGCGCCCCGGCGAGCGCGAGAAGCGCGATGTTCCAAGCGGTCTTCATGGGTGGCCTTCACCAGCCTGTTGCCGCGGGGCGATGCCCCGTCACAGCAACGAACACCGGCCCGCACACTCTATTCCAAGGGGGCCGAGCGCGGCAGGCGCAACACGAAGGTGGTGCCCTCGCCGGGCCGGCTCTCCACCGTCAACTGGCCGCCCAGCGTCCGGGTCGTCAGGTTGTAGGCGATGTGCAGGCCCAGGCCCACGCTGCCCAGGTGGCGGGCGGTGGTGTGGAAGGGGTCGAAGACCTTCGCCTGCTCCTCCGCCGGGATGCCGCGGCCGTCGTCGGCATGGCGCAGCACGATCCAGTCGTCGTCCGCCGCCTCCACCGCGATGGCGACATGCCCGCGCTGGCCGTGCTGGAAGGCGTGCTGGAGCGCATTGCGCACCAGATGGGTGAGCACGCGCGCGAAGGCGCCGGGATAGCTCTCCACTTGCAGCGCGTCCGGGCAGGCCACGTCGACGCGGTGGCCGGAGGGGCCGATCTGCGTGTGCAGGCTGAGCAGCACGTCCTCGATGTAGTCCTTCAGGTAAAAGACGCGCCGCTCGTCGCCGGTCTGGTCGGCGGCGACCTGCTTGAAGGTCTGCACCAGCGCCGCCACCCGCTCCGTGTTGGTGACCAGCAACTGGCAGGCCTCCGTCGCAACATCCAGGTAGGCGGCCAGGGTGGACTTGGTCACCGTGCCGTCGCGGAACTGGCGCTTCAGGTCGTCCGTGCGCCCGGCCAAGTGCGAGGCGGTGGTCAGCACCACGCCGGCCGGCCCGTTGATCTCGTGCGCCACACCGGCCACCAGCTGGCCCAGGGAGGCCATCTTCTCCGCCTGCACCAGGCTGTCCTGCGCGGCGCGCAGTTCCTCCAGCGCCATCTCCGCGGCCTCCTTCGCGGCCGTGAGGGCGGCGGCGGCGCGGGCGCGCTCGGTGATATCCAGCATCACGCCGAACACGTGCGTCAGCCGCCCGTCCGCGTCGAAGCGCGGCGCGCAGGAGCTGGACACCGTGCGCACGTCGCCGGCCGGGTCGATCACCCGGTATTCGAAATAGGCGCGGCGGGAGTTGCCGATGACGCCTTCCAGCATGTTGCCGAAGCTCAGACGGTCGTCCGGGTGCAGCAGCGCCATCAGCCCGTCGAAGGTCGGCGTGAAGCTCTGCGGGTCCTGGCCGTGGATGTCGAACGCCTCTCGGTTCCACTCCAGCTCGCCGGTGCGGATCGCGTATTCCCAGAAGCCCAGGCGGCCGGTGCGGTGCGCCTCCTCCAGCCGCTCCTTGGCGGCGCGGAGTGCTGCGGCGGCCTCCGCGCGCTCGGTGGTGTCGAGCATGACACCGAAGACCTGCGCCAGCCGGCCCTGCTCGTCGTAGCGCGGCGCGCAGGAGCTGGACACCGCCCGCACCCGCCCGTCGGCGGCGACGACCCGGTATTCCACGTAGACGCGCGACGGGTTGCCGATGACGCTCTCCAGCATGTTGCCGAAGCGCATGCGGTCATCCGGGTGCAGGATGCCCAGCAGCCCGTCGAAGGTGGGCTCGATGTCGGCCGGGTCATGGCCGTAGATGGCGCAGGCCTCGTCGTTCAGCACCAGCCGGCCGGTGTGGATGCCGTATTCCCAGTAGCCGAGGCGCGCGGTGCGGTACGCCTCCTCCAGCGTCACCGTGGCTTCGGCCAGGCCGCGCTCGGCCCGCTTGCGGTCGCTGACGTCGACGACCACGCCGATGGTGCCGGACTGGCCGGTCGCGGCGTCGATGAAGGGGTTGAGATGGACCAGCGCGTCCAGCGCCGTGCCGTCGCGCCGCCGCAGCCGCACCTCGCGCACGGCCGGGCCTGCTTCCATCGGCAGCGCGTCCGTCGGCATCGCGTCCGGCTCGCCGAACGTGGCCGCGAACGCGCGGTTGCAGCCCAGCCAGCCCCCGTCGGCGTCGCGCACGAACACCGGCACGGGCATGGCGTCCATCAGCGTGCCGCCCAGGGACGACAGGCCGGCCGGCACGCCGCCAGACAGTCCCTCACCGTTCGCCACCGGCATCCTCGATGCAGCCATCCCCGCCGGGGTGCTGCGCCGCACCCTCGTTGCGCACCACTATGCCCGAACCGCCGGATCTGACAAGCGAAACGGGCGCATCGCCGGCCTGCGCAACCCCAGATCAGTTCCCCAGCAGATCCCGGCAGCCGGCGACCACCGCCGCCAGGGAGTCCACCACGGGCCGGGCGCCGACCGCGCGGGCGGCCGCACCGGCCGCGTCCCACAGCGCACGCTCGCCCAGCAGGCGGCGCAACGCGCCGTCGACCGCGCCCGGCGTGCCGGGGGCGGACAGCACGGCCAGCGCCGCGCCGAAGCCTTCCAGCCCGCGCGCGGTGATGGTGTGCTCCAGGTTCGCCGGCAGCACCAGCTGCGGAACCCCCGCCTGCAGCCCGGCGTAGGCGGTGGCGAGCCCGGCATGGTGGATCAGCACCCGCGCCTTCGGCAGCATGGCCCGCAGGTCGAGCGGCTTGCGGTGGACCGCCATGTTCGGCGGGGCGGACTTCGCCACCACCTCGGGCGCGACGCCGATGACGTAGGCGTGACAGGGCACGCCGCCGTGGGCCACCGCGGCGAAGACGTCGCGCAGATGCGGGTGGTTGGCCGGCAGGTAGAGGGCGATCGGCTGGCCGGCGCGCTCTTCCACCGGCGCCCCGGCCGCGATGCGCGGGACATTGAAGGGAGTGAAGGTCGGATCGCGCCGGTGCGCGCCGTAGGGATCGAACTCCGGAATCGTGCAGACGAAGGTGCGCGGGGCGGAGAACAGGTCGGCGAAGTGCGCAACCGGCGCCAGCCCACGCTGCTTGCGCAGGCGGTTGGCCAAGCCGAGCAGTGCGCGTTCGTGCGCCGCGCTGTCCTTCGGCACGGCCGTCGCCCATGGACGCAACGGCGGCAATAGCCGGCCGGGCGGTGGCACCGTGTAGCCGTTGCCCAGCACGACGCGCGGCAGGTCCGCCCCGGCGACCAGCGCCAGGGTCGGTGCGAAGTCCGCGACGACGAGGTCGGGCTTCACCTCGGCCAACACCGCGCTCCAGCGCTCGGCCGCCGCCGCGAGAGCGTCTTCCTTGTAATAGCCGAACAGCCAGATGACGTCGGCGAAGCTGTGCGTCGGCACGCGGCGCGCGGTCGTCGCGTCGGCGACGTGCCACGACCAGCTCTCCAGCACCGTGGTGCCGGGGAGGCTGCGCTCCACGACCGGCGCGGTGGCGGCACGGCGCGGAACCGCAATCGTGATCGCGTGGCCGGCCTCCGCCAGCCGTCGCCCGACCGCAATCAGGCGGTTGAGGTGGCCCAGCCCGGCACCGAACTCCCAGGCCAGAAGAACCCGCGCCATACCGAACTCCTGGTCACGCCCGCAGCCTTCGAAGCTCCTCCCCCTTTCCCGCAAACGGGCAAGGGATACCGGACCATTAGCCGCCGGGCGGCGCCCCGGTCAATCACCGTCCTCCGCAATCCAGGGTCGAGAGGTCGCCCTCCGGCAGGCCGAGTTCGCGGGCCTTGAGCAGCCGGCGCATGATCTTGCCGCTGCGGGTGTGGGGCAACGCCTCGGCGAACGCCACCTCGCGCGGCGCCAGCGCCGGACCCAGGCGGCGGCGGGCGTGGGCGATCAGCTCGGCGGCCAGCGCCGGGTCGCCCGCATGGCCGGGTTTCAGCGCCACGAAGGCCTTCACCACCTCCCCCGCCACCGGATCGGGCCGGCCGATGACGCCGGCCTCGGCCACCGCCGGGTGTTCGAGCAGCACGCTTTCCACCTCGAACGGGCCGATCAGGTGGCCGGAGGACTTGATGATGTCGTCGGCCCGGCCGACGAACCAGAAGCGCCCCTGCGCGTCGCGCCGCGCCAGATCGCCGCTCAGGTACCAGCCGCCGGCAAAGGCGCGCGCCGTACGCGCGGCATCGCCCAGATAGCCCTGGAACAGCGACGGCCAGGGCGGACGCAGGGCCAGTTCGCCCACCGCGTCCGGTTCCTCCACCACCTCCACGCCATCCGGTGTGCGGCGCAGGATGGCCGCCTCGATCCCCGGAATCGGGTGCCCCAGCGCGCCGGGCACGGCGTCCGGCCCGGTGTTGGCCAGCATGATCGCCCCCGTCTCCGTCTGCCACCATGTGTCGCGGGACGGCTGGCCGAGCACCGCCGCACCCCAGGTCACCGCCTCCGGATTCAGCGGCTCGCCCACGCTGGCGCAGGCGCGGAGCGCCGACAGGTCGTGCCGGCGCGGCAGCTCGTCGCCCACGCGCATCAGCATGCGGATGGCGGTGGGGGTGGTGTACCAGACGGCGACACGCTCCTCCGCCAGCACGGCGTACCAGCGCGCCGGGTCGAAGTCGCCCTCGTCGGCCACCAGCGTGGCGCCGCAGGCCAGCGGGGCGAGCACGCCGTACACCGTGCCCGTCACCCACCCCGGATCGGCGGTGCACCAGTAGGTGTCCCCCACCCGCAAGTCCAGCGCGTGGCGCGCCGTGGCAAGCTGCGCCACCAAGGCGCCGTGCCCGTGCACCGCCCCCTTGGGCGCGCCCGTCGTGCCGCTGGTGAAGTGCAGCAGCGCCGGGTCGTCCGGCCCGGTCGGCGCGCACGCCGCGTCGGGGTCGGCCTCCGCCATGAGGTCGGCCAACCCCCGCGCGCCCGGCGGCGGGTCGTCGATGGTGACGATGTCCAGACGAACGGGCAGCCCGTCCAGCCCGGCGATCCCCTTGCGGCTACACAGCGCCGCCGTGGTCACCAGAACCCGCGCCTGGCCGAGCACCAGGCGCCGCCGCAGCGGGTCCGGCCCGAAGGCGGCGAACAGCGGCGCCACGACGCAGCCGGCCTTCAGCGCCCCCAGCATGACGGCGTACAGCGCCGGCACGCGCGGCAGCAGCGTGAACACCACCTCCCCCCGCCGCACGCCCAGCCGGCGCAGCGCGTCGGCGACGCGGTTGCCGTCGGCCGCAAGCTCCGCGTAGGTGACCGTCCGGGTGGCGCCGTCGCGCCCGCGCCAGCGCAGCGCCGCGCGCGCGCCGTTCCCGGCCACGACGTGCCGGTCCACCGCCGCCCAGCCCATGTTGAACCCGCCGCCCGGCGTGCTCCCCAACTCCTCGCGCGCCGCCGCCCACACGTCCATGGCGCCCTCAGAACACCAGCTTCACGTGCGCCACGCCGGGGTCGTCCGGCGTGGAGGTGCGCTTGAAGCCCAGCACCTCGCACAGCTTCAGCATGCCGCGGTTCTCGAACAGCACCTCGCCATACACTTCGCGCAGGCCGCGCGCACGGGCGTGGTCGATCAGCCGGCGCATCAGCATGGGGCCGAGGCCCAGGCCGGCCATGTCGTGCGCCAGCATGATGGCGAATTCCGCCCGCTCGCCGGAGGGATCGCAGGACAGGTGCGCCACGCCGTGCAGCGCCGCGTGGCCGGGCGGGCCGGGGTCGGCCACCGCAAGGCCCATCTCGCGGTCGTAGTCGATCTGCGTCATGCGGGCGGCGGTGGTGTGCGACAGCTCCGCCTTCGGCGCGAAGAAGCGCAGGCGGATCTCGTCCACCGTCAGGCGGTGGAACAGGCTTTTCAGTGCCGGCTCGTCCTCCGGCCGCACCGGGCGCAGCAGGAAGGCGCGGCCGTCCGGCAGGGCGAAGGGGTATTCCAGTTCCTTCGGGTACGGCCGGATCGCCGGCGGCACGCGCCGCCCGCCCAGCCGCACCGCCGCCCCGCCGGGGCCGAGCGTCAGCGCCGTGACCTCCACGTGGTCGCCGACCAACTGCGCCAGCTTGACCAGCGGCAGGGCCAGCGCCTCGCGCCGTACCTCCGACAGGCCCGGCACCCGCTCCAGCACCTCGCGCGCCAGCTTGATGTCGAGCGGCGGCAGGACGGCCACCGGCCCCACGCTCAGCACCGGCCCGAACAGCGGGTCCTCGCGCAGGCGGATGATGAGGTCGTCGTCCATCGTCCCGGCGATGCCGTAGGACGCCAGCAGCGCCTGCGCCTCCTCCCCCGTCAGCTCGGCGCGGGCCGCCGCACCGGCGACGATGCGGGCGGCGGCAGCTGCGTCGGGCACGAACTCCTCCGGCACCGAGGGCGGCGTGGATGTGAGCAGTTCCTGGTTCCGGCGAAAGCGCACGACGTGCAGGAAGGCGCGCACGGCGCGGTCCGGCGTGTCGAACACCGGCACGTGGTGCAGCGCCAGCTCGCCCGCCGCCCGCTCCGCGTCACGCTCGCCCAGCCAGCTGGTCAGCACGCCGACGCGGGCCCCCGGCATGGCCCCGGCCACCGCGTGCGCCACGTCGCCGGCCGCGGCCAGCGCGGTGGGCGCGTGCAGCAGCAGCACCGCGTCCACCCCCGGATCGGCCTGAAGCCGCTTCAGCGCCGCCGCGAAGGCCGTCCCGTCCGCCCCTTCGCCCAGGTCCAGCGGGTTGGCGTCGTGCGCCGGCCGGGCCAGACGCCCGGCACCGTCCAGGAGCGCGTCGGCGGCGAGGCGGCCGATGCCGCGGCCGTTGGCGACGATGGCCAGCCGGTCGCCGCGGATGGGCGTGGCGACGGCCAGCGTCTCCAGCGCGTCGAACAGCTCCTCCAGGTCGCGCACGCGCAGCAGACCGGCGCGGCGGAAGGCGGCGTCGAAGACGGCGTCGGGCGTGGTCTCCGCATCGTCATGGCGGCCGGTGCGCAGCACGATCACCGGCTTGACGCGCGAGGCCGCGCGAGCGGCGGACATGAAGCGCCGGGCCTCCGTCAGCCCATCCAGGGCGAGCAGGATCGCCTGGCACTCCGCCTGCCCGGCCAGATAGTCCAGCATATCGGCGAAGCCGACGTCCGCCACCTCGCCCAGCGTCACCACGTGCGAGAAGCCGACATCGCGCCGCGCCGCCCAGTCCACCACGGCGCTCGCCAGCGTGCCGGACTGGCTGACCAGCGCCACCCGCCCGGCCTGCGGCGCCCGGTGGAAGGCCCCGGCGACCAGCCGCCGTCCCGGCACGGCAAGGCCCAGGCTGGCCGGTCCGACAAGGCGGATGCGATGCTCGGCGGCAAGCGCGGCAAGGTCGGCGCACAGCCGCGCGTCGGCCGGGTGCGGGCTGATCAGCACGGCGGCCCTGGCGCCGCGCCCGCCGGCCTCCGCCACCAGGGCCGGCAGTTTTTCAGCCGCAGCGACGATGACGCACAGCTCCGGCACGCCGGCCAGATCGGCCAGGGTCGGCACCGCGCCGGGGCCGGTGCCGACGCGCAGCAGCATGCCGCCGCCGGTCCCCAGGTTGCGCGCCACCGCGTGCGCCAGCGGCCCGTCGTCCGGCGCCACCAGCGCCACCGCCTTGGGCCGGAACACGGCGTCGAGTTCGCTCACCGACATGGCGCCCCTCCCGGTCGCGGCTTCTGGGTCCTTGCCTTTTGCCGGGTGCCCGGCCACGCTTGGGAGGCATGATGCACCCGGGACGGGCCGGGGGGAAGCGGAGGATCCCATGGAAGCGGGCGCGCAACGCCGCAGCGAGATCGACACCGTGATCATCGACGCGCTGACCGCCGTGGCGCCGGACGTCGACCCGAACGCGCTGGACCCCGCCCAGCCCTTCCGCGACCAGATCGAGATCGACTCGGTCGATTTCCTGAACTTCGTGCTGGGGATCGAGCGGCGCCTGGGGCTGCGCGTGCCCGAACTGGACTACCCGCAGTTCTCCACCCTGGACGGCTGCCGCGCCTACCTTGCGCGTGCAAGCGGCGGCTGACCACAGGCCTTTTTCCGGCCGGGCGAAAGGTGCTATGACGGCGCCGTCCTGTTGTCTGGCCTGTTGCCTGGAGAGTGTGTCATGCGCGCGATCAAGATCGCCCCGTCCATCCTGTCGGCCGATTTCGCCAAACTGGGCGAGGAGGTGCACGCCATCGACGCGGCCGGGGCGGACTACATCCACATCGACGTGATGGACGGCCACTTCGTGCCGAACATCACCATTGGTCCCGGCGTGGTCAAGGCGCTGCGCCCGCACACGACCAAGGTCTTCGACGTGCACCTGATGATCGCGCCCGTCGATCCCTACGTCGGCGACTTCGCCAAGGCCGGTGCCGACATCATCACCGTGCACGCCGAGGCCGGCGCCCACCTGCACCGCACCATCCAGCTGATCAAGAGCCTGGGCAAGAAGGCCGGCGTCTCGCTCAACCCCTCCACGCCGCTCTCCGCGCTGGACTACGTGCTGGAGGAGCTCGATCTGGTGCTGATCATGACCGTCAACCCCGGCTTCGGCGGCCAGAGCTTCATCGCCTCGCAGCTGCCCAAGATCCGCGAGCTGCGCGCGCGCATCGACGCCCTGGGCAAGCCCATCGACCTGCAGGTCGACGGCGGCATCAACACCGAGACGGCGCGCCTCGCCATCGAGGCCGGTGCCGACGTGCTCGTCGCCGGCACCGCCACTTTCACCGGCGGACCCGAGAAGTACGCCGAGAACATCCGCAGGGTCCGCCTGGGCTGATCGCCTACTGCTTCGCCGTCGGCACGCCGGTGCCGGTCATGCTCTGCGCCATCGCCAGATGGTTCTGCAGGATCGGCAGCGTCTGCGCGGCGAAGGAGCGGAACGGCGCCATGTCCGGCGCGGTCGAGTTGGCGGCGGAGGAGAACAGGTTCACCGCCTCCTCATGGGCGGTCACCTGCCCCACCATGTACGTCCGGTCGAACTCGGCGCCCGAGGCGCGCGACAGCGCCTGGATCTGCTGCTGATGGTCCGGCCGCATGGTGGCCGGGACGGCCATGCCGTTCTGCCGGGCCAGCGCCATCAGGTCCTGGTTGGCCTGGGTGTGGTCGGTCACCATCTGCTGGCCGAAGCTGCGCACCTGGTCACGGTTGGCCTTGTCCACGGCGAGGCGGCCGGCCTCCACCTCGAACAGGCCGCTGGAGGCGGCGTTCGTCAGGAAGTCGGCGGCCGTCAGGTTCTGCGACACCCTGGCACCCTGCACGGTCACCTTGCCGGCCGGCGTCGAGGTGGTGGTGTCCGGCACCACCTGGGGTGCCACGGGCGTGGTCTGGATGACGGTCGTGCTCTGCGCCAGCGCCGGGGCGGCGAGCATCGGGAGCGCCAGCGCGGCAAGCGCGGCGACTGCCTTGGCATTCATGGGGTTTCTCCTTTTTTCCTCAGGAACTGCAGCCTGAAGGCGTGCGGAGAACATGACCTCACCGCAAAGGTTCCCCCATCGGCGACACTGAACCATCGCCGGTCCCGCCCGTTATCCCATCGGGCGGAGGCGCCCTGACTGACAGGGAGAGAGTGGCATGGAGATTCTCTGGACGATCATCATCGGGTTCATCGCCGGCATCATCGCAAAGCTGCTGATGCCGGGGCGTGATCCGGGTGGCTTCATCATCACCACGCTTCTGGGCATCGCCGGCGCGTTCGTCGCCACCTACCTGGGCGAGGCGGTCGGCTGGTACCGTGCCGGCGAAGGGGCCGGCCTGATCGGCGCCGTGGTGGGCGCCATCATCATCCTGGCGCTGTACCGCATGTTCGTCGGCCGCCGGACCACGGTCTGAGCGAACATCCCGACGCCGACACGAAAAGGGGGCGGCCAGAACCGGCCGCCCCCTTCTTCGTGCCGAACAATGCGTCCGTCAGGCCAGCGCCACCGGCGTGGGCATGAACACCGCGCGCGAGATGGCGGTGCGGATGGCCTCCACCGTGAAGGGCTTGCGCACGACCTGCCCCAGGTGGCGCGCCCCCAGTTCCTCCAAGTCGCCATCGAAGGCGGTTACGAAGATTGTGCGCAGCGCCCGCTGCTCCTCGCGCAGGCGGCGGGCCACCTCGACGCCGCTGTCGCCGTCGGCCAGCCGGACGTCGAGCAGCGCCAGCGTCGGCTGCGCGCTCTCCGCCAGTTCCAGCGCCTCGCGCCGGGTGGCCGCGGTGCCGCACACCACGTGCCCCATCTCGGCGACGACGGAGCCGATCTCCAGTGCCAGGATCGGATTGTCCTCGACCACCAGCACGCGTTGCGTCAGCACCCCGCGCACGCCGTCGCGCGCCCGCTTCAGCCGTTCCGCCGCCACCGGCGGGGCGATCTGCATGACCTGGGCGATCTCGCCCAGCGTCAGACCCTCCAGCGCCGCCAGCAAATAGACCCGCCGGTCGTCCTCCGGCAGCCGCGCCAGCGCCCGCTCGATCGGATGCGGGGAGTTGGCCGGGCGCCCCTCCCCCTCGTCGTCGAACAGCAGGTTCAGCAGCGCGTACAGGGGGATCCGCGATCCCTCCGACAGGCCGAAGTGCGTCGGCGCCAGGATGGCCACCTCCACGCACCGGGTCACCAGGTCGTCGCCGACCTCCGTCGCACCGGTCAACGCCCGCGCGTAGCGGCGCAGGTACGGCAGGTGCTGGTACAGTTCGCGTGCGTAGACTCGCATGTGCCGGTCTTTCGCGCCCATCGGATGTCCCAGGGGCCTTTTGCCCTCAGGCGCGGCACCGGAGTGGTGCCGTCGCGTCGTGTCGTTAATCATTCGTTAACGTACCACGCCCCGTGTGGCGGGCGAACCGAAAAAAAGCCGAGGTGCCCTCTCCCGTTGGCAGAGGTCAGCGCGCCTGTTCGCGTAACCTGCGGGAGCGCCATTGCCACGGTTTTTCCACTTGCCCAGCCCAAAGCCCCATGCGTTTGCTCATGGCGTAGGCCTCGGTCTTCTGGTAGGCGCCGGTCAGGCTGCGGTAGGTGAAGGCCCAGCCGCGCGCCACCATGGCACCGCCCAGGTCGACGCCGCGCACCCGGCATTCGCCCTGTTTCTGCCCGTTGCGGTCCTGGTCGGCGACGGTGCATTCCACCTCCTCGTTTTCGATCAGGGTCTTCAGCACGTCGCGCGCGATGGTGAAGCAGTCCAGCTCGTGCCCGTAGCGGTTCTTGCACATCTGCCCGACGTCCGGCGCGTCGACGCCCATCAGGCGCACCGGCGTGCCGTTGACGGACAGCAGGTCGCCCTCGATCGCCATCCCCCGCCCCTTCAGCAGCGTGTTGGGCACGGACGAGGTCTTGCCCGGCACCGTGGCGGCCTGCGCCGGCACCGCCAGCAGCAGAAGCGCCGCCAGCGCCCCTTCACAGCAGCGTCGGCGGGGCATCGAAGGGCACGATGCAGGCATCGTCGTCGTTGCGCACGTCGTTGACGCGGGTGGACACGGGAACGGCCTCCAGCGCCGGATCCGGCGCCGGGCGCAGCAGGTCCTCGACCATCGGCAACGGCGCTTGCGGGTCCAGCCACAGGCCCCAGTGCTCCGGCTCCAGCATCACGGGCATGCGCTCGTGCAGGTCGGCGATCATGCCGCCGGCCGCCGTGGTGACGATGGTCACCGTTTCCAGCGGCTGCGGCAGCGGCGCGCCCCTGGGTCCCAGCCAGCGCTCCCACAGCCCGGCGAAGGCCAGCGGGCGGCCGTCGCGGCGGCGGATCAGGTAGGGCTGCTTGCGCTTGCCGGCCGCCTTCCATTCATAGAAGCCGTCGGCGGGGACGAGACAGCGGCGCTGGCGGAAGGCGCCACGGAAGGCCGGCTTGTCGGCCACGGACTCGCCGCGCGCGTTGATCATGCGGTTGCCGATCGCCGCGTCGTCCGCCCAGTGCGGCACCAGCCCCCAGCGCAGGAGATCCAGATGGCGGGCACCGTCCTCCCCCAGGCGCACGGCGGCGACGTCCTGGGTGGGGGCGACGTTCCAGCGCGGCCGCAGGTTCGGCGTCTCCGAAAACTCGAAGATCCGCTTCAGCTCGGCGACCGGGGTGGCGAGGGTCATGCGTCCGCACATGCCCCGATTATGGCGATGCCGGAGCTCTCATGCCAGAGGGGGGTGCCGCCCCTTGAATACCCATTAACCTTTGCGCACATGCTCATCAGCGAATGTGCATACGGCACCGGTTGAGACCCCAATGAGCACGCCCTACGATATCCTCGGTGTTTCCCCCAGCGCCTCGGCGGAGGAGATCCGCAAGGCGTACCGCAAGCTCGCCAAGACATGGCACCCCGACCTCAACGCCGGCCAGAAGGACGCGGAGCAGCGCTTCAAGGAGATCAGCGCCGCCTACGACCTGCTGTCCGATCCCGACAAGCGCGCCCGCTACGACCGCGGCGAGATCGACGCCCAGGGTCAGGAACGCCACCAGCGCCAGTACCATCGCAGCCATGGCGGCGGGCCGGGCGGCGGCCCCTGGGCCGGCGCCGACGCCTTCGCCGCCGACGACCTGTCGCACATCTTCTCCGACCTGTTCGGCCAGCGCGGGTACGGCGGCTTCGGCACGCGCACGGCCGGTCCCGGCGGCGCCGGGATGCGCATGAAGGGCGGCAACCTCAGCCTGACGCTGCCGCTCGACTTCCTGGAGGCGGTGAAGGGCGGCAAGCGCCGCGTCGCCCTGCCGGACGGGCGCACGCTGGACGTCGATTTGCCGGCCGGGCTGGAGGACGGCGCCACGGTGCGGCTGAAGGGCCAGGGCCTGCCCGGTGCCGGCGGCGGCCCGGCCGGCGACGCGCTGGTCACCGTGCAGGTGCGCCCGCACCCCTGGTTCCGGCGCGAGAAGGACGACATCCACCTCGACCTGCCGGTGACGCTGGCCGAGGCGGTGCTGGGCGCCAAGGTGCGCGTGCCCACCGTCGACGGCGCGGTGATGCTGGCCGTGCCCAAGGGGGCCAACAACGGCACCGTGCTGCGCCTGAAGGGCAAGGGCGTGCTGGACCCGCACACGCGGCAGCGCGGCGACCAGTTCGTGGCGCTGCGCGTCGCGCTGCCCGAAACGCCCGACCCGGCGCTGGAGGAGTTCGTCCGCGCCTGGACGCCGCCCGCCGGCTACGCGCCCCGCCGCGCCATGGAGGAGTGAGCGGTGTAGCCCCTCTCCCACAGCGGGAGAGGGGCATCGTCGATGCTACGCCGCGCGGATGCCGGCCAGGAAGCGCTCCACCTCCGCGCGGAGCTGGTCGTTCTCGCGGGCGAGTTCGCTGGCCGCACCCAGCACGCGCGACGCCGCCGTCCCGGTCTGGCCGGCGGCCTCCGACACCCGGCCGATGGTGCGCGACACTTCCTGCGCGCCCGTCGCCGCCTCCTGCACGTTGCGGGCGACCTCCTGGGTGGCGGCGGTCTGCTCCTCCACCGCGCCGGCGATGGCGGCGGCGATCTCGTTCATGGAGCCGATGGTCTTGGCGATGCCGGCGATGGCGCCGACGGCGCCGTCGGTCGCCCCCTGCATGGCCGTCACCTGGGCCTGGATCTCCTCGGTCGCCTTGGCGGTCTGGTTGGCGAGGCTCTTGACCTCCCCGGCCACCACGGCGAACCCCTTGCCGGCCTCTCCGGCCCGCGCCGCCTCGATGGTGGCGTTCAGCGCCAGCAGGTTCGTCTGCGCCGCGATGGAGTTGATCAGCTCGACCACCTGCCCGATGCGCTGGGCGGCTTCGGCAAGGCCCTGCACGGTGGCGTTGGTGTTCTCCGCCTCCTGCGTCGCCTGCCCGGCGATGCTGGTGGAGCGCACCACCTGGCCGGAGATCTCGCGCAGCGTGCTCGCCATCTCCTCGGCCGCGGCGGCGACGGTCTGAATGTTGGCGGAGGTCTGCTCGGCCGCGGCGGAGGACGCCGTGGCCTGCTCGTTCGTGCGCTCGGCGACGCCGGCCATGCCCTGGGCGGTGCCGTCCAGTTCGCGCACCGATTTGGTGACGGCGTCCAGGACGCGGGTGACGGCCGCCTCGAAGTCGCGGGTCATGCGCTCGATGGCCGCGGTGCGGCGCTCGCGGGTCGCCTGCTCCGCCGCCTGCTGCGCGGTCAGGCGCTCCTTCTCGATGGCGTTCTGGCGGAACACCTCGACCGCGCGGGCGATGTCGCCCATTTCGTTGCGCGCGTCGGTGCCGGGCACCGTCACCGCGGTGTTGCCGGCGGCCAGCGCCGTGATCGCCTCGGTGATGGCGCGCACCGGGCGGGTGATGCCGATGGTGCAGGCCAGCACGGCCAGCCCCACGCCACCCAGCACGCCGACAAGGACCACGCCCAGCATCACCCGCATGCGCGATTCCGCGAAGGCATCCAGATCGGCGTTCTCGGCGGCGACTTCCTTGGCCTGGGCGGTCGCCAGCGCCTGGATGTCGTCGTTCAGCTTCTTGCGGTTGGCGCGGCTGGTGTCGTTGTCGCCGAAGGCGCGGGCCTTCTCCAGCGTGTCCTCGCGCGACAGGCGGACCAGTTCCTTGCGGATCTCCACGAACCTGCGGACGCTGTCCATGGCGGGGGCCAGTTCGCCCCGACGCGCGGCCGGCGTCAGGCGCTGCCAGTCGCCCATGCGCTGCTCCAGCACGCGCAGGTTCTCCAGGAGCGGCTTGGCGAACTTCTCCGATTCCTGGCGGTCGCGCGACATGTAGATGCCGCGCGAGTCCATGACCACGGCGAGGATCAGGCCGTTGACCTGCTCGCCCAGCACGGCGCGTTCGGAGGCCTGCTGGATGTCGTCGACGTTGACCTCCAGGGTGCGGATCGTCGTCATGGCGATCCCGGCGATCACCACCGCCACGACGGCGAGCAGCCCGACGACCGCGTAGACCTTCGTGCCGATCCTCATGTTGCCGACCAGCGAACCCATGGTGCTCTCCCCGTCCGTTTTTCTCGCTGGATTCGGCCGCGGGAGGGTCCACGGCCGAATCGGAAACGAAACATCGGGATCAGGATCGCCAGGGAAATCTTAATACTTTGTATTTCCCTCGAATGGGATGCCGTGGAATCCATCGGACAAGACGCCGCACCCCCGCCGGCCCGTGGCGTCACTTCACCACGGGCAGCCGCTCGAACTGGTGGAAGGGCGGCGGAGAGCTGAGCGTCCATTCCAGCGTCGTCGCGCCGGAGCCCCAGTAGTTCGCCCCCACCCGCTTGCCGTACCAGATCGTGTAGAAGGCCGCGATGATGAAGATGATGTGCCCGGTGAAGGAGACGTAGGAGCCCAACGACGACACCATGTTCCATCCCACGTAGGCGTCCGGGTAGTCGGGAATGCGGCGCGGCATGCCGGCGACGCCCAGGAAATGCTGCGGGAAGAAGGTCAGGTTGGCGCCGATGAAGGTCATCCAGAAATGCACCTTGCCCCACAGCTCCGGATACTGCCGGCCCGACATCTTGCCGATCCAGTAGTACCAGCCCGCGAAGATCGAGAACACGGCGCCCAGGCTCAGCACGTAGTGGAAGTGCGCCACCACGAAGTAGGTGTCGTGCAGCGACTTGTCCAAGCCGCCGTTGGCCAGCACCACACCCGACACGCCGCCGACCGTGAACAGGAAGATGACGCCCAGCGCGAAGAGCATCGGCGTCTTGAACTCGATGGAGCCGCCCCACATGGTGGCGATCCAGCTGAAGATCTTGATGCCCGTCGGCACCGCGATGATCATCGTCGCCGCCGTGAAGTAGGCGCGCGTGTCGACGTCCAGGCCCACGGTGTACATGTGGTGTGCCCACACCACGAACCCCACCACGCCGATGGCGACGATGGCGTAGGCCATGCCCAGGTAGCCGAACACCGGCTTCTTGGAGAAGGTCGACACCACCTGGCTGACGATGCCGAAGCCGGGCAGGATCATGATGTAGACTTCGGGATGGCCGAAGAACCAGAACAGGTGCTGGAACAGCAGCGGGTCGCCGCCGCCTTCCGGATTGAAGAAGGCCGTGCCGAAGTTGCGGTCGGTCAGCAGCATGGTGATCGCACCGCCCAGCACCGGCACCGCCAGCAGCAGCAGGAAGGCGGTGACCAGCATCGCCCACACGAACAGCGGCATCTTGTGCAGCGTCATGCCGGGGGCACGCATGTTGAAGATGGTGGTGATGAAGTTGGCGGCTCCCAGCACGGACGAGGCACCCGCCAGGTGCAGCGAGAAGATCGCCATGTCCACCGCCGGCCCCGGATGGCTGACGGAGGACAGCGGCGGGTAGACCGTCCACCCCGTCCCCGCGCCCACGCCGACGAAGGTCGAGGCGAAGAGCAGCAGCAGCGCCGGCACCAGCAGCCAGAAGCTGATGTTGTTGAGGCGCGGGAACGCCATGTCCGGCGCGCCGATCATGATCGGCACGAACCAGTTGCCGAAGCCGCCGATCAGCGCCGGCATGACCACGAAGAACACCATGATCAGGCCGTGCGCGGTGACCACCACGTTCCACGCCTGCCCGTCCTCCACCACGTCCACGCCAGGGCTCTGCAGCTCGGCCCGGATGATGGCGGAGAAGACCAGGCCCGCGATCCCCGCCACGATGGCGAAGATCAGGTACAGCGTGCCGATGTCCTTGTGGTTGGTGGAGAACAGCCAGCGCTGCGCGAAGGGCGGCGTGTGCGCGTGGTCATGGTGGTCATCATGCCCGTGCACCGCGGGTGCGGGACCGGTGCGATCGTCGTAGACGCCGACCTTGCGGGGTTCCTCGGCCATGTCGTCCTCGCTTTCAGCGTTCGGCAAGTTGGGTGGGAGCGGCGTCGTTGGAGGCGAACTTCGTCTTCGCCTCCTCGGTCCAGCGGGCGAACTGCTCCTTGGAGACGGCGACCACCTGGATCGGCATGTAGGCGTGGCTGGTGCCGCAGATCTCCGAGCACTGGCCGTAGTAGACGCCTTCCTTGTCGATGCGGATCCACGTCTCGTTGATGCGGCCGGGGACGGCGTCGTCCTTGTTGCCGAAGGCCGGCAGCGCCCAGGAATGGATGACGTCGCCGGCCGTGACCAGCATGCGGATCGTGGTGCCGACCGGCAGCACGACGGGATTGTCCACCTCCAGCAGGCGGCGCTGGCCGGGCTTCAGCTGGTCCTCCGGGATCATGATGGAGGAGAAGGTGAAGCCGCCGTGGTCGGGGTATTCATAGTCCCAGTACCATTGCCGGCCGGTGACCTTGACGGTCATCTCCGCGTCCACGGCGCGGTCGACGTAGTAGAGCAGCCGGAACGACGGCACGGCGATCACCACCAGGATGATCACCGGCACCACGGTCCAGATCACCTCGATCAGCGTGTTGTGCGAGGTGCGGGACGGCACCGGGTTGCGATTGGCGTTGAAGCGCACGATGACGATGCCCAGCAGCACCATCACCAGGATGCAGACGGCGACCATGATCCACAGCAGCAGGTAGTGGAAGCTGTCCATCATCGCCATCACCGGCGAGGCCGCCGTCTGGTGCCAGAGCTGCCAGGGGTGCGGCTCGCCCAACACGGGCGGCGGCTGGTCCTGCGCCCAGGCGGGCGCCCAAGTGGGCCATGCGAGCATGGTTCCCGTCACGGCCGCGGCGAATCCGGGCCAAAGCCTTCCCTTCACGGCGCCCTCCTGCCCTGTGTCGTTTCGAGGCAGGAACAGCGCGGAACGGGGAAAGTTCAGTCGGTGAGCAGCCGCCCCTCGTCTTTCAGCCGGCGGCGGTGGATGCTGGTGGCGGCCAGCGCCGCGTGCCCCATGGCGACCGAGATCTGGTTCAGCCCCTCGACCACGTCGCCGATGGCGTACAGCCCCTCCACGCTGGTCTGCTGGTGCCCGCCCACCGTGAAGCGGCCGGTCGATCCCAGGGCCGCACCCAGCGGCCGCGCCGGGTCCACGCGCGGCACGGCGCCCAGCGCGGAATACAGCGTGTCGAACACCAGCCGCTCGCCGGACGCGGTGGTCAGCGCGGTGATGCGGCCGGCCTCCGTGTGCACCTCCACCACCGGTTCCTCCACCGCGCGCACGCCGGCCTGGGCCATGCGGCGGCGCTCGTGCTCCGTCAGGTCCATGGTCTGGCCCAGCGTCAGCATCGTGATGTCGGGGGAATAAGTGCGCAGCCACAGCGCCTCCCCCACCGCGTCGGCGCCGTGGCCGATCACGCCCACGCGGTGGTCGATCACCTCGTACCCGTCGCAGATCGGGCAATGGCGGATCAGGCCGCGCTGCACCGCCTGATAGAGGTTGGGCAGCACCGGCTCCACGTCGATGACGCCGGTGGCCATCACCGCCGTGCGGGCGCGGTAGGTCCGCCCGTCCTCCGTGCGCACCTCGAAGGCGCCGTCGGCCTCGTCGGCGCAGCGCTGCACGGCGGCGACGACGGCGCGCTCGATGGCGGCGCCGTAGCGCTCGGCCTGTGCGCGCATGCGCGCCAGCAGCTCGTTGCCGGTAACGCCGTCGGGGAAGCCGGCGTGGTTGTGCGAGCGCGGGATCCAGGAGGTGCGGCTGGCCCCGGCGTCCAGCACCACGAAGCGGCGCCGGTAGCGGGCGAGGTAGATGGCCGCCGTCAACCCGGCCGGCCCGCCGCCGACGACGACGCTGTCCAGCGGGGCAGCGCTCATCCCTGCCGCGTCCGTTCGCCGGCCCCTGGAGGGTGGTGTTGGCGGTCGCCGGTGCAGCAGCCAAGGGTCAGGCAGCCGGCGTAGACGGCGGCGAAGCCGACGGCGACCGCCAGCACCACCCGCCAGGGACCGGCGAACGGCCCCTCCACCAGCAGCAGCACCGCGGCGAACAGCGCGCCGGCCAGCAGCAGCACCCCGGCGGTGTGCGCCAAGGGGGGAGACGGACAGCCGTCACGCGAGGTCTGGGATGCATTCGCCATGAGGGTACCCACCATTGCTCCATGGACAGGAACGCCGCCGGACGCTCCGCGGTTCCCCGCCCCATCCGTACGGCAGCGTCCTTTCGCCGCGCCCACCCCGGCCCACCCCGGATTGACCGGCCGTGCGTGCCTGACGATGCTCGGAAATACCTCTCTGGATTGAGCGTCAGCCGATGACTTTCGCCATGACCCATCCCGTGCTGCATGCCCCCCGCCCCGCCGCCGTCGATCCCGACGTGCTGGATCTGGAGCCGATGCTGCGCAACTTCGGCGCCATCAATCCCATGGTGACCGACCTGTATGCGCTGTTCCTGCGCAACGAGGAGGACCTGCACCGCACCCTCCGCCACAAGCTGACGGAGGGCGACCTCGCCGGCGCCCGGCTGGCCGCGCACGCCGCCGGCGGCGCGGCCCGCACCGCCGGGGCCCGGCAGCTGGCCGCGCTCTGCTCCACCATCGAAGAGGCGCTGGTGCGCGGCGACGCCCCGGCGGCGGCGCAGGAAGCGCAGGAGTTGTGCGGGGCACTCGCCGCCGTGCGCGCCATGGTCGCGCGGATCTGAGGCGCGGCTTAGCTCACGCCATTATTGTTTTGGAAACCATTCGGCGGTACCACAACCGTATGTGGACGGTCGTTCCCGCACGCCGGCAACCGGACCTTGCCGGCCGCGACCGCCCGGACGGAGGTGGGCATGCCGTTGAGCGTCCTTGAGGTGGCGGTCTACGCCATGGTGCTGTCGGCGGCGCAGCCGAAGGCCTATGAATGCGTCGCGGTCCAGCCGGACGGCGTGAACTGCACCAATGGCCTCGCCGCCACACCGCAGGCCGGCGGCATGAAGTTCAACAACGACGTCAGCGTCCTGGTCACCCGCGACCGCAGCGTGGTGTTCTCCAACGGCATCCGCATCCACCTGGATTCGTCCATGTGGGCGCACTTCAAGCGCGGCGACCAGACGGTGATCTCCGCCCGCCGCATGGACGCGCGCGGCACCCGCTTCAACTTCAACAACGGCTACACCTGCCAGCTCATGGGCAAGGACCAGGACATGGCCCGCTGCTTCAAGCCGTAGCGCGCCCTACCCCACCACCGGCACATGCCCGGCGAGCGCCAGCGCGGCGGCGCCGATGGCCACACCGTAGGGCACCGCCTCCCCCGGCGTCAGCAGGCGCGGCAGGACCACCGCCCCGCCGCCCGGCAGGTGGGCGAGCAGCGGCGGCAGCGTCTGGCGCGACGCCAGCACCGCCAGCGTCAGCGCCCCGCCCAGCGCCCCCGTCAGCAGCAGGAACATGGCCAGCTGGTCGAACCCCAGCCACAGCGCCGCCGCCCCCAGCAGCTTGACGTCGCCGCCCCCCATGGCGCGCAGCGCGAACAGCGCCGCCCCCACGGCGAAGGCTACGGCGCCGGCCGCCAGATGCCCGGCCCATGCCACACCGTCCGGCGCCACCCCGTCCGGCGCCAGCAGCGCCGCCGGCATGAAGGCCGCGGCCATCGCGCCGGTCAGCCAGTTGGGAATGCGGAAGGAGGTCAGGTCCCACGCCATCGCCATGGCCAGCGGCACGGCGAACAGCATCAGCGGCAGCGTCGCGGTCATCGTCCCTCTCCCTCTCACTGGCCCGACATGGCGGGCCCCAGCATGCGCAGCATCTGGATGGCCGGCGGCAGCATGATCACCGTCACCAGCCCCGGCAGCAGGAACAGCACCAGCGGGACCGACAGCTTGACCGGCAGCTGGTGCGCCTTCTCCTCGGCGCGCAGCATGCGGCGCGTGCGCATCTCATCGGCACCCACGCGCAACGCGTCGCCGATGCTGGTGCCCAGCCGGTCGGACTGGACCAGCAGGTTGACGAAGGCGTTCACCTCGTCCAGGCCGCTGCGCTCGCCCAGGCCGCGCAGCGCGTCCTCGCGCGAGCGGCCGGCGCGCAGCTCCAGCCCCATGATCAGGAACTGCTGGGCCAGCACGGGGTGGATGGGCGCCAGCTCGTCGCCGACGCGGGCGATGGCGGCATCCAGCCCCAGCCCGGCCTCGACGCAGACCAGCAGCAGGTCCAGCGCGTCGGGGAACGCCTCGCGGATCTGCCGTTGCCGGTCGCGCACCCGCGCCGACAGCCAGACGGCCGGCGCGTAGAAGCCGAAGGCCACGCCCGACAGCACCACCAGCGCCAGCACCGCCGTCTCCGCGTCCGGCGGCAGCAGCGGCACGGTGAGCGCCGCCGCCACCCCGCACGTCACCGCCAGCCCCGCACGGATCGCGTGGTAGACGCCCGTGGCGCTGGGCGCGAAGAAGCCGGCGCGCATCAGTTGCTGCCGGGTGGCCGAGCGGCGCGCCTCGTCGTTGCCGACCAGCGCCCGCTCCACCGGGGCGACGAGGCGCTGCAGCGCCTTGTTCCCGCGCCGCAGGGTCGGCGCCTCCGCCTCCTCCGCCACTTCGACGGCGCGGCGGCGCGGCTTGGCGGGCTGCGTCAGCGCGCCGATGCCGAACACCGCCAGCACCGTGGCGGCGAACACCAGCACCAGCAGCAGCTCCACCGGGCGCTGCTGCGGGCTGGCGGGCACGGCGGCGACGATGATCCCGCCCAGCAGGTCGCCGATCATGCGCACGAAACCGTCCATGGCGGATCTCCCTCCAGAATGCGGGGCTCAGACGCGCAGGTTGACCATGCGCCAGACCATCAGGATGCCGGTCAGCAGCCCGCAGCCGGCCCAGCTCAGCACCACCGGGAACAGCGGGTCGCCCTGCACCTGGCTGAAGTAGTCGGGGCTCAGCAGCGTGATGGCGCCGGCGACCACGACGGGCAGCGCCGTCAGCATCGTCGCCGACATCCGCCCCTCCGCCGACAACGCTGCGACCTTGCGCAGCATGCCGGCGCGGGCACGGATGATGCGCGACAGGCCGGCCAGCACTTCGGCCAGGTTGCCGCCGGACTGGTACTGGATCTTGATGGCGACGGTGACGAGGCCCAGCTCGGCGTGGCCGACGCGCTGCGCCATGCGCTCCAGCGCCTCGCGCGTCTCCAGGCCATAGGTCATCTCGTCGACGACGATGCCGAACTCGCTGCCGATCGGGTCGGCCATCTGCTCGGCCACCAGCTTCATGGCGACCGGCACCGGATGCCCGGCGCGCAGCGAGCGGACGATGACGTCCAGCGCGTCCGGCAACTGGTCGCCGAACCGCTTCAGCCGGCGCTTGCGCGCCAGATTGAGCCACGCCAGCGGCAGCCCGACGCCGGACGCCAGCCCGAACACGGCCGCCGTCGGCGGCGCCATCTCCAGCCGCGCCCCGCCGATCAGGCCGAACGCCACAGCGGCGACCGCCATGCCGGCCAGCAGGCGCATGGTCGCCACCCTCGCCCCCGCCTGCTGGACGAGGCGGTCGAGCCGGCGCACCGGCGCCAGTTCGGACAGGCGCCCCGCCTTGCCGCCGTCGCGGCGCAGCAGCACGGCCAGCGCGTCCTCGCGCCCCGTGCCGTTGTCCAGCAGGCGCTGCCGGCGGTTCACCGCGCGCCGCCACATCGGCCGCCCGGACAGCAGCAGGTACAGCCCCTCCACCAGGCAGAGCACGCTGAGGAACAGCGCGCCGTAGAGCAGCAGGTGCGGATTCATGGACAAGGTGCCTGCCCTCCTCAGCCCAGCGGCCGGTCGGGGGAGAAGATCGCCGGCTCCACCGTCAGGCCACGCGCCTTCAGATCCTCCAGGCAGCGCGGGCGCAGGCCGGTGGCCCAGTGGCGGCCGTGCACCGTGCCGTCGGCGTCCGTGCGCTCGCGCCGGAACAGGAAGATCTCGTTCATGACGATGACGTCGCCTTCCATGCCGACGATCTCGTGCACGCTGACCAGGCGGCGGCGCCCGTCGCCCATGCGCTCCAGCTGCAGGACGATGTCGATGGCCGACGCGATCTGCCCGCGGATGGAGCGCACGGGCATCTCGATGCCGGCCATGCCGATCATCTGCTCCAGGCGGCCGACGGCGTCGCGGCAGGTGTTGGCGTGCACCGTGGTCATGGAGCCGTCGTGGCCGGTGTTCATGGCCTGAAGCATGTCGAACGCCTCGCCCGCGCGCACCTCGCCCAGGATCACCCGGTCGGGCCGCATGCGCAGCGCGTTCTTGACGAGGTCACGCTGGGCGATCTCCCCCTTGCCCTCCATGTTCGGCGGGCGCGTCTCCATGCGCGCGACGTGCGGCTGCTGGAGCTGGAGTTCGGCGGCGTCCTCGATGGTGACGATGCGCTCGGCGTGGTCGATGAAGTTGGACAGCGCGTTCAGCATCGTCGTCTTGCCCGAACCGGTGCCGCCGGAGATGACGATGTTCTGCCGCCCGCGCACGACGCAGCGCAGGAACTCCGCCATCTCGCGGGTCAGCGCCCCGGCGTCGAGCAGGCGTTCGATGGTGAAGGGGATCTTGGCGAACTTGCGGATGGACAGCAGCGGCCCGTCCACCGCCACCGGCGGCACCACGGCGTTGACGCGGCTGCCGTCCGGCAGGCGGGCGTCGACCAGCGGCTGGCTCTCGTCCACCCGCCGCCCGACGGCCGATACGATCTTGTTGATGATGCGCAGCAGGTGCTTCTCGTCCTTGAAGCGCACCGGCGTGGTCTCCAGCCGCCCGGCGCGCTCGACGAACACCTGCTCGTGCGTGTTCACCAGGATATCGGAGACGGTGGGATCCTTCAGAAGCGGCTCGATGGGACCCAGCCCCAGCAGCTCGTCCAGCAGGTCGTTGACCAGCTGGCCGCGCTCGGCGGCGTTCAGCGCCACCTTCTCGCGCGCCAGCAGCTCGCGCACCATCTCGCCGATCTCGCGGCGGAACTGGTCGGCGTCCAGCTTGTCGATCGCGGCCAGGTTGATGACGTCCAGCAATTCCTGGTGCAGGCGGACCTTCAGCTGCACGTACTCCGCCGCAGCGCCGGACGGGGCCGGCACCGGTTCGGCGACCGGCGGCGGGGCTGCGGATGCGGGCGCGGGTGCCGCCGGCGTGGCGAAGCGGCTGGCGGCGGGCGTGGCGATGAAGCGGCTGAGCATCGGCGCTCTCCTCACGCGGCTTCGGCGGCGGCATCGCCGGCCGCGGCAGGAGCACCGGCCACGGCTTCGGCGATGCGGCGCACCTCGCGGACGATGGCCCGGCCCCGGCCGGTGTCGAACAGCGGGGCGCCGGCCTCCACCGCCTCGGTCACCGCGCGGTAGTCGCTGGGCAGGTGGTAGCGCACCTCGCAGCCCAGCGCCTTCTCGGCGTCGCGCAGTTCCGGGTTGCGGCCGAAGACGCGCGGGGCGAAGCGGTTGAGCACCGGCACCAGCGGCACCGCCCCCAGCCCCTCCTCGCGCAGCGTCTCCACCTGCCGCCGGGCGTGGCGCAGCGCCGGCAGCGTCGCCTGGAGCACCAGCAGGATGGTGTCGGCGGCCCCCAGCGCGGCGCGGGTCCAGGCGGTCCAGGCGTGCGGCAGATCGATGACCACGTGCTCGTACTCGCCGGCGGCCGTCTCGATCAGCGCCAGCGCCATCTCCGGCGTCAGCGTCTCCAGCGGCGTCACCGCCGCCGGGGCCGGCAGCACGTCCAGGCCGGAGCCGTGGCGCGCCATGGTGCCGCGCAGCAGCGCCCCGTCCAGCCGGTCGAAGGCCGGCACCAGTTCGGCGATGCCGGCCTTGGAATCCAAATCCAGGTGGAACCCGGCGGAGCCGAACTGGAGGTCGAGGTCCAGCAGGCAGACGCGCCCCGCGTTGCGTTCCCGCCGCGCCAGTGCCGAGGCCAGCAGCACCGCCACCGTGGTGGCGCCGGCACCACCGGTCGCCTTCATGGTCGCCACCACCCGGCCGCGCCGCCGCCGCGCCGCCTGCGCCCCGCGCACGGCGGCCAGCGCGTCGGCGACGGCGGCCAGCAGGTCGGCGCGGCGGATCGGCTGCGGGATCAGGTCGGCGATGCCCAGGCGCAGCAGCGCGCGCATGCCCTCCACGGTCGGCTGGCGCGCCGTCACCAGCACCGGGATGCGGTTGCGGAAGCGCTCGATCACGCCGGTCAGCGCGGCCAGCTCGCCGCCGTCGGCCATGTCGATGTCGAGGACCAGCACGTCGGTGGCGCCGTCGTCCAGCCAGGGGTCGTCCGCCCCGGCCAGCCGGCCCAGGCGCACGCGCCCGGCCAGCCCGTCGGCGCCGGTGAGGGCGGTGGTCACCGCCTCGTATGCCTCCTCGCTGCGCACCAGGACGGCGGCGGTCTTCATGGCGTGGGGATGGGCGGCACGGGAACGGGCGGCGATCATCGGTGCAGGCTCCCCTTGGCGGGCCGTTCGGTGACGTCGTTGCCGGGCGCCGCCGGCCGGGTGACGGTGATGGAGGCGGCGACCTGCACGTCCTCCACCTTCGCACCGCGCACCACGCGGACGATGTTGGGCGGCACCTCGGCCACCGTGCCGTCGGGCAGGCCGCCGCCCAGGTCGGCAAGGCCGATCGTGCGCGGGTCGGCGGCCGCCCCGTCGGCGAGGTTGCGCAGCGACAGGCTGAGGGAGCCGATGGTGGCGCCCAGCGTCAGCTTCTGCCCCTCCTCCGGCGTGACCTCCAGCGTCACGGCGCGGGCGAGGATGGCCATCTCCTTGCGGTCCTCCACCTGCTGATCGACGGCGAGGACCTTGATGTTCTGAAGCAGCAGGTCGGTGACCGGGAACTTCGGGTCGGTCTGGCGGGTCAGCAGCAGGTCCACCCGGTCGCCGGGCAGGACGAAGCCGGCCACGCCGTTGACGTCGTTGACGCGGACGGTCATCGCCCGCTTGTCGGCAGCCACCAGCATGGACAGGGCGGCGCGCGCGCCCGGCGCGCTCAGCTTTCCGGTCAGCACCGGCTCGCCCGGCGTCAGCGCGCCCAGCACGACGCGCGGGCCGTCCTTCGTCACCTCGGCGATGGAGGAGAAGGCACCCGGCGGCACGCCGTCAAGCGGCCACGGCGCCTCGCGCAGGTCGGCGGCGGTCAGCGGCTTGCCGAAGGGCAGCGCGGAGGCTGCGACCACCACGGTGGCGTGCTTCGGCGGCTCCGGCTTCGCGGCGACGGGAACGGGCGGCGGCTGGATAAGCGAGCGGGCGGTGACCACCGCGAGGCCGCCGAGCCCGACGGCAAGCCCCAGCATGACGAGCGCACGGGTGTTCATGCGGCGATCCTCGATGGGAACCGTATGGAAAAGGCGCCTCCGCCCCCTTGCGGGGGACGGAGGCCGAAGGATCGGCGGCCGTGAAGGAACGGGCCGCCGGTTCGCCCCAGGGGGAGGGAGACGGAAGACGCGGGTTACGGCGCGACGCCGTCCAGGTCGCCGCCGATGCGCCCGAACAGCGCGCTGATGCGGCCCTGAAAGGTGGTCAGCGCGGCGATGCAGGCGACGGCGATCAGCCCGATCAGCAGGCCGTACTCGACGAGGGCGGCGCCCTGCTCGTCCTTGGCCAGGCAGGATGTGAAGGCGGTGATGCGGTTCATGGGACACTCCGGGGAATGGTGGTGGGGGGATGATGGCCCTGCCGCGGTGGTTGCCCGGCGTGGGCTGGGCCAAGCATGCCGGCTTGGGCAATCCGGTGCAGCGGGGCGAAGGGAGGGATTCGCCAAAAATTCGAGGTATGTTCGCCCGGATGGGGAGCCCCAAGCGCGGAACCCCCGGCGATGCACCCCCAGGCGTGGGGCAAGGGTGCCGAACGCGGCATCCCCATCGCGACGGCGCCTGCCCCGTCCACGCCCGACCACTCTCCGCGATTTCGGATAGCCTTGGCGCCACGCCTCCGCTTTCGGGGGTCTTCCGACAGGATTGCGTCATGACCCGAGTTGCGTGGATGCCAAGCGCATGCCGGCGGCTGGCCGGCGACCAGTCCGGCGCGGTCGTCGTGCTGATGGCGGTGGCCATGGTCCCGCTGCTGGCCCTGACCGGCGTGGCGGTGGACAGCGCGCGGGCCTACTTCGTGCAGTCCCGCCTGTCCCGCGCGCTGGACGCCGCCGGGCTGGCCGGCGGCCAGGACTACGACGACGCGGCCAAGCGCGACGCCGCCATCCGCAAGTACTTCGACGTGAACTTCCCGCCCGGCTTCCTGGGTGCGCGCGTCACCGGCCTGACCTGGACCATGAACGACGAGGCGCGCGAGATCACGCTGACCGCCGGCGCGGCGCTGGACACCACGATCATGCGCCTGGTCGGAAAGGACAGGGTCGACGTCGCCGCGCGCTCGGTCATCAAGCAGCAGGTCCGCGGGCTGGAGCTGGTGCTGGTCATGGACAACACCGGGTCGATGGGCGACAAGATCGGCGGTGTCCGCAAGGTGGACGCGATGAAGGCCGGCGCCGCCGACCTGATCGGCGAACTGTACGGCAATCAGGAAGTCGTGAAGAACATGTGGGTGGGGCTGGTGCCCTTCACCACGACGGTGAACATCGGCCGCCCCCACACGGCATGGCTGACCGGCTACGATCCCAAGGACTTCAAGGCCAGCCCGCTGGGCTGGAAGGGCTGCATCGAGGAGCGCGTGCCGAAGGTGGTGACGAACTACACCACCCCGACCCGCGACACCACCGACGACCCGCCGACCGTCGAGCTGTGGCGCCCCTTCCGTTATCTCAGCTCCGACGTCGACAACGAAAACAACAATTACCCGGCGGTGACCGAGGTCGAAAACAACGACGGCCTCAAAAACGACGGACACGGCCCCAACCGGAGCTGCCCGCCGCCCGTCACGTCCATGGTGTCGTCCAAGACCACCGTGCTCAACGCCATCAAGGCCATGGGCGCCTTCAGCAGCATGAGCGGCACGATGAACCACGTCGGGCTGGTGTGGGGCTGGCGCATGCTGTCGCCACGCTGGCGCGGGCTGTGGGGCGGCGAGATGAACCAGGAAGGGCTGCCGTTCGACTACGGCGAGCCGAAGCGGAGCAAGGTGATCGTCATCCTGACCGACGGCGAAAACCGCTTCCTGACCAACACCTACACCTCCTACGGCCGGGCCAGCGAACATCGGCTGGTGAAGGCCGGCGGCGACGCGGAAAAGGAACTCGACCGGCGCCTCACCAAGGTCTGCGAGGCGGTGAAGGCCCAGGGCATCCTGATCTACACCATCACCTTCGGCCAGTCGTCCGGCAGTTCCATCGTGAAGCTGTTCCGCGAGTGCGCGACCAAGCCCGAGTACCACTTCGATTCCAAGGACTCTGAAGGGCTGCGCCGGGCCTTCCGCACCATCGGCGGGCAGCTCGCCAACCTCCGCGTGGCACAGTAGGAGGCCCCCGCTATGACCCGACGCGGCATGACCCGACGCCCCCGCCTGCTCTCCTGCGAACGCGGAGCCAGCATCGTGGAGTTCGCGCTGGCCGCCCCGGTGATGCTGCTGGCCATGCTGGCGGTGATCGAGGGCACGCTGACGCTGTTCGTCAGCGCAGCGCTGGAAGGCGGCGTGCGCAGCGCGTCGCGCTACGGCATGACCGGCCACGTGCCGGCCGGCACCTCGCGCACGGCCGAGATCGTCGAGAGCATCCGCCGCCGCACGCTGGGCCTCGCCAACGGCACCAACACCACGGTCAGCATGCGCGTGTACAAGGACTTCGCCGCGCTGAAGGCCGGCGGCGCCGGATCGGCCGGGCCGGGCAACGCCGGGGAGGTGGTCGTCTACACGGCCAGCTTCACCGCACCGGTGTGGACGCCCGTCGCCGCCTTCATGCACGGCGGCGGGCCGCTGCGCCTGTCCGCCACCACCGTGGTGCGCAACGAACCCTACGACGACGGGGTGCAGCAATGATCCCAGCATCCTTGAAGATCCGGCGCCTGACCGGGTGCGAGCGCGGCGGCGTGCTGGTGGAACTGGCGCTGGCCGTGCCGGTGCTGATGCTGGTGCTGACCGGCGGCTTCGAGGTGTCGCGCTACGGCGTGCTGCACCTGAAGTTGGAAGGGGTTGCCGGCACCCTGTCCGACGCGGTGGCCCGCATGGGCGAGGCACGCGCGGCGGAGGTCGACGCCATCCTCGCCGCCGCCGACGACATCGCCAGCCCCTTCGACTTCACGCGCCGGGGCGCGGCCATCGTCACCTCGGTCAGCTGGGACGGGCCGGGGCGCGCCAAGGTGAACTGGCAGCGCAAGGTCGGCAGCGTCTCCGCCGGCAGCGGCCTGGGCAAGGCCGGCGGCGCCGCCACCCTGCCGGCCGGCTTCACGCTGGCGCAGGACGAATCGGCCATCATCACCGAGGCCGTCTACGACTACCGCCCGTTGTTCGCCACCGCGCTGCTGCCGCAACGCACGCTGCGGCAAACGGCCGTATTCCGCCCGCGCCTGGGCAATCTCGACACGCTGCAATAGCAAGGCTCAAGTATATAGCCGTTCCGCATAGAACTATCGGGGCAATCTATTTGCAATTGTATCGCGTCAATGTCCCTTCCGGCGTATGGCGTCAACGCCGAAGCACAGTCAATTGGTTGAGATTGACCGGTTTCGAGCATCGGTATATAGCCGAAACCAGTGGCGCGGCGCTTTCGAGACCCTTCGGCGGACCGACGCGGCGCCGCGCCCCACAACCGGAGGCTGGGGGATCCCCACCTCCGGACCGGGACCGGAACCGCAGAAGACCCACGTGCACGACGACACACCCGAAGCGACCGAACCGCAGGATCACCCGACCGAAGCCGGCACGCCGGCGGATGCGCCGGACACATCCGCCAGCGATGAACGCCCCTGCTGCATCGTCGGCATCGGCGCCTCGGCCGGCGGGCTGGAGGCCCTGCAGCGCTTCTTCGACAGCGTGCCGCCCGACAGCGACCTCGCCTACGTCGTCGTCCAGCACCTCTCCCCGGTGCACAAGAGCCTGATGGTCGACCTGCTGGCCAAGCACACGAAGATGGACGTGGTGCAGGCGGTCGACGGCGTGCAGGTCGAGCGCAACATGGTCTACCTGCTGCCGCCGGGGAAGCACCTGAGCATCGAGGGGCGCCGCCTGCGCCTGACGACCAAGGACATGGGCTCGACCATCAGCCTGCCCATCGACATCTTCTTCACGGCACTGGCGCAGGACGCCGGATCGCTGGCGATCGGCGTCGTCCTGTCCGGCACCGGGTCGGACGGCACGCGCGGCCTGCTGGCCATCAAGGCGGCCGGCGGCTTCGCCGCCTGCCAGGAGCCGGAAACCGCGCAGTTCGACGGCATGCCGCGCAGCGCCATCGCCACCGGCAAGATGGATGCCGTGCTGGCCCCCGACGCGCTGCCCGGGCGCATCGTCGAGCACGCCCGCAAGGCGATCACCCGTGCGCCGAAGCTGCCGGTTCCCACCGTGCGCGACCGCGACGCCGACCCGCTGGCGCAGATCGTCGCCGCCATCCGCGCCGCCACCGGCGTCGACTTCTCGCACTACAAGCTGGCCACGCTGCTGCGCCGGATCGAGCGGCGCATGCACGGTGCCGGCCTGGACTCGCTGGAGGACTACGCGGCCCTGCTGAAGCGCAACAACGCCGAGGCGGTCAGCCTGTACAAGGAGATGCTGATCGGCGTCACCCGCTTCTTCCGCGACGAATCCGCCTTCCAGGCGCTGGCCGACCGCGCCGTCGCGGCATTGGTCGCCAAGCGCCCGACCATGGAGGGCATCCGCGTCTGGGTGTGCGGCTGCGCCACGGGGGAGGAGGCGTACTCCATCGCCATCCTCTTCACCGAGGCGATGGAACGGGCCGGCGTGTCCATCGACGTGAAGCTGTTCGCCACCGACATCGACCAGGATTCGATCGAGTTCGCCAGCGTCGGCGAATACCCGGCCTCGATAGCCGAGGACGTGTCGCCGGAACGGCTGGAGCGCTACTTCACGCCGCGTGGCGACAAGGTCTGCGTCGCGCGCGACATCCGCCGCATGGTGGTCTTCGCCACCCACAACATCATGCGCGACCCGCCGTTCACCAAGATGGACCTGGTGAGCTGCCGCAACTTGCTGATCTACATGGACACGCCGCTCCAGCGCAAAGTGCTGAGCCTGTTCCAGTACGCGCTGCGCCAGGGCGGCTTCCTGTTCCTCGGCAGCTCCGAGACGCTGGGCGACCTGTCGGCGGAGTTCCACACGGTGGACAGCCGCTCCAAGCTGTTCCAGTCGCTGCGCGCCGGCTCCTACCGGCTGTCGCGGCTGCTGGTGCCGTCGGTCGCCCCGGCGCACGCGCGCGGTGGCGAGGACATGGCGGTGCCCGGCGCCGACGAAACGGTCGCCATCGACGAGGCGATCGGCACGCTGCTCAAGTCCTACGTGCCGCCGTGCCTGCTGGTGAACGAACAGCTGAACATCCTGCACGTCTTCGGCGACGCCGGGCCGATCCTGCGCGTGCCGCCGGGCGAGGCGACGCTGAACGTGCTGAAGCTGCTGCCGGGTGCGCTGTCCATGGTGCTGGGCACGGCGCTCAGCCGCGCCTTCCGCTCCAACGAGGACTTCGCGCTCTCCCACATCCCGGTGAAGGACCGCGAGGGAATCGGCGCCATCACGCTGCGCGTGAAGCCCTTCGCGTCCCGCAAGACGGCGCGCCGCTTCGCGCTGGTGCTGCTGGAGCCGTCGCGGCCCAGCGCGCTCCCCTCCCCCGACACCGAGTTCGATCTGAACGCCGACACGGCCGAGCGCATCCGCGGCCTGGAGCAGGAGCTGCTGTCGCGCGGCGAGAACCTGCAGGCCACCATCGAGGAGCTGGAGACCGCCAACGAGGAGCTGCAGGCCACCAACGAGGAACTGCTCGCCTCCAACGAGGAGCTGCAGAGCACCAATGAGGAGCTGCAGTCGGTCAACGAGGAACTCTACTCCGTCAACGCCGAGTACCAGGCGAAGGTGGAGGAGCTGACGGAGATCACCAACGACCTCGACAACCTGCTGCGCTCCACCGAGATCGGCGTGGTCTTCCTCGACGGCGACCTGATCATCCGCCGTTTCACCCCGGCGGCGGCGAGCTTCATCAACATCATCCCGCGCGACGTCGGCCGCTCGATCACGCACCTGTCGACCAACATCGACTACCCCGACTTCCTCGACGACATCCGCACCGTCTTCGACCGCAACACCCCGGTCGAGCGGCACGTGCAGGTCCGCGACGGGCGCTGGATCCAGATCCGCATCCTGCCCTACCTGACCGACAAGAACCTGACGGCCGGCGTGGTCGTCACCTTCGTCGACGTCACCGCCGCCAAGCACGCCGAGATGCGCCTGCAGTCGGTCCTGAACGCGCTGCCCGAGCACATCGCCGTGCTCGACCGCGACGGGCGCATCACCATGGTGAACGAGGCGTGGCGCCGCGGCGCCCCCGACCTGGGCGAGCCGGCCGAGGCGGGTGCGGCCTACCTGCCCGCCTGCGCGGCCGGTGCCGTGCGCGACGGGCTTGGCCGCGTGATGGCCGGCGACGTGGAAGAGTTCACCATCGAATACCCCAGCCACCGCGGGTCCGAACGGCGCTGGTTCCTGCTGAACGCCGTGCGCCTGCCGGACGGCAGCGGCAGCACGGTGGTCAGCCGCATCAACGTCACCAGCCGCAAGCTGATGGAGTTGACGCTGGACCCCGAACCGGCGGCACAACAGGCACCGGGGAGCGCCCCGTGACGGAGGAGCGGCACGAACGCCTGCGCCGCCGGGCCGAGAAGATCCTCAACGACGGTGCCTTCACCGCGGCCGGGCTGTCGTCCTCCTCGGTGCAGGAGGTCGTGCACGAGCTGTACGTCCACCAGGCCGAACTGGAGATCCAGAACGAGGAGCTGCGCACCGCCCAGCAGGCGCTGGAGGTGTCCCGGCTGGAGTACGTGCAGCTCTTCCAGTCGCAGCCGCTGGCCTGCTTCACGGTCAACGCCGCCGGCATCGTCGGCGAGGCGAACGCCGCCGCCGAGCGCCAGTTCGGGCTGCCGCACCGCCAGCTGAAAGGCCGGCCGCTGACCCTGCTGGTCGACGCGGCCGACCACGGCCGGCTGCTCGCAGCACTCGCCCGCCTGCGCGAGACCGGTGCGTGGGTGCGGCAGGAGTTCCAGTACCGCACCCCGCACGGCCTGATCGACGGGCTGACCGACGGCCGGCAGGTATCGCTGGAGGACGGCGACAAGGGCGACCTGCTGCTGACCGTCACCGACGTGACCGAGCGCAACGCCTGGGTGCGCGAGGTGCAGGCGGCGCGCGACGCGGCGGAGCGCGCGCAGGCCGCCTACCACCACATCCTCCAGGCCGTCGCCGACGGCATCTTCGGCGTCGACGGCAACGGGCTGATCACCTTCGCCAACGCCGCCGCCCAGGCGATGACGGGCCACTTGGCGGCCGACCTCGCCGGCTCCCCGCTGGTCGAGCTGTTCGCCGGCGGCGGGACGGAGGGGCCGCAGGCCATCGTGCAGTCACTGGCCGACGGCCAAGCCCGCCACATCGAGCAGCAGCGCCTGCGGCGCGCCGACGGCCGCGTCATCACCATCGCCTTCACCGTCTCCCCCATGACCGAGCACGGCCGCATCACCGGCGCCGTCATGGCCTTCCGCGACGTCACCGCGCATCTGGCCGCGGAGGCGGCGCTGCGCCTCAGCGAGCAGCGGCACCGCACGCTGGTGCAGTCGCTGCACGAGGGGCTGGTGATGCGCAACGCCGACGGCACGGTGCTGGTCTCCAACGCCATGGCCGACCGGCTGCTGGCCGGCCCGGCCGCCGTCCTCCTCGACCCGCGGGCGCCGCCGCTGGACGAGACGCCGCGCAAACGCGCCACGGCGGAGCGCCGCTTCATCGGCGCCGACAGCTTCCGTCTGAAGGGCCTGCCGCCGGCCGCCCAGGCCTACCGCAGCGGCGAGCCGGTGATCGAGCAGGTGGTCGGCATCACCGGCCCCGACGGTCCGGGCGGCCCCACCCGCTGGCTGCGCGTCAGCAGCCACCCGGTGCACGACGGCCAGGGCCAGGTGGAGGCGGTGGTCTCCAGCGTTACCGACATCACCACCATCAAGGCCATGGAACGCGCCCTCAACGTCGCCCTCGACGCCAAGGAGCGCTTCATGGCCTCGGCCAGCCACGACCTGCGCCAGCCGGTGCAGGCGCTGATGCTGTTCTCCAACCTCCTGCTCAAGGAAGACCTGGGCGACGGTGCCCGCCGGCTGGCCGAGCAGCTGCGGGAATCGGTGGGCTCGCTGGGCACGCTGCTGGACGGGCTGCTCGACATCTCCAAGCTGGAGGCCGGGCTGGTCAAGCCGGTGCCGGCGCGCGTCGACGTCGGCGCCATGCTGGATCGCCTGAACGCCGAGTTCGCGCCCCTGGCCGCCGCCGCCGGCCTGCGCCTGACCACCGTACCGGCGCGCCTGAGCGTGCAGACCGACGGCACGCTGCTGGAACGGGTGCTGCGCAACCTGCTGGCCAACGCGCTGCGCTACACCAAGGAGGGCCGCGTGCTGTTCGGCGTGCGCCGCCGCCCCGGCGTGGTGCGCATCGAGGTGTGGGACACCGGCATCGGCATCGCCGAGAACCAGATTGACCGCATCTTCCAGGACTTCTACCAGGTGGGCAACGCGGCGCGCGACCGGCGCGAGGGGCTGGGCATGGGCCTGTCCATCGCCAAGCGCCTGATCGTCATGCTGGGCGGCACGCTGGACGTGCGCTCGACGCCCGGCAAAGGTTCCTGCTTCACCGTCGGCCTGCCGACCTGCGCGGAGGACGAGGCCGCGCACGCAGCACCCCGCGCCCCCCAGGCCGGCGACGACGCCCCGGCGCACGGTACCGATGCGCTTGTCCTGCTGGTGGAGGACGACGCGGTGATCCGCATGGCGCTGGCGATGATGCTGGAGGGCTGGGGCTACCGCGTGGTGGACGCCGGCTCCGTCGCCGAGGCGCTGGAGCACATCACGGCCGGCGTCGAGCCCGACCTCGTGCTCGCCGACTACCGCCTGCCGGACGGCGAGACGGGCCTGATGCTGATGGACACGGTCCGCCGCCGCCAGGGCCGCGACACGCCGGGCGTCCTGCTGACCGGCGACACCTCCGCCGACCGCCTGCGCGAGGCGGCCGCCGCCCAATGCGCGCTCCTGCACAAGCCCATCCAGCCGACCCTGCTGCAGGACACCGTGCGCAAGAGTCTGGCAGGCGGGGGGGTCGCCCCGTAGGTTGGGTTGAGGCGCCAGCCGCAAAACCCAACATGCCCGCGATGCAGACGGCGTTGGGTTTTCGCCTGCGGCTCAACCCAACCTACACGTGGATTCTCGGCAAGATCTTGCCCCCGCCCTGCCCGTTGCGCGGGCTTCACTCCCCCGTATGCTTGTGGCCGTCGTCCTGGTTGAGTTCCTCCTCGGTCGCGCGTTTCAGCGCGTCCAGGCGCTGGGCGGCGGCGTCGCGGGTGTAGGGCCCTTCCACGTCCATGCCGAAGCTCACATAGTGTCCGTCCGGGCGGGCGATGTGCGTGCCCGTGGGCAGGTAGCCGTCGTCGGCGTCGTCGTTGTCCACCACGACGCCGCCCCGGATCTCGACGATGTGCGCCATCACTGACCTCCCTGGCCTTGCTGGTCAGGACGCCACTGCGCGATGCCCGTCATGTCGGGCAGGCGGTGGGCGATGCCCTTGTGGCAGTCTATGCACGTCATCCGGCCGCTGAAAAGGAACTCCTCGTGCGCGCGGGCGGCGCGGGGGGATTGCTTCGTGATGTCCATGGACTCGGCGCTGTGGCAGTTGCGGCATTCCAGGGAGTTGTTGGCCTTCAGCCGCGCCCATTCGTGCTCCGCCAGGGTGCGGCGCATGTCCAGGAACTTCTCGCGCGTGGAGATGGTGCCGAACAGGTGCCCCCACACCTCCTTGGACGCCTGCATCTTGCGGGCGATCTTGTCGGTCCAGTTGTGCGGCACGTGGCAGTCCGGGCAGGTGGCCCGCACACCGGAGCGGTTGGTGAAGTGGATGGTCTGCTTCATCTCCTCGTACGGGTTGGCCTGCATCTCATGGCAGGACGTGCAGAACGCCTCGGTGTTCGTGGCCTCCAGCGCGGTGTTGAACCCGCCCCAGAAGGCCACGCCTCCAAGGAATCCACCCAGCGTCAGGAAGCCCAGGCTCAGGTAGGTCGCCGGCCGCGTGAAGGTGCGCCAGACGGCGCGCAAGCTGTCCCCCAGCGCCATGGCTCACCGCCCCCCGCCCGGCGGCGACACGAGGGAATCGATATCGCGGAAGCGGTTCTCCACCAGCGGCTGCGCCGCCGTCTGCGGCACGTGGCAGGCGGTGCAGGCATAGCGTCGCGGCGCCAGCCCGCCCAGCATGTTGCCCTCGCGGTCCTGGTAGTGGGTGATGGAGATCATGGGGGCCTGCGACTGCTCCGTGTACTTGCGGCTGTGGCAGTCCAGGCAGCGGTTGTGCCGCAGGTCGATCTGGTAGTCGCGGATGGAGTGCGGGATGACCGGCGGCTGTTCCGGATAGTTGCGCGACCGCCGCACGTCGTCGGCGACGTCGGGCGCGATCTGCGGGGCGGCCGGCGTCTCCGGAAACGGCGTCGGCCCGACCAGGCGCGGGGCGTCGGCCGCCCCCGCGCCCCCAAACGTCATGCCGGCAAATGTTATGACGGCGGCGACGGCCGCGAAAAGCAGGGTTCTCATTGGCCTCCCCCCACCTGGGCAACCTGCACCGGCAGGATCTTGACGGCGCATTTCTTGAAATCGGTCTGCTTGGAGATCGGGTCGGTGGCGTCCAGCGTGACCTTGTTGATCGGCTGGCTGGCGTCGAAGAAGGGCACGAACACCACGCCGCGCGGCATGCGGTTGCGCCCGCGCGTCTCGACGCGGGTGCGGATCTCGCCGCGCCGCGACACCACGCGCACCTCCGATCCCCGCCGCAGCCCCCGCTCGCGCGCGTCGTCCGGGTGCATGAACACCACCGCACCGGGGAAGGCCCGGTACAGCTCCGGCACGCGCAGGGTCATGGAGCCGGAATGCCAGTGCTCCAGCACCCGCCCGGTGACGAGCCACAGGTTGAACTCCTCGTCCGGCGATTCCGCCGGCGGCTCGTAGGGGGCGGCGACGAGGTTCGCCTTCTTGTCGGGGTTGCCGTAGAACTGCACCCCCGTCCCCTTCTCCACGTAGGGGTCCAGCCCTTCGCGGAAGCGCCACTTGGTCTGCTGCCCGTCGACCACCGGCCATTGCAGGCCGCGCGTCTGGTGGTAGGTGTCGAACGGCGCCAGATCGTGCCCGTGCCCGCGGCCGAAGTGGGCGTATTCCTCGAACAGCCCCTTCTGGATGTAGAAGCCGAACAGCTTGGCCTCGTGGTTCTCGTACCCCGCTTCCATGTCGCTGACCGGGTACTTGTTCACCTCGCCGTTGGCGAACAGCACGTCGAACAGGGTCTTGCCCTTGTACTCCGGCGCCTTGGCCAGGAACTCGGCCGGCCAGACCTCGTCGGTGGTGAAGCGCTTGGAGAACTCCACCAGCTGCCACAGGTCGGAGCGCGCCTGCCCCGGCGCGTTGACCAGCTGGTGCCAGAAGTGGGTGCGCCGCTCGGCGTTGCCGTAGGCGCCCTCCTTCTCCACCCACATGGCGGCGGGCAGGATGACGTCGGCGGCCATGGCGGTCAGCGTCGGGTAGGCGTCCGACACCACCACGAAGTTGGCTGGGTTGCGATAGCCGGGATAGGTCTCCTGCCCGGTGTTGGCCGCCGTCTGGAGGTTATTGTTGACCTGGATCCAGTAGCAGTTGAGCTTGCCGTCCTTCAGCATGCGGTCCTGCAGCACGGCGTGGTAGCCGGGCTTGTCGGGCAGCAGGCCGGCGGGCAGCTTCCACTGCTTTTCCACCACCTTGCGGTGCTCGGGGTTGGTCACCTGCATGTCGGCCGGCAGGCGGTGGGCGAAGGTGCCCACCTCGCGCGCCGTGCCGCAGGCCGACGGCTGCCCGGTCAGCGAGAAGGGGCCGTTGCCCGGCTCCGAGATCTTCCCGGTCAGCAGGTGGATGTTGTAGACGAGGTGGTTGGCCCACACGCCGCGCGTGTGCTGGTTGAAGCCCATCGTCCAGAACGACACCACCTTGGTCTTGGGATCGGCGTAGATCTTCGCCAGCGCCTCCAGCCGTTCCTTGGGCACGCCGGTCAGCTGGGCCGTGTAGTCCAGCGTGTACTGGCTGACCATCTTGACGTAGTCGTCATAGTTGGACGGCGCGCTGACGGCGGCGTCGTTGGCGTGCTGTGCGCGCTGCTCCAGCACGTGTTCGGGCCGCAGGCCATAGCCGATGTCGGTGTTGGCCATGCGGAAGTTGATGTGCTTGGCGATGAAGTCGCGGTTGACGGCACCGCTCTGCACGATGTGGTTGGCGATGCAGTTGAGGATCGCCAGATCCGTCCCCGGCTTGAACACGATGGAGATGTCGGCGAGGTCGGAACTGCGGTGCTCGTACGTCGACAGCACGACGATCTTCGAATTGGGGTGCGACAGCCGGCGGTCGCTCACCCGCGTCCACAGCACCGGGTGCATCTCCGCCATGTTGGAGCCCCAGAGGACGAAGGCGTCGGTCTGCTCGATGTCGTCGTAGCAGCCCATCGGCTCGTCCATGCCGAAGGCGCGGATGAAGGTCACCGCGGCCGACGCCATGCAGTGCCGGGCGTTCGGGTCCAGGTTGTTGGAACGGAAGCCGGCCCGCATCAGCTTGGACGCCGCATACCCTTCCCAGATCGTCCACTGGCCGGAGCCGAACATGCCGACCGCCGTCGGCCCCTTCTCCTTCAGCGTCTTCTTCCATTGCCGCGCCATCTCGTCGAAGGCCTGGTCCCAGCTCACCGGCTGGAACTCGCCGTCCTTGGCGTACTGGCCGTTCTTCATGCGCATCAGCGGCGTGGTCAGCCGGTCGGCGCCGTACATGATCTTGGAAAGGAAGTAGCCCTTCACGCAGTTGAGGCCCCGGTTGGTCTCGTGCTGCATGTCGCCGTGGGTGGCGACGACGCGGTCCTCCTTCACGCCCACCACGACGCCGCAGCCCGTGCCGCAGAACCGGCACGGCGCCTTCGACCATTTGATGGCGAGGTCCTGGAAGGGGGCGGTGTTCGCCGCCTCCACGGGCAGGCTGACGTTGACGGCGGCGGCCGCGGTGGCGGCGGCCTGCGCCTTCAGGTAATCGCGTCGGCTGATACTCATGGGACGCCTCCGTCGGCATCAAGGAGGGGTTCGACGTGGTGGAACACCAGCGTGGCGGCCAGCACGCCGTCGAGCAGGCTCAGGGTGTTGAGGTGCGAGACGATGGTCTGCTCGTCCTCGGTCTCCAGGGTGATGACCAGCTTCCCGCCGTCGGTGGCGGCGTGCACCTCGACGCCGGCCAGCGACGCCGCGGTGCGCGACACCGCCGGCACGGCCTCCGGCCGGGCGTGCACGACGACGCTGGAGATGTGGATTTCATGGGCGGGCTTATCGGGGGGCGTCTTGTCAGGCTGCACGGCCGGCCTCCTTCAGGGTGACGGCGCCGACGGGGCAGGCCGACACGCACGCCCCGCAGCCGGTGCAGCGCGCGGCGTCCACGGACGGCTGCCACACCCGCCCCTGCACGGGGACGAAGCGCATCGCCCCCTCCGGGCAGATGTCGCGGCAGGTCTGGCAGATGACGGCGCTGTGCGTCAGGCAGCCCTTGGCGACGCGCGGCTCCAGCCGCCAGGGCGGCTCCTGCCGGTCGAACAGCGGCTGCGGGCAGGCGTCGGCACAGGCGCCGCAGAAGGTGCACTCCCCCTTGCGGAAGTCGACCGCGGGAAAGCCGCCGTCACCGACGGTGATGATGGTCTCGGGACAGGCCGCCTCGCACGCCCCGCACCGCGTGCAGCGGTCGAGGAAGCGGTCGAGGCGCACCCAGGGAGGACGGACCGGCGCGCCGGATTCGCGCGCGCGGCCGAACAGGACGCGTCGGCGTCCGGGATCGAATCCACCGTCTGCCATCACGCCCTCACGCGGTCGGGGGGCCGGCGAGCATCTGGTAGATCCACACGACCAGCCCATAGCCGCCGACCACGGCGATGGCCGCCAGCGGCCAGAACACCACGGTCAGGAACAGGAAGGTCCACACCTCCCGCGATTTGCGGGTTTCGGGCAGCGGTTGTTCCGCCATGCGCCTTTTCTCCCCCCTGGCTTGCCGGCGGACGCACGGCGTCCCGACCGGCGCGGCGTCGCACCGCGCTTCGAACAACCAGCCGTGGCGGGGTTGGTTCCGCTCAGTTCTTAGGCACTTTCAGGTGATCCAGACGGAGGCGGTGGCGCGCGTCCGTCAGCCGATAGACGCCGCCGACGGAGGCGGCAAGCACGCCCAAACCCGTGGAGCCGGCGATCAGGAACATGATGAGGATCTGGTACTTCACCGCCTCCTGCGGATCGACGCCGCCCAGGATCTGGCCGGTCATCATCCCCGGCAGCGAGACGAGGCCGGTCGCCGCCATGGCGTTGACGATGGGCATCATGCCGGTGCGCAGCGCCTGCCGGTGCACGGTGCCCAGCGCCTGCCACCGCGTGGCGCCCAGCGCCAGCCGCGCCTCGATGGCCGCACGCTCCCGCGACGCCAGCGAGGTCAGCGTGTTGAGCGCCAGCCCGACCCCGCTCATGGTGTTGCCCAGCACCATGCCCAACAGCGGTATGGCGTAGCGCGGGTCCCACCACGGGTCCGGCCGCACGGCGGTGGTCAGCGCCAGCAGCATGACGGCCGTCGCCGCGAACGCCATCGCCCCGGTGCCCAATCCATAGGCCCACCAGCCGGCCAGCCGCCGCTCCTGCCGGGCCAGGATCTCCTGCCCGGCGAAGCCCACCATGACCAGGGCCACGCCCAGCGTCAGCACCGGCGACCCCAGCGCGAACAGCTGCTTCAGCACCAGCCCGACAAGGATCAGTTGCACCACCATGCGCACCGCCGACACCGCCAGCGCGCGTTCCAGGTTCAGCGCGAGGCGCCACGACAACAGCCCGTTGACCAGCAGCAGCGAGGCGGCGATGGCGAGGTCGGAGACGCTCAGTTCGATGGGCGGCATAAGGGTCTTTCAAATCCCCTCTCCCGCCCCGGGAGAGGGAGGGGCCCGCCCGCAGGGCGGGAGGGTGAGGGCAAATCCAAGGATCCTTGCCGTCACCCTCACCCGGCCGCCGTTGGCGGCCACCCTCTCCCGGGGCGGGAGAGGGTTGATTCCCCCACCATGCCCTTCTCTACGGTCAGCACCCGCGTGGCGAGGCGGCCGGCCTGCGCCGGGTCGTGCGTGACCAGGACGATCGCCGCCCCCCGCGCCATCTCGCGGCGCAACTGCTCCTCAAGCCGCGCCGTGGCCTCAGCGTCCAGCGCGCCGCTGGGTTCGTCCAGCAGCAGCACGGCCGGTTCCTGCACCAGCGCGCGCACCAGCGCCAGGCGTTGCCGCTCCCCCGTGGACAGGCGCGCCACCGGCCAGCCCATGGCCTCGGCCGGCAGACCCAGCGCCTCGGCCAGCGGCACCGCACGCGCCGGATCCGCGAAGTGCGCGCCCACCACGTCCGCCCACCAGCCGGACTCGGCCGCCACGTAGGTGACGAGGCGCCGCCACTCCGGCGCCGGCATGGCCGAACGGGCGCGCTCACCCAACCGCACCTCGCCGCGGTTGGGGTCCAGGTCGGCGATGGCGCGCAGCAGCACCGACTTGCCCGATCCCGAGGGTCCGCGCACCGCCACGCAGGTCCCCGCCGGCACGGCGAAGCTGGCCGGCTTCAGGACGCCGCTCTCCAGGCCCGACACGGTCAGCACGTACGCCCTCCGCGGTTGAACTGGCGAACGGTACACGCGCCGGGCGCGGTGCGGAAGCCCCGCGCCCCTTGCGGTGCAACAGGGGAACGCTATGTTGTGCCCCGTCCCCGCCCGCCCCCCCGACCGCCGATCGAGCCGATGCCGCAGCCAAACGCCGAGCGCGTCACCTTCACCCACCGCGAGATCCTGGAAGTGTTCAGCGGGGTGGCGCTGGCCATGCTGATGGCGGCCATGGACCAGACCATCGTCGCCACCGCCCTGCCCACCATGGCCGAGCAGCTGGGAAACCTGGAAGACCTGCCCTGGGTCGTCTCCGCCTACCTGCTGGCCTCCACCACCACCACGCCGATCTACGGCAAGCTGTCCGACCTCTACGGGCGCAAGCGGGTGCTGCAGGTGGCCATCCTGCTGTTCCTCGTCGGGTCGGTCCTGTGTGCGCTGGCCGGCAGCATGTTCCAGCTGATCCTCTTCCGCGCCGTGCAGGGGCTGGGCGGCGGCGGTCTGATGGCGTTGGCCTTCACCATCATCGGCGACGTGGTGGAACCGCGCGAGCGCGGCCGCTATCAGGGCTACATCGGCGGTGTCTTCGCGCTGGCCAGCGTCGCCGGGCCGCTGCTGGGCGGCGTGTTCACCGAGACGCTGTCCTGGCACTGGATCTTCCTGATCAACCTGCCCATCGGCGCCGCCGCCCTGTTCATGACGCGCAAGGCGCTGGCCCGCCTGCCCACCGGCATCGCGCACCCGACCATCGACTACCTGGGGGCGGCGCTGCTGATGGCGGGGATCACCGGCCTCCTGCTGGTCATCTCGCGCGGCGGCACGGCGTTCGGCTGGACCTCGCCAGCGCTGCTGGCGCTGGCGGCGGGCACGGCGGTGCTGCTGGGCCTCTTCGTCTGGCATGAGCGGCGGGTGGCGGAACCGATCCTGCCGCTGCGCCTGTTCCGCTCCCCCGTCTTCGCGGTGGCGAACCCGATCGTGGCGGTGTCGGCCATGGTGCTGTTCGCCGGCATCGTCTTCCTGCCGCTGCACCTCCAGCTGGTGCGCGGGGCGGGGGCGACGGAGTCGGGTCTCCTGCTGCTGCCGCTGGTCTTCGGCATGACGCTGGGCGCCGTGGGCGGCGGCCGGCTGATCGCGCGCAGCGGGCGCTACAAGATCTTCCCCATCGTCGGGCTGGCGCTGGCGGCGCTGATGTTCCTGGCCCTGGGCGTCAGCGACCGGGTGGCCGGCGACGCGCTGCTGTCCACGCTGGTGCTGGTGCCGCTGGGCATCGGGCTCGGCCTCGTCATGCCGGTGATGACGGTGGCGGTGCAAAACGCCGTGGACCGCCGCGACCTGGGTGCGGCCACCGCCGCCGTCGGCTTCTTCCGCTCGCTGGGCGGCACGGCGGGCGTGGCGCTGTTCGGCGCGGTGCTCAGCGCCGACGTCGGCCGGCACCTGGGCGCCGCCGGCCTGCCGGGCATCGACGCCCGCGACGTGCTGGAGCGCGGCACGGTGGTGCTCCAAGGCCTGCCCGAGCACGCCCGCGCCGCCGCCATCGGCGCCTTCGAGCAGGGGTTCGAGACGCTGTTCGTGCTGGCCGCCGCCTTCGCCGCCGTATCGCTGGTGCTGACGCTGTTCCTGAAGGAACTGCCGCTGCGCTCCGCCAAGGCCTCGTCCATGGCGTAAGGGACATGGCCTAAGGGAACAAGCGGCCCTTCGGCCCTGTTGGTTAGGCGCATTCCTCTCACGGAGTACGCCGCCATGCGGGCCTGGGCTCGAACCCTTCCGCTCGCCCTGCTGCTGGCCGCCGGCCCCGGTTCGGCGGCGCTGGCGGCCGATACCTCGCAAAACGCCGCCGTTTCCAATGCCCGCGGGCTGGACCTCGCGGGCTGTGCCGCGCGGCGTTTCTTCGTGTTCGACGTCTACCGCCTGCGCCTGTACCTGCCGCAGCGGCCGGTGCACGAGACGGTGGCCTTCGACCGCCGCCTGCCGAAGATGGTGGAGCTGGAGGTCACCTACCCCGGCAACGTGCCGGGCGACATGCCCGGCTCCTGGCGCAAGCGCTTCCAGGAACGGCTGCCGCCGGCGCTGGTCGCCGACCTGCGCAGCATCTACCAGAACCTGAAGGGCGGCGACGTCCTGTCCATCGACTACCGGCCGGAGCGCGGCTCGCTGGTGCGCCTCAACGGCGCGGTGCAGATCGCCGACCACGGCCCGGCGCTGATCGAGGCGCTGCTCGACATCTGGATGGGGCCGCGGGCTCTCAACCCCGAGATCCGCCAGCAGCTGCTGAGCGGGCGCTGCTGAAGACGGCACCTTCGCCGCCGCACCGCGTTTAGCCCTTCGCAACAACGGCGGGGGCCGCGATGAACGAGTTCTTCTCCAAGGCGGCGCAATGGACGTCGCGTCAGGCCGGCCGCGCCTCGACGTTCATGCTGGCGATCCTGGTCATCCTCGTGTGGGCGGTCACCGGGCCGATCTTCGACTGGTCGGACACTTGGCAGCTGATCATCAACACCGGGACGACCATCGTCACGTTTCTTATGGTATTTTTGATTCAAAATACGCAAAACCGCGACACCCAGGCCATCCAGATCAAGCTGGACGAGCTGATCCGCGTCACCAACCAGGCCCGCAACGGCCTCATCAACCTGGAGGACGCCTCCGAAGCCAAGCTTCAGGAGGTGAAGGAGGAGTTCAGCAAGGTGAAGGAGGAGGCCGTCCAGATCGCCGAGGAAACGCTGGAGGAGGTGCAGGACGACATCGAGGACACCAGCCGCAAGATCGACGAGGCCAAACAGGAAATCGCCGAGGTGCGCCAGCACAGGAGGGGGTGAATCAACTCGGGAAGTGCGGCTCCTCGCCCAGCTTGTCCTCGATGTACAGCAGATTCACCAACACCAGCGCGGTCACCGCCAGCGGCGCCGCCAGGAACATGCCCAGCAGGCCGAACAGCAGCCCGCCCGCGGTGATGGCGCCGATGGTGACGGCCGGCGGCAGGTCGACGATGCGCTTCTGCACCAGCGGCGTCACCAGCTGCCCCTCCGCCTGCTGGATCACCAGATAGAGCAGCCCGACCCACAGCACCGTCTGCGCATCCTGCGTGAAGGCGATGAGCAGCGCCGGCATGGCCGCCAGGATCGGCCCGATGAACGGGATGAACTCCAGCACCATGGCCAGCACGCCCAGCCCCAGCGCCGCCGGGACGCCCAGCAGCATCAGTCCGGCGGTAGTCAGCGCGCCGACGATGGCCATCGAGATGAACTGGCCGATCAGCCACTTCCACAGCGTGTCGCCCAGCGTGTCCAGCACCTCGTACGCCCGCTTGTGCCCGGCCGGCGGCACCAGCAGGACGAGGCCGCGGCGGTACACCCCCGGCGTCGCCGCCACATAGAGTGCGATGAACAGCACGATGATGGCGTCGCCGATGAAGTACACCACGCTGGGCGCGATCTGCCGCAGGCGGCCCAGCCAGGGGCCGACGCCGCCCTCGCCGCTGATCTGGTCGCGCACCTCCTTCGGCAACTGGTCGATGGCGCGGCCGATCTGGTCGGACAGCTGGCTCACCTCGCCCAGCGCCCAGGCCCCCACCAGCCAGCCGCCGCCGACCACCGCGGCCAGCAGCGTCAGCAGGATGGCGGCCAGCCCCCACATTTCGGACAGGCCGGTGAAGCGCTTCAGCAAGCCGGCAATGCGCCGCAGCAGGATGGCGAACAGCACGCCGGCGAAGGCCAGCAGCACGGCGTGCGAGATCTGCACCAACAGGTAGGCCAGCGCCGCAACCCCGGCGACGATCAGCACCTTCCAAGTGAAGACGCGCAGTTCCCCGGTCGTGGTGTGGCGCGGGGCGACGCCGGCCTGATCCTCGGCATCCCGGTTCCCGACACCCTGGGCGAGCCGCCCCAACGCGCGCGCCGCTTCCCGCTTGCCGTCCATCCGCCCCTCCGTCCGTGCCCAACGGAAACGCGGCGGACAGGCGGACGGATCCGGCCGGGAAGCGTCAGTGAGCCGTTTCCGGCGGTTCGTACGGATGCGTCTCGCGGGTGGGGGCGAGGCGGCGGTCGCAGGGGCTGGGATGGCGCCGGCAGGTGCGCGTGTACAGGTCGCTCAGCGCCTTGATGCGGTCGGGATCGCGGTGCTGGCGCGCGCGGACCAGATTGTCCCACACCATCTGGCGGATGGCGGCGTCGCCATGCGGCTCGCCCATCAGGACCGTGCCGCGCACGGCGGCCTCATCCAGCGTCAGGTGCTCGTGCTCGGCGATGGCCGCGATCTCTTCCTGCGGCAGGGGCAGGACGTCAACGGGCCTCGGCATGATGCCCTCCTCCGCGGTGTCGCCGCGGACCACGCGGCCCCGCCGGTGGTGGGGGGCCGCACCGACGCCGATGATACACCCGCCCCGCCGCCAAGCCGAGACCGGTCAGCCGAGACCAACGGTCGCGCCCCACCCCTGTTGTAAAGGCGGACGCCACGCCATATGCAACGCGCCCGCCCTGATCGGCGGGGCCAAGGAGACGAACGGACATGACCCCCGAGGAACGCAACGTAATCGAGGACCTCTTCCGCCGCCTGCGCCAGTCGGAAACGCAGCCGCGCGACCCCGAGGCCGAACGGCTGATCCGCGATTCCCTGCAGGCCCAGCCCGGCGCCGCCTACTATCTGGCCCAGTCGGTGCTGGTGCAGCAGCACGCGCTGACCGCCGCCCAGCAGCGCATCGAGGAGCTGGAGCGCCAGCTTCAGGACGCCCAGCGCCAGCAGCCGGCCCAGCCGGCCCAGCAGGGCGGCGGCGGCCTCTTCGGCAGCCTCTTCGGCTCCGCCCGCCCGCCGGAGCCGCCGCGCCCGCGCGCCGGGTCGGTCCCCCACTCCACGCCCGGCTACCCGCCCGCCCCCACCGGCCCGACTTATGGTGGCCCGGCCCCCGGCGGCCCCTGGGGCGCCCCGCCCAGCCCCGCCTTCGGCCAGCAGGGCCGCTATCCCCAGCCCGGCTACCCGCAGCAGCCGATGGCGGCGCGCGGCGGCGGCTTCCTGGCCGGTGCCGCGACCACGGCAATGGGCGTGGCCGGCGGCATGCTGGCGGCCAGCGCCATCAGCTCCATGCTGAGCGGCGGATCGAGCCCGTTCGGCGGCCCTGACGCCGGCGCCTCCCAGGCCGCCAGCCACGACGAGCCGCTGCCCGACGAGAACCACGTCCAGCAGGCCAGCTACGAGCCCGACGAAGGCGACCTCGGCGGTGACGACGGCGGCGGCGACGACAGCTGGATCTAGCAACGTAGGTTGGGCCAAGCGCCAGCGCGGCCCAACACCTCCTCGCCTTGGAGGGGATTGTTGGGCCGCCCTTCGGTTGGCGCCAACCTACGCCACTCACCGCGCGAAGGTAACCGTTCCTTCCGCGGCCGCCTGTTCGGCCGGCTTGGCGTTGTGGCCGAACTCCTCCACGTCGCTGCGGCGGGTGTAGCCGCGCCGGGCTCGCTTGTCCTCCAACAGGCGCATCGGCTGGCGGCGGCGGCCGGTCGGCAGCTTGCCGGCGTAGGCCGCGACCGCCAGCGCGCCCAGCCCGGCGAACACCGCCGTGGTCACCCACGGGTGCATCTGCGCCTGGGTGTAGACGCTGGTCTCGCGCACGAAGGAATGGCGCCCGGCACGCTCCTCGTGGTCGTGGCCGGAGGGGTGCCACAGGCTGTCGCCGTGTTCCTGGCGCGGCCCGCCGGAGCGCTGGTAGCGGGTGACGAACCGCTCCATCACGCGGTCGGTCAGGCGCGGCATGTAGCGCTCGCCCCACTGGAACAGCTTGCCGGAGCCGCCGACGATCAGGTCGCGCACCGGCGTCTGCGCGGCGTGCAGGATGGCCTGGGCCACCAGTTCCGGCGCGTAGACCGGCGGTGGGTTCACCGGCTCGGTGTCCATGGTGTTCTTGCCGTGCTCCTCGAACTGGGTGTCGATGGTCGCCGGCTTGATCAGGGTGACGGACACCGGGGCGCCGTCCGTCTCCACCTCCATCCGCAGCGCGTCGGTGAAGCCCTTCACCGCGTGCTTGGTGGCCGAATAGGGTCCCTGCAGCGGGATCGCGCGCTCCGACACCACGCTGCCGACGTTGATCAGCGCGCCGCCGTGCTGGCGCAGGTGGTGCAGCGCCGCCAGCGAGCCGATCACCGTGCCCCAGTAGTTCGTCTCGAACAGGCGGCGGTGGTCCTCCATCGAGATCTCCTCGATGCGGCCGTAGATCGACACGCCGGCGTTGTTGACCCAGGTGTCGAAGCCGCCGAAGGCGCGGATGGCGGTGTCGGCGACGCGGCGCATCGCCTCATCGTCCGCCACGTCGGCGACGCAGTGCACGGCGGTGCCGCCGTCGTGCCGGATCTCCTCCGCCACCTGGGCCAGCGCGTCGCGGTCGCGGGCCGCCAGCACGACGTGCGCGCCCTGCGCCGCGGCCATGCGGGCGGTGACCAGCCCGATACCGCTCGTCGCCCCGGTGATGACGATGACCTGCTCTTCGATCGGCTTCAGATGCACGGGCATGGCTTCCTCACGGATTCCGGACGGATGCGCCGCTCAAACAGTCCATGCCCCCCTGCGTTCCCCCCGGTGCTTGATTCCGGCCCGATGGGACCCATATTGGTTTTGTCGTGCCATAGAATTGAAACCGACACGACGTGCATGCCATGGCGGAACGCCGGCCGCGACGACATGGCATACAGTCCCGCGTGTTTCGGACATATTGCGAGCCATCCTGGTGAATGCGAGCGCCCGCGGCATCCGCGCGGCGCTCGCCTTTGTGGCGGCATCTCCCCAATCGCCATGGCGGTACCCCGACGGTCCGGGTGGTGGGACTGACGGACGATCACCCCCGGCGCGTTGCGCCACCCGCATATCCACGCTGTTCCAGTTCAACACCGCGGTGTGGCCGCGGCTGAAGGCCATGCCATGGCCGGACGCCGGGAACCCTGCCGTGCGCAAACCTGCCGGGGGCATCCCGCCCGCGGTCCTTCCGCGAGACACCGCCATGGACGAGGAACGCATCCGCCGGCGCGCGCACGAGATCTGGGAGCGCGAGGGCTGTCCCGAAGGGCGGCAGGAGGCGCATTGGGAGCAGGCCCGGCGCGAGCTGGAGGCGGAGGAGGAAGCGGCGGCACCCGCCGCCCTGGACGCCGCCGCGGCGCAGCCGCCCGCGCCCGGCCCGGTGGTCCGCGGCGTCGCCAAGACGGTGCGCGGACGCAAGAAGGCGCCGGGTTCCGGCGAGGAGTCGGGCGGCGCCGCCTGATCCGGCCGCCCCAACGGAAAAGACAAAAAGGAAGGAGGGTGCATGCCGTCGCGTCGCGATTCCGGGTCCTGGATGTGGGCGGAGGCCGTCGAGCTTCTCGACCGGGCCGAGCGGTTGCACCGCCAGTTCTTCCGGCCCGGCCGGCCGAACGCGGCATGCGCCACCTGGACCCCGCCCGTCGACGTCTACGAGACGGCGGCGGAAGTCCTCGTCGTCGCCGCCCTGCCGGGCGTGCTGGCCGGGCAGGTGGAGGTGGCGGTGGAGCACGGCGTGCTGCGCCTGGCCGGCGAACGCACCCTGCCCTGCCCGCGCACCGGCGCCATCCACCGCATGGAGATCCCGCACGGCCGTTTCGAGCGTCGCGTCGAGTTGCCGGCCGGCGCCTGCGAGGTGACCAGGACCGAACTGGTCGCCGGCTGCCTCGTGCTCACCCTGCGCAAGCCGGGTTGAGGGAGGCCGCCATGACCGAATCACCCGAAACGCCCGAAACGTTCCTGCCCGACGACGCGGTGCCGATCATCGCCGTGCGCAACCTCGTCCTCTTCCCCGGCGTCGTCATGCCGGTGACCGTCGGCCGCCGCCGCTCCGTCGCCGCCGCGCAGGAGGCGGCGCGTGCCAACCGCCCGGTCGGCGTCGTGCTCCAGCGCGACGAGACGGTGGAGGAACCGACCGGCGCCGACATGCACCCCATCGGCTGCACCGGCAACGTCCTGCGCTACGTCACCACGCCGGACAGCCAGCATCACCTCGTCTGCCAGGGGCGCCAGCGCTTCCGCATCACCGAATGGCTGGACGGCCACCCGTTCCTCGCCGCCCGCATCGAGGCGGTGGAGGAAGCCGAGCCCGACACGCCGGAGATCCGCGCCGCCTTCCTGCACCTGCGCGACCAGGCGTTGGAGGCGCTCCAGCTCCTGCCTCAGGTGCCGCAGGAGCTGCTGACGGCGGTGCAGAACATCGAGTCCGCCGCCGAGCTGGCCGACATGACGGCCGCCTACATGGACCTGAAGCCGGCCGAGAAGCAGGAGATCCTGGAAACCTTCGGGATGGGGGAGCGGCTGGAGCGGGTGGCGCGCCTGCTGGCCAACCGGATCGAGGTGCTGCGCCTGTCCCGCGACATCCGCGAACGCACCCGCGAAACCATGGACGAGCGCCAGCGCGAGTTCCTGCTGCGCGAACAGCTGCGCACCATTCAAAAAGAACTCGGCGAAGGCGACGAGGCCCGGCAGGCCGAGGTGGCCGAGCTGCAGGACGCCATCGCCAAGGCCGGCATGCCCGACGAGGTGCGCGAGCAGGCGGAGAAGGAGCTGCGCCGCCTGGAGCGCATGCCGGAGGCGGCGGCCGAGTACTCCATGGTCCGCACCTACCTGGACTGGCTGATCGAGCTGCCGTGGAACCGCCTGTCCGAGGGCCGCATCGACATCGCCGGGGCGCGCCGCATCCTGGACGAGGACCACTTCGGGCTGGAGAAGGTGAAGCGCCGCATCCTGGAATTCCTGGCGGTGCGCAAACTGAACCCGGAGGGCAAGAGCCCCATCCTCTGCTTCGTCGGCCCGCCGGGGGTGGGCAAGACCTCGCTCGGCCAGTCCATCGCGCGGGCGACCGGGCGCGCTTTCGCGCGCGTCAGCCTGGGCGGCGTGCACGATGAATCCGAGATCCGCGGCCACCGCCGCACCTACGTGGGATCCCTGCCCGGCAACGTGGTGCAGAGCATCCGCAAGGCCGGCACGCGCGACTGCGTGATGATGCTGGACGAAGTGGACAAGCTGGGCCAGGGCGCGCGCGGCGACCCGTCGGCAGCACTCCTGGAGGTGCTGGATCCCGAGCAGAACGCCACCTTCCGCGACAACTACCTGGGCGTGCCGTTCGACCTGTCGAAGGTGATGTTCATCGCCACCGCCAACGTGCTGGACGCCATCCCCGGTCCCCTGCGTGACCGCATGGAGGTGATCGAACTGGCCGGCTACACCGAGGACGAGAAGCTGGAGATCGCCCGGCGCTACCTCGTGCCCCGCCAGATCGCGGCCAACGGCCTGACGGGTGCCGCCTTCTCCATCGGCGACGACGCCCTGCGCGCGATCATCCGCGACTACACGCGCGAGGCCGGCAACCGCGGGCTGGAGCGGCAGATCGGCGCCGTCTGCCGCAACGCCGCCATCCGCATCGCCGAGGGCGACACGGCCGGGCTGGACATCGGCCCGGCCGAAGTGCGCGAGATCCTGGGCCCGCCCCGCTTCGAGAACGAGGTCGCCATGCGCACCAGCGTGCCCGGCGTGGTGACCGGGCTGGCCTGGACACCGGTCGGCGGCGACATCCTGTTCATCGAGGCCACCCGCTTCCCCGGATCCGGCAAGCTGATCCTCACCGGCCAGCTGGGCGACGTGATGAAGGAGAGCGCGCAGGCGGCGCTGAGCCTCGTCAAGACGCGCTGGCGCGACCTGGGCGTCGCGGCGGACGCCTTCGAGGCGTCCGACATCCACGTGCACGTGCCGGCCGGCGCCATCCCGAAGGACGGGCCGTCGGCCGGTGTCGCCATGTTCATGGCGCTGGTGTCGCTGCTGACCGGGCGCTGCATCCGCTCCGGCACCGCGATGACGGGAGAGATCAGCCTGCGCGGGCTCGTCCTGCCGGTGGGCGGCATCAGGGAGAAGGTCGTGGCGGCGCAACGCGCCGGCGTCACCACCGTCCTGCTGCCGGCCCGCAACCGGAAAGACTACGACGACATCCCGGCGGCGGTGCGCGAGACGCTGCGCTTCGTCTGGCTGGAACGCGTCGACGACGCCGTCCGCGAGGCACTGGTCGCCGAGCCGGAGCCGCAGCGGCGGACGGGAACGTGACCCTCTATGACGACGGGATTACCCCCGATCCACTTTTGCGCCTGCGCGTTCGCGCCCCAATATCAAACATGACGCCAAGGAGTCATTCTCGCTGATGTCAAAACTAGAAGGCCCGCCCACTGATGGCGGGCTTTTTTTTACCGAACGCAACTTGCCCCCACCCGGCTTCGCTGACGCTCAGCCACCCTCCCCCGCTTCGCAGGGGAGGGTTTGGTGCCGAAGCGGCGGCAGTCCCCTCCCCTGCGAAGCGGGGGAGGGTGGCGCCGAAGGCGCCGGGTGGGGGCAAAACGCCATCAACACCACCCCACGTCCACCGAGAACATGTACCCCGCCCCGTAAATCGTCTTGATCAGCCGCGGGCTGCTGGGGTCCTCGCCCAGCTTGCGGCGCAGGCGCGAGATGCGCACGTCGATGGAGCGGTCCAGCGGTTCCAGGTCGCGCTCCTGCAACAGCTGGTCACGCGACAGGATGCGGTTCGGGCTGCGCACGAAGACCTCCAGCAGGCGCGTCTCGGCGGTGCTCAGCGCCACCTCCTGCCCGGCGGGATCAAGGAGGCGGTTGCGCGCCGGCTCGAAGGTCCAGCCCTCGAAGCGCGCCACCGACGGCGGCGGCGTTTCGCCCACCTCGGCCGCCCGGCCCAGGCGACGCAGGATGCTGCGCACGCGCGCCACCAGCTCGCGCGGCTCGAACGGCTTCACCATGTAGTCGTCGGCGCCAAGCTCCAGGCCCAGGATGCGGTCGGCCACGTGCTGGCGCCCGGTGAGGATCAGGATGGCGCAGCCCGCCCGCTCCTGCAGATCGCGCACCAGCTGCAGCCCGTCCACGTCCGGCAGGCCCAGGTCGACGATGCACAGCGCCGGCACGCGCGCCCTCAGCCGCCGCGCCAGTTCGGCCCCCGTGCGCACATGCTCCGCCTCGTAGCCGTAGCCGGCGAGCGTGGTGCGGATCAGGTCGCCGATGTCCGCCTCGTCCTCCACCACATAGACCAGCGGCTTTCCCGCTTCCGTCATGTCAGCGCCTCCGCGATGGCGGCGGCAAGGTCATCGCGGGTGAAGGGCTTGTGCAGGATCGGCGTGTCGCCGCCCTCCATCCCGTCGGCGTAGCCGCTGATGAGGACGACGCGCAGGTCAGGCCGCTTCGCGCGCGCCAGCGCCGCCAGCTCCCGCCCGCTCAGGCCGCCGGGCATCATCACGTCGGACACCAGCACCGCCACCTCCGGTGCGGCGTCCAGCAGGCGCGCGGCCTCCGCCCCGCCGTCGGCCTCCACCACCAGATATCCCAGGTCGACAAGCTGCCGGCGGATGACCCGCCGCACCTCCGCGTCGTCCTCCACCAGCAGCACCAGCCGCCGCTCGCCCGCCGCGCACGGGGCGGGCGCGGTGGGCTTCGGCTCGGCCGGCACCACCACGCGGTGGCTGAGCGGCAGCAGCAGGGTGGCCGTCGTCCCGGCACCCGGCGCGCTGTCCATGCGGATGCCGCCGCCCGACTGCTTGACGAAGCCATAGACCTGCGACAGCCCCAGCCCGCTGCCGGCCCCCAGCCCCTTGCTGGTGAAGAACGGCTCGAACGCCTGCTCCAGCGTCGCCTCGTCCATGCCCAGGCCGGTGTCGGCGACAGTGATGCGCACGTAAGCGCCGGGGGCGACCTCCGCCTCCCCGGCCGCCGGCGGATCCAGCTCCACGGTGTCGGTGGCGAAGGTCAGGCGCCCGCCGCCGGGCATGGCGTCGCGGGCGTTGAAGGCGAGGTTCAGCAGGGCGTTCTCCAGCTGGTGCGGGTCGACCTCGGCCACCGGCGGCAGGGCGGGATCCTCGACGCGGATCGCGATGGCGGGGGGAAGGGAGCGTTGCAGCAGGCCGACCGTGCCGCGCACCAGCCGGTCCACCTCCACCGGGCGCGGCTCCAGCGGCTGGCGGCGGGAGAAGGCCAGCAGCCGGCGCGTGATGTCGGCACCCCGCCGGGCGGCGCGCAACGCCGGCTCCAGCCCGTCGCGCACGGCGTCGGCGTCCGCCACGCCGCCTTCAACCCGGCCCTCCAGCCGGTCGCGCAAGGCCGCAAGGTTGCCTATGACGATGGTCAGCAGGTTGTTGAAGTCGTGCGCGAGGCCGCCGGTCAGCTTGCCCACCGCTTCCATCTTCTGGGCGTGGATCAGCGCCGCTTCCGTCCGCTTCTGCTCGGTCACGTCGGAGGACAGGACGAAGAAGCCGACCACCGCGCCCGCCTCGTCGTATTCCGGCACGATGTCGCTGTGCGCATGCACGCGCCCGCGGCCGGGCTGCTCCATGGTGTATTCGTAGCTGACGCGCCGCCCCGTCGCCGCGCGCTCCAGCTGGTGGCCGATCACGGCGAACAGCGCGGGGCCCAGCACCTCCTCCACCGTGCGGCCGAGGATCGAGTCCTTGGTGTGGCCGAACCACTCCGCATAGCCGCGGTTGGCGAAGCGGTAGACGCCGCCGCGGTCGATGTAGGCGATGTTGGCGGGCACCGCGTCGGTGATCAGGCGCAGCCGCTCGCGCGTCGATTCCAGTTCCGCCGTGCGTTCGCGCACGCGGCGGTCCAGTTCCTCGTTGCGCTCCAGGATCAGGCGTTCGTGCCGGCGCTGCTCCGTCACGTCGGTGTAGATGGTGACGAAGCCGCGGCCGGGCAGCGGCGTGCCGCGCACCGCGATGATCCGGCCGTTCGGGCGCTCGCGCTCGAAGGCGTGCGGCCGGAACTCGGCCGCCGCCCGCACCCGCTCGGCCACCAGCGTTTCCACGTCGCCGGGGCCGTACTCCCCGCGTTCGGCGTTGTAGCGCATGAAGTCGGCGAACGGCGTGCCGACGCGCGCCATCGCCGCCGGAAATTCCAGCAGCGACAGGAAGCGTTCGTTCCAGCCGACCAGCCGCAGATCGGCGTCGATCACCGTGAACCCCTGGTCGATGTGGTCGAGCCCGGCCTGGAGCAGCGCCAGCCGGCGCGCCGCATCGGCTTCCCCCTCCCCCTGCATGCCCCCGCCTTCGTCATATGCCCCGCACGCCCCCCGCACGCCATTGTAAGCGGTTGGGCACGGACGGCAAACCGCCCTGTTACAATTGGCTACATTTCCGACGCACTTCCGCAAGACTCCTTCGCCATGCTACGGCCGACCACGAAGCGGCCGCAGCCAAGGCCGACGACACCGGATACCGAGGAGGAAACCCGAATGCGCTTCCTGAAGACGCTCGCCTGCGGCGCCGCCGCCTGCGCCATGATGGCCGGCACGGCCAACGCCGAGATTTCGGACAACGCGGTCAAGATCGGCCTGCTGACCGACATGACCGGCACCTATTCCGACATCGCCGGGCCGGGCGCCATCGCCGCGGCGCAGATGGCCATCGACGACGTCGGCGGCAAGGTCGCCGGCAAGCCGGTCGTCCTGCTGACCGCCGACCACCAGAACAAGCCGGACATCGCGTCCAACAAGGCGCGCGAGTGGATCGACGTCGAGAAGGTCGACGTCTTCGCCGAGCTGGTGACCACCTCCGTCGCACTCGCCGTCAACGCCATCGCCAAGCAGGCCAACAAGATCAGCCTGGTGTCGGGCACCGCGTCCTCGCGCATCACCAACCAGGACTGCTTCCCGGGCGGCGTGCACTGGACCTACGACACCTACGCCATGGCCAACGGCACCGGCAAGGCCGTGGTGCAGGAGGGCGGCAAGAGCTGGTTCTTCCTCACCGCCGACTACGCCTTCGGCCAGAACCTGCAGGACGACGTGGCCAAGGTCGTCAAGGCCAGCGGCGGCGAGGTGAAGGGTGCGGTGAAGCACCCGTTCCCGGCGCAGGACTTCTCCTCCTTCCTGCTGCAGGCCCAGGGCTCGGGCGCGCAGATCATCGGCCTCGCCAACGCCGGCGCCGACACCACCAACGCCATCAAGGCGGCGGCGGAGTTCGGCATCACCCAGTCGGGCCAGAAGCTGGCCGGCCTCCTGGTGTTCCTCACCGACATCCACTCGCTGGGCCTTCAGACGGCGCAGGGGCTGATGCTGACCACCGGCTTCTACTGGGACATGGACGACAAGACCCGCGAGTGGTCGAAGCGCTTCCACGCCAAGACCGGCAAGATGCCGACGATGGTGCAGGCCGGCGTCTATTCCTCGCTGATGCACTACTTCAAGGCGGTCGAGGCCAAGGGCAGCGACGACACCGCCACCGTCATCAAGGCGATGAAGGACACCAAGGTCGAGGACTTCTTCGCCCGCAACGGCCGCATCCGCGAGGATGGCCGCATGGTGCACGACATGTACCTGGCCCAGGTGAAGAAGCCCGCCGAATCGAAGGGCCCGTGGGACTACTACAAGATCGTCCGCACCATCCCGGCCGAGGAGGCGTTCATGCCGCTGTCCGAAAGCCAGTGCCCGATGGTGAAGAAGTAAGCGTGCAGATCGGCGGGGAAGCGTTTCGTTTCCCCGCCGGACACTTTGCGCTGTTCGTTCCCCCCACATATCGTGGCAATATGGGGGCGTAGCGGGTGCCGCTGGCCGGGGGGCGGGCGCCGCACCAATGCACGCAGGGAGAAACGGCCACCATGCCGCTGAAGCACATCCTGGTCCACCTCGACTCCAGTTCGAACGTCGAGTCACGCCTCAACGCCGCGATCGCGCTGGCGAAGCAGCACGGCGCGTTCCTGCGCGGCCTGTTCGCCCAGCCCGACCGCATCGCCACCAGCGTCGTGGCCCGCCGGCCCAGCGACCACCTGGCGCAGGCCGCCGCCAAGTCGGAGGCGCTGTTCCGCGCCAAGACGCAGGAAGCCGGCGTGCCGTCCGAATGGCACGCCCTGGCGCACGGCGAGTACAACCACGTCATCCGCGAGACCATCATCTGGTCGCGCTTCGCCGACCTGACGATCCTCAGCCAGTACGACCGCGATCAGGCGGAAGGTGCGGCACCCGAGGAACTGGCGGAGCAGGTGGTGCTGAACGCCGGCCGCCCGGTGCTGGTCGTGCCCTACGCCGGGCTGTTCCCGCACATCGGCAAGCGCGTCGTCGTCGCCTGGAACGCCGAGCGCGAGGCGTCCCGCGCGCTGGCCGACGCCATCCCGTTCCTGGCGCAGGCCAGTGAGGTGACGGTGATCACCGTGCTGACGCAGGCCTCGGCCCAGTCCGGCGACGGCAACCGCATCCAGCTGGCCGACCACCTGCGCCTGCACGGCGTGAAGGCCGAGCAGACGCACTTCACGGTCAGCGACATCGGCGCCATGGACGCGCTGCTGGCCCAGGCGGTCGACCTCGGCGCCGACCTCCTGGTGATGGGCGCGCACGGGCATTACACCTTCCCGTACCTGCACCGCGGCAGCGGCACCCGCCACGTCCTGCGCTCCGCCCCGCTGCCGGTGCTGCTGTCGCACTGAGGCGAGCGCGGCTGCCGTTGGGTTTTCGCTGCGCTCAACCCAACCTACGGGACCAACCACGGGAACGTCGTAGGTTGGGTTGAGGCAAAGCCGAAAACCCAACATCCGCATCGATCGGTATACAGAACGCCCTTCCCCTACCCGGGGGAAGGGCGTTTTGCGTTTCAGGCCCGCCGCGCCTGCGACGATTTGCAGCACTTGCCTCCGCCCAGGCAAGCCCCAGCCCGCCGCTTCCTTCGGTCAGGGCACCCCGGCCGCGCGCTTTCCGACCAAAGTCTCATGTGATATAAGGATATTCTAATTTGTGCGCCGAACAGAATGTCGTATATCAAGACTCGGCCGTGTCGGACGAACGCAACCTGCCGGAGAGCAGGAGCCAGAGGACAAGTTCCACCCCGGAGGAGGTTCCCAGGCGCGCCATGTCAACCATAGAGATCGTCGTTGCGGATAAGAGCCCGCTGGTCTTGCGGGCGTTGGTCAGGCTTTTCGAAGAGGATGAGCGCTTCAACCTGCTCGCCACCGCGAGCGACGGCGAGCGCTTCCTGGAGGCCTGCCGGCGCTTCCCCTTCCACGTCGGCGTCATCGGCTGGGAAATGCCGTTCGTCAGCGGCCGCGGCGTGCTGGAGCGCCTGAAGGGCCGCGCCGGCGGCCCGCGCATCGTCGTCCACACCGGCACCAGCGACGCCACCGCCTCGCGCCAGGCCATGATGCTGGGTGCTGCTGGCTTCTGCAGCAAGGCGGAACCGCCGGAACGGCTGCTCGACGTCTGCAGCGCGGTGGCGGCCGGGCGCATGGCCTTCCCCTTCGTCGACGTCGCCACGCTGGCCGACGACCCGCTCACCCGCCTGACCATGCGCGAGCGGATGCTGCTGGAATCGCTCACCTCCGGCCGCACCAACGCGCAGCTCGCGCGCGATCTGGGCATTTCCGTGCACACGGTGAAGTTCCACCTGAAGAACCTGTACGACAAGCTCAGCGTCGGCAACCGCGCCCAGGCGGTGGCGCTCTCCATGTCGCGCCGCCAGCACGCGTAACGTTTCCGGTTTCCGTTCTCGGGCCGCGCTGGCGCTTGGCGTCCGCGCGGCCCAACGTTTGAATCCCACCCCATCGGCTAGCCTGCCCGACCGGGCAGGTTTTTTCCCGCCCGGGAGAGTTCACCCCCCTGCCCCACCGGGCGTTCCGGCGCTGGAGCGCTTTCCGTACGCTCCCAACCATCGAAGCCACCGATGGTCCGGGAGCAGCGCCCATGCCGATCAACCGCGTCAAGGACATCGTGATCCTCGGCATCGTCGGGGACAGCGCGTCGGGCAAGACGACGCTGAGCGACGGCATCGCCGCCATCCTGGGCACGGAGCGCGTCGCCACCATCTGCACCGACGACTATCACCGCTATTCCCGGCGCGAGCGCGCGGCGCTCGGCCTCTCCGCCCTCGACCCGCGCGCCAACCACATCGACATCCTGGAACAGCACCTGAAGCTGCTCCGCCAGGGCCAGCCGATCCTGAAGCCGGTCTACAACCACCACACCGGCGAGTTGGACGCCCCCCAGTACATCGAGCCGCGCCCCTACGTCGTGGTGGAGGGGCTGCTGGGCTACACCACCCGCGCCATGCGCGACTGCTACGACGTCAAGCTGTACCTGGAACCGCAGGAGGATCTGCGCGTGCGCTGGAAGGTGCAGCGCGACACCACCCGGCGCGGCTACACCCGCGAACAGGTGCTGGACTCGCTGGAGAAGCGGCGGGAGGACAGCCCGGCCTTCATCCACCCGCAGCGCACCTTCGCCGACGTGGTGGTGTCGTTCAACCCGCCCGATGACAACCACCAGGAATCCGGCGCCCGCCTGAACGTCCGCCACGTCCTGCGCCCCACCCTGCCGCACCCCGACCTGACGCCGCTGCTGGAAGGCGCCGGCCAGGCCGGCATCCATCTGGAGCTGAGCCGCGACCGCGACGGCAAGCCGGTGGACGTGCTGGAGATCGACGGCGCCATCAGCCCCGAGCGTGCCTTCCGGGTGGAGGAGCTGCTGTGGCGCCTGCTTCCCGAAGCCAGCCACCTGCGCCGCAGCGTCGGCCGCTTCGCCGACGCCGACAACCGCGAGGGGCAGAGCGCGCCGCTGGCGCTCACCCAGCTCCTCACCGCCTATCACATGGTCAAGGCCGCCATGGGCGTGCACGCCATCTGACGAGAAGGACTTTCCATCATGGACACCGCTCTCGCCCAACTCGACACGCCGGCCACCGCGCCAACCCATGCGGACATGGCCAACGCCATCCGTTTCCTGGCCGTGGACGCCATCGAGGCGGCAAAGTCCGGCCACCCCGGCATGCCCATGGGCATGGCCGACGTCGCCACGGTTCTGTTCACCCGCTTCCTGAAGTTCGACGCCACCGCCCCGCACTGGGCCGACCGCGACCGCTTCGTGCTGTCGGCCGGCCACGGCTCCATGCTGCTCTACGCGCTGACCTACCTGACCGGTTACCCGGACATGGACGTGGAGCAGCTGAAGCGCTTCCGCCAGCTGGGCAGCAAGACCGCCGGCCACCCGGAATACGGCCACACGCTGGGCGTGGAGACCACCACCGGCCCGCTCGGCCAGGGCCTTGCCAACGCCGTCGGCATGGCGCTGGCGGAGCGGATGATGGCCGCGCGCTACGGCGCGGAGATCGTCGACCACCACACTTACGTCATCGCCGGCGACGGCTGTCTGATGGAGGGTTTGAGCCAGGAGGCGATCTCGCTGGCCGGGCACCTGAAGCTCTCCAAGCTGATCGTGCTGTGGGACGACAACGCCATCACCATCGACGGCGCCACCTCCGTCTCCACCTCCGAAGACCAGCTGAAGCGGTTCGAGGCCGCCGGCTGGGCCGCCACCCGCGTCGACGGTCACGACCCGGACGCCGTCGCCAAGGCCATCGCCGTGGCCCGCGCCGCCGACCGCCCGTCGCTGATCGCCTGCCGCACCGTCATCGGCTACGGCGCCCCCACCAAGGCCGGCAGCGAGAAGGTGCACGGCGCCCCGCTGGGTGCCGACGAGATCGCCGGTGCCCGCGCCAAGCTCGGCTGGACCGCCGGCCCGTTCGAGGTGCCGGAACCCGTCCTGAACGCCTGGCGCGCCGCCGGCCGCCGCGGCACCGCCGAACGCGCGCTCTGGCTCGACCGCATGAGCCGCCTCGACCGCGGCCGCCGCGCGGAGTTCGAGCGCGTGCTGTCCGGCGCCCTGCCCGAAGGCTGGGCCGACGCCGTCACTGCCTTCAAGCGCAAGGTCAGCGCCGCAACCCCCAAGGTCGCCACCCGCAAGGCGTCGCAGGACGTGCTGGAGGACCTGACCGTCGTCATCCCGGAGCTGATCGGCGGCTCGGCCGACCTCACCCACTCCAACCTGACGCACACCAGGGTGACGAAGCCGGTCACCCCCGACGATGTCTCCGGCCGCTACATCCACTATGGTGTCCGCGAGTTCGGCATGGCGGCGGCGATGAACGGGCTGGCGCTGCACGGCGGCTTCGTGCCCTACGGCGGCACCTTCCTGGTGTTCTGCGACTACATGCGCAATGCCATCCGCATGTCGGCGCTGATGGGCCTGCGCGTCGTCTACGTCCTCACCCACGACAGCATCGGCCTGGGCGAGGACGGCCCGACGCACCAGCCCATCGAACACGTCGCCATGCTGCGCGCCACGCCCAACGTGCTGGTCTTCCGCCCGGCCGACGTGGTGGAGACGGCTGAGTGCTGGCAGCTGGCGCTGGAGAACGAGACCGGTCCCAGCGTGCTGGCCCTGTCCCGCCAGAACCTGCCCACCCTGCGCACCGTCCACACCGACGAGAACCGCTGCGCCCGGGGCGCCTACGTCCTGGCCGAGGCCGACGGCGAGCGCAAGGCCACCCTGCTCGCCACCGGTTCGGAGGTGGAGATCGCCATGGCCGCCCGCGCCGCGTTGCAGGCCGACAGCATCCCCACCGCCGTCATTTCCATGCCCAGCTGGGAGCTGTTCGCCCGCCAGGACGCCGATTACCGCCGCTCCGTCCTGCGCCCCGGCACCGTGCGCGTCGCCGTCGAGGCGCTGGGCACCTTCGGCTGGGAGCGCTGGGTGGGCGAGGACGGCGCCATCGTCGGCATGAACGGCTTCGGCGCCTCCGCCCCTGCCGACCAGCTCTACCGCACCTTCGACATCACGCCCGAGGCCGTCGCCGCCGCCGTGCGCGAACGCCTCTGAACCGGAGTTCCGTAGGTTGGGTTGAGGCACAGCCGAAAACCCAACGTCAGCCCCCGCGACCAACGTTGGGTTTTCGCTGACGCTCAACCCAACCTACGGGGCCCATCGACGAATACCGTGGGAGCAAACGACCGATGGCCCTCATTTCGCTGCGCCAGCTTCTCGACCACGCCGCCGAGTACGGCTACGGCGTGCCCGCCTTCAACATCAACAACATGGAGCAGCTGCTGGCGATCATGAACGCCGCGAGGAAGACGGACAGCCCCGTCATCCTTCAGGCCAGCCGCGGTGCCCGCTCCTACGCCGGCGACCAGATCCTGCGCAAGCTGATCGAGGGTGCCGTGGAAATGTACCCGGACATCCCCGTGTGCATGCACCAGGACCACGGCAACGACGTGGACACCTGCCTGTCGGCCATCACCAACGGCTTCACCTCCGTCATGATGGACGGCTCGCTGATGGCCGACGCCAAGACGCCCGCCACCTACGACTACAACGTCACCGTCACCGAACGCGTCACGGCCATGGCCCACATGGTGGGCGTGTCGGTGGAGGGCGAGCTGGGCTGCCTCGGCTCCCTGGAGACCGGCCATGGCGAGGCGGAGGACGGGCACGGGTTCGAGGGCAAGCTCGACCGCTCGGCACTGCTCACCGACCCCGACCAGGCGGCGGAGTTCGTGAAGCTCACCCGCGTCGACGCGCTGGCCATCGCCATGGGCACCTCGCACGGGGCCTACAAGTTCAGCCGCAAGCCGACCGGCGATATCCTGGCCATGGACGTGGTGCGCAGGATCCACGAGAAGCTGCCCGACACGCACCTCGTCATGCACGGCTCCTCCTCCGTCCCGCAGGAGCTGCAGGACATCATCAACGAATACGGCGGCGAGATGCCGCAGACCTTCGGCGTGCCGGTGGAGGAGATCGTCGCCGGCATCAGGTACGGCGTGCGCAAGGTCAACATCGACACCGACTGCCGCATGGCGATGACCGGCCAGTTCCGCAAGATTGCCACGCAGAAGAAGGCGGAGTTCGACCCGCGCGCCTTCCTGAAGCCCGCCATGGCCGCCATGCAGACGCTGTGCGAGCAGCGCTACGAGCAGTTCGGCACGGCGGGCAAGGCGTCGAAGATCAAGCCCATCCCGCTGTCCGAGATGGCAAAGCGCTACCGTTCGGGCAGCCTGGACCCGAAGGTCCGCTGACCAAGTTTCCTGAGTTTCCGAGGCGTCCGTGGGGTGCCCCTGTGGGTGGGGGCGCTTCCCCCTTGCCCCCTCCCTCCGTCCCCGCGGAGGGAGGGGGATTTTTCGGGCGCCGGACCACAAAGAACCGCACCGCGCGTGCGTCCAATAAGAACCGCGAGGATCGTATGGACCAGTCTTCCCGCTACGCGAACCTGAACCTGCGCGAGGCCGACCTGATCGCCGGCGGCCGCCACGTGCTGTGCGCCTACATCATGAAACCGAAGGCCGGATACGGCTTCGTCGCGACGGCCGCGCATTTCGCCGCCGAATCCTCGACCGGCACCAACGTCGAGGTGTGCACCACCGACGACTTCACCCGCGGCGTCGACGCCCTCGTCTACGAGGCCGACGAAACGACCGGCCTGATGAAGATCGCCTACCCGATCGAGCTGTTCGACCGCAACATCACCGATGGCCGCGCCATGGTGGTGTCGTTCCTGACGCTGACCATCGGCAACAACCAGGGCATGGGCGACGTCGAATACGCCAAGATGCACGACTTCTACGTGCCGCCGGCGCTGCTCCGCCTGTTCGACGGGCCGGCGGTGAACATCGCCGAGATGTGGCGCGTGCTCGGCCGGCCGGTGGTCGACGGCGGCCCGGTCATCGGCACCATCATCAAGCCCAAGCTCGGCCTGCGCCCGAAGCCCTTCGCGGATGCCTGCCACGCCTTCTGGCTGGGCGGCGACTTCATCAAGAACGACGAGCCGCAGGGCAACCAGACCTTCGCGCCCATGCGCGAGGTGATCCCGCTGGTCGCCGACGCCATGAAGCGCGCCCAGGACGAGACGGGCGAGGCCAAGCTGTTCTCCGCCAACATCACCGCCGACGACCCGTGGGAGATGGTGGCGCGCGGCGAGTTCATCCTGAAGTGCTTCGGCGAGTTCGCCGACCACGTCGCCTTCCTGGTCGATGGCTACGTCGGCGGCCCGTCCGCCGTCACCACCTGCCGGCGGCGGTTCCCCAACCAGTTCCTGCACTACCACCGCGCCGGCCATGGCGCCGTCACCTCCCCGCAGGCCAAGCGCGGCTACACCGCGCTGGTGCTGTCCAAGCTGGCGCGCCTGCAGGGTGCCAGCGGGATCCACATCGGCACCATGGGCTTCGGCAAGATGGAGGGCGAGAAGGGCGACCGCATCATCGCCGACATGATCGAGCGGGATTCGGTCCAGGGCCCCTACTTCCACCAGGAATGGCTGGGCTACAAGGCGACGACGCCGATCATCTCCGGCGGCATGAACGCGCTGCGCCTGCCCGGCTTCTTCGCCAACCTGGGCCACGGCAACATCATCCAGACATCGGGCGGCGGCGCCTTCGGCCACATCGACGGCCCGGTGGCCGGTGCCAAGTCCCTGCGTCAGGCCTACGAGGCGTGGAAGGGCGGTGCGGACGTGGTCGACTACGCCCGCGACCACCGCGAACTGGCCCGCGCCTTCGAGACCTTCCCGCAGGACGCCGACGCCATCTATCCGGGCTGGCGCGAAAAGCTGCTGGCGACGGCGTGAACGTTGGGTTTTCGCTGCGCTCAACCCAACCTACCTGGAATGTGCGGGTAGGTTGGGTTGAGGCCGAAGGCTGAAAACCCAACGTCGAAACCCCTCACAAAGGCCCCTTCCATGCGCACGATCAAGATCGCCCCGTCCATCCTGTCGGCCGATTTCGCCAAACTGGGCGAGGAGGTGCACGCCATCGACGCGGCCGGGGCGGACTACATCCACATCGACGTGATGGACGGCCACTTCGTGCCGAACATCACCATTGGTCCCGGCGTGGTCAAGGCGCTGCGCCCGCACACGACCAAGGTCTTCGACGTCCACCTGATGATCGCGCCCGTCGATCCCTACGTCGCCGACTTCGCCAAGGCCGGCGCCGACATCATCACCGTGCACGCCGAGGCCGGCGCCCACCTGCACCGCACCATCCAGCTCATCAAGAGCCTGGGCAAGAAGGCCGGCGTCTCGCTCAACCCGTCCACGCCGCTCTCGGCGCTCGACTACGTGCTGGAGGAGCTCGATCTGGTGCTGATCATGACCGTCAACCCCGGCTTCGGCGGCCAGAGCTTCATCGCCTCGCAGTTGCCCAAGATCCGCGAACTGCGCGCGCGCATCGACGCGCTCGGCAAGCCCATCGACCTGCAGGTCGACGGCGGCATCAACGCCGAGACGGCGCGCCTCGCCATCGAGGCCGGTGCCGACGTGCTCGTCGCCGGCACCGCCACCTTCACCGGCGGACCCGAGAAGTACGCCGAGAACATCCGGAACGTTCGGGGCGGCTGAGGACCCGTAGGTTGGGTTGAGCGCCAGCGAAAACCCAACGTTCCCGACACGGCAAGGGCGTTGGGTTTTCGCTGGCGCTCAACCCAACCTACGATGGGCTTCGAACAGGCGGCCTACTTCGCCTTCTTGACGACGATGCTCCAGTGACTGTCGCGCTTGTCGCACGACACCAGCTGGTGGCCGACCTTGTTGGTCCAGGCCGGAATGTCGTCGGCCGAGCCGCGGTCGGACGACAGGACCTCCACCTCGTCGCCCACGTTCAGCGGCTTGAGGGCGGCGATCAGCTCCATCAGCGGGCCGGGGCAGAAGGCGTTGCGGGCGTCGACGGTGCGGCGGGCCATGATGCGTGAACTCCTTGGGAGAAACGGGCGCGAAACAGGCGCGGAACGGACGGCGGCGTCAGGCGGCGTGCGCGCCGCGGGCACCGGATCGGCAGGACCGGATGAAGGCGGCGAACCGCTTGGGCCAGGCGTTGCCGCCGACGCCGCGTAGGTGGGTGAAGGCGGCCAGCGTGTTGTGGACGACGATGCCGTCGCGCACCCCGTCGAAGCCGTGCCCGCGCTCCACCGCGTAGGCGAAGCGGCAGCCGGGATCGACGTTGGCGACGCCCGCGTAATGGAACTCGTGCGCCGACACCGTGCCGCCCGACCCCGGCCAGGGGAAGGCGTCGGTTTCGCGCATGCGCACGTGGCCGCGCCCCTGCGGCGTCCGGTGCATCACGGTGTCCAGCGGCAGCGCGCCCACCATCGCGTGGCGGCGCTCCCCCCAGGCGATCGAACGCGACAGGTACATCAGCCCGCCGCACTCGGCATACGCCGGCAAGCCCCTCTCGACCGCCACGCGCACCGAGGCGCGCATGCCGGCGTTGGCCTCCAGCGCCGCCATGTGCGTCTCGGGAAAGCCGCCGCCGATGAACAGCGCGTCCAGCCCCGGCGGCAGCGCGCCGTCGCGCAGCGTGTCGAAGGGCACCAGTTCGAATCCCTCGGCGGCCAGCGCCTCCAGGTCCTCCGGGTAATAGAAGCCGAAGGCGGCATCGCGCGCCACGCCGATGCGTCCGGTGGGCGGCAGCGGCGCCGGAACAGCAAGCGGCGGCACGGCCAGCGCCGGGGCGGAGCGCGCCGCGTCCATCACCCGGTCCAGGTCCACCTGGGCGGCGATCGCGTCGCGGATGCGGCGGATGACGGCGGCCGCCTGCGCCTCCTCGTTCGCCGGCACGAGGCCCAGGTGGCGCTCGGTGATCTCCAGGTCCGTGGAGCGGTGCACGGCGCCCAGCACCGGCAGGTCGGTGAAGCCCTCCACCGCCTCGCGCAGCTTGCTCTCATGACGGCTGCCGGCGACCTTGTTGAGGATGACGCCGGCGATCCGCACCTCCGGATCGAAGGCCCGGTAACCCATCAGCAGCGGCGCCACGCCCCGCGTGATACCGGAGCCGTCGATCACCAGCACCACCGGTGCCCGCAGCAGCTTCGCCAGCGCCGCACCCGAGTCCCGCCCCTGCGGGTCGACGCCGTCGTGCAGACCCTTGTTGCCCTCGATGACCGACACGTCGGCACCCAGGGCGTACCGGCGGAAGAAGCAGGATATCTCGTCGGGGGACTGCGTGTTGAAGTCCAGGTTGCGGCAAGTCCGCCCGCTGGCGGCGGAGTGCCACATGGGGTCGATGTAGTCCGGCCCCTTCTTGAACGGCTGGACCGCCAGCCCGCGTTCCGCCAGCGCCGCGCACAGACCCAACGTAATCGTGGTCTTGCCCGAAGACTTGTGCGCAGCGGAGACGAACACGCGGGCCATGGCGATGCTCCAGTGGGTCAGGCCGCCCCGGCGAGGGAGGCGGTGTTGCGGGTGCGCCAGAGCTGGGCGGCCAGCTCCTCGGCGTCTGCGTGCGACTGGGCGCGGCCCAGCAGCTTCAGCGCCACGGCGGTGGTGGCGATCACCACGTCGCGGCCCTCGGTGTCCTCGGCCGTGCCGGTCCACAGCGCGGTCAGGCGCTGGACGTCCAGCGTCTCGTCATGGCGCACGGTGGTGCCGGCCGCCGTCGGCGCCCACACTTCCGCGCCCAGCACGCCGTCGGCGATGGTGTAGACCTCGCACGGCTTTTCCGGCCGCCGCTCGGCCTCGCCGCCCTCGCCCTTGAACACGGCCATGTACGGCTGGCCCAGCAAGGCGGCCGACTTCTGGTGCGCGTCGCGGTACGGCGGATGGGCGACGCCCATGATCTGACAGCGGGCGCCGAACGGGTTCAGCATGCGCGCCACCGTGTGCACGGGGTTGCGCAGGCCCAGCACGCTCTTCAGCCCGATGATCTCGTGCAGCTTCGGCGCCATGCCGGCCAGCGGCAGGTAGGCGAAGCGGCGGGCGCGCAGGTGCGCCGCAGCCTCCTCCGGCGTCGCCGCCACCGGCACGCCCAACGCCTCCAAGGCACCGCCGCTGAACAGGCGCCCCGCCGTGTGCCCCTCGGTCCCGTGCATGAAGACGGTGGTGCCGTGCTGCGCCAGCAGCAGGGCCGACAGCAGGAAGAATGGCAGGCGGCGCGACTTGCCGGCGTAGCTCGGCCAATCCAGGTCCACCGTCGGCGCGCCGGCCGGCAGGACCAGGCTGTCGCGCGCGGCGCGGGCGAAGCCGGCCAGTTCCTCCGGCGTCTCGGTCTTCACGCGGATCAGGCAGAGGAAGGCGCCGAGCTGGATCGGCTCCACCTCGCCGCGCAGGATCATGGAGACGGCGGCGTAGGTCTCCTCCTCCGTCAGGGCGCGCGACAGCGTCGGGCCCTTGCCGAGGATGCGGACGTACTGGGCAAAGGGGTGTTCGGTCGTCATGGGTCCTCTCAGGCGTTCGCCTTGGCGTGGTGCGGATCGACCGCGGCGTCCGCCAGGCTTTCCGGCAGGAAGCGAAACGCCGCGCCGGCGACCGTGACGATGAGGAGCGCCACGGCCACCCCGCCGAGCCCGAGGAGGAATTCCGGCAGGCTCGGGTCATAGGCCCCCACCGTACCGTCGAACGCGTCGGAGGTCACCTGCATGCCGGGGAAGAGGTTGAGCGGGAACGCCTGCCCGCCGATGACGATGACGTACAGCTGCGCCAGCCCGCCCAGGATCACCAGCGCCGCCGCCAGCAGCAGGTTGGACCGCGTGCCCCGGAACGCCGGATGCAGCAGCAGGATCAGCGGCACCGCCGTGCCCACCAGCATCTGCCCGAACCAGAACAGCACGGTGTGGACGCCGCCCGCCCCCAGGAAGAACCGCTCCACCTCCCCGCCGCGCGCGGTGTAGAGGTTGGTGATGTGCTGCACGACCACGAAGTAGAAGACGGCGGCCACGAAGACGGCCAGCAGCTTGCCCAGCCGGCCCATGATGGCGTCGCCCAGTTCCCGCCCGTCCATCCGATAGAGGCCGGCGACCACCAGCAGGAACACCGCCGTCCCGAAGCTCAAGGACATGGCGATGAACAGCGGCGCCATGACCGCCGAGTGGTAGGTCTCGCGCGCCACCAGGAAGCCGAAGATGGAGCCGGTGCCGGTGGTGAGCACGAGGCGCCAGACGAACGCCGCCACCCCCGCCTTGGCCGTGTGCGGGTTCATCCGCCGGTCGAGCATCGTCCACAGATAGACGCCGACGACGGCGAAGAAGCCGTTGTAGAGGATGACGTTCCACGCGAAGATCGACGTGAAGTTGTAGTGCGTCATCGCCACGAACAACCGGTCCGGCCGGCCGAGGTCGAGCACCAGAACCATCAGCCCGCCCGCCAGCAGCGCCAGCGCCGTCAGGCCCGAAAGCGGCGCCAGCGGCTTGTACGGTGTCTTCCCGAACACGGAGGCGATGGAGGCGACGTTCAGCGCGCCGGACGCCGCGACGATCAGGAAGATCGCGAAGACGTGCGGCAGGCCCCAGACGATCTGGTTGCCCATGCCGGTCACCACGTGGCCGTGATGCTCCATGTACAGCGCGCTGCCCAGGCCCACGGCGGCGACCGCCCCCAGCACGCCCAGCAGCCGGTAGAAGCACATGGACTTGCCGTCGAGCGCGGTGAACGGGGTCTTCATCTTGGCCATGGCGGATCAGAGCCCCTGGTAATGGACGCCGGTGTCGAGGCGCAGGTCGGCGCGCAGCCGTGCCGGCGCCACCTCGCGCACGCGCCGGGATATGACGCTGTTCGGATCGTTGAGGTCGCCGAAAAGGATGGCCCCCTTGCCCGTGCCCGCGCAGGCGTCCACGCACACCGGCAGCTTGCCGGCGTCGACGCGGGTGACGCACAGGGTGCAGCCCTCCACCGTGCCGTTGCCGCGCGGGGTGCCGGGGCGCTGGTTGGCGACCTCCTCGTGCACGAAGGAGCGCGCCTTGAACGGGCACGCCATCATGCAGTAGCGGCAGCCGATGCAGATGTGCCGGTCGACCAGGACGATGCCGTCGGAGCGCTTGAACGACGCGCCGGTCGGGCAGACGTCGACGCACGGCGGCTTGGCGCAATGCTGGCACATGACGGGCAGCGAGGCCGTCTTGCCGCTGGCCGGGTCCTTCACGTCCACCTTGCGCACCCACTTGGGCGCCTGGTCCGGGCGGCCGTGCGTCGGGTCGCTCCAGCCGTGCTCGGCGCCGCAGGCCTGGACGCAGGCGTCGCAGCCGGACGAGCACTTGGTGGTGTCGATCAGCAGGCCCCAGCGCTTGCCGGCGGTGGCCGCCGCCCCGGCCGGCTGCGGCGCCATCAGCACGATGCCGGGGGCCAGCGTGAGGGTGGCGAGGCCGGCGAGGAGCGAGCGCCGCGAGGGATTAGAAACGTCCGTCATTTCCCTCTCCCCGGCGCCGAGTTGTGGCAGGAGAAGCAGTCGATGCGCACCGCCGCACTGTCGTGGCAGGTGCGGCAGAAGTGGCGGGAGTCCGCGGCCGTCACCGCGTGGCCGTCCGCCCCCTTCACCGCGTGGCAGTCCAGGCAGGCGCCCAGGCTGCGGTCGGACGGGCGCTCGCCCAGGCGCATGGTGTCGTCGCGCTGGTGCAGCAGCATCTCGAAGTGGTTGCGGCGCATGGTGGCGGAATCCGCCACGCACTGCCCCGGCCATTTCGCCGTGCCTTCGGCCATGGCACCGGTCGGCATGACCAATGCCAGGACGGCCAGCAAAAGTGCCGCCAGCACGGGGGTGCGCACGCCCGCCATCACGCTCACTCCCCCAGGCCCATCTGGATGTAGCCGGTCGGGCAGACGTCGTTGCACACGTGACAGCCGATGCACTTCGTGTAGTCGGTCTGCACGTAGCGCCCCGTCGCCCGCGCCGCCTTCGGCGTGCGCGACACCGCGTCCTGCGGGCAGAAGATGACGCAGTTGTCGCACTCGAAGCACATGCCGCAGCTCATGCAGCGCTTGCCCTCGGCGACCACCTGCTCTTCGGTCAGCGGGACGAGGCGTTCCTGGAAGTTGCCCAGCACCTCCTCCGCGCCGATCTCCACGTGGCCGCGCAGGTTGCGCGGCGTGTGCAGGAAGTGGCCGAGGAACAGCTCCTCGTGCGTGATCACCTCGTGCTTGCCGCGGTCCTCGTAGTTGTGCACGGCGAACCTGGCTTCCGACGTGCCGCGCCGTCCGCCGCCCTCGTCCGGCGTGAAGGGTTCCGGCGCGATGCCGGCGACGTTCATGCGGTCGATCAGGTCGAAGTGCACCACGTCCACGCGCGGGCGGCGGTCGTCTTCCATACCGGCCAGGAAGTGGTCGATGCTCTCCGCCGCGATGCGGCCGTGGCCGATGGCGGTGGTCAGCAGGTGCGGGCGCACGATGTCGCCGCCGACGAAGTGCTTGGGCTTGCCCGGCACGCGCAGCAGCTTGTCGGCGTTGATGAAGCCCTTGCCGTTGTCGAACGCCTCCAGACCGTCCATGTCGCCCTTCTGGCCGATGGCGGCGACGATCAGGTCGCACTCCACCTCGAACTCGGTGCCGGCGATCGGGCGCGGCACCTGCCCGTCCATCTCGCACTTGCAGAGCTTCAGCGCGACGGCGCGGCCGTCCGGCCCCTTGACGACCTCCAGCGGCATGACGCTGCCGCGGATGTCCACGCCCTCGCGCTTGGCGTCGTTCACCTCCTGCTCGGCGGCGGTCATCTTCTCCACCGGGAACAGCGAGGTGAGCATGACCTCGGCTCCGCCGCGCGCGGCCGAATCCGCCACGTCGTGCGCGGTCTGGCCGAAGATCACGTTCTCCGGCCGGTCCTTCTCGTGCGCGTGCTGGATGTGGCCGATGCGGCGCGCGACCGAGGCCACGTCGATCGACGTGTCACCGCCGCCCACCACGATCACCTTGCCGGTGACGCCCTTCAGCCGCCCCTCGTTGAAGGCGCGCAGGAAGCCGACGCCGCTGACGCAGTTCGGCGTGTCCTTCCAGCCGGGAACCGGCAGGCCGCGGCCCTCGTGCGTGCCGATGCCCCAGAAGATCGCGTCGAACTCGGCCTCCAGCTGCGCCACCGGGACGTCGCGCCCGACGCGCACGCCGGCGCGGACCTCCACGCCCAGGTCGAGGATGCGCTTGATCTCGCCGTCCAGAACGTCGCGCGGGGTGCGGTAGCCAGGGATGCCGTAGCGCATCATGCCGCCCAGTTCCGGCTTCTCCTCGAACAGCACCACGGCGTGGCCGCGGCGGCGCAGGTGGAAGGCCGCCGACAGGCCGGCCGGCCCGCCGCCGATCACCGCGATGCGCTTGCCGCTCTCCGCACCCGGCGCCTCGAACGTCAGGCCCTGGTTCAGCGCCCAGTCGCCGACGTAGTGCTCGACCGCGTTGATGCCGACGTGGTCCTCGACCTCGTTGCGGTTGCAGCCGTCCTCGCAGGGTGCCGGGCAGACGCGGCCCATGACCGAGGGGAACGGGTTGGCGCTGGTCATGCGGCGGAACGCATGCTCCTGCCAAACAGTCCCCTGCTGCGGCTTGTCCTGGCCGCGGGCGATGGCGAGCCAGCCGCGGATGTCGTGCCCCGACGGGCACGAGGCCTGGCAGGGGGCCGTGCGGTGCACGTAGGTCGGGCACTTGTGCGACCAGCCGGCCTGGAAGATCTCCTCCTGCCACGGGCGGTGCTTGTGGTCGCCGTCCTTGTACCGACGGAAGGTGAGCCCGGTCGGTTTGGCGTCAGCCGTCTTCGCATCCATCAGGCGCTTCCTCCTAAGACGTTAATCGTTGCCACCGAGCCGGATGGCCTTGCTCACGAGCTGATGCACCGACACCACCATCTCCATTTCCATGCCGTACTGCGGCAGGACCTTGGTGAACTGGCTCTTGCAGATGGCGCAGATGGCGGCCATGTGCGTGACCCCCTGCTCCTTCACGACCTGTTGCAGCGCGCTGACGCGCGGCTGGGCGCCCTTGACGCGCAGCTCGATCAGGTCGTCGGTCAGCAGCCCGCCGCCGCCACCGCAGCAGAAGGTCTTGTCGTGGATGGTGTCGGGGTGCATGTCGACGAACTTCGGCACGCTGGCCTTGATGACCTCGCGCGGGATGACGAACTGCCCGCCGGCGAAGTCGCCCATGCGCGACCCGCGCGCGACGTTGCAGCTGTCGTGGAAGGTCAGCGTCATGCCGGTGTTGGCCTCGCGGTCCAGCGTGATGCCGCCGCGCTTGATCAGGTCGTACGTGAATTCCAGGATGTGCTGCGGCACCGGGTACTTCGGGTCCAGGAAGTCCCAGGGACCTGCCAGCGTGTTCAGGAAGGAATAGGCGACGCGCCACGCGTGCCCGCATTCGCCGAACACGATGCGCTTCACCTTCAGGTCGATCGCCGCCTGCCGGATGCGGTTGGCGATCTTGTGCATCTGCTCGTACGAGCCGATGAACATCGCGAAGTTGGCCGCCTCCGACGCGTGCGAACTCAGCGTCCAGCTGACGCCGGCTTGGTGGAAGACCTTGGCGTAGCCGATCAGCCCGTCGACGTGCGGCTCGGCGAAGAAGTCGGCACTCGGCGTCACCAGCAGGACGTCGGCCCCCTCCACGTCCAGCGGGAACTTGACGTCGTGGCCGGTGTCGTCGCGGACATCCTCCTCCAGCCCTTCCAGCGTGTCGGCCAGCGCCGGTTCCGGCAGGCCCAGGTTGTTGCCGATCTTGTGGACCTTGCCGATGATCTCGTTCGAATACTTCTGGCCCAGGCCGATGTGGTCCATGATGTCGCGCGCGGCCATGGAGATCTCGGCCGTGTCGATGCCCTGCGGGCAGAAGACCGAGCAGCGGCGGCACTGCGAACACTGGTGGTAGTAGCTGTACCAGTCGTCCAGAACCTCCTTCGTCAGGTCCTTGGCGCCCACCAGCTTGGGGAATAGCTTGCCGGCCGGGGTGAAGTGGCGGCGGTAGACGGCGCGCATCAGGTCCTGGCGCGCCACCGGCATGTTCTTCGGGTCGCCGGTGCCGAGGAAGTAGTGGCACTTGTCGGTGCACGCCCCGCACTTGACGCAGGCGTCCAGGTAGACCTGCAGCGAGCGGTACTTGCCCAGCAGCTCGCCCATGCGGGCGATCGCCTTCGACTCCCAGTCCGGCACCAGCTCGCCGGGGAAGCCCAGCGGCTCCTGGTGCGCGGGTGCGGCGACGAACGGCTTCAGGTGCGCCATGCAGCCGGGGGCGAGGTCGGGCGTCTCGCGCAGCTCGACGTCCTCGGTCAGGGCGGGGATGGCGTAATCGGCCACGGTCGTGTGCCTTTCCGTCGGGAATGGGGGTCAGCGCCGCTGGTCGAGCGGCAGCGCCCAGGCCGCCACGTGGCGGCGCTCGCGCGCGTCGTCGGCCTGGTTGCGCGTCGGCGAGAAGAAGACGCCCGGCACGTGCAGCAGCTTGGAGAACGGGAAGACGATCATCAGCGCCGCCACCAGCAGAAGGTGGAGCAGCAGGAAGCCGTCCGTCGGCAGCGCGCCGATGTGGAACCGCATGAGGCCGAGGAAGAACGCCTTCACCGCCATGATGTCGGTGTGCGCCACCATCTTCATCGCCATGCCGCTGGCGCCGATGCCCAGCAGCAGGAGCAGCATGAGGATGTCCGACGGCCCGGTGATGTAGCGGATGCGCGGCAGCACCAGACGGCGGGCCAGCAGTGCTGCCAGACCGGCCATCATGGCCAGCGCGGCCGACACGGCCAGCGGCTGCACCCACACCACCCAGAACCACACCGGTTCGGTGAAATAGCGCAGGTGGCGCAGCAGGACGAGCAGCAGGCCCAGGTGGAACACGGCCGCGAAGGCCCACAGCGGCTTGTTGCCGCGGAACAGGCTTTCGAACAGCGCCACCTCCCGCGCCATGCGGACCGCCACGCCCGTGCGCGTCAGCGGGGCCGGCGTGGTGGGGATCCTCAGCGGCGCCGGGGTGCGCGCGTACTGGGCGATCTTATAGCCCAGCCCGCCCAGCAGCACCGCCGTCGCGGCGTAGAAGAGAAGTGCGAAGAGAACCGACATGCTGCCGCCCAACTGCTCGTGCGGTGTATGCGAGAGGCTCTGCCTCTCGCGCTCTCCGCCAAGGGCCGGGGGCCCTTGGATCCCGATCCGTTGGGTTTTCGCTGTGCTCAACCCAACCTACGAAGGCACCCGTAGGTTGGGTTGAGGCGAAGCCGAAAACCCAACGTCAGGCGCGCCTTACACGCAGCCCGTCGGCTTCGGCAGGCCGCCGATCTTGCAGGCCTGCTTGGCCGGGCCATACGGGAAGAGTTCGTACAGGTACTTGTTGGAGCCCTTCTCGGCGCCCAGCTTCTTCGTCAGCGCCTTGGTCAGCACGCGGATGGCCGGGGCGATCTGGTATTCCTGGTAGTACTCGCGCAGGAAGTTGATCACCTCCCAGTGCTCCGCCGTCATGTTGACGCCTTCCTTGTCGGCGATCAGCTTGGCGACGTCCTCGTTCCACTGGCCGAGGTCGGTGAGGTAGCCCTCTTCGTCGGCCTCGATGGTCTTCCCGTTGATCTCGTACGACATATGCGTCTCCTGGTTCGCTTTGTTTTTTCTCAGAGGTTCTTTAAAGCCACGCCGTGGCCGTGCCCATGCGGGCGACCAGCTCGACGAAACCGGTGTAGTCGACGGTCTTGATGCCATCGACCAGGGGGGCGTCCTTCACGCCGCGGGCCTGGAGGTCGTTCACGAGGACGTAGACCTCGTGCTCCGACGCCGCCTGCGTCATGCGCCCGGCGAAGCGGGTGCCGGCCAGCGCGGCGTACACCGCGTCCTCGTACAGGAGGATGGCCGAGCCCTTGGCGGCGCGCGCCAGACAGGCGTCCAGGGCGTTGCGCTCGAACGGCGACTTGTTGACGGTGTGCAGCATGGCTTTCCTCACGCGCTCAGCACGACGTCCATGGAGGCGATCATCCCGGCCATCTCGGCGCGGCTGACCACTTCCACCGGGATCACGAGGTCGTCGGCGGTGAGGCCGCGCTCCTCCAGCGACTCCAGTTCGGCGAAGATCTTCTCGATGCCGTAGCCGTCCAGCGCCCGGTAGGTGTTGACGAAGTCCTTCACCTCCAGCCCGCCCTTGGCGTCCTGGCCCTTCTTCAGCTCGTACACGCCGTCGTCCAGGAAGCAGACGTGGACGTCCTGGTCGAACATCGCGGCGATCAGGATCATCTCCAGCACTTCAAGCGCATAGACGGTGCCGTGCGGCGCCTTGCGGTTGAGGTACATGAACTTCTTCATGACGGGTTCGTCGCTCATGGATTCCTCTCTCCCCGCTCAGTCGCCGAAGGTCATGAGGCGGTCGGCGTCGATGCCGGCCTCGACGAGCTGGCCGAGGCCCGTGATGCGGAACCCGGGCGCCAGCACCTCTTCCTTGATGCCGCGGCGCAGGCCGGCGGCGACGCAGACGGCCAGATCCAGGCCGTGCTTCTCCGCCAGCGCCGACCAGCGCTTGACGATGTTGCGGTCGTCCTGCGGCGGGTCGGACAGCTTGTTCCCGTTCAGGACGCCGTCGTAGTAGAAGAAGACCCGCACCACCTCGTGCCCCATGTCGAGCGCGGCCTTGGTGAAGTGGTAGGCGCTGTCCGAGGCCTGGTGGTTGTAGGGGCCCTCGTTGACGAGAATGGCGAACTTCATGGCTCTGCCCTCCCCTTAGAAGCGGAGCTGCGCCGAAGCGTTCAGGCTCGCGCGGCCGCCACGCCAATTGTCCAGGTGGTACTTGGTGAAGGGCAGGCCCGTCAGTTCGAAGAAGCGCGCCCAGCCGATGCGGTCGATCCACTCGCCCATCCGTTCCCACGGCTTGGCGTTTTCCTTGTAGGCGTAGAGGATCTGCTTGACGATGCCGGCGGCTTCCGGCCAGCGCGGGGCGTTGTTGGGGATGCCGGCGGCGACCAGCTTGTGGAAGGTCGGCTTGGAGCGGGTCGAGGAGTGCTTGCCGCCCACCCAGATGGCGATCTTGGTGTGCACCGGATCGTTGATCTGCATCGGCGGGCACGGCGGATAGCAGGCGCCGCAGCACACGCACTTCTTCTCGTCCACCTCCAGCGACGGCTTGCCGTTCACCAGCGCCGGGCGGATGGCGGCCACCGGGCAGCGCGCCACCACGGCCGGGCGCTCGCAGACGTTGGCGACGAGGTCGTGGTTGATCTTCGGCGGCTTGGTGTGCTGGACGTTGATGGCGATGTCGCCCTGGCCGCCGCAGTTGATCTGGCAGCAGGACGTCGTGATCTTCACGCGGTTCGGCATCTCCTCATTGCGGAACTCCTGTTCGAGTTCGTCCATGAGGGCCTTCACCACGCCCGACGCGTCGGTGCCGGGGATGTCGCAGTGCAGCCAGCCCTGGGTGTGCGAGATCATCGACACCGAATTGCCGGTGCCGCCCACCGGGAAGCCCGCCGCCTCCAGCGCGTCGATCAGCGGCTGCACCTTCTCGAAGCTCGACACCATGAACTCGATGTTCGAGCGCACGGTGAAGCGCACGTGCCCTTCGGCGAAGGTGTCGGCGAGGTCGCACAGCGTGCGGATGGTGTAGACGTCCATCTGGCGCTGCGTGCCGGCGCGCACGGTCCACACCGCCTCGCCGCTCTTGGCGACGTGGTGCAGCACGCCGGGGCGCGGACGGTCGTGCCAGGCCCACTGCCCGTAGTTCTTCTTGAGCAGCGGGTGCATCATCGGGAACGGGTCGGGCACGCCGCATTCGACGGTCTGGTGCACAGCCTCAGCCACGGTCATCGTTTCCTCCAGGATCCAGTCGGGCGTGCGCGGTTATTCGGCGGCGGCCGGCGACGCATGCCGGTCCTTCCACTTCTCCACCTCCTCCTCCCAGCCATCCATGCGGACGAAGGAGTTGGTGCGCGGGTGCGTGATCATGTTCGGGTCAAGCTCGATGCCCAGCGCCTCGACGAAGTTGGCGAGGCCAATGCGCTCGATCATCTCGCCGGTGCGCTCGTGCTCCAGGGCGTTCTCGGCGAAGAAGTCGACGATGTTCTTGGCCAACTCGACCAGCTTCTCGTAATCCTCCTCCGTCTCCATCCTCATGAAGGGGACGATGATGGTGCCCATCAGGTCGCCGATCTTCAGCGTGCGCTTGCCGCCCAGCAGCACCGCGAGGCCGCGCTCCTTGCCCGGCTTCAGCGCCTTGGTCATGACGTTGAGGCAGTGCATGCAGCGCACGCAGCTCTTGTTGTCGACCTCCAGCGTGTCGTCGTCGTTGAGCGACAGCGCGTTGGTCGGGCACATCGTGATGACCTGGTCGATCGCCCACTTGCGCCCGTTCTTGGCGACGTACGCCTTCACCTCCTCCTGGTCGACCTGCATGTCGTCCTTCCAGGTGCCGATCACCGCGAAGTCGGCGCGCTGGGTGGAGTTGGTGCAATCGTTGGCGCAGCCCGAGAACTTGAACTTGAACTTGTAGGGCAGCGACGGGCGGTGCATGTCGTCGAGGAAGGCGTTGATCATCGTGCGCAGCGCCTTGGCCTCGTCGTAGCACGACTGCTCGCAGCGCGCGGCACCGACGCAGGAGACCGAGGTGCGCACGCCGGCACCCGCACCGCCCAGGTCGAAGCCCAGCTTGTTCAACTCGTCGAAGGCCGGCTGGACGTTCTCCGTCTTGCAGCCCTGGAACATGATGTCGCCGGACTGGCCGTGCAGCGCGATCAGGCCCGATCCGTACTTCTCCCAGATGTCGCACATCTTGCGGAGCGTGTCGGTGGTGTAGTGCATGCCGGCCGGCGGCATGACGCGCAGCGTGTGGAACTCCGCCGACTCCGGGTATTCGGAGGCGACCTCCGAGAAGCGCGGGATGACGCCGGCGCCGTAGCCCTTCACGCCGACGGTGCCACCCTTCCAATAGCCCTTGCGCGTTTCGTAGGAATGCTCCAGCTGGCCGAGCAGATCCTTCATCATGCCGGCGTACTGTTTGTCCTCCGACTGCGCCAGCCGCTTCAAACCGCTCACGAAGCTCGGCCAGGTGCCGTCTTCGAGCTGGTCCAAGAGCGGTGTCTTGGGCATTTCCTTCGACATCACGCGTTCTCCTCGAGCGTTGACACAGTTCCCCTCGCGCGGCGCGGCAGGGGCCGCGTCACGGTGTCGTTCCTTCGGTGTGCATGGGGCGAGCGGCGCCGCGCCGTCAGCGTTGCTGCGGATCGCGGACGCAATTCCGGCGTCTGGTCGTCTTGGCCACCGTCGTTTCCTTCCCACACGCGGCCGGACGTTGCCGGCCCTTCTTATCGGTGCTTTCTTGGCTGCCGTCCGGCCCCCGCGGGCATTCCGTCAGGGCCGTACTTTATCAGCTCGTCATATGATGGAACTCTAATGCATAATGGTGGGGCACGCCAGCAGAAAATTCGCCCCCACACTAGGGTCTTTCGCCCGCCCCCTTCGGAGCCCGCCGCCATGACGACGCCACGCCTTTCCGACCTCCTCACCCTTGATGCGCAGGGCCGTCCGCGCCTGCGGCCGGAGGTCCACCCGCTGGATGACCTGCTGGACCGCGACGTCGACGGCGTGCTGGCGGCCTTCAAGGAGAGCCAGCGGCGCGACTTCCTCGCCACCGTCGGCGTGCTGGACGACCCGGCCCACCCGCTCAGCCGGCGTCTGGCGGAGGTTGGGGCGGAGGCCGGGGGCGCCGGCCTGGACGCGGCGCGCGTGCGCGACCTGTTCCTGACGCTGCACGAGCATGTGATGGAGCACCCGGTGTGGCGGCACTCGTTCTTCCGCCGGGTGTTCGACGGGCGCATGACGCGCGCGCAGCTCGTCCGCTTCGCCGCGCAGTACCACAACCAGATCAAGAACACCCGCCAGTGCGTGGCGATGGCCATCGGCCGCTTCCACACGCTCGCCGAGCTTCCCGACGTGGCGAATCGGGAGCGTCTGTCGGAGTTCGTGCAGATCGTCCTGGCGCAGCTGGTGGCCGACGAATACGGCGTCGGCAGCCACGCGGTGGAGACCTACCCGACGCTTGCCCAGATGCTCGGCTCGACCACGCACATCGTCATGTACGGCCAACTGTTCGACGGCCTGGGCGTGCCGCTGGCGGAGCGCAACCCGCCGCTGCTGCACGGCACCGCCGACAACGTGCTGACCCAGCGCCTGCTGGCCGGCGATCCCGCCTTCACCCCGCTGGAGGCGCTGGCCTCCGTCGGCCTCGGCATGGAGTGGGGGGTGCCGGAGTTCTTCAGCCTGCTGCTGGGCGGGATCATCCGCTGGGCCCGCGAATCGGGCGAGCCGCTGACGGCGGATCACCTGCACGTCTTCATCGCGCACGTGCGCTACGACGTGATGCACGCCATCGCCGTGACGCTGATGACGGCACTCTTCGTGCGCGACGATGCGGACGTCGCCCGCGTCAAGGCCGCCACCAACACGCTGATGGGTGCCCGCTACGGCATGATGAGCGGCATGTACAAGGATGTGTTCGGGGAGGACTGCGCCGGACCGCGGGACATCGCCCTGGAGGCGCGCTACGCCCTGCCCGACCGGCGGATCGAGGCGGCGCTGAAGGCGGCGCGCGCACAGGTCGCCAGGGGGACGGTGGTCGACGAGGAAGAGTACCGGCACAAAGAAGACGTGCCGTTCGTGTTTGCGTGACGTTGGGTTTTCGCCGACGCTCAACCCAACCTACAGCCGAGCCGTAGGTTGGGTTGAGGCCAAAGCCGAAAACCCAACGTCGGAACTTTCCGCTACGCCGCCATGCCGTAGTACAACATGCTCGTATGCCGGGCCTCGGCGAAGAACAGCCAGCGCTCGACCACCACGCCCAGACCGGCGCTCAGCACCGCGCCCGCCGCCGCCAGCGTGCCCGCCACGCCGCCGGCCAGCGCCGCGACGATCGCCAGCACGAACGGCACCACGAACAGCGCCAGCAGCGCGATGCGGCGCAGCTTCGCCGCGTGGTCGCGGGCGACGCGGAAGCCCATCTCCTTCATCAGGAAGTTCTCTTCCGTGTGCGGCATCTCCAGCAGCCGCACGGTGCCCAGGCGGCCCAGCCCCGTGGCGGTGCCGAGCGTGCTGCGCGGGCGCGTGGTGTCGATGTGGCGCCAGTACGCCGCCTTCACCGCCCAGCCGGCGGCCACCGCCAGCACCGCCAGCCAGCCGAAGGCCGCGTGGTACACGCCGAAGGCCCGCGTCACCAGCACCAGCAGCAAGGCCCCGGTCATCAGCCCCAGCACGAGGTAGGACGGGGTGACGAACACGTTGTGCCACTGCCGGATCGGCTTCAGGCTGGCGTAGATCATCGACGTGCACCAGACGGTCAGCCCGGCCAGCACGGCGGCCAGCGCCCCCATCCAGCCGAAGAAGCCCTGCGTCGAATTCAAGAACACCCAGCCGATGCCGAACAGACCGGCCGGGATGAAGGTGAGGATGGCCAGCACGCCCTCCCGCGCCAGCCAGGAGGAGCGCCACTGTCGCATCGCGCCCAGGAACCGCTCCGGCCGGCCGAGGTGGCCGACGGAGGACAGCAGCCCCCCGGCGATCAGCGCCATGGCGAGCCCGACGCCGACGACGCCCAGTCCTGTATCGGCCGGCAGCAGGCCGGCGGCGGCGAAGATGCCCAGCAGCGCCAGCAGGCCATAGCCGGCGCCCGACGCGGTGGTGAAGAAGATGACCGAATAAGCGGGATGCATGGTTCCGTCCCCCTCCTCAACGCGACAGCATCTGATCGACCCAGCGCAGGAAGCGCCCGGGCTTGCCCGCGGCGTCCGCCTTGGGCAGCGCCGCGGCGTCGCCCTGCGGGCGCTTGCCCGGCCGTGGCGGCAGGTAGCGGCTGGTCGGCTGGTAGCCCAGCTCCGGCAGCAGTTCCATGCCGCCGCGCTCGGCCGTCAGCCGCGAGACGTTCGAGTTGGGATCGTTGAAATCGCCGAAGTGGCGCGCCTTCGACGGGCAGGTGGCGACGCAGGCCGGCACCCGGTCCGCCTCGGCCAGGGTCTTGTTGTAGATCTTGTCGATGCAGAGGGTGCATTTCTTCATCACCCCCTCCACCTCGTCGAACTCGCGCGCCCCGTACGGGCAGGCCCAGGAGCACAGCTTGCAGCCGATGCACTTGTCGTGGTCGACGAGCACGATGCCGTCCTCGGCGCGCTTGTACGACGCACCCGTGGGGCAGACGGTCACGCAGTCCGGGAACTCGCAGTGCATGCAGTTCTTGGGGAAGTGGACGGTGCGCCCCTCCCCTTGCTCGCCCACCTCGAAGGTGTGGACGCGGTTGAACCACACGCCGCGCTGTTCGGCCTTGTAGGCGTTCACGTCGGTCAGCGGGGCGGAGTGGCCGCTGGTGTTCCACTCCTTGCAGTTGGTGGCGCAGGCGTGGCAGCCCACGCAGGTGTCGAGGTCGATGACGAGGCCCAGGCGCTTGGGGCCGCGGTTTTCCGGCAAGCTGGTCATGCGCGTTTCCCCAATGTCTCAGCGGCCACGGTGGCTCAGGTCGGCCCCAAAGCGGTTCACCTCCGGCGCCGGCTCCAGGCCCGGCGGCAGGGGCAGGTCCGCGAATTGCGGTTCCGACACCTCCTCCTCCCCCGGCGCGCATTTCTCGATGCGCACCCGCAGGTCGAACCACGACGCCTGCCCCGTCACCGGGTCGGAGTTGGAGAAGCGCCGCCCGTCCGCCTCCGGCGGCAGCAGCTCGCTGATCAGGTGATTGAGCAGGAAGCCCTTCTTCGCCTCCGGCGCGTCGGGGGCGAGGTTCCAGGAACCGGCGCGCTTGCCGATGGCGTTCCAGGTCCAGACCGTGTTGGGGTTCAGCCCCTCCATGAACTTGGTCTGCACCTTGATGCGGCCGTGGTGGCTCTCCACCCACACCCAGTCGCCGTCGGACAGGCCCATCCTGGCGCCGGTGGCCGAGTTCACGTACAGCTTGTTGCGCCCCAGGATCTGGCGCAGCCACGCGTTCTGCGAACCCCAGGAGTGGTACATGATCATCGGCCGCTGGGTCAGCGCGTGCAGCGGATACGTGTTCGTATCCACCATCGCCTCCTCGTACGGCACGTACCAGATCGGCAGCGGGTCGAAGACCGACTTGATGCGCGCGCGCAGGCGGTCCGGCGGCTGCACCGCCCCGTGCCCCTCGGCGGCCAGACGGAACTTCTGCATCGGCTCGGAATAGAGCTGGAGCACGATCTGGTCGGCGTGGCCGATGAAGCCCATGTGGACCGCGAAGTCCAGATAGTCCTTGTTGGCGAACTTGTAGAACTTCTGGCTCGGCTCCAGGTGGTGCGCCCAGAAGCATTCGTTCTCGATGTACGTCTCAAGCTGCTTCGGGTTGACGGCCCCGCGCCCCACGCCCGTGCCGTCCCCGCCGCGCCAGCCGGCCAGCGGGCCGATGCCGGGCGTGCGCTCGTGGTTGACGATGTAATCGGGATAGCCGCCGGGGAACTTGGCCGAGCCGTCCTCCTTCACCATGCCCGGCAGGCCCAGCCGCGCGCCCAGGTCCAGCAGCACCGTCTGGAAGGCGCGCACGTCGCGGTCGGGCTGCACCACCGGCTGGCGGATAGCGTCGGCCGGCCCGTCCGCCTCGCAGATCGGCCGGTCGAGCAGCGAGATGCAGTCCCACCGCTCCAGGTACGTCGTGTCCGGCAGGATCAGGTCGGCGTACGCCACCATCTCCGAATAATAGGCGTCGGAATAGATGATGCGCGGGATCTTGTACTCACCGGTCCCGGGGTCCTTGTCGGTGAGCATCTCGATGACGCCCTTCGTGTTCATGGTCGAATTCCAACTCATGTTGGCCATGTACATGAAGAGCGTGTCGATCGGGTACGGGTCGCCTTTCCACGCGTTGGTGATGACCATATGCATCAGCCCGTGCGCGGAGATCGGCGCCTCCCACGAATACGCCTTGTCGATGCGGATGGGCGTGCCGTCCGGCTCGACCAGCAGATCCTCCGGCCCCATTGTGAAGCCCAGCGGCATGCCGCCCAGCGGCTTGCCGGGTGCCACGGTCTTGCCGGCCGGCTTCTGCCCCGGCGGGATGGGCTTGGGGAACGGCGGCTTGAAACGGAAGCCGCCCGGGCATTCGACCGAGCCCAGCAGCACCTGCAGCACGTGGATGGCGCGGCAGGTGTGGAAGCCGTTGGTGTGGGCGGAGATGCCGCGCATGGCGTGCATCGCCACCGGCCGGCCGATCACCTTGTCGTGCTTGCGCCCGGCCCAGTCGGTCCATTCGATGTCCAGCTCGATGGTCTGGTTGAACGCCACGTCGGCCAGTTCCGCCGCGATGCGCCGGATGTCGGCTGCCGGCACGCCGCAGCGCTCCGCCACCGCGTCGGGCGCGTACTGCGCGTCCATGTAGCGCTCGGCCAGCAGCTGGAACGACGGCACCGCCGTGCGCCCGTCGGCCAGCGTGAACTCGCCCACGATGGCCGGCGCCACGTCCGGCAGCTTGGCCGAGACGAGATCCCCGGCCTTCGCGTCCCAGCACAGCGGGTTGCCGTCGGCGTCGCGGGCGAACAGGCCATGGTCGGCCGCACCCGGATCCTGGATCACCAGCCACGGCGCGTTGGTGTAGCGCACGAGGTAGTCGACGTCGATCCGGTCGGCGTGCAGCAGCTCGTGGATCAGGGCCATGACGAACAGCCCGTCGGTGCCCGGCCGGATGCCCACCCACTCGTCCGCCACCGCGGAATAGCCGGTGCGGATCGGGTTGACCGACACCACCTTGGCGCCGCGCGCCTTCAGCTTGCCCAGGCCCGTCTTGATGGGGTTCGAATCATGGTCCTCGGCGACGCCGAAGATCATGAAGTACTTGGCGCGGTCCCAGTCCGGCTCGCCGAATTCCCAGAACGACCCGCCGATGGTGTACAGCCCGGCCGCCGCCATGTTGACCGAGCAGAACCCCCCGTGCGCCGCGAAGTTGGGCGTGCCGAACTGTGCCGCCCACCAGCCGGTCAGCGACTGGCTCTGGTCGCGCCCGGTGAAGAATGCCAGCTTGCGCGGGTCGGTGTCGCGGATCCGGCCCAGCCAGTCGCCGGCGATGGCCAGCGCCTCGTCCCACTCGATCTCCACGAACTCGGCCTTGCCGCGCTCCCCCACCCGCTTCAGCGGCTTGCGCAGGCGGGCGGGCGAGTAGTGCTGCATGATGCCGCTGGAGCCCTTGCCGCACAGCACGCCCTTGTTGGTGGGGTGGTTCTTGTTGCCCTCGATGTAGCGGACGAGCCCGTCCTTGAGGTGCACCTTGATGCCGCACCGGCAGGCGCACATGTAGCAGGTCGTGAACTTGACCTCGTCGTTGACCTTTGGGGACAGCTCGATCTCGGGTTCGCTCAGCATCGTCTTGCGCTTCCTCTCCGAGGTGCCTGCCGCATGCGGAAGGACTAATTTAGTTCAACCTGTTTTTATTGGGCATGGCCCGGCTCCGCGTCGTGGCGGCGCCTACCTTACCATTTCACTCAGGTAATCGCTTCCAGCTCGTCGCGCGTCAGCGAACCGGGCACGATGGTGACCGGCACGCGCAGCTTTCCGGCGTGCTTGCTGGTCAGGTGCGTGATCAGCGGCCCCGGCCCTTCCGACTTGGCGCTGGCCGCCAGCACCAGCACGGAGATCGACCGCTCCTCGTTCACCAGCTTCAGCAACTGCTCGGCCCGCCCGCCCTCGCGGATGAAGTAGGTCGGCATCTTGCCGGAGCAGGACTTCACGCGTTCCGACACGATGCTCAGCGTGATTTCCGCCTCCTCGCGCGCCTCCTGGCGCATGACGTCGCCCACGCCCATCCAGTTGCCGATGTCGGCGGCGCCGTTGTCGTCCGGCTCGATCACATAGAGAAGCGCCACGCGCCCGCCGGTGTGGGCGGCGCGCCGGCAGGCGTACAGGATGGCCACCCCCAGCTCCGGGCTGTTGTCGACCACGACCAGGAAGACGCGCTCGTGGCCCTCGGGTTCAGTCTGCACAGGTTCGGTCATGGGGATCAGACCTTTCGGAAGACGATGCCGGCCACCCATCCCGCCATGACGGACAGGACGATCGCAAGGGCGCCGTAGGCCGCGGCGTATTCATTGGCGAAATAATGCACCTGGGCGCCCATGCCGACCTTGCTGACGACCAGCGGCGTGTCCTTGGCGCTGATCACCTTGCCGTCCTTGACCAGGTAGACCATGGCGCGGAACTCGCCCACCGGCACTATGGCCGGGAAATGCACGTTGGCGCGGAACAGGCGCGGCCCCTGGAAGCGGATGCCCGCTTCCTCGAAGTACAGCCCCTGGTCCTTCTTCAGGCGGAACAGCGCCTCCTGGAAGCCGGCGACGGCTTCCGGCGGGGCCTTGGCGTCGGCCGGCTGCGGGCACAGCGCGTCGAAGCCGATGCCATGGTGCGCGGCTTCCGCCGGGTCCAGAATCTCCTTCAAGGGCTTGCTGGACAGCACGGCGTAGAAGCTGGGCACGTCGCGGAACGTCATCCCGTCGGCGTTCAGCCAGATGCCCATATGCCGGTCCTTGCGGCGGATGGTCAGGTCCGACTTCGGCCCCGACACCACCATGATCACGTCGCCCTCCCCCTGCGTGGCGCCGAACAGCAGCAGGTTCGATCCCGTGAAGCCGGTGGTGATGGCGATGACGTGGTCCGACAGGTCGGCGTCGATCTCCGGGTGCGCGGCCCGCGCCGGCCCGGCGGCTGCGGCCGCGGCGCAGGCCAGCGCCAGAAGGGCGAGAAGGAAGCGGCGCATGGCTCAGTGCCCCCCCACCTTGGCGGCGTAGGAGTACAGCTCGTCCGGTTCCAGGATCAGGCCCAGCGCCATCTTGAAGCACACCGCCAGCACCAGCGCCGCCAGCCCGATGCGCAGCTGCTCCGCCTTCAGCTTGGCGCCCAGCCACGACCCGACCTGCGCGCCGATCACCCCGCCGATCAGCAGCATCAGCGCCAGCATCAGGTCCACCGTGTGGTTGCTGACGGCCTGCAAAAACGCGGTGTTGGCGGTGACGAAGATGATCTGGAACAGCGAGGTGCCGATGACGACCTTGGTGGGCATGCCGATCAGGTAGATCATCGCCGGCACCATGATGAAGCCGCCGCCCACCCCCATCAGCGCCGACAGGACGCCGACCAGCGCGCCGACGCCGAACGGCATGATCGGGCTGACCACCAGGCGGGAACGGCGGAACACCATCTTGCCCGGCAGGCGCTGGGCGAGGCTGATCTTGTCGCGCGGGCGCAGGTCGGCAGGCGTCCCCTCCGGCACGTTGCGGGCGCGCAGGACGGAGCGGATGCTCTCCACGAACATCATGCTGCCGACGATGCCCAGCACCACCACGTAGAGCAGCGCGATCACCACGTCGATCTGCCCCAGGCTGCGCAGCCAGCTGAAGATCTGCACGCCGACGAAGGACCCGGCGAGGCCGCCCAGCAGCAGCACCGCGCCCATCTTCACGTCCACGTTGCCGCGCCGCCAGTGCGCCAGCACGCCCGAGACGGAAGAGCCGACGATCTTCATCGCCTCGGTCGCGACCGCCACAGCCGGCGGCACGCCGATGAAGATCAGCGACGGCGTCATCAGGAAGCCGCCGCCCACGCCGAACATGCCGGTCAGGATGCCCACGCCGGCGCCCAGCGCGATCGGCAGGAACATGTTCAGCGACATCTCGGCGATGGGGAGATAGAGGTTCATGGTCCGGAACTCGATTCTCGGAAAGGGGCGATACGGGAGCGGCCGCAAGCCTTGGCGGCGGCGTCAGCGACTTCGCTGGCGCGCGTCCCGCCGGTCGCGGACGTGCAAGCATCCCCTCGCGCGGCCGGTGCGAACCGGCGCCTTCCTGAGCATGATTTCCATCCCTTCTAAACGTGCCGATCCCCGCCGCGCCCGTCCGGCTGCATGCCGTCCGGCGCGTGCGGCCGCGCCCCTTATTAGGGTCTTCGATATTAGCAGCTTCGAATGGACAACTATTAATGCGACGGACGGTCCGGGCGCAAGACCGGATTTCGCCTGCGGGTATGCCGGCAACGAAATTTCGCGATTATCCGCCCCCTGCACCATCCGCGATCCCCTGGACAGCGCATCACGACTCGTTCATATTAAGTCTTGCTTATATGAGACGCGCGGGCAACGCGCCAGCCAGTGCGGCATTGGGGGATGGAAACATGGCTCAAGGGTGTGTCTACCTCGTGGGCGCCGGCCCCGGCGACCCCGACCTGCTGACCGTCAAGGCGCTGCGCCTGATCCAGGGGGCGGAGGTGGTGGTCTTCGACCGCCTCGTCAGCGACGAGATCCTCGATCTCATCCCGACGGGCACGACGCGCATCTACGCCGGCAAGGCGCTGAACCGCCACGCCATGCCGCAGGACGAGATCAACGCCCTGCTGCTGAACCTCGCGCGCGCCGGGCGCCGCGTGGTGCGGCTGAAGGGCGGCGACCCCTTCACCTTCGGCCGCGGCAGCGAGGAGGCGGAGCATCTGGCCCGCCACCACGTCCGTTTCGAGGTGGTGCCCGGCATCACCGCGGCGGCCGGCTGCAGCGCCTACGCCGGCATTCCGCTGACGCACCGCGGGCTGGCGACGGGGGTGCGCTACGTCACCGGCCACCTGCGCGACAACAACGAACTGGACCACGACTGGGCCCGCCTCGTGGACGGCGACACGACGCTGGTCTGCTACATGGGCCTCGTGACGCTGCCGGAGATCGTGCGCGGCCTGCTGAACGCCGGCCTGGACCCGGCCACGCCGGCCGCCGTGGTGCAGAACGGCACGACGCCGCGCCAGCGCCACGTCCTGGCGACCGTCGCGACGCTCGCCGACCGCGTCGCCGAGGCCGGCCTGAAGTCCCCGGCCACGATCATCATCGGCAAGGTGGTCGCGCTCGCCGACACGCTGAACTGGTTCGTGCCGGGCGAGGCCGACGAGCAGGAGATCCGTAGGTTGGGTTGATTTATATTGCCCTCCCCCAGCCCCGCTGGGGGAGGGAGGGACCCAGCCGCAGGCTGGGAGGGTGGAGGCAAGTTGTTCGCGAGGATCAGCGGCCTATCGGCTGGCGGACAAGGCAATGATCAAGACATCAGAGATTTAGAGACAGAGAGATTTCGAGGATCGTGCTTCGGCCGCAGCTCCGCGGGCCGCCGCGGCATAACCAAGCTCCTATTGATCTCTCAATCTCCAAATCTCTGATTTCCTGATCCGTACGCCATTCGTCAGCCGTACCTCCGCCTGCCACGAAGGCCGCTGCCCCCACCCTGCCTGCTTCGCAGGCTTCCCTCCCCCGCCGGAGGCGAGGGAGGGATTAAAACGTCACCCCCCGTCCCGTTCGACCCCGTCCACCATCTCGGCGCCGTCCGTCCAATCCTCGGTCAGGGCGCGCAGGCGGGCGATGGCGCGGGCGTCGAGGTCGACGATGGTGAAGCGCTTGCCCTCGCGGATGCGCAGGCGCAGCAGCTTCAGGCCGCTGTCGAACGCCACCTCCTGCACCACCATCTCCTTGCCCCAGGGCAGCGCGATGGCTTCGCGCTCGGTCACGGTTTCCTGGTCGGTCGGCGCGGTCATCTCCGCCTCCTCAATCTGGCTCAATCCGATATCCGGTCGTGGTAGCGGGCGCGGTAGACGAGCCGGGGTGCGGCCGGGTCGTCGCGGAAGCCGGTGCGGTTGTGCAGCACGTTGTTGCACAGCAGCCCCTGCCCCGGCGCCATGTGGGCGCGCAGGACCCACGGCGACGGGCCGTTCAGCAGCGCGCCCAGCGCCGCCACCGCCGCCCGCACCGCCGGGTCGTCCGCCCACACGATGCTGCGCGTGCGCGCCGTGTAGCGCATGTGCAGGTTCCCCCCGGCGTCCACCGAGAACACCGGCCCGGCCTGCGCCGGGCGCGGCGGCTGGCCGGGCTCGGCGTTCGGCGGGATGGTCATGGCGTCGTCGCGCATCAGCGCCGCGACGTGGCCGGGATCGGCGTCGCGCAGCGCGATGTAGGCCATCTCGTGGTCCAGCAGCGCGTTGTCGCCCCCCTCCGCCGCGTCCCGGACGGTGTAGAGCAGCAGGCCACGCACCGGACGGTCCGGCGTGTTGTAGTAGCCGTCCGTGTGCCAGGACAGCGGCCGGTCGGTGTAGGGGATGTAGTTGCGGCGCGGCCCGTCGGCGGCGACGGACAGCGGCGTGATGCCGTCCTCGTCGGCCAGCATGTTGGTGTCGAGCCGATGAAGGCCGAAACGGGCGGCAAAGGCGCGCATGCGCTCCTGCGTCGCCTGCTCCGCCACCGGCCCGGCGAACACCGCCATGTTGCAGCGCCGGATGCGGTCGCGCAGTGCCGCCTCCTCGGCCGGGCCGGGATCCAGCGGGTTCTTCATCTCGACCACGAGGTCGCCCACCGACGCCGGATGCGCGGCCAGCCGGGCATCGCGCCAGCGCCGGTAAGCGGGTTCGTCGTCCAGGGAGAAGGGCCCGGTGCGCGGCATCGCGTCGGGCAGGAGCGCCGTCGTCATGGCCCGTCTCCAGTGGAGCTGTCTCCGGTGCCGTGGGGCGCCGCAACCGGAGCCCCACGGACATCATCACACCGGGGAACGGCCCGGCTCAAGCGCTCAGCGCTGTTCAAAAAGTCGCGCCTTGGCGTAGCTGAAGATCGTCGACGACCGCATGCCGGAGCGGCAGTAGGCGACGATCGGGCGCGGCGAGTCCTTCAGCACGCCGGCCATCTTGTCCACCTGTTCCGCGGTCAGCGGGTCGCGGCCCACCGGGATGTAGTGGTATTCGATGCCGTGCTCGGCGGCCAGCTTCGCCACCGCGTCGGAGGTCGGCTGCCCCGCCTCCTCGCCGTCCGGACGGTTGTTGACGATGGTCTTCACGCCCTGGCGCGCCAGTTCGGCGACGTCCTCGGGGCTCAGCTGCCCGTTGGCGAAGACCTGGTTCTCGAGTTGACTGAGGCTCAGCATCGTTCTCTCGCTTGTCAGATCAGAGGCGATCCACCGGGATCTTGAGGTAGCGCACGCCGTCCGCCTCGGCCGGCGGCAGGTGGCCCGCCCGCATGTTGCACTGCACGGACGGCAACAACAACGCCGGCATCTCCAGGGTCTTGTCGCGGCCCGTCCGCAACGCCACGAAATCCGCCTCCGACACGCCGTCGCGCACGTGGATGTTGGACCGCCGCTGCTCGGCCACCGTGGTCTCCCACGCGGGTTCACGGCCCTGGGGCGGGTAGTCGTGGCAGACGAACATGCGCGTCTCCCCCGGCAGGTCCAGCAAACGGCGGATCGAGCGGTACAGCTCGGCCGCGTCACCGCCGGGGAAATCGCAGCGCGCCGTGCCGACGTCCGGCAGGAACAGCGTGTCGCCGACGAACACCGTGTCCTCCACCAGGAAGGCCACGCAGGCCGGCGTGTGGCCGGGCACGTGCATCACCCGCGCCTTCAGGTCGCCGACGGTGAACGCCTCGCCGTCGGCGAACAGGTGGTCGAACTGGCTGCCGTCGGTGGCGAACTCCGCTTCGGCGTTGAAGATGCCCTTGAAGATCCGCTGCACCTCGCGCACGCGCTCGCCCACGCCGATGCGGCCGCCCAGCTTTTCCTTGAGATAGGGGGCGGCCGAAAGGTGGTCGGCGTGGATGTGCGTCTCCAGGATCCAGTCGACGCGGAGCCGGTTGGCGGTGACGAACGCGACGATCTGGTCGGCCGAGTCGGTGCGCCGGCGGCCCGACTTGATGTCGAAATCGTGCACCGCGTCGATCACCGCGCACACGCTGCCCGGGCCGGCGTGCACCACATGGCTCACCGTCGCGGTCTGGCGGTCGAAGAAGGATTGCACGACGGCACCCATGGCGGCCCTCCACACGTGAAAGTCCGGGCACTCGCCCGGAGGACACATTACATTAGGCTCGACTAATTTTTCAATCCCGCTGCCGTATCGCCAAAGCCGCACCGCGGCGCTAGGTTTCAAAACGTAGGACACTCCGGGGAATGACAATGCCCGCCCAGCCGTTGCCCGCCGCCACCTCGCCGGAAGACGCCGCCCTCCTCCTTTTCGCGCACGGCACGTCCGATGGCGCGGGTGCCACCATCGCCACGGCGCTGGCGGGCGAGTTGCTGCGATGCGGGCCGTTCGCCGCTGTGGGCACGTCGTTCGCCCTGCAGGCCCCGTCGCCGAAGCAGGCGCTGGAGTCGCTGCCGCCGGGCCGCGTCGTCGTGGTGCCGCTGCTGGCGACGGAGGGCGGCGTCGCCCGCATGGTGCTGCCGCGCCTGCTGGCCGAGAGCGGCGCCATGGACCGGCTGACGGTGCTGCCGCCCATCGGCCTCGACCCGGAGGTGGTCGGCATCGCCGCCGACCTCGCCGACTCGGCCATGGCCGGCGCCAGGCTCGACCCGGCGCGGACGGCACTGCTGGTGGCCGGGCACGGCAGCGTGCGGCGCCCGGCCTCGGAACGATCGACCATGGCGCTGGTGGACGCCCTGGCGGCGACCGGGCGTTACGGCGAGGTCGGGGCCATCTACCTGGAGCAGCCGCCGCTGGCCAGCAAGTGGCGCGCGGCGACGGGCTGCCCCGACGTGGTGGTGGTTCCCTTCTTCCTGTCCGGCGGCCATCATGAGGAGGAGGACCTGCCGGCCATGCTGCGCGATGGCGGCGGCGCCCTGGACGGGCGCGCCATCGACGGGCGGCGGCTGTGGCTGACCCCGGCGGTCGGCCGCCACCCCCGGCTGGCCGGCCTGATCCGGCGCCGGGCGCTCGCCGCCCTCAACCGGAACTGACGGCCACCGGAACTGACGGCCGGGCCGTGGAACACGAGGAGAAAGAGACCCCGCATGATCGACCTTCACTACTGGCCGACGCCCAATGGCCACAAGATCACGATGTTCCTTGAGGAAGCCGGGCTCGACTACCGCATCGTGCCGGTGGACATCCGCAAAGGCGACCAGTTCCAGCCGGACTTCCTGGCGATCGCCCCGAACAACCGCATGCCGGCCATCGTCGACCACGCCCCCGCCGATGGGGGCGAGCCGGTGTCGCTGTTCGAATCGGGCGCCATCCTGCTGTATCTGGCCGAGAAGACCGGCAAGTTCCTGCCCACCGACCTGCGCGGCCGCAAGACGGTGCTGGAATGGCTGTTCTGGCAGGTCGGCGGCCTGGGCCCCATGGCCGGGCAGAATCACCACTTCGGCCAGTACGCGCCCGAGAAGATCCCCTACGCCATCGAGCGCTACGTCAAGGAAACCAACCGCCTGTACGGCGTGCTCAACCGCCGGCTTGCGGGCCACGCCTTCATCGCCGGGGACGGCTACAGCATCGCCGACATGGCCTGCTATCCCTGGATCGTCCCGTACGAGCGCCAGGGCCAGAACCTCGACGACTTCCCCGACCTCAAGCGCTGGTTCACCGCCATCGCCGAACGCCCGGCGACCGTGCGCGCCTATGAGAAGGGCAAGCCGCTGGCCGATACCCCGACGGTGACGGAGGAGAGCAAGCGCATCCTCTTCGGCCAGACCGCCGCCAGCCTCCAGCCCAAGGGCTGATGCGGAGCCACGGGAGGAGCGTGCGCCGTCACGCCCTTCCCGCCTCCCTCAGCAGCCGGCAGATGTCCTCCGGCATGACCGGCTTGTAGACGGCCCGCACCCCCTCGTGCGCGAGGCGGCCGACCAGTTCCGGCAGGGTGTCGCCGGTGAGCAGGACGTAGAGCACCCGCGGCCCGCACAGCGAGCGCAGGCGCAGCAGCGCCGCCAGCCCCGATTCGCCCGCCACCTGGCGGTCGCACAGGATCAGGCTGGGGCACATGGCGCGCCCGGCGATCTCGGCCGCCGCCTCGGCCCCGTTGGCCGCGACCAGCACGCGCCAGCCCTGGTCCTCGATGAAGGCGCCGAAGCTCATCCGTTCCAGCGGGTCGTCGTCGATGACCAGGGCAAGGCGGCTCTCGCGTTCCATCGGCGCTCCCCCGGCATTTAAGGTTAAGCCAGGGCAACTATGAGGGCTGCGGATGCTCCGGACATCCTGCAAACGGATGATGCGGCTCCATCAATCCTCGTGCGCGAGGCCGCTGATGGGGTCGGCCAGCACGTGCCGGACGAGGTCGGCCTGCCGCCCGACGCCCGTCTTGGCGAAGATGGACTGCAGCTGGCTGCGCACCGTGGTGATGCTGACGCCGGCCGCCGCCGCATGCTCGGCCAGACGGCGCCCCTGCAGCAGCGCCAGCAGCAGGCGCCCCTCCGCCGCCGTCAGGCCATAGAGGCGCGTCAGGTGCTCCTCGCGCAGGCGGCCGCAGCGCTCCGGGTCGGTCACGAACAGCAGCGCCAGCCGCTCCTCGCCGCCGATCAGCGGGATCCGGCCGCGGAACGGGCACACCAGCACGGACAGCGCCGCCGCGTCCGGGCGCGGCACGCGCAGCACCGAGCCGGCGGCGTGCGGCACCGCCGTCGCCCGGGCAAGCGCGCGGGCCAGCGCCTCCCCCACCCCGTTGCCGGCGCGCAGCCGCCCCTGCGCCACGCACAGCCCGCCGCCGTGCAGCAGGCGCTCGGCCTCCGGGTTGGCGACCTGCAGCCGCCCCTGCCCGTCGCAGATGATGAAGCCGATGGCCTGCCGCTCGAAGGCCCGCAGCATGCCGTCGCGCTCGACCTCGGCGGCCTGCAGGCGGCGGTGGACCCGCACGGCACGCTGGACGTGCGGCACCAGCCGGCGCAGCAGCCGCACGTCGTCCTCGTCCACCAAATCCCGGCCGCGCGGCAGCAGGCTCAGGTGCACCGTGGTCCAGGCGTCCGCCAGGACGACGCCGCCCAGGGAATCGCGGATGCCGTTGGGCCGCAGCCAGTCGTTGTAGAACTCGGTGCGCTCCAGGTCGCGCGGGTCGACGATGCCGTGCCCGACCAGCACCTCGCCCGCAGCCGCGTGCCGGGCGTTGGCCATCCACACGTTGGTCGCCGCGTAGTGCGCGCCGTAGGTGCGGACGGCCTCCTCGGAAAAGCCGACCTGCCGGACGAAGCCAAGCCCCGGCGTGCGGTAGTCGTGCAGGAACAGCGTCGCCGCGGCGCCCCGCCGCCGCCCCAGCCGTTCGAGGAACGGCTCCCACGCGCCGCTGTCCAGCGCCGCGGCGTAGACGAGGTCCACGAGTTCCAGCAGCGCCGCGTCGCCGACCATGCCGCCCTCCCCCAGGACTCACGAAGTTTCCGGAGGCACTCGGGCAGCGTCAATTATCATCTTCGGGGCAAGGTCACCGCCGGGGCAGGGCCTCGGCCACCGGCGCCCACAGCACGTCCGCGATGTCCTCGGCCCCGCTGCACAGCATGACCAGACGGTCGATGCCCAGCGCGATGCCCGCACTCTCCGGCATGCCGTGCTCCAGCGCCGCCAGGAAGTCCTCGTCCACCGGGAAGCGCTCGCCGTAAAGCCGCTCCTTCAGGTCCATGTCTGCCTGGAAACGGGCGCGCTGCACGGCCGCGTCGGTCAGCTCGCCGAAGGCGTTGGCCAGCTCCAGGCCGCAGGCGTACAGCTCGAACCGCTCGGCCAGCCGCGGGTCCTCCGGCTTCGGGCGCGACAGCGCCGCCATGCACACGGGATAGTCGGTCAGCACGCAGGGCACGCCCGCGCCCAGGTGCGGCTCGATCCGCTCGAACATGACGCGGAAGACGATGTCCTCCCACCGGTCGCCGGCGTGCGGGTGGATGCCGATGCGCGCGGCCTCCGCGGCCAGCGGCGCCGGGTCGGGCTCGTGCGTGCCGTCGTAGGCGGCCAGCAGGTCGATGCCGGCGTATTCGGCGAAGGCCTCGGCCACGCTCAGGATCCGCCAGGGCCGGAAGGGATCGCACTCCATGCCGCGGAACGCGAAGCGCTGCCGCCCCGCCGCCTCGGCGCAGGCCCGCACCAGCTCGACGCAGTCGTCCACCAGCACCCGGTACCCCTGCCCCGCCCGGTACCATTCCAGCATGGTGAATTCCGGGTGGTGCGTGGCCGAGCGCTCGCCGTTGCGGAACACGTGCGCCAGCTGGAAGATCCGCGGCTCGCCCGCTACCAGCAGCTTCTTCATGGCGAATTCGGGGCTGGTGTGCAGGTACAGCCGCCGCCCGTCGTCCGGGTTCGGCGCCACCAGATCGGTGGCGAAGGCCTGCAAATGCGGCTCCATCCCCGGCGAGACCTGGAGGCAGGGCGTGTCCACCTCGACGAAGTCCCGCGCGTCGAAGAATCGCCGCACCGCCCCCACCACGCGCCCCCGAACCGCCAGATGCGGCCGGCGGCGGGCGAACGCGTCAGGGTGCCAGAAGGGGGGAGAGGTGGGTGTCATTTCGGCCGAAATTCGTAGGTTGGGTTGAGCGCCAGCGAAAACCCAACGCTGCCGGCATTGCAAAGACGTTGGGTTTTCGGCTCCGCCTCAACCCAACCTACGCAATTCCATACCGCAAGCCCACGGCGAATTCGGCAGCCTTCCCGGCAACGCGGGCCTGTTCCGCCTGTTTCCCCCTCTTGCACAAGGGACGGGCGCGGGGTAGGGTCCGCGCCGCCAGTTTCTTGGAAATCACGGGTAAGCCATGAAGGTCAACGCCAACCAGATGCGTCCCGGCCACGTGCTCGAGCACAACGGGAAGCTCTACATCGTCCAGAAGACCCAGATCGTCCAGCCCGGCAAGGGCGGCGCCTTCATCCAGATCGAAGGCAAGGACGTGCGCACCGGAACCCGCATCAGCGAGCGCTTCCGCACCCAGGAAACCGTCGAGCGCGCTCGCCTTGACGAGCACGAGATGACCTATCTGTTCAGCGAGGGTGACCAGCACACCTTCATGGACAAGGAGACCTTCGAGCAGGTCACCATCCCCGGCGACATCGTCGGCGAGCAGGCCGTCTTCCTGCAGGACGGCATGGAAGTGACCGTCCAGACGCACGAAGGCAGCCCGCTGGGCGTCGAGATCCCCGGCAAGGTCACCCTGCAGATCGTCGAGGCCGACCCGGTCGTGAAGGGCCAGACGGCGTCGTCGTCCTACAAGCCGGCGAAGCTGGAGAACGGCGTCTCCATCCTCGTTCCGCCGCACATCGAGGCGGGCACCCGCGTGGTCGTCGACACGGCGACCGGCGAGTACGTCGAGCGCGCCAAGGACTGAGGTCTCGCACAAACATCATGGCAACCCGTTCAGCCCTCATCAACGTGATGGTCCGCGCCGCCGAAAAGGCGGGGCGGGCCCTCGTGCGCGACTTCGGCGAAGTCGAGCAGCTCCAGGTCTCGCGCAAGGGGCCGGCCGACTTCGTGTCGACCGCCGACCGCAAGGCCGAGAAGACCTTGCGCGACGAGCTGCAGAAGGCTCGCCCCGAATTCGGCTTCCTCATGGAGGAATCCGGGGAGAGCGAGGGCAAGGACAAGTCCGCGCGGTGGATCGTCGACCCGCTCGACGGCACCACCAACTTCCTGCACGGCCTGCCGCACTGGGCCATCTCGGTGGCGCTGGAGAAGAACGGCGAGA
>Ga0196970_1000082_pt1 | contig 156790 bp, 143 predicted proteins | sample S1v_513CmetaG_FD_148672 | JGI IMG/M metagenome (GOLD analysis project Ga0196970, IMG submission 148672) | Soil microbial communities from Anza Borrego desert, Southern California, United States - S1+v_5-13C | ecosystem: Environmental > Terrestrial > Soil > Desert | place: USA: California... | reverse complement strand
GGCCCGCTCGACTTGCATGTCTTAAGCACGCCGCCAGCGTTCGTCCTGAGCCAGGATCAAACTCTCCGTAAAAAGTTTGTTCGGCTCGTTTGTTTGAGCTAGACTCGCTTGGCTTTTCTCTTCTCTTGCACTGTCTAGTTTTCAAGGTTCCAGGCGCTGTCTCGTTTGCGACAGCTTCGTTAGATTACCACGCTCACCGTACCGTCGTCAACCACTCAAGTTTATCCATCGTGATTGTCGCAATCTGGCGAACTGCCTCTCTCAGAACCGATCAGCGACCGACTCGTCGGAGGCGAGGTAGCTATCGTACCAGGCTGGCGTCACCTTCGCAACGCTCAGATTCTGGAACGTGGTGGCCCAGGCCAGAATCGAACTGGCGACACTGCGATTTTCAGTCGCATGCTCTACCGACTGAGCTACCGGGCCATGCGGGCTCCGTCCTGCCACCGGATGCGACCCAATCGCTCCATGGCGGCGAGGTCTTATGATACGCTCTCCATTCACTGCGGTCAATATGCATAAGGGTGGGTTTTGTGGTAGCGCTCCACTACTTCACCTCGGCCATGCTCAAGTTGACACGACAGTTGCCAAAGGGCAAGATCCGGTCCAGCAGCCTGGTCAGCTCCGCCTGGGAAGCGCACCGGACCCGCAGCCAGTAGCAACCTTCACCATTCACCCGATGCGCCTCCGCTACGTCCGCCTCGCTGGCCAGCATTCGCTGGAACCCCACATGGTCCGTGGACTTCATAAAGACCGTGACAAAGGCCAGGACGGGGCGACCCAGCTTGGCGTCATCCACCTCGATGGTGAAGCGCTTGAGGATGCCCAGCTCCTGCAGCCGGGCGATCCGACCAGCGACCGCCTGTCCGGTCATGTGCACCCGCTCACCGATCTCTTTCCACTGCACTCGGGCATTCTCGCGGAGGATCTCCAAAATCGCGATATCTGTCTGGTCAAGCACAAGTGCCCGACTCCTTTCATGAAGCAATGGATCCGTACCAATCGCTTACGCCAGCAAGTCGTCAATCCCCCCACCCATTCGGTATCATTCTATATGACTTCAATCATGGGGGTAATACGAATGCGAGTTCAACTGATCCGGCATGCGACTTTACGGGTCGATCTCGGGGGCCACAGGTTCCTCGTTGACCCCATGCTCAGCGAGATGGGCGCCATGGACCCCATTGCGAACGCTGCGAACTCCCTTCGGATCCCCATGACCCCGCTGCCCTTTTCGGTGGATGAGATCCTGGACGGAGTGGACGCTCTGCTGATCACACATCTCCACCGCGATCATTTGGATGATGCAGCGGTTGGCATTCTGCCCAGGGGGCTCCCGCTCTTCTGCCAGCCGGCGGATAGCAGGAGGCTGCGTGAACTCGGCTTCACCGATATCCGCCCCGTCTCGACTGCGGCGGAGTTTGAAGGGATTGAACTGATCCGGACAGCAGGGAAGCATGGTGTCGGGCTGGTCGGCCAGCTCATGGGTCGAGTCTCCGGCTTCGTTCTGCGTAGTCCAGGCGAGCCCAGCCTCTACATTGCCGGCGATACGATCTGGTGCGGGGCCGTTCGTGAGGTGCTCGAGACTATCACGCCGGATGTGGTCATCCTGAACGCCGGTGGTGCCCAATTCCGCAGCGGCTCGCCAATCACCATGACCAGTGCCGATGTAGCCCGCGTCAGTCGAGAGCATCCGGCGGGAGAGATCATCGCCGTTCATATGGATGCGATCAACCACTGCCTCACCACCCGCCAGCTCCTGCGCGCAGCCCTCGTGGAGCAGGGTCTGGAGCGGGTCCATATCCCTCCGGACGGCGCAGTTCTGGAGTTTCCCGGCGTGTAGCGGGTGGAAAAAGTGGAGTGAGGCCGAGGCTCGTTCATCCTGGCTCGGCCTTCGGCCCACTCCCTAGCCCTCGCTGCGAGCCCGACCATCCCCCCTGTGTGTGCAACTGTGACGACATCGCTCATGAGACGGAGGCGCTATCTCACCAGCCTCAAGGGACCATTCTGGTGCCAGGGCGCCGCCCGCCCACAGATTCTACACAGTTCGGCACTACCGTTAGCGCCAACAATACTGCTACTCGCAGGGGGAGTACCATGCGAAGAATTGTTTGGGTGCCAACCGTGCTGATCACCCTTGCCGTCTCGACCCCCGTCCTGGCCAGTGCGGGCCTGCCCACGCTCGCCCGGCTCGCCGTTGGCTCCTACCAGGCCCAGCTACAGGGCGATTCGCCCCAGTTGCACACCGGCACCAATACGATTACTGTGACGGTGCCCGGCATGACCTCTCACAGCGAGCTCACGCTCAACTTCACCGGCCCGGGTGGACAGGTCGTGGCGGTACCCCTCCACACCTTGACCGTCGTGGAGGGGCCCGATGCGGGGCACGGTACCGCCACCCACGATGACCAAGCCAGCACCGACAGCCACACCGACTCCGACAGCCATACCGACTCCGACAGCCATACCGACTCCGACAGCCATACCGCTACCGACTCCCACGAGCAGCCCCCAGCCGCACCGACCGATGAGCACAGCCATGCCAGCGACGACTACCAGTTTCGCGGCTCGGCTCGCTTTCCGGAGACCGGCACCTGGACCGCTGTGATCACCATTGACGGCGAATCGACCGACTTCCCGTTCAATGTGGTCAGGGGCGGCCCCAACCCCCTCTTCCTCGGCGTCAGTGGCTCGGTGATCGGCGGATCGCTGCTCTTTGGGATCCTCCGGCGCCGCACCCCGTCCAGCGAGGAGGTCAAGTAGTATGGCGTCGTACAAGAACCTGCTTGAGATCGACTGGTTCAGAGCGTTCCTCCGCTCCAAGTGGTTCCCGGCGATCTTCGCCTACCCAACCCTGGTGGTCTTCGGCTATATTATCTACGCCCTCCTGTTCGGTCCAGAGGCGGCATCCGCCAACCTGGGCACCAGCCTCACCTGGGTCCTCTGGTGGCCGCTGATCCCCATCTTCATGTTTACCATGGGCCGCCTCTGGTGTGCGATCTGCCCCTTTGCGACCACCATTGATCTGATCCAGCGGTTCGCCGGCCTTGGGCGCCCCGTCCCAGCCTGGCTGAAGAAGTACGGCATCTGGATCATTGACGCCGTCTTTATCTTCATTACCTGGGCGGATCACGTCTTCGGGATCGTCGAGTCCCCGCGTGGCTCCGGCTACCTGCTGGCTACCATGCTCATGGCGGTCGTGGTGACCGGGGTGCTCTTCGAGCGCCGGGCCTGGTGCCGGTACCTCTGCTTCCTCGGCGGCCTGTCGGGCAACTACAGCCGCTCCTCCATGGTCCAACTGCATGCGACGCCAGCGATTTGCGCCACCTGCAAGACCCAGAACTGCTTCAAGGGGGATGCAAACACCCCAGGTTGCCCCGTCTTCGAGTTCCCCCGGACCATGCAGTCGATGGCCAACTGCAACCTCTGCGCCAACTGCATAAAGACCTGCCCCAACGGCTCGATCCAAATCGAGCTTCGCCCCCCCACTCGGGAGCTCTGGTTCATTCGCCGGCCCAAGTTCGAGGAGTCCTTCCTCGCAGTGGTAATTGTCGGGATCGTGTTGATCCAGAACATTACCATGCTCTCCTTCTTCCAGCCGGTGATGAGCTTCCTGGAGAATGCGCTCTTCGGCAGCCAGGCGGCGGCCTTTACGCTGGTCTTCCTGACCGCCATGGCAATCCCCTTTGGCATGACCGCCCTCGCATCGCGGATCGGCGGGAAGCTCACGGGCGAGTCCTTCGCCCAGAACTTCGCCCGATTCGGCTATGCCGTGATCCCGCTGGATTTGGCGGGCCATATCGCCCACAACCTCTTCCACCTGCTGGCGGAGGGGAAGGCGATCTACTTCAACCTGGCCAGCCTCTTCGGTTCACACGTCACCGGGTCGGCAGCCTTCTTCAGTGGCTCCACGATCCAGGTCCTCCAGTTCGTCGTGCTCGGACTCGGCATAGGCGGATCGATCTTCACGGCCTACCAGATCGCCCGTAAGGGCTACAGCGGTTCGCTGAGACCCTTCTGGCCGCACTTCGTGGTCCTGCTGATCTTCGGCCTGGTCAATCTCTACCTGTTCACACTGCCCATGTCGCACAGAGTCTAGATGTGGCGAATCCCCGGCCTGCCACGGCCGGGGATTCGTTCTGTCTCCTGTTCCTACACCGAGCTCAACTTCGCAACCGCCGCTACTTCAGTCGGGAGGAAGAAGACATCCTTCCCGTTGTTGCTTTCGTAGATAAAGTCACGCAGGCTCCGGCTAGCATACTGCGAGAAGTCCCCCACGATCGCGATCTTCATGCGATAGTTTGTGTACTTCTGCAGGATCTCACCGGCGAGGCGCGTCTTCAGGTCGAAAAACTCCTCACTGACCAGGGACTTGTCAATGACGATGCGGTCAGAGCCGGTTTCATAGCGCACGGTTGCCATGAGATCCAGTGCGGACTGCACATCATGGATGATGACCTCACGGCCGGTCACAACCGCAATCGCCTGTCCACCGACGTCCACCTTCGTAATGTTCACAGCCACCCTCCTCGTGCATGTCTCGACCACAAGCCCATTGTACCAAAGAAGCGAAAGATCCGCGACCCCTCGCGGACCTTTCGCTCTCTTCATGAGGCAACCCTTCCAGTCTGAGACCTAGTTGCGCTCCAACTCGATTTCAAGCACGGAAGAGCTCAGGCATTTCCCGTGGGCATCGATCCGCAGGGAGCGGGTCACGCCACCACCCAAGGCCTTGTACATGACGAAGTTTAGCGCTGCGATACTGGGCAGTTCGTACCGGACCACGTCACCCTGCACGAACTCGCTGAAGTGCTCCTTCACCTTCTCCGTCGTCAACTGAGCCTTCACCAGCTCATAGTCAGCCGGGTTGTAGCAAATCACCGAGATGTTCGAGATATCGCCCTTGTCACCAGTCCGGGAGTGGGCGAGCTCCCGCAGTTGAACCTTGGCCATTTCTTATACCTCCTCCACCAGGACCTTGGTCGGAATCGCCGAGCGGGGAATAAAGGTCGAGACGATCGCCAGGACCTCGCGCACCGATTGGCGTGCGCCGCCACCACCGGCCGGACCGTTGGTGTACAGGGTCTCCACTTCCTGACCGATCAGGGCAGCCACCTTGCGTGAATCGGTACGGCCCGCCACCCGCAGCCGGACCTCATCCGCCGTTGCGTCGCCGGCGATCTTGCTGCCGAACAGCGAGTTGACGCCCAGCAGGTCGATTCGCAGCTCGGTGGTCTGAATGTCCCGCAGCGCCAGCCGATCCCGGACGATCTCACCGGCAAGCCTCGCCCGCTCCAGTGCGCCCGGCCCACCGTAGCTGATCTCGCCCTCGCCAATGAACGAGTCCGTATAGCCAATGCTCACCTTCAGGTTGTCAGGCCGCACCCGGCCGCCAGCGCCGGTCGCCGCGACCCGGTCCGCCCCCACCTGCTCGAAGCAGACGCCGGAGAAGTCGGCCACGCAGTCAGGCGTCAGGTAGGCGGACGGGTCGTGGATCTCGTAGAGCATCTGCTCCTTGCAGGTGGCCAGCGAGACGAGTCCACCGGAGCCATCGACCTTGGTGATCACCGCGTCGCCCGAGGCGCTCACCTCAGCGATCGGGAAGCCAAGCTCGGCCAGGCGGGGGACGTCCTTATAGCCGGGGTCGGCGAAGTAGCCGCCGGTCACCTGACCGCCGCACTCCAGCAGGTGGCCAACGAGGGTGCCCTTGCCGAGCTTCTCCCAGTCAGCGGCACTCCAGCCGAACTCGTAGATAAGGGGCGCCAGCGAGAGGGACGGGTCGGCGACGCGGCCGGTCAGGACTACATCGGCGCCTTCCTGGAGGGCCTGAACCAGCGGCTCGGCGCCCAGGTAGGCGTTGGCCGAGACGACCCGATCCAGGTAGTCGCCGACCTTCTCGCCGGTCTCCAGGATCTCGTTGCTCGCAAACTCCTTCAGCCGATCGTACACGTCATCGCCAATCACCGCCGCCACCTTCAGCCCCTTCAGGCCCAATTCGGCAGCCATGGCCTTCACCTTGCGCAAGGCGCTCTCCGGGTTGGCCGAACCCATGTTGGTGATGATCTTGATGCCCTTCTCAAAGCAAGGCTTCAGCACCGGGGCGAGCCGGGCCTCCATTTGCGGGTTGTAACCGAGTTCCGGGTTCTGGAGCTTATTCTGCTGGTAGAGGGCGATCGTCCGCTCCGCCAGGCACTCGTAGATCAGGTAGTCAATGTTGCCCTTCTGCACCAGCTCGAGCGCCGGTTCGAAGCGGTCGCCGCCATAACCGGCTCCCCCACCGATACGGATCGTTTCCTTTCGGGTCATGGGGACATCTCCTTCCATAAATCAACAACTGCTGATCGGATCACCTAGAACGGAATCACTCCGGTCAGCACAGCTACTACCACAATAACGAGCGATACAATCCAGGCCCACTTGAAGGTGAACTTCTGGTGGTCGCCCAGCTCAATCCCAGAGAGGCCGACCAGGAGCAAGGTGGCAGGGGTCAGCGGGCTGATCGGGAACCCAAGGGTCATTTGACCCGCGATGGCGGCACGGGCGACATCAACACTCTCAACACCAAAGGTGGATGCGGTCGCAGCCAGAACCGGCATGACGCCGAAGTAGAAGGAGTCCGGGTCAAAGAGCAGGCTGAGCGGCATGGCCACGAGGCCGATGATCAGCGGGAAGTGGGCCCCCAGGGAGGGCGGAATCACAGCGGCTGCAGCCTTGGCCATCTCCGCCAGCATGTTGGAGTCCTTCATAATGCCTGTGAAGACGCCGGCGGCGAAAAGGACGCTGGCCATGAGCAGGGCCGACTTCGCGTGGGCGTTGATCCGCTCGGACTGGTGCTTGGGATTCGGGTAGTTCGCGATCAGGGCGACGGCGAAGGCGACCATGAAGACGGTGGTTGGGGTCTGCCAGCCCTTGATCATGACGAACAGGGCGACGACGGTGATGATCACGTTGAACCAGAAGAGCTTCGGGCGGCGCAGCTTCTGCTGCTCCTCGGTCAGGGTCTGCTCCATGGCAACCCCGGCGCCGTCTTCGATCAGGCCGAGGCGGCTCTTCTCCTTCCGCCCCATGAAGTAGGCGATCACCAGGACGGCGATAATGCCAGCAACCTGCGGGATCACCATCGGGTTGTAAACCTGGGTAATGGGGGCGTTCAGGGCAGAGGCGGCACGGATCGTCGGACCGCCCCACGGCACCATGTTCATGACGCCCGCACCTAGTGCCACCACAGCAGCCAGGATCCGGTTATCCATCTTCAACTGGGTGAAGAGCGGAAGCATGGCGGGAATTGCGATCGAGAAGGTGACCACGCCGGACCCGTCGAGGTGGATTAACATGGCCAGAATGGCGGCAGCGACCGTGATCTTTAGCGGGTCACGACCAACGGTCTTCAGAATCCCCTTGATCACGGGATCAAACATGCCTGCATCAGACAGGACGCCGAAAAAGAGAACAGCGAAGATGAACATGGCAGCGGTTGGGGAGATGGTCTTGACACCGTTCACGATATAGGTGCCAACCTTCCCGCCCGCCCCTCCGATCAGGGCCGTGACAATGGGAACCACCATAAGGGCCACGATCGTCGATGCGCGCTTGGTCATGATCAGGACGAGGACGACTGCGATCGTAATGAATCCAAGTAGTGCGATCACTCCAGGAACCTCCTTGCGTTTGTCAAGAGCGTGCCCGGGACAGGACACCCTTCACGGGGTCTGCCCCAAGAATAATGCAACCTCCGTGCCAACTGCTCTGCCCCTCCCCGCAAAAAAACCGAAAGGGCTTGCTGCACAAGCCCCTCCGGCTACTTGGATTCAGGGAAGCCGCCGTACACTCGCCCGTAGCAGGTTTCTAAAAATCCGGAATCACCTTGCGGTGACACCTGCCAGTGCTCGCACCGCAAAGCCTTGTACGCCTTGGGTTTCCACGATGTTAGAACAGAGGTTCTAACGCGCTAGAATCACTCAGCGTTCAGCTTGTTGTACAGGGAGGCAAGGGAGATGCCCAACTGGGCGGCCGTCTTTCGCTTGCCGGCCAGCGAGTTTCCGTTTCGGGCCAGGAGCTTTTGGATCTCGCGCTGCTCGAAGCGCTTCACCCGTTGGCTGAGGGAAAGCTCCTCCGTTCTATCGGATCGACGGATGATATCCACAGGCAGGGAGTCTCGGGTAATCGCACCGTCGCGGGAGAGGTAGGCAGAAAACTCCAGCACATTGCGGAGCTCACGCACATTGCCAGGCCAGTCGTGGAGTTGCAGGCTCTCGACCGCATCTTGGGTGACGGTCAGCGGGCGCCGGAGTTTGCGGGCGAGTTCACTGAGAAAGGCCTCCGCCAGAATCGGGATATCCTCGGCGCGCTCCCGCAAGGGCGGGATATGGAGCGGAAAGGTGTTCAGCCGGTAGTAGAGGTCTTTGCGGAACTTCCCTTCCTCGACGTGCCGCTCCAGGTTGGCGTTGCAGGCGGCGACCACCCGCACGTCTACCTCCACCTCCTTGACCGCCCCAATCGGACGGATCCGCCGCTCCTGCAAGGCGCGGAGGAGTTTGGCCTGAAGCCCCAGGTCCATTTCGGAGATCTCGTCAAGAAAGAGTGTCCCACCGTTTGCCGCCTCGAACAGGCCGATCTTCCCGCCCTTCTTCGCCCCCGTGAAGGCTCCTTCGGCGTAGCCAAAGAGCTCGGACTCCAGCATGTTGGCATTCAGGCTGGCGCAGTTTAGAGCGACAAAGACGTTCTTGCTGCGGGCGCTCTCGTTGTGGATCGCTTGGGCGTACAGCTCCTTGCCGGTGCCGGTCTCGCTCTCCAGCAGTACCGTGGCGTCGGTGGCCGCGATCATCTTCGCCAGTTGTTTGACCGCCAGCGAGGATTGGGAGACCGCCACGATATCATCGAAGGTGTAACGGGCGCCGTTCGCCTTGGTGATCCGGTGGAGCACCTGGCGGTTGCGCTGTTCCAACCGCTCCAGTTCGGCCCGGAAGTCGTAGGCGTCCTGGATAAAGGTGACCACCGAGATGCCCCCGACCAAACGCCCATCCTCATAAATGGGATACATATTGACGAAGTAGAAGTCCTCGATCTCCTTGCGGGTGACGTGGAGGACCGGTTCACCCTTTTCCAGCACGTCGGGCAGGCGTGCACCGGGGCGCAGGTCGCGCAGCAGCTTCCCCTCAATCTCCCCCACCTCACGGCCCAGATCCTGCCGGAGGAAGCTGAGGTAAGCCTTGTTCCCAAAGACGACCCGCCCCTCGGTGTCAATAATGGTAATGCCCTCGTTCATAGCGTCAAAGGCGGCGCGTGCGGTCGAATCCAGCATGATCGGTTCCACCCCCCGAGCTTCTTCACTCTCCCATGCTACCATCTCCGTGGGTTGCAGTCGGTAGGGAGATGGTGCCTATTCGGTCACAGTCAAAAAGGGAGGAGTGCCCCCTTACGGAAGCACTCCCCCACGCATGACGAGCCGTACCGCGACGTCAACTGCCGTCCGCCGGTGCGACCGGCCTTCCCGCCTCAACCAGGACCTTACTACCTACCAGGAAGAACCCCTGAATGAACATGAGCAAACCAGTTCCCATGAGCAGCCATTCGATCCTGACCAGGTCGGCGATCGGCCCGAACACGAGCATGCCCAAGGGCATCATCGAGCTGGATATCATAGCCAGCACACCGAATACTCGCCCCAGGAAGTCCGCCTCGACCTTCTCCTGCAACAGGACCGTTGAGGGTGTGTTAAACATGGGCATGGCAACACCGACCAACCCCATGAAGATCAGGTAGATCCAGAAGACCGACATAAACCCAAGGGCGAAGGTACAGGCCCCAGTCACCAAGCTCGAAAGGGTCATGGTATGCACCCTGTTCTTGAACCCGCCCCATGAAGCCATGATGCCTCCACCGAGCATCATGCCAATCGAAAAGGTGATCTCAATCGCTGTCAGGCGCCAAACGTCGTCACCGAAACTGCGTGTGACCTGTAGGGGCGTCAGAAATGCGACCGGTGCGACCAGGACGAAAAAGAATGCGCAGAAGACAAAAAAGGCTTTGACATAGTCGTGGCTCTTGATATAAGCAAAGCCCTCACGCATGTCACGAAAGTAGCTGGTGCTCTGTTTCTGCATCGCCTTGGCATGAACAGGGACATGCACGAGGGTAAGCAGTGTGGCAATGGCAATGGCTGCAGTGACTACATCAATGAAGAAGATCGTCTCGATCACGGCTACGGTAAGTAGCGCACCGCCTACCATGGGCGAGACGAGCATGACAAATGCCTGAATGGTCCCCTGGGTAGCGGTCACCTTGGTGAGCTTATCCTCCGGCACCAGGTCTGGAATCATGGCCCCAACGGCGGGCGCCTGAATTCCGGCCCCCAAGGAGCGAACAGCGGACATGACAAAGAAGAGCCAGAGCGCCTTATACCCCGCCAGGAACAAGATGGCTAAGATCAGCGTGGCTATGGCAATCAGCGCATCCGACAGAATGACAAGCCCTTTCCGGTTATAGCGGTCAGCCCACACCCCTGCGAACGGGGAGAGAAAGAAGGTCGGTAGGAAGCCGCAGACAATGGCAATCGTCATCATGGCGCCGGACTGCGTGGTGAGGGTGATATGCCATGTGATCGCATACTGCACGAGCATCGAACCGAAGAGCGATATGGTCTGGGTGCTTAGAAAGAGGATGATATCCTTCTTCCAGGTGCTTTGCGTACCCACTCGGAGGCCTCCCGTCGAACAAGTAGGCGGTCTCGGTCATCAGTTGCGGTTCGCTAAATTGGACGGCATGAGTCGCTTGATCTCCTTGCTGACACAGGTCTCGAGCTCGTCTAGTGGAGCCCATTGACCAACTCGGGCCAATATCGGGAGGATGCAGTCTCCCCGGGGGTCACATCCCGTGAAGGCGGTATGGACGCTATTAGGACAGCCGACACCATGCCCTGCCTCGGTGGAATCCGGCCGCTTGAGGGCGCAGTAGACGAACCGCTCCCGAGGTACGTTTTGCGATCCAGGCGGGGGCCATTTCCTTCCCCTCATACGAACCGATGCCGTCATCCAACCAATGAGGCAAATCGGAGCTGAGATCGGCGATGACCACATGCGCCAGTTCATGGACCACAACCTTCATCGATGTCTGGATAGATCTCTACCACAACGTTCTTCGTCAACTGATGGTGAGATTTCGCCGCGATCTCCGTGTACCGCACATGTAACTGAGCGCCAAGCTCGTGCAAGGAGTCCGCTACCGGATCCGTGCAGAAGATATCCAGTTTCCCTGTCCGCACCGCGCACTTCAGTTCCATTTTCAATGCCTCTACTTATTACCATAGTCAAAGAACGACCTCTCGGTTTCAAGACATTCTGAGGCTCATACCGTGTTCACCGGAATCGAGCTCACTCGCCAACATCGGGCCGGGACACCACGACACAGGATGCGGCCAGCTTCTGCATGCTGGCCGCATCCTTGCAAGGTCCACCTGAACCGGTCGATTCCCCGGGTGTCACATTTGCCCCCAGCTCCAGTCGTCGTTCCCAGCTCTGTTGTTATTCCAGAGTCCCTTGTTCGCGAACCCCAATCCCTACTTGTCTTCTCTGACGAGTAGTGAACAGCACTCCACGTGGGCCGTGTGCGGGAACATATCGACCGGCTGCACCTCCAGGGTCCTGTAGCCCAGCGCCTGCAACCGCCCAAGGTCCCGCGCCAGGCTGGCCGGGTTGCACGACACATAGACAATCCGCTCTGGCCGCACCCGGGCGATCGCTTCGAGTACCGGCTCGTCGCACCCCTTGCGGGGCGGGTCGAGCACGATCACATCGGCCCGGGTCCCTTCCTCCGCCAGCCGGGGCATCTCGACCGCCGCGTCGCCTGCGATAAACTCCGTATTCACCACACCGTTGCGCTCTGCGTTCTCCCGCGCATCGGCCACCGCTTCCCGCACCCACTCAATGCCCACCACCCGCCGGGCACGCTTGGCGAGGAAGAGCGAGATCGTGCCAATGCCGCAGTAAATGTCCAACACCGTCTCTCTTCCGGTCAGGGCGGCGTACTCCAGGGCCTTCCCGTAAAGGACCTCCGTCTGCGCCGGATTCACCTGAAAGAAGGAGACCGGAGAGATATTGAACTTGTACTCACCAATATAGTCCGTAATGAAGTCCCGCCCGGCAAGCAGCCGGTTCTCGCGGCCCAGGATTACGTTGGTCTGGATTGGATTGATGTTCTGCACCACGCCCACCACGCTCGGGATCCGCTCCATGAGCCCCTGGGCAATCTCCTCCCCGAACGGAAACTCCCGCCCGTTGGTCACCAGGACAGCCATCGCCTCGCCGGTCCCCCGCCCGATTCGGGCCACCACGTGGCGCAGCACCCCCGAGTGGGTCCGCTCGTCGTAGATCCGCACCCCGTAAATCCGGGCCAGCGCCTTCACCTCGGCCATGATCTGGTTGCCCAGCGGGTGCTGGATCTCGCAGGTCTCAATGTCGATGATTCGGTGGGTGCCCGGCGCAAAGAAGCCGGCCACCACCTTGCCGCTCACGTAGCCCATGGGGAACTGCGCCTTGTTGCGGTAGAGCCAGGGCTGGTCCATTCCCAGTGTCGGGTGGACCGTCACCCCCTCCAGCTTCCCAACACGGGTGATCGCATCCACCACCTGCTGCCGCTTCAACTCCAGCTGAGCGGGGTAGGCGATGTGCTGGAGCTGGCAGCCGCCGCACTCCCCAACCACCGGGCAGGGCGGCACCACCCGATGCGGCGATGGCTCCACCACCCGCACCAGGGTGCCCCGGGCGTAGTTCTTCTTCACCTCACCGATGCGCGCAACCAGGCGGTCGCCGGGGGCGCCGCCTGGTACAAAGATCGTCAGCCCTTCATAGCGCCCGACGCCTTCACCGTCGTGGCCAATGCCATGGATCGGAACCTCAATGCTCTGCCCCGGACGTACCGGGGGGGTCTGGCTGTGCGGATTCATGCTCATGAGCCTAGTCTACCACAATCGGTTCGCCCACTACCAGCAGATCGCTGGTAGAATCGGCGCCTCCTTCAAGCTGGAGCTTCAGCCACTGAATCGGCCCGCAGATATGACGGGGCAAAAGCCGCTCCAGAAGCCAATCCGCCATGGGACCGATTGCACCACCGGTCGGTTTCCAGTAGACCTCACAGGTGTACTCCGTGACACCATCCACCTCGACAAACCGGTGTACACCCTGAGCGAAGAGAGGGCCTGCAATGCTGTGAAGCGTGGCGGACTGGGCCACAACCCACTCCGAGCTGCCATGCCGCTGGCCTCCCGGGGGTACCCGGCAATCGCCGACACTGCCCCAGACAATCACAGTTGGATCATGGATCGGCGCAACCGAAAACTCAAGGACTCCCTGAACCACCTCAAACAATGGGCGACGGATCTCTGCGACTTTGACGACGCTCGGCACGGGTGCCACCTCCTCTTAACCACAATCGGAGTATAGCACTAGCCCTTCCCAGGCGTCTTGGGAGTCCTCTCCCATCTTGGTTGGGAAGTTCACACAGCGAGGTTTCGGGTCGCCTGGTCGATCTCTTCGGCCATGGCCCGCACCTGTTCCCGTGCGGCTTCCAGCCCGTTGGGGTCCACATGCAGGAGCATCACCTGCTCGTGGCCCTGGCGCATGAGCACCGCCGCCTCTGCCTGCCGCTGCTGGAGGGTGAGGAGGGTGCCATCTTCCTCTTCCAGGACGATGAACTGTGCGTCGCCCAGCAGCCGCCCGTGCCGGTGGAGAAAGGCCTTCATGCCGACCAGACCGGGCACCCGGCACCCCGTGAAGACGGTCCAGAGTTCCGTGTGCTGCAGCGACGGGCCGGAGCCACAGGCCAGTGCCACAGCCACCCCGGCATCGTTCCGGTCCTGGGAAGCCCCCCGCAGCACCAGCGCAATACCGCCCCCGATCGCCACCAGGCAGAGGGCGAGCAGCGAATCCCAGAGGGGCGAGCCAGAGACCAGGCCCAGCAGGCCAAGTGGCGGCAGAAGCATGAGCGCCGACCCCACCAGCACGAAGGAGCGCCCGGTCCAGACGCGGACCCCCGTGTCGTAGTGGGCCAGGACCACCAGTCGGGCCCGGATCTCACCCTGGGCCGGGAGCACCCCGACCACGTTCTGGCTCTCGCCGGTGGGAAAGAGCCAGCCCAACTCCAGCCAGCCCGCAGCCTGGCAGGCAAAGCCCACCGCTGCCAGCAAGGCCAGGGCAAAGCCAACCCCCGGCAGGGTCCAGTAGAGGAGCCCGCCCAACATGGCCAGGCCCAGGAGCAGGGCCCAGGCCGGGCGGGGCGAGCGAAAGGAGGCAAAGGGCTCCTGCCAGACCTGGTGGGTGGAGCGACGCAACTCGCTCACCAGGCGGTCGGCGGCCCGCTGCTCCCCGACCGATGTAGCTGTGCGCTCTGTCAGGTCTCCCGCCAGGGTGCGCAACGGAATCGGCAAGGGCGCCCCTCCTTCGGGCGCCCCACAACCCTACCGGAGCGCCGGTTCGGTAATCGTCAACGCTGCTGCGGCGGCATCGAGCCGGCCCATGACCCCGAGGGGGATAGTCGCCCGATAGGCGGTATGGCCGCACGGGAAGCCGTAGAGCACAGGAATGGAGAGGCCCCCCAGGTGGTCCTGCAAGACCTCGATCAGCGAAAGCGATGGCCTGCCCGATGCCTGGGCCTGGCAGGAGGGCGAATCACCAAAGATCACGCCCCGCACCCCCTTCAGCTTTCCGCTGAGCCGCAGCTGCATCAGCATGCGGTCGACCCGGTACGGCGCTTCATCCACCTCCTCCAGTACGAGGAGGGCACCGGTGAGGTCTGGCTCCCAGGGAGTGCCCAGGAGCGAGACGATCAGACTCAGGTTCCCGCCGATCAGCCGCCCCTCCGCCACGCCCGGGCGGATCACCATGGGGCGGGGGGGCTGATCATCCACCGCGGTCGGCCAGGGAAGCCGGCCCAACGGTGCGTTGTGCCGCATCGCCCGGAGCAGACCCTCCGTGTTGTAGAAGAAGGCATCGCCCATGGCAGCGACCATGGGGCCATGGAAGGTGACCAGGTTGGCCTCCCTCGCCATGGCCAGGTGCAGGGCGGTTATGTCGGAGAAGCCGCAGAAGAACTTGGGATTGGCCCGAACCATCTCCCAGTCAATCTGGTCGATGATCCGCATGGCGCCGTACCCGCCGCGCGCACAGATCACGGCCTCCACCTGTGGGTTGGCCCATACTCGGTTGAAATCAGCGGCTCGGGCGGAGTCTGTCCCGGCCAGGTAGCCCCGCTCAGCCAACAGCGATTCGCCCAGGAGCACCTGGTAGCCGAAGGAGCGAAGCCGGTGGACCCCCTCCGCAAGCGCCTCGGCGGTCACCGGGCCAGACGGAGCAACCACGCCAATCAGCCCCCCGGGCGAGACCGGGCGGGGTTTCTGCATCGTCATGCCTCGTTACCCCCTTCGCTACTCTACGCCTGCCGGGGGCGTGGCAGAACCCCGCTCGGCCAACCAGACCAGCGTCTCGCGCATGGCGGCAGCCAAGTCGGTGGGGAGAAAGCCCAACTCCTTGCGGGCCTTGGCATCGCTCACGATCCACGGCGCTGTCCAGGAGCGGACATCGTTCGGGTGGACAGGCGTCTTGCCCCGCCCAGCCAGTCGGGCCACCCCGCTGACCACATGTGCCGCCCCCAGCAGGACCGGCACCGGCATGGCGAAGAAGGGCGCCCGCCCGCCGCTTACCTGAGCCAGCAGGCCGAAAATCTGCTCCTGGGTCAGGTTGGCGCCCACCAGGTTGTAGGTCTCGCCCGTCCGGCCTCGCTCCATGGCCGCGATCGTCCCCCGGACCACATCGCGCACAAAGACCAGGTTGACCACCGCCTGTGCCGAGCCCAGGTAGAAGGGAAGCCGGCGCCGCCTGATCAGGTTGAACAGGGTGTTGATCCCCTCGGGGTCGCCAGGGCCAAAGACTGCGCTGGGCCGCACGATCACGACCTCCATGGGGGCGTGCAGGTACTCCCGCACCACCTGCTCCTGCTCCAGCTTGGTCCGGCCATAGGGGTCGTTCAGCGGGGCGGGGGGATCTTCCTCGGTCCGGGGGCGGGGGCGGCCATCGTCGCCAGCCAGCGCCGGCCCCCCGGCCGCGATCGATGACATGTGGACCACTCGCCCCACACCCGCCTGGCGGCAGGCCTCCATGAGCCGGCGAGTCCCCTCGACATTGACAGCGTGCACCTCCTGGTAGGGCGCCTTGAAGCTGATCCAGGAGGCCAGGTGGTAGACACGGCTGATCCCCTCCATCGCCCGGAGCAGGCTTTCGCTGTCTGCCAGGTCGCCCCGGGCAATCTCCAACTGCGCATGGCCCGACCCGAAAAGGGCCGCCGCCTTCTCCGGGGATCGGACCAGGATCCGCACCCGCTCCCCCTTCTCCAGCAGGGCCCGGACCAGTTGCTCACCAATAAAACCCGTGGCGCCCGTCACCAGGATCACGGGATCAACCTCCCTCTTCATCATCATCTTCACTATTTAGACGGTGCATGCGCCGCTTCCTACGCTGGATAGTTGACTCCGCAATGTTTCGCGCCTACGCTGAACACGGAACCAGAAAGTTGGTGCACGGAGCAAGGAGGTACCGCATGCCCAAGAGACGCCGCACAATCATCCTGATCATCGCCGCACTGCTACTCCTGCCCCTCTCCTTCTACAGCGGGCGACTCCTGGAGCGCTACGCGCCCCTGATCCTGACCGCCCAGGACCGACCGGCGCTGCCGGCAACGGCGCCATATGGCTCGCTCCCCCTCAGTCAGGCCGACCGGGTTGCCGGCCTTTCGGCAATCTGGGAGCAAGCACGGTACAACTACCCCTTCTGGCAGAAACTCCCCGACCTGGACTGGGACCAGGCCTACCGCTCCTTTATCCCCCGGGTGCTGGCCGCGGAGGACGATCTGGCCTACTACCGCCTTCTGGAGGAGTTTATCGCCCTCCTTCAGGACGGTCACACCTCGCTTCAACTGCCACCGGCTCTCACCGAGCAACTGGGCGGGCCGGCCCTGAGGATCCTGCCGGTCGGCGGGCAAATGGTCATCGCCGGGGCGAGTGAGCCCCTGGTCCAGGCGGGCCTGGTCAGGGGAGCGGTGCTGACCGCGGTAGATGGTCGGCCCGTCGCAGACCTGGTCACGGAGGTGAGCCGCCGCATGGCGGCATCTACCCCGCAGGACCGCCTTGAGCGGACGGCCCGGCAGCTTCTCGTCGGGCCAACCGGGAGCCAGGTCACCCTCTCCGTCACCCTGCCCGACGGCTCGAGCCGAAGCGTCACAGTCACCCGCGAGGCCGCTGCAGCCGGGACGCCGGCCCTGCCGCTGGAAGTGGCTGACCAGGGGGATGGAATCTACCTCGTCACGATCCGGACCTTCGGCTCGGCAGATGTGGTCAAGCTCTTCCGGGAGGCCTTTCCCTCATTCCGCGGGGTGAAGGGGCTGATCTTTGATGTCCGGGAGAACGGGGGCGGCAATACCTCCAATGGGGATGCGATCATTAGCCGGATGATCCGCCTCCCCATTCGCCCCGGACCCTGGCGAACCCGGGAGCGAATGCCGACCCTGACCGCCTGGGGCAAGGGCGAGCAGTGGTACTACGGCCCCACCCCCTGGGTCTGGCCCAGCGGGCTGTTCGGCCAGTACTCCGGACCGGTCCTGGTCCTGACCAGCCCCCGGACATACAGTGCAGCCGAGGATTTTGTGGTGCGGCTGCAGGCATCGGGCCGGGCCCAGGTGGTGGGCCAGCCAACCGGCGGCAGCACAGGGCAACCGCTCCTCTTCCCGCTGCCTGGCGGGGGGACCGGGCGGATCCTGACCAAATGGGACCGGCGCCCCGACGGCTCCGAGTTCGTGGGGGTCGGCCTGCAGCCCGATATCCCCGTCGAACCAACGGCAGCCGACCTTGCAGCCGGGCGCGATGCCGTGCTAGCGAAGGCGCTGGAGACCCTGCGCCAGTGAAGTCGAAGAGGCGCCGCCCAGTCCTGTGGGCGGCGCCTCTCGTCTGTGGCGTGTTGCGGCCTCTCTACTGCTGGCCGGTGTGCTGCTGGAGCGCCTCGGTCACCAGCTTCATGGCCAGTTGCGGGTTGGCCCGGCCCCGGGTGGCCTTCATCATCTGGCCGACGAACCACTGGGCAGCGGCCTGCTTGCCAGACTTCCAGTCCTCCACCGGGCCAGGGTTGGCGGCGACGATCTCCAGGGCGATCTTCAGCAACTCGCCCTCATCGGCCACCTGGGTCAGCCCCTCTTCCTTGACAATCGTCTCCGCATTCTTGCCGGTGGCGATCATCTTCTCAAAGACCGCCTTGGCGATCTTGCCGGTGATCGTCCCCGCCTCGATCAGCTTCAGCATGCCGGCAATCTGCTCCGGGCTGACCGGAATCTGGTCCGGGCCCAGCCCCTTCTCGTTCATGACCCGGTTGATCTCGTTGATCTGCCAGTTGGCCACCGCCTTGGCGTTGGCGGGGCCAGCCAGTGCGACCGCCTGTCCGAACCACTCCGCGAACTCCTTCTCGGCCACTATGATCGATGCGTCGTAGGCGGAGAGGCCGAACTGACTCATAAGCCGGTGCATGACCGAGTCGGGCAGTTCGGGCAGGGTGGCCCGAATCGCCTCCACCTCCTCGTCAGAGAGGACGACCGAGGGCAGGTCCGGCTCAGGGAAGTAGCGGTAGTCCTCGGCGTCCTCCTTGGAGCGGAGGAGCACCGAGATCCCCTTGGCGTCCCGCCAGGAGCGGGTCTCCTGATCGATCGTTTCGCCCTTCTCCAATCGGTCAATGTGGCGTTTCGCCTCGTACTCAATTCCCCGCATGGCGGCGGAGAAGGAGTTGACGTTCTTCAGCTCCGAGCGGGTGCCAAACTCGGTCTGGCCAACCGGGCGGACTGAGACATTCACGTCACACCGCATGGAGCCCTCTTCCATTTTCACGTCGCTGACACCACAGTACTTGATAATCGAGCGCAGCTTGTTCAGGAAGAGGCCCGCCTCCTCCGCCGAGCGGAGGTCAGGCTCGGTGACAATCTCGATCAGCGGCACACCCGCCCGGTTGTAGTCGACCAGCGAGGAATCGGCCTCGGCCACGTCGTCACCGGCGTGCAGCAGCTTGCCGGCGTCGTTCTCCAGGTGGATCCGCTTGATCCCGATTCGCCGGGTCGTGCCGTCCTTCTTGGTGATCTCGACCCAACCGTCGTAGCAGAAGGGCAGATCGAGCTGGCTGATCTGATAGTTCATGGGCGAGTCCGGGTAGAAGTAGTTCTTCCGGTCAAACTTCGATGTCCGCTGGATCTGGCAGTTGAGCGCCAGGCCGGCCTTGACTGCGAACCGGAGCGCCTGGGCGTTCAGCACCGGCAGGGAGCCGGGGAGCGCCAGGCAGACCGGGCAGACATTCGTGTTGGGCTCCGCACCGAACTCGTTCTTGCAGGAGCACCAGACCTTGGTCTCGGTGGCCAGTTCCACGTGGACCTCAAGACCCACAACGGTTTCCCACTGGGTCGCCACGGCTACCGACCTCCTTCCATGCCCAGGGACGGGCGGGCCTCATGGTGCTTCGTCACCTTTTGATACGCCCAGGCGTACTGGAGCAGCCGGGCGTCATCAAAATGTTTACCGATAAACTGGAGGCCAACCGGCAGGCCATTGGCCAGGCCGCAGGGGACCGAGAGGCCCGGCAGGCCGGCCAGGTTGACCGGGATCGTGCAGACATCGGCCAGGTACATGGCGAGGGGGTCATCGGTCTTCTCGCCCAGCTTCCAGGCGGGAATCGGCGAGGTCGGGGTAATGAGCGCATCGAACCGTTCAAAGGCCTGTGCGAAGTCGCGCACCACCAGGGTGCGGACCTGCTGCGCCTTCTTGTAGTAAGCGTCGTAGTAGCCGCTGGAGAGGGCGTAGGTGCCGATCATGATCCGGCGCTTCACCTCAGGGCCGAAACCCTCGGCCCGAGTCTTGCCGTACATCTCCAGCAGGCCGCCATACTCAGCGGTCCGGTACCCGTACCGGACGCCGTCGAACCGGGCCAGGTTGGCCGAGGCCTCTGCCGGGGCGATGATATAGTAAGCAGAGAGAGCGTGTTCCGTATGGGGGAGGGAGCACTCCTCCACCTCCGCCCCCAGCGCTCTGAGCTGTGTGATCGCCTCATCGATCCGGGCCTTCACCTCCGGGTCGATCCCAGCGGCGAAGTACTCCTTGGGCACTCCCAGCCGAACGCCCTGGAGCGAAGGCTCTCCGGCCAACTTCACCGCGGCGGGGTTCCGGCCGGCGTTGGTCGAGTCCCGCCGGTCACCGCCGGCGATTACCTCAAAGAGGCGGGCGACATCTTCCACGTCGCGGCCGAACGGGCCGATCTGATCCAGGGACGAGGCGAAGGCGACCAGACCGTACCGGGAGACGTAGCCATAGGTCGGCTTCAGGCCGGCAATCCCCGTGAGCGCCGCTGGCTGGCGGATCGAGCCGCCTGTGTCGGAGCCAATTGCCAGCGGGACCTCCTCGGCCGCCACGGCGACGGCGGAGCCGGAGGAGGAGCCGCCGGGGACCCGCTCCAGATCCCAGGGGTTCCGGGCGGGGAAGAAGGCAGAGTTCTCGCCAGATGAGCCCATGGCGAACTCATCCATATTCGTCTTGCCTATAATGATCGCGCCCGAGGCACGCAGCCGCTCCACCACGGTAGCGTCGTACGGCGGGACATAATCACCCAGGATCTTGGAGCCGCAGGTGGTCCGGGTGCCGTCTGTGCTGATGTTGTCCTTGACGGCGACCGGTACACCGGCCAGCGGTCCGATATCGGTATCGCCACTCCTGCGCCGGGCGTCCAGCTTCCGGGCCCGGTCCATGGCCGAATCAGCCGACACGGTGAGGAAGGCGCGCAACTGCGGATCGACTGCCTGGATGCGCTTCAGAAACGCCTCGGTGATCTCCGTCGCCGAGAGTTCGCCGGCCACGAACAGCCGGTTTAGTCTCGTGGCGCTCAGTTTGTGGGTGACAGACATAGGCTAGCCCTCCGTGATCTTGGGTACCTTGAAGCAGCCTGCCTCAGCCTGAGGGGCCTGGCTCAACACCTTGCCACGGTCCAACGAGGTGTGGGGCTTGTCCTCACGGAGGACGTTCTGCAAGGTTACCGCGTGATAAGTAGGCGGCACATCGGCCGTATCCAGCCGATTCAGGCTCTCCACGTGCTCCAGAATCCGGCTGAGTTGCTCCGTGAAGGCGCCCTTCTCCTGCTCGGTCAGACTCAGTCGGGCCAGCTTTGCCACATGCTCAACCTGGCTCTGCGTCAGCGCCATCGGTCATCACCGCCTGTTTCTGTAAGGATTGAACTTTCGCCCGCACCCTGCGTAACTACCTGATTTTATCACATGGGAAACGGGCCGAGCAACGGCGCATGGCAGGTCCTGTGAACCTTTGGACCTCTCCCTGGAGTCTTATCAAGGAGTTGGATGAAGGGAGGCCCAATTTCGTGGCACAGACGTCGGTAAAGCTCCTCTTTGATAGCTCTCACCTTGGGCTGGCGGAACAACTGAACCGGTGGTTGGCGGAGATCTCCGGGCAGGTGCTCGTCACCGGACTCAGCATGGACTCTAACCAGTACGGCCACTGTCTCGTCATTATGTACCAGGTGGGCGCGGGCGGTAGGAACTACCGGGGACATCTCTTCTTCGACTCCGGCCACGGACGGCTGGAAGAGCAAGCCCGGCGGGGCCTGGCAGCCGCTCAGGCCCAGTGGGGCAAGTTTGTGGCCGTGGGGTCAAACGACTATGGCCATTGCCTCTGCGTGATCGAGGAGCAGTAGGTGTCTAGATAAAACCGCCCCTCCCGAGCATGGGAGGGGCGGTTGGTTTGTCCCCTTGGACCTAGGCGTTGGTGCGCAGGTGGCAGGCGACCCAGTGGTCGTTGCCCAGGTTGACCAGCGGCGGCTCCTCGGTCTTGCACTTCTCGCCCACCTGGCTCTGGTAGCGGCAGCGGGTGTGGAAGCGGCAGCCCTTGGGCGGGTTGACCGGGGAGGGAACATCGCCCTCCAGCACGATCCGCTCCCGGCGGACCGTCGGGTCGGGAATGGGAATGGCGGACATGAGGGCCTCGGTGTACGGGTGCAGCGGATTGCCGTAGAGCTCCGCTCCCGGGGAGATCTCCATCATCTTGCCCAGGTACATGACGCCGACGCGGTCGGAGACGTGCTTCACGACGGAGAGGCCGTGGGCAATGAAGAGGTAGGTCAGGTTGAACTCCTTCTGGAGGTCCTCCAGCAGGTTCAGGACCTGGGACTGAATGGACACGTCAAGCGCCGAGACCGGCTCGTCGCAGACGATTAGCTTCGGGTTGAGGGCCAGGGCACGGGCGATGCCAATGCGCTGGCGCTGGCCGCCGGAGAATTCGTGCGGGTAACGCCGGGCATGGAAGCTGGCCAGGCCAACGACGTCAAGCAACTGCTGCACCCGCTTGGACTTCTCGGCGCCGCGGGCGACACCGTGAATCTCAAGTGGCTCGCCGATAATCTCACCGACGGTCATGCGGGGGTTCAGGGAGGCGTAGGGATCCTGGAAAATGATCTGCATCTCACGGCGGGCCTTGCGCATCTCCTCACGGTTGAGGTCGAAGATGTTCTTGCCCTCGAAGATAACCTGGCCATCGGTCGCCTCCTGGAGGCGAAGGATCACCTTGCCCATGGTGGTCTTGCCGCAGCCGGACTCACCCACGAGGCCCAGGGTCTCACCACGCCGGATCGAGAAGGAGACGCCATCCACCGCCTTGACGTGGCCGACGGTGCGAGAGATGATGCCACCACCCGAAATGGGGAAGTGCTTCTTGAGATTCCGGACCTCCATCAGAACGTCGTTCTGCTTGGCGGTCTGCTGCCCAACTGCCGTGCTCATTATGCGCTAACCCCCTTGGCAAGACGTTCGGTGGCGAGGAAGCAAGCGACCCAACGACCGGGGGCCACCTGTTCCAAATTGGGCTGCGCTTCCCGGCACTTGTCGATCGCGTACGGGCACCGCGGGTTGAAGCGGCAGCCCTCGGGCAGGTGGAGCGGGTTGGGCACAACGCCCTCGATCACATGGAGCTTATCCACGTCCTCATCCATGCGGGGGACCGACCGGAGCAGGCCCTCCGTGTACGGGTGAAGCGGATTCTTGAAGATATGAACGGCCTCGCCTTCCTCAACCACCTTGCCGGCGTACATGACGACGACCCGCTCGCACATCTCGGCGACGACGCCGAGGTCGTGGGTGATCAGCATGATCGCCATGCCCAGTTCCTTCTTGAGCTTCTTCATGAGCTCGAGGATCTGGGCCTGAATCGTCACGTCGAGCGCCGTGGTGGGCTCGTCGGCGATCAGCAGCTTCGGGTTGCAGGAGAGCGCCATCGCGATCATGACACGCTGGCGCATACCGCCGGAGAGCTGGTGAGGATACTCCTTCACACGGCGCTCGGGGAGCGGAATGCCGACCAGGCGGAGCATCTCGATCGCCTTGTCGGTCGACTCCTTGTAGGAGAGACCCTGGTGGAGTTGAATGGCCTCCGAGATCTGGTCGCCGATGGTGTAGACCGGGTTAAGCGAAGTCATGGGCTCCTGGAAGATCATCGAAATATCATTGCCACGAATCTTCCGCATCTCGGCTTCGGACTTCTTAATGAGGTCCTCGCCCTCGAAAATGATCTCGCCATCCACAATCTTACCGGGCGGATTAGGAATCAGCCGCATAATGGAGAGCGAGGTGACACTCTTACCGCACCCAGACTCACCCACAACGCCGAGCGTCTCGCCGCGTTTGATGTACAGGTTCACTCCGTCGACGGCTCGCACGACGCCGTCCTCCGTGAAATAGTGGGTCTTTAGGTTTCGGATTTCGACCAGTTTCTCGCTCATTGGCTCACTCCTCTTCTCCTTCTGGCACACGTGAAGCCGGGGTCGGCGGGGTGTCCCGGTCGAACAATCCACGACTCATGACATGAGACGCTCCATTGCTGACTCCGGTTTGATAAATTTTCAGCCTCGCCCGCGATTTTGAGGTTCCACCTGAAGCACCCTGAGGAACACTCGGCTCTTTTCGATTCTTCGGGTACCCTTGGATCTCCTCTCGCGGGACACGCACTTTTTCATGGTGAAGGTGGAAAAGGACAGCCACTCTAGTCTCTATGCCCCAGCAAAAGGGCTCATACCGATCGATGCGAAAGCGGTATGGCCAGCCCGCGGCATTGTACCATGTAATACTCAAATCGTTCAAGGTTTAGCGCTTAAACGACTGAAGGACGCAGAATATCTGCGCCCTTCATGGCGGGTTACGTCAAGATTCGACAAAACGCTGGTGAAACTCCTCCTCCGTCAGGACGGGAATCCCCAGATCGCGCGCCTTTTCGAGCTTCGAACCGGCCGCCTCGCCGGCCAGCACAAACGCGGTCTTCTTCGAGACAGAGCCGGACGACTTCCCGCCCAGCCGCTCGATCAGCTCCTCGATCTCCTTGCGCCCCCACCTGGTAAGGGTTCCGGTGACCACGACGGTCATGCCGGTGAGAGGTCCTTCGGTCGGGGTGGTCTTCTTCTCGCCCACCATGTTCACCCCGGCCTCCCGCAGCGTCCGGAGCAGCTCGTGGGACTTGGGAGAGCGGAAATACTCCACCACGCTCTCGGCGATCTTCGGCCCGAGGCCGTTGATCGCGACCAACTCGTCGGCTGTGGCCTGCTCAATCGCCTCCATGGAGCCAAAGTGGTCGGCCAACAGCTTGGCAGCGCGCTCGCCTACGTGGCGAATGCCCAGGGCAAAGACCAGCCGGTGAATGGGGTTCTGGCGGGTCGCATCAATCGCGTTCAGCAGGTTCTCGACCGAGCGCTCCCCCATGCGCTCCAGCGCCAGCAGGTCCGCCTGCTTCGCCCGGAGCGTGTAGAGGTCGGCTGCGTCGTGGATCAGCCCTTCATCTAGCAGGATCTGGACGAGCGCTTCACCAAGGCCGTCCACGTTCATGGCATCGCGCGAGGCGAAGTGAAGGATCGCACGGAACTGCTGAGCCGGACAGAGCGGGTTGGGGCACCGGGTCGCTGCCTCGCCCTCCGCCCGGACTAGCTCCGCCCCGCAGGTCGGGCAGGCGGCGGGGAACTGCCACGGCTCGGTCCCTGGTGGACGCTTCTCGGTCACCACCCGCACCACCTCGGGAATGATCTCGCCTGCCTTGCGAACGATCACGGTGTCGCCCACCCGGACATCCTTCGCGCGGATATTGTCCTCGTTGTGCAGGGTGGCCCGCTTCACGGTGGTACCGGCGATCCGAACCGGCTTCAAATCGGCTGATGGTGTCACTGCGCCGGTGCGTCCCACCTCCAGGCTGATCCCCTCCACCACCGTCTCTTTCTCCTCGGCGGGGAACTTGTAGGCGATCGACCAGCGCGGGAACTTGGCGGTAAAGCCCATGCGCTCCCGCTGGGCGAGGTTGTTCACCTTGACCACGAGGCCATCGATCTCGTAGGGGAGGTCATACCGCTTCTCCCGCCACTGCTCGGTCCAGGCGATCACCTCATCGATCGACCTGGCCAGAAAGCGGTGCTCGTTCACCTTGAAGCGCCAGGCGGCCATCTGCTCCAGGCATGACCAGTGGTCAGTGAATCCGTGCTGCTCCGCGTTCACCAGGTTGTACAGGAAGGAGTTGAGCCGGCGAGCCCGGGTCTTGCGGGGGTCCTTCTGGCGCAAGCCACCGGAGGCGGCGTTGCGCGGGTTCTGAAGCAACGGCTTCCCCTGAGCCTCCAGCGCCAGGTTCAGCTCCTCGAGGACACGCTTCTCCATGTAGATCTCGCCCCGCACGATCAGCGAAGCGGGGACCGTCCCTGCCGACGGCTCGATCCGCAAGGGAACCGAGCCGATCGTCTTGATATTCTCGGTCACGTCCTCACCGGTCTCGCCGTCACCACGAGTCGCTCCCTGAACAAGGACCCCGTTCTCGTAGCGCAGAGAGATCGAGAGGCCATCGATCTTCAACTCACAGACATACTCCACCGGCTCGCCACCGGCCAACTGCTGCACCCGGCGGTCAAAGTTCCGCAGATCCTCCTCGCCGAAGGCGTTGTCCAGCGAGAACATGGGCGGGTTGTGGGGGACCTTGGCGAAATCGGTCGAGAGCTGGCCACCAACCCGCTGGGTAGGAGAGTCGGGTTTGATCAGGTCAGGGTGCTGCCGCTCCAACTCCTTCAGCTCCAGCATGAGTTGATCGAACTCAAAGTCAGAGATCGATGGAGCGCTCAGCACATAGTAGCGGTACTCGTGTTGGCGGATCTCCTCGGACAACTGCTGGATCCGCTGTTCGGCCTCTTGCCGTGTCAAGCGCAGTCCCTCCCACAATCCACACGTTCTCGCTGATAGGATACCGTGACCGGCCAAAAAAAGCCAGACCCCGGCAATCTGCCGGGGTCTGGGGCGTTGAGCGTCTTACTTGACCTCGAACTCAACCGACACCTCAGACCCGGTGGGCGAGTTGTCGTTGTTGACCAGCTGCACCTTCAGGGTGTGCTTGCCCGCGGTCAGGCCGGACAGGGCAGAGCGCATGGTGCCAACGTACTTCGGCTCGGCGGTGTCCAGGGTCAGGATCGCATGGCCTTCGCCAGCGGCGTTGACCGGGTTCTCGGGCTTCGCAGAGGCGAACGACTTGTTCCACTTCCAGCCCTGGGAGACCATCTCAACCGAGGCAACCTTGTTGGTGACCTTCACAACGACCTCAAGCTTGCCGTCGCTGGACTTGCCCTTGAACTCGGTCGAGAGCGGGGCAGGTGCCGGAGCAGGCGTCTCGGTCTTCGGCGCCTCGGCGGCGGGCTCCTTCTTGGGCTCCTCTGCGGGCTTGGACTGAGAGCACCCGGCGAACAAAGCACTAGCGATGACCAGAGTCAGGATGCTGAGCAGGAACTTCTTCATCTGTGTGACCCCCGTAGCTGTGTCATCTATTTGTGGACCCGCTACGTTCATTCAGAGTGACAGAGAAATACTCCTGCCGGAAGACGGAAGTTCCCCTTTTCAGCAAGTCCACAAAATTCCCTCATTACCTACTCGTCTGACACCTTCTGCAAGTAGGAGCCGACCAGGACCTTCTGGCCCGCGCCCGCAAAGTGGACCGTGACCGTGTCCCCTCGGACATCGCGCACCACACCCTCACCAAATCGGGCGTGCAGGACCCGGTCGCCGGCGGAGAACGAAGGGGTGGGGATCACTGGCTCGCCCCCCTGCTGCAGCCGCCTCGCCTCAGCACTCTGGCCCCAGCCGGGCGCCCCAATCGCGGGGGCGGCATCATCGTCGGTCAGGTAGGCCGGGCGGCGCCGCGGGCGGTCATCAGCCTGACCAGACCAGGCGGAGCCCCGGGAGTCGCTGCCCCAGGCAGAGGCCCCTCCCCAGGCCGGTGTGCCGCCCCAGGGGGCGCTTCCGCCGCTCCCCCTCGCCTGGCGACCCCCGACCACCTCCACCAGGGTGGCGGGAACCTCCTGGAGGAAGCGGCTGGGCGAGTTGTAGTTCGCCTGGCCCCAAAGGGTGCGGGAGAGGGCGTTGGTCAGGTAGAGCCGGTACCGGGCACGGGTCATGCCCACGTAGCAGAGGCGCCGCTCCTCCTCCATCTGGGCCTCGTCGGTCAGCGCCCGGTTGTGGGGGAAGACCCCTTCCTCCATTCCGATCAGGAAGACCACCGGAAACTCCAGCCCTTTGGCGGAGTGGAGCGACATGAGCGTCACCTTGTCCTGCCCCTCGCCCACCTCGTCGGCGTCGGTCAGGAGGGCCACGGTTGAGAGGAAGGCGTCCAGCGATGAGAGCCCTTCCATCTCCTCGCCGGTCGGCATTTCGAACTCGGTCGCCATCGAGCGGAGTTCCTGCAGGTTCTCCAGCCGGCCCGCCGCCTCCAGCGATGGATCCGCCTTCAGCTCCTCCATGTAGCCCGAGCGGCTCAGCACCTCATCGATCACCTCGCCGACCGACAGGTAGCTGGTCATGTTGGTCAGTTCCTCGACCAGGGCGCCGAACTGCTCCACCTTCTTCTGGTACGAGCCGGAGAGTCCCGGAACCAGCGAGCAGTCGATTGCCGCCGTAGCGACCGGCACGTTCCACTGCTCGGCATAGTCAACCAGCTTGTCCACACTGGCGGGGCCGACCCCGCGCTTGGGCACGCCGATCGCACGCCGGAAGGAGAGGGTATCGGCCGGGTTGGCGAGCAGGCGCAGATAGGCGATCACGTCCTTGATCTCCTTGCGCTCAAAGAACTTCTGGCCGCCGTAAATCCCGTACGGGATCGACTTGCGGACAAACGCCTCCTCCAGGGCCCGGGACTGGGCGTGGGTCCGGTAGAGGACGGCAAAGTCCTGGTAGGCGAAACCCTTCGCCGTGCCCATGCCCTCGGTCACCAGCCGCTGCACCTCGCTGGCGACAAACCAGGCCTCATCGTGCTCGTCGGAGGCGGTGTACTGGTAGACGCGCTCGCCCTCGCCCTGCTGGGTCCAGAGCTTCTTCTCCTTGCGCCCGGCATTCTTCCGCACGATCTCGTAGGCGGCGGAGAGAATGTTCTGCGTGGAGCGGTAGTTCTGCTCCAATTTGATCGTCCGGGTATTCGGGTACTGGGCCTCAAACTCGAGGATATTGGAGATATCCGCCCCGCGCCACGAGTAGATTCCCTGGTCGTCGTCTCCCACCACCGCAAGGTTCTGCCGCTTTGCAGCCAACAGGAAGACCCACCGGTTCTGGACGTGGTTCGTGTCCTGGTACTCGTCCACAAGGATATGGGCGAACTTGTTCTGGTAGTGCTCCAGCACCTCGGGGAAGCGCTCCAGCAACTGTACGCTCAGCAGGAGGAGATCGTCAAAGTCAACGGCGTTGTTCGACCGGAGCCGCTCCTGGTACATGGCATAGACCTTGGCCACCTGCTGCTGCCAGTAGTCCCGAGCCTGGGCGGCGTATGCGCTGGAATCCTTCATGGCGTTCTTGGCGTTTGAGATCGCTCCGAGGACCGCTCCCGCCTGGAACTGCTTGTCGGAGAGGTTGAGCCGCTTCAGGCAGTCCTTGATCACCGCCTGCTGGTCGTCGCCGTCCAGGATCACGAAGTTCTTGGCGTAGCCCAGCCGCTCAATGTCACGACGGAGCATGCGCACACAGGTGGAGTGGAAGGTAGCCACCCAGATCTCCTTCGCACGGGGCCCCACCAGCTGCTCCACCCGCTCGCGCATCTCTGCGGCGGCCTTGTTGGTGAAGGTGATCGCGAGAATGCGCCAGGGCGGGATCCCCTGCCCCAGCAGGTGAGCCACACGCCCCGTCTCTATGTGCTCGCCGCCCTCCACCTCGTCCTTCAGATGGGCCAGGTCCTCGGCGGTCATCTCTTGGGGGGGCAGGGCGTCGGGATCATACTGGTCGCCGAAGAGAATCAGGTGGGCGATGCGGTGGGCGATCACCCGGGTCTTTCCGGAGCCCGCGCCGGCCAGGATTAGCAGCGGGCCCGAACCGTGTAGGACCGCCTCCCGCTGCTGTTCGTTCAGACCGGAGAGCAGCGATTCCCGCACCCGGTCTCGCAGCCGCCGGTACTCCATGATCAAACTCTGATCCAGCATGTAGACCTGTCACCTTCCCTTGCGACCCAGGAATTCTCGATCGCCCCCGCCACCTCCTCCAGGCGAGCAGAAAGAGAGGCGAACCCCTGTTCCGGCAGATCCAACCAGGGGCGATACCATATGTTTACAGAATGTGTTGACAGAGTGGGAGCCGCCTGCTAAAGTGTAGCATATTGCTTCCAAGAGTCGCCCGTACCATCCCATTCCTGGGATATATTGATATGAACTCGCTGAAGACCGTCTAAAGGAGGAAAATCGCTTGCTCCGACGTCTCCGCCTGCGCCGCTCCCTCTGGAGTGCCATAGCGCTTGGCATTCTGGCGGTTCCCGCCCTGCTTGGCGGGAGTGCGGCATCTCCCGCGGAGAGCCAGGAACTCTTGCCCGGGCCTGAACTGAACCCGCTTGCTGAGCTGCCGCCGGACCCGGCGGACCTGCTCGCCGAACTCAGACAGGCCGAGTCTCGCCAAATCGCTGACCTGGCTCCGGAAGAGTATCGAAGTCTTGTCGTCGAAACAGCCCATAAGCATGGGGTGGATCCGCGGCTGATCGCCGCCGTAATCACGGTGGAAACCCGCTGGAATGCCCTAGCGGTGGGAAGTCACGGCGAGCGTGGGCTCATGCAGATCCTGCCCTCCACCGGCCAGTGGCTGGCCAGGCGCATGGGGCTTGAGCAGTATGACCTCGCAGATCCAGCTACATCGATCGACATGGGCGCCTACTACCTGGCCCTGTTGATCGAGCAGTACGGCAATCCCCAGCGGGCACTGGCTGCGTACAACGGCGGCCCCCGTGCGGTGAGGAGCTGGGAGACCAACAGCTACATGCAGAAGGTCATGGATGCCTATGACCAGGCGCTACCGGCTGAGCCAGAGGCGCCGACAACCGCTGAAACCGCCCTGCGCCCCGCGTCCTAAGCCGAAACGTGGGCTACATAGAATAGGCGAAGGGGCCGTCCCCGGGCAGACTGACCTGCCTGTGGGACGGCCCCTTTCTGTGCGTTCAAGCGATCGGCCCCGGCTCTCGCTCTTCCGCTGCGGTCAGCGTAACGGTGAACTGCGTTCCGACGCCAACCTGGCTCTCCACCTCAATATTGCCGGCATGGGCCTGAACAATGCTGTGGCAAAGGGCGAGCCCCAGGCCGGTCCCCTCCTCCTTCGTGGTGAAGAAGGGATCAAAGAGCCGCTTCAGGTTCTCGGCCGGAATGCCAATACCGGTATCGGCCACTCGGAGCAGCACCTGGTCCGCATCGATCCGGCCGAGGGAGATCGTCAGCCGTCCACCGTAGGGCATCGCCTGGACCGAGTTGATCAGCAGATTGAGCAGGAGTTGCCGGAACATGTTTGGGTCGAGCAGCGCCGGCCCCATGGGCTCGATCCGGCGCTCTACCTGGATCGACTGACGCTCCAGTTGGGTCTCGTGGAGCAAGAGCACCTCGTCCACAATGGCGGCGATATCGGTCGGGACCCGGTGGACGCGGGAAGGGCGAGCGAGCAGCAACAGATCGTGAATGATCGCATCGATCCGGTCGATCTCATTTAAGATGATCTGGTAATACTCGGCGTGCTCGTTCGCGTTCCGGGCCTGGAGCAGTTGCATGAATCCGCGAATCGAGGTGAGCGGGTTGCGGATCTCGTGAGCAGCGCCGGCGGCAAGCTCGGCGATCGCCCCGAGCCGCTCCACCCGCTGGACTCGCTCCTCCATGGAGCGGACCTGGGTCACGTCACGGGCCAGGCAGATCGCGCCAAGCAGGTTGCCCGCCGGGTCCCACATGGGGGCCACCTGCACGGAGAGGACCCAGGAGTTGAGGCGGATATCCGCTTCCGTCACACTCTCCCCCGCCAGGGCCCGCTCGATCGGGAAGATGCGCCGCACCGTGTCCGGCAGTCGCTCGCCGACCTCTGACAGGTCGTCGAAGAGGATGTGGGCGGTGGCATTGGCCAGGGTCAGATTCCCCTTCGGGTCCACGACAATGATCCCGGCGGTCAGGTTGTCCAGCAAGGTGTCGGTGAAGGCTTTGAGTGCCGAGATATGCCCCAACCGCTCCTCGGCCTCCGCCATGAGCCGCCCCTTCTCGAGGGCAGTGGCAGCCAGGTCGCACATGAGCTGAACCAGCCCCACCTCCCTGGCGGTGAACCAGTGGTGCCGGGTCAGGCCAACCATGAGCAGTCCGACCGACTGCCCGCGGCTCACCAACGGGACAAAGAGGACAGACCGAACCCCCTCGATCCGTGCGATCTCCTGCGCCAGGGGCGAGGAGGCCTCCTGGAGATCGACCAGCTGCGTGGGCTCGTGAGTGAGCAGGGCTCGGCTCATGTAACCGCCAGCCACCGCAATCTGCCGCCCCTCGATCGCCAGGTGGCGGAAGTCGTGGGTCGCCCGGAAGGTCATGCTCAGGTCGTCGCGAGCGACCTCGGGCAGGGCAAGGGCCACCTTGGCGCTCAGCAACTGACCCACCACCCGCACGAAGACCTGGGCGGTCTCCTCGGTGTTCTGACTGGTGCCGAGAATGGTCGAGAGGCGGGCGACCGCCTGCACCTCAGCCGGCAGTTCGGGCCTGAGGCCGGCCTTGCTGCGCAGCTGCATCCAGGCGCGGTGAAGGCCCAGCTTGACCGTGGAGTTCGGATCGCTGCTGTCCACCAACCCCTGAAGCTGCCGGATTGTCTGCGGGAGTCCCTCGCTGTGCACAGGTCCGGCCCCTAGCTCCGAGAGGGTGGAGAGCATGGCGTTGAGCAGATCCCGGTGAAACCGGCTCGCCGTGTGGTTCTGGATCCAGGTGATCGCCTGTTCCGACGTGAGACCCAGGCCCTCGTGGGCGGTCAGGTAGACGATCGCATTCGCCGCTGCCAGTACCTGGGCGCCAATTGGGATTGCATCGCCCACGACCGCCGGCACGCCCTTGCCGTCGTAGGCGGCGTAGCGGTATCGGACCAGTTGGGCCACGTCCTGCAGGACGCCATCGGTCTCGATCAGGCGGGCGGTCGCATCTACATACCTGCGGATCGCCGCCTCCTTTTCCGCCGCCGGGCGGAAGGGAAGCCAGAGCGGCGTGGGGGTATCGGGTTGGATCAGGGCATCCTGTAGGAGGGCGGCATAGCCGATAATCCGGAGGTCATCGGCCGAGAGTCCCATCGGGCGCCCCACGGCGTAGGCCATGCGCATCACCCGCTGCGCCATGGAGCGCTGGGAGGCGGTCTGCCAGGGCGCCAACCGGAGCATACTGCTGATTGCCTGGTCCTGGTGAAGGGTCGTGAAGACCGGGCCGATCACCGACTGGATCCAGAGCAGCCCCAGGGCGGCCGGGATCATGACCGGGAGCCCCGGCCGATCCACCAGCGCCATAAACCAGGCGACCAGGAGGAACCCGATCGGCACCCACCAGGTCTGGCGCAGAACCAGAATCATTTCAGCGTGAACCGTCCGCCCGCGGGAGCCGGCCTTCAGGATCGACCAGAAGAGGTTGAGAAGGATCCAGAGCGCGTAGGCCAGCACGAAGGCAGCAGAGTCGAACCGCATGCCCGGGCCGGGGGCGGTGGCTCCCCCCTGCACCAGGAGGGAGAGGCCGTACGCCCCGCTCAGGGCGCAAAGGACAAAGATCGGGCGGAACCACTCCCAGAGCCTGGCGGCCTGGGTCAGGGTGAGCATGCGGACCCCGAACTCCACCAGGATCACCGCCATGCCGGTCAGGATCCCGTTCTGCCAGATCGCGTCCAGGATCAGCCCGGAGATCAGGATCACCCGGACCCCCGTGCTGGGCATAATGATCGGCCAGCGCATGGCCACCGCCAGGACGGTCCCGTACAGGACGGCAACCTGCCAGTCGATCGGCTGACCGTAGCGGTGCCCGATCTGTGCGAGGACCAGGATGCCCAACGAGAGACCGAGGCCCCGCAGCAGGGCCGGGGCCAACCCCCGCCAACCGGTCATGCTCCCACACCTCACCCCACGAGATTCGCTTGCCGTAAGGGTTCGGTCACCCCGCCGGATTATCCTCCAGGGGCCACCGGCAGGATTCGACTCTCCCCTGGCCGAACTAGTCCTGTTTAGGGAGCACTACGTGATCGCCGACGGGAAGGATCATACGGGAGGGAGACCGGTGAGCTACCAGCCTCAGAATCCGCTGATTGTCCAGAGCGACCGCACCGTTCTCCTGGAAGTGATGAACCCGCTCTTCGAGGAGGCCCGGGATCTGCTCTCTGCCTTTGCCGAACTGGTGAAGAGCCCGGAGCATATCCACACCTACGCCATTACCCCGCTCTCCCTCTGGAATGCCGCAGCCAGTGGCCTGACTGCATCCGCCATTCTGGAGGGGCTGGAGCGATTCTCCAAATTCCCCGTGCCCGACTCCCTGCGCCAGGATATCATCGACTATATGGGTCGATATGGTCGGGTCCAACTGGTCCGCTCGGTTGATGGCGGCCTGCTGCTCCAGGCCGCAGACCGGTTGATCCTGACCGAGGTCTGGCACAACCCGCAGGTCCGTCCCTACCTGCTGGAGGAGCGGCCCGATGGCCTCCTGGTCGACCCGGAGCGGCGTGGGCATGTCAAGCAGGCCATGACCAAGATCGGCTTTCCCGTGGAGGACCTGGCGGGCTATGTCACCGGAGCCGAACTGCCCGTGGCGCTCCGCAACACCACCCTGCACGGTTCGCCCTTCGCCCTGCGCTCCTACCAGGAGCAGGCGGTCCGGGCCTTCTACAAGGAGGGCTCGGCGGCTGGCGGCTCCGGGGTGATCGTGCTGCCGTGCGGCGCCGGCAAGACGGTGGTCGGCATGGGCGCCCTGAGCCAGGTGCAGCAGCAGACCTTGATCCTGACTACGAACATTACCGCGGTACGCCAGTGGATCGATGAGTTGGTGGACAAGACCTCCCTCACCCGGGATCAGATCGGGGAGTACTCCGGCGAGGTGAAGGAGATCCGGCCCGTAACCGTATCCACCTATCAGATCCTCACCTATCGCGAGTCGCACTCCGACGAGATGCCGCATCATCAATTGATGGGGGCACGCAATTGGGGGCTGATCATTTATGATGAGGTCCACATGCTGCCCGCCCCGGTCTTCCGGGTCACGTCGGAGATCCAGGCCCGCCGCCGGCTCGGGCTTACGGCTACCCTGATCCGGGAGGATGGCCGCGAGGAGGATGTCTTCTCGCTGATCGGCCCCAAGCGGTTCGAGGTGCCGTGGAAGGTGCTGGAGCGGCAGGGCTACATTGCGACCGCACTCTGCCACGAGATCCGGGTTCCCCTCGTGGACCAGCTCCGCCTGCCCTACGCCGTGGCTGAGGACCGGGCCAAGTTCCGGATCGCCTCCGAGAACCCGGCCAAGATCCCGCTGGTCCATGAGCTGGTCCGCCGGCACCAGGGCGAGATGATCCTGGTGATCGGCCAGTACCTGGACCAGCTGAAGGCGTTGGCGAAGGAGCTGAACGCCCCGCTGATCACGGGCCAGGTCCCCACCCGGGAGCGGGACGAGCTCTACACCAGGTTCAAGGCGGGCGAGATCAAGCTCCTGGTGGTCTCCAAGGTGGCCAACTTCGCCGTGGACCTGCCCGATGCCACCGTGGCGATCCAGGTGAGCGGCACCTTCGGCTCCCGCCAGGAGGAGGCGCAGCGGCTGGGCCGGGTCCTCCGGCCCAAGTCCGACGGCTCCCCCGCCTTCTTCTACTCCCTGGTCACCCGCGAGACCCGGGACCAGGAGTTTGCGACCAAGCGGCAGCTCTTCCTCACAGAGCAGGGCTACCGGTACCAGATCTCCCACGCGGAGGAGTTCCTCGCAGCGAGGTGAGTCACGTGCAATTGTTGGAGTGCCTGGAACGGTTGACGGCAGATGATCTCCGGCGAATCGCTCTTGCCCTGGGGGTGGAGGCGGGCCAGACAAGGCCCGGCCTGGCCTCAGATGTCGCGGCTCGCCTGCTGGACCGCGCCCAGCTCCAGGCCTCGCTCCAGTCCTTGTCCGACGAGGAATGGGCCGCCCTGAAGGTGGTCTTCTTCAACGGCGGGGACCAGGGGGTGACCGTGGAGCTCTGCCACCAGATCGTGGGCCTTCTCTCCGGAAAGCGGCGCAAGTCGAGCGCAAGGGCGCTGGAGGAGCTGCAGAACCGCGGGCTGGTATACTTGCGGGCGCTCAACTACCGCCAGGTCTTCTTCATTCCCTCGGACCTGCTGGGGGTCATGAACGGAATCCTGAACCAGCAGATGGTGGCCCGGCTCAGCCTGGGGGCGGCGGCGCCCGGGCGCCCTGCCCCGCTGGAGCGGCTCCTCCTGGAGGACCTCCACCGCTTCCTCGCCTTTGTCCACACCAATGAGATCACCCTGACCCAGCAGGGGCAGATCTTCAAGCGCCACCTGCGGGCCCTGCTGGACCTGCTCCTGCCTGGGGTTGACGAAGAGGAGTCTGTGGCCGGGCGCTACCCCGAGCCCCTGGGCATGTTGGTCGGCTACTCCCTGGACCGCCACCTGATCTCTCGCCAGGAGGGACAACTCCGGACCACGGGCGCCCTGAGTGAGTGGCTCCAGCGCCCGGTCGGGGCCAAGCAGAGCGACCTCTTCAAGTACTGGCAGGACCGCTACTTCTACCAGGACCTCCAGACCTTCCTTTCCGTCATTCGGTCGGTGGGGGGAGCCTGGGTCTCGGTGGACCGACTGGTGGCCGAACTCGAGCCCTTGATCAACCCGAGCCAGCGCGGCTCCTTCCTGCTCAGGCTGCGCCACCACCTGACCACCTTCCTCGCCCCGCTTGGGCTCTTCGATCTGGGCGAGGCACTGGACGATGGTCAGGCCGAACTGGCCTGCCGGCTCACCCCTGCCGGCCAGGCGATCCTGGCGGGCGAGGAGCCTGAGCCCCCGGCGGCTGCGGCCGTTCCACCCCTGGTGATCCAGGCTAACTTTGAGATTCTCACCCCGCGCCCGGTCCCCGCTCTGGTGCTCTGGCACCTGGAGCTTATGGCCGAACTGGTTGGTCAGACCGACCGGACCCTGACCTACCGCCTGAGCCGCCCCTCCACCTACCGGGCCCTGAAGGCCGGGCTGGGCAGGGATTCGCTGCTCGCTTTCCTGCGCCAGCATTCCGCCACCGGACTGCCGCAGAACGTCGCCTTCGACCTGGAGTCCTGGTCCCGGGGGTACGGGCAGGTCTACCTGCAAGAGGTGATGCTCCTGCGCTGCGCCGACCCGCTTCTGGCCCAACAGGTGAAGGCCTCGCGCCGCACCGCTCGCTTCGTGGTCGGCGAGCTGAGCGACCGGGACCTGATCGTAGATCGCGAGCAATACCGGGAGCTACTAGAGGCGCTCGAGGCCGATGGCCTCATGCCCCGGCCCGAGGTGGAGCGGCCCTCTGCCACGAACAAGGGACAGGACGATTGATCGCCCTGCCCCGCTAGCTGCCTCCGCCACCTGAGGCGCCGCCGCCTCCGCCGCTCTGACCCCCACTCTGACCACCGCTCTGGCCGCCCTGCTGTCCCTCCTGCCCAGATCCCTTGGAGAGGATCTCCATCATGGTGGTCCGGATTGCCTTTTCGATCTGCGTCTTGACCACCGGGTCCTCCATGAGTTCGGTCACCTTCTTTTGGATCGCCTGCTCCCCAATGGGCGAGCCCAGCGAACTCTTGACCGCCTCCTCAAGCGCCTTCTTCCCCTCCTGGGTGTCCAGGGCCATCTCCATCATTTCCGTGCCGGCCTGGTTGCGAACCTGGGTCCGAATGAAGTCCTTCATTTCGTCTTCCGCGAGGGTCTTCTTGACAGCCTCCTCCACCTGGTCCGAGCTGGGTTCCGGCGCCTGCTGCGGCGTCGACTGCCCGCCACCCCCGACCGCACACCCACCGAGCAGGACGGTGCTCAGCAGCAACGCCGCCCACCACTTCCGCACGATCTGCCCCTCCCTATCACACCAACCGCTTTGGCTCTAGCTTTCACCCGCCGAGAGGCGGCCATGCTGGTAAGATTTCTACGCATTGCACGTGCAAAAGGAGCGGATGACCCATGGCATCGCCGGCTGTGAAGATCCTGTGCGACAGCTGCGTTGACCTGCCCCCGACCCTCATGAAAGAGCGTGGTCTCAAACCGATTCCGCTGACGGTCAACTTCGGCAATGAGAGCCTCAAAGACGGGCTGGATATCACTCCTCAGGACTTCTACCGCCGGCTCCGGAGCGAGAAGGTGCTCCCCACCACGACGCAGGTCAGCCCGGCCGAGTACATGGCCGCGTTCGATGAAGCGCTGGCAGCAGGCGGCTCCGCAGTCTATATCGGCCTGAGTTCGGGCCTCTCCGGCACCATGCAGTCGGCCCGGCTTGCGGCTCAAGAGTATGGCGATCGGGTCAAACTGGTGGACAGCTTGGGCGCATCGGTCGGGCTCGGGCTCATGGTCCTGCGCGCAACCGATCTGGCCGCCGCCGGCGCCTCGGCCGATGAGATCGTGGCCGATATCACCGCCTTCCGCGCTCGCATGTGCCACGTCTTTACCCTGGACACCCTGGAGTATGCCCACAAGGGCGGACGTGTCTCGACCGCTGCGGCGGTTGCCTCCCGCCTGCTAGATGTCAAGGCCGTCCTGCATATGGACATGGCCGGCAAGTTGATCCCGATCGACCGGGTCCGGGGCCGGAAGCGCTCGCTCCACCGCCTTTTCGAGGAGATGGAGCGTCTGGGGGCCAATGTGCGAGGCAAGCGGGTCGGACTTTGCCACGCCGATGCCGCCACCGAAGCCGCCGAGATAGCCGAGCAGTTCCGTACCCAGTACGGCGCAGCCGAGGTGGTGGTCGGGGAGATTGGCCCGACGATTGGGGCGCACACCGGGCCGGGCTGCATTTCGATCTTCTTCGAGGGCCCCGCTGGACGGGGCGAATAACTGCCAGGAGCCTGCCCGATGGGGCAGGCTCCTCCGCTTTTTGTGGTGGGCGGCTATGTGGGGTTTCGGCGGGTGGTCCGGGTGGAGAGGCTGGTTCCCAGGGCGATCAGCAGGTAGGGGCGGCCCTTCTGGTCAACGCTCCGAGTGACGGCACAGTTCCGCCGGCCGCTCGGGCGCAGGTCGGGGTAATCTTCGAAGACACCGCCCAGGTGGAAGCTGATCGACTTGCCGTCGTCGGAGCGGCGGACCGGCATGGCGCCGGGCTCGGTCGCATCGCAGGCGAACCCGCCGACGATCCCCAGCTTCTCGTCTGCCTCAAAGTAGAGGTGGTACCGCTCCGGGTCCAGCCCCGCCTCGACCGCCAGATGGTCGGCGAGCCTGGTCGCCAGCAGGCTGGCCCGCGTGAGGCCGGTTACCCTTACCACCACGTGGGCTGCCTTGGTCCGGGCGCCATTCTTCACGTCGTACTTCCTGGTCACCCGTTTGAACTGCGGCTCAGAGCCGGTGAACAGCTGATCGCCGTTAGCCATGCGTATCACCCCTTGGAATATCTTGGGCAATTCCAGCATAGCGCAGCCGATTGTATTTGTCAACCTGATTTGGTGTAAATCACCATTTCACTTGTGGTCGGCCATATCCCACACCGAAAACCAACAGAAAACGATAGAAAGTGACGCACACCGGGGGACGCAGGTGGTTCTAGCGGCAGAGCCTGTACGGGACGGTGTTGCACGTCACTTTCCGGTGTTTTCTATCGTTTTTCCGTGTCGATCGCAGGTGGATGTCGGAATGGCTCCGTGCAGATCACCGATCGGTCGTCGCTGGTCACTTTCCGTCACCTGCGCTCGTTTGCCCGGACCTGCCGTCGTTGTAAGCCGTTTGCTGCCGATCTCTCCCGGTTGCCGTCGCTTCCCGCCACATAACGCCGAGGATCTTCTGCTACGCCGAGACCACAAAGAGCTTCCGCAGCCGCCAGCCGGCCAGGGTGAAGCCCGCCGCAGCGGTCACCAGCAGGATCAGCAGGTCCACGGGGACAACCATCAGGCTCTGCCCCTTCATCATTACGAACTGGAGGGCGTGGGTCATGTAGTAGCTGGGCATGAACCGCATCAGCGACTGGATAATCTGCGGGGCGCCGTCCAGCGGCATCATGGCGTTGCCGAGGAAGGTGAGCGCCATGGAGATCACCAGGGAGACGGGCATGGCAGCGTCGGCGTTCCGGGTGAGGGTGCCAATCGCCATGCCAATGCCGAGCCCAGCCAGGGCGCAGAGGAAGAGCAGCAGCAGCGTCCCCACCAGATTGGCCGGTAGCTGCACCTCAAAGAGCGCCAGGCCGACGCCCCAGATCAGCGCGAGCTGCAGGAGGGATAGGACAAGGTTCGCCAGGATTCGACCGGTCATCCAGACCGACATGGAGAGCGGGGTCGAGAACATGTGGCGCATGGTGCCAGTCTGCCGCTGGAAGGCCAGGCTGATCGCCACCGAGACCACGCCAGCGTTCAGCAGCATGTAGGTCAGCATGCCCGGCATCATGAAGTCGTAAATGTTCAGGCGGGTGGTGGCCTCCAGTTCAGCCACCTCCACCTGCAGGAGCGGCGCCGCCCCGCGGGCATTCGCCTCAATGCCCCCGAGCATGAACTCCAGGCTGCCCCGGGCGGCGCTGGAGGACTGGGAGGTCGGGTCCCAGCGGATCGTCACCGGCGCCGGACCACGCTGCTGGGCAACGGTCTCACTCACGCCGGGCCGCAGGATTACAACCGCACGCACCGAGCCCATGTCGAGCTTCCTCAGCAGGTCGGCCTCTTCACCCACGGTGACCTTGTAGAGGCCGGACTGGTCCAGCGCCTGCCGCACCAGTTGGGCGGTGGGGCCGCCATCCTGATCCACCAGGCCGACCGGGATCTCGCTGGACGAGCCACCGTACATCATTCCGAAGACCACCAGGAAGATGATCGGCATCACCAGATTGAAGAAGAAGGCGATCTTGTTCCGCATGAGGGTGCGGAAGTGGAACTGGGTCATCTGCTTCAGCGCCGTGTAGGTACGCATTAGTCACGCAGCCTCCTTCCGGTGAGGGCCATGAAGACATCTTCCATGGTGGCCTGGCGGGTCCGCAGATCCCAGAGCGGCAGGCTCCGCTCCTGGGCATAGGCGGCCAGTCCCATGAGGGTGGATGGTGTGTTAGCCGTGTGTAGGAGCACCAGCCCCTCCTCGGACTTGACGCCGGTCACGGCGGGCAGTCGGGAGAGTTCGGCCAGGTCGGCCGTGGCGCCCGCCAGATCCAGTTCAATGGCGGCCTCGGGTCCGTGCTGCCGGGTCAACTCCCGCGGTGTCCCCTCCGCCAGGATTCGACCGTGATCCATGACAGCGACCCGGTCGCAGAGCTTCTCCGCTTCCTCCATGTAGTGGGTCGACATGATAATCGCCCGCCCCTCCGCCCGCATGGAGCGAATCACGTCCCACAGCGAGTGGCGGGCCTGGGGGTCAAGGCCGGTGGTCGGCTCGTCCAGGAAGATCACCTCGGGTCGGCCCACCAGCGCCAGGGCGATTGCGAGCCGCTGCCGCTGGCCGCCGGAGAGGTCCTGGCAGTTGGTCCGGGCCTTCTCCTCCAGATCGAACTGGCGGAGCAGATCGCCGACAGGCATGGGGTTGGGGTAGAAGCTGGCGTAGAGCTGCAGCAGCTCCAGCACCCGGGTCGCTTCGGGCATGCGGGTGCTTTGCAGGGCAATGCCGATCCGCTCCCGGGCCTGGGTGGCCTGGCGAATGCTGTCGAACCCGCAGATCCGGCAGTTGCCGCTGTCGGGGGCACGCAGCCCCTCCATCATCTCCATGGTGGTGGTCTTGCCGGCCCCGTTCGGGCCAAGCAGGCCGAGGATCTCCCCGGCCTGAACGGTCAGGCTGACCCCATCCACCGCCGTGGTTGGACCATATCGCTTGACCAGGTTGGTCGCTTCGATCATGACCTTGCCCATGGTCTACGCCTCCTGCTTCGGCTTCTGGTTGATCAGGTAGAGCGCGCCCGCACCGATCATGAAGACCGGGCCATAGCCGATCGACAGGCCCAGGGAGTTGAGCAGCCCGACCAGTCCGGTCAGCAGGGCCCAGAAGCCCCCAATCCGCATGCTCCGCTGCTTGCGCAGGTCGTTGGTCCAGGGGGAGAGGAGCATGAGCAGACCGACGCCGATCGTCCAGAAGGGCCAGGTGACTTGGAACCCGGTCGCTCCGCTCAGTAGGAGGGCGCCGCCCGCCAGGATCAGTGTGGTGCCGCCCCAGAGTTGCTGCTTGGTCATCGTGTATTCCTCCGCTCTCGTTCGTTTGCTTGCAGGATCATCATACCGTGAGCGGGCCGGCCGGAACATCGCCGGAGCGGGCGGTTCTGTCCGGGCTCGTCCGGGTGAAGGCGGGGATCACCCATTCGGGTGATCCGCTCACCAGGGCGTGTGAGTAGCCGAAGGCCGGGGCGCCGACAAGCACCCCGGCCTCCGCCGGCTAGAGGGAGATCAGCCCCCGGGCCAGCGCCCGGGTCACCGCCTCGGTCCGGTCTCGGACCCCCAGCTTCTGAAAGAGGTTGGAGATATGGGTCTTCACGGTGTTCTCGCTAATGTAGAGCGCCCCGGCGATCTCCTTGTTGGCAGCCCCGGACGCCATGAGCCGGAGGATCTCCAGCTCCCGGTCGGTCAGTTGGTCGGCCGCCTCCGCCCTGGCGGGGCCGCCCTGGCTGATCACCTGCATGAGCTTGGCGGCGATCTCCGGCGGCAGGAGCGAACGCCCCTCCGCCACGGCCTGGATCCCCCGCACCAGCTCCTCGGGCGGGGCATCCTTCAGCAGGTAGCCCTTGGCCCCCGCCTGCAGGCCTCCCCAGATCAGCTCGTCGTCATCGTAGGTGGTCAGGACCAGCACCTGGACCGATGGGTGATCGGCCTTGATCCGGCGGGTCGCCTCCACCCCGTTCAGGACCGGCATCTGCATATCCATGAGGACCACGTCGGGCGCTAGCTCGCCCACCCGGGCGACCGCCTCCTGGCCGTTGCCCGCCTCCCCCACCACGGCAATGCCGGGGGTCTGGCTCAAGAGGGCGACCAGGCCCGCCCGCACAACCCGGTGATCATCCACAACCATGACTTTAATCGACATGCGATCTGCTCCCTCTGTTCGGAATGCGGGCGGTCACGCGGCAGCCGGCTCCGGGCGATGCCTGTAGGAGCAGCTCTCCCCCGAGCGCCCGGGCCCGCTCGGCCATGGCGGTCAGGCCGAAACCGCCCCCGCTCAGTGACGATTCCTGTCGAACCGGAGCCTGGGGGTCAAAGCCGATGCCATCATCCACAATGGACAGTTCGACAAAATCCGTCGAGACTGCCAGGACCATGTCGATGCGGCTGGCACGGGCGTACTTCACAGCGTTGTGGATCGCCTCCTGGGCGATCCGGAGCAGCCCGGCCTCGGCGGCGGGCGGCAGGGCGGGGGCCTCACCGGTGGTGGTGAAGCTGCCGTGAATGGCGGCCCGGCGCTCCAGGCTCGCCACCTCGTCTGCCAGGGCGCCCGCCAGACCCTTCCCCTCAAGGTGCCGGGGGCGCAGGTTCCAGACCGACCGGCGGGCCTCCTGCAGGCTCTCCCGGGCCAACTCCTCGGCGGCATTCCGATGGAACTGGGCCGCCTCCGGGTTGGCCGCTGTCTGCATGGCCCGTAGCTGCATAATGATCCCCATGAAGCCCTGGGCGAGGGTGTCGTGGATCTCCCGAGCCATGCGGTTGCGCTCCTCGGTGATCGAGAGGTCCCGCAACTGGCGCTCGGCCTCAAAGAGACGGGCATTCTCCAGGGCGACGGCCACCTGACCGGCAATGGTCTGCACGGTGAAGAGGTCTTCGTGGTCGAATGCGTCGGCATGGAGGCTCTGCACCAGCATGACACCGAGGATTCGGTCGCCCAGCCGGACCGGCACCGCTAGCTCTGCCCTGGCAGCAAGTCCGTTCACCAGGGTAGATGTGGCCCAGCTGATCGCCCCGGCCCCCTCGCCAGCAGCGGCCAGGGGCGGCGCCGAGGGCCCGGTCGCCGGGAAGACACGCCCGAGGGGCGGTTCATCGACCCCGCGGGCGGCGCAGGCGGTCAGGACCAGGTGGTCGCCGTGCCGCTGTAATACCGCTGCCAGGTCATAGCCGAAGGTGCCCCTCATGACCCGGACAACGAAGTGGAGGAGTGCCTCGGGCTCCAGGACCGAGGCGACCTGCTGGCCGACCTGCCCCACGGCCCGTAGCTGGTCGGCCTTGCGGGCCAGGGCGGCGGTCCGGGTGGCGACCTGCTCCTCCAGGGTGCGGGTGACGCTGTCGAGCCGGTCGGCGAGGCTGGTCATAACCCTCGCCAGGCTGGCCCAGTCGCTGCCTGGTTCCAGCACGGCCCGGGCCTTGAGATCGCCGGACTGGAGCCGGGCAGCCAGGCCCAGCAACTCCTCGAGGGGACTCGCCACGGCCCGGGCGACCGGGTAGAGTACCCCCGCCATGATCGGCGCCCCCAGCATGGCCGCCTCCGGGGCCAAGCCGAGCAGCGGAAGCACAAGGAATGGGGCAGAGCCGGCGAGGCAGAGGAGCAGGTAGAGTCGCACGTGTGGCCGCCAGCCTTGCATGGACGGAACCTCCAGTCGAAACCTAGTCGTGGTTGAGATTCGTACTGGAGGGGGGGAAATCCTGTGATTCGGCTGGAAACGTGGCTCCATGCAGCGACTGGGCGCACCCGGCCACCGTCGTATGAACAGGGGGAGGGAGATTGAGTGGCGTGCTTAATCATGCTGGTGCGGCATGGTGTGACCGAGTGGAACCTGACGGGCCGGGTACAGGGCCGGTCGGATCTTCCCCGCGGCGGTATCCCGGCGTAGCCTGGTGGGGTGCGTGAGAGTAGCCTCTCCGCACGGCCCAGCCAGGAGGTGGGTGTTCCGGGCGCGAAAAAGGGGCTCTCCCGTGCAGACCGTTCTGCATACGGGATAGCCCCTTCTTCATGCTCTGGTGGACCGCGTAGGACTCGAACCTACAACCTGTCGATTAAGAGTCGAATGCTCTACCATTGAGCTAGCGGTCCATATGCACTGTGCCACCAGAACACAGTGCGTTTTTGGCGGAGAGAGAGGGATTTGAACCCTCGCGGGACTTGCGCCCCCTACAGCTTTAGCAAAGCCGCCCCTTCAGCCACTTGGGTATCTCTCCAAGCTGACGGTGTCCGCCGCTTTGTGAGCGGCGCAGGAGTTACTATACCATGTCTGCTGCGGGGAACGCAACAGAAAACTTGTCCCAGCGGATCCGATTGAGGCAAATGATCAGCGCCCCGCGTGCGAGGCGCTGGATCAGACTGGTGGACCGCGAAGGACTCGAACCTTCAACCGTCCGATTAAGAGTCGGATGCTCTACCATTGAGCTAGCGGTCCATGTGCACCGTGCCACCAGAACACAGTGCGTTGGCGGAGAGAGAGGGATTTGAACCCTCGCGGGACTTGCGCCCCCTACAGCTTTAGCAAAGCCGCCCCTTCAGCCACTTGGGTATCTCTCCAGGCTGATGGTGTAGTTGCCGCCACATCAAACGGCGCAGGAGTTACTATACCATGTTGATGAACGCCGCGCAACTACTTGGCCGCGGTTTTCGCTTCGGAAATCATAACCACAATCGCCAGAACATGCGCCCCCACCCAAGGGTCAGGCGGGGGCGCCATGCCGCTGTCACCGGCTCAGCCGGGCGAGGGTCTCGTCGCGTCCCAAGGCGGCCAAGGTCTCGAAGATCGGTGGGGTCACCGTACGCCCGCTGACCGCCAGGCGGATCGGCATGAAGAGCGCTCCGGGCTTCAGGCCGCGCTCGGTCGCCAGGTCGCGCAGCGCAGGCTCAATCGCCGGCGCACTCCACTCGGGCAGAGCGGCGAGACGGTCGTGGACGGCGGCGAGCAGAGCGGGATCCGCTGGCTCGGCCACCGCGGCCGGGCGCTGGAAGAAGAAATCGATCAGCGCTGGCGCTTCGTCGAGCCGCTTCAGCCGCTCCTGGATCAGCGGGACAATCGCCTCCAGCTTCGCCAGCGCGGCAAGATCGGGCAAGGGAGCGATCAGCCCCGCCTCCGCCAGCATGGGGACCAACCGCCGGGCCAGGTCGGCGGGCGCCAGCGAGCGGATATGCTGGCTGTTCAGCCAGTCCAGTTTCTGCAGGTCGAAGACGGCGTTGGCAGAGGTGCAGCGCTCCACTGAGAACGCCGCCACCAGGTCGGAGAAGGTGAAGATCTCCCGGTTGTCGCCGGGGTTCCAGCCCTGCAGGGCCAGGAAGTTGACCATCGCCTCCGGCAGGTAGCCCATCTGCCGGAACTCGCCCACGTAGACAGCGCCGCGCCGCTTGGAGATCTTTGTCCGGTCAGGGTTGAGCTGGAGGTTCAGGTGGCCAAACCGTGGCGGCTCCCAGCCAAGGGCGTGGTAGACCGCCAACTGCGGGAAGGTGTTGGAGATATGCTCGTTGCCCCGCAACACGTGGCTGATCGCCATGAGGTGGTCGTCGATCACGGTGGCGAAGTTGTAGGTGGGCATGCCGTCGGCCTTCATAATGATAAAGTCGCCGAGCACACCAACCTCCGAGCGAATTGCGCCGCGAATCATGTCGACAAAGGTCAGCGCCTGGTCGGGCGCCCTTAGCCGGATGACCGGGTTGGGCACCGTACGTGCCTTCTCAGCCCGCTCCTGATCCGTCAGATTTCGACAGCGTCCGCTGTACTTGGGCGGCTCGCCAGCCTTCGCCTGGGCGGTCCGCTCCGCCTCCAGTTCCTCCTCGGTGCAGTAGCAGCGGTAGGCGTGACCGGACGCAACGAGCTCACCGGCGTACCGTCGGTAGAGGTCGAGCCGCTCGCTCTGGCGATAGGGACCGTATGGGCCCCCCACATCTGGCCCCTCGTCCCACGTGAGGCCGAGCCAGCGCAACCCCTCCAGGACCCCCTCCTCCGACTCCCGGGTGGAGCGGCGCCGGTCGGTATCGTCGATGCGCAGGATCATGACACCCGCTTGCTGGCGAGCGAAAAGCAGATTGAAGAGAGCTGTCCGACCGGTTCCGACGTGGCAGTGACCCGTCGGGCTCGGGGCGATCCGTACACGAACGCCAGCCATGGGTATCCTCCTCCTGAAATCTGGGTATGAAAAAACTCCCGCCCCTCAGAAAAGGGACGGGAGTTGCTCCCGCGGTACCACCCTCATTGACCTTGCGGTCCACTCTGCCTGGGCGCCAACACGCCCGCTCCCTGTAACGGGGGAATCCGTCCCCATCTACCAGCTGGCCGGTTCGGGGGGCCGCTCCGGGACCTGTTTCAGCGGGCGCAGCGCCGGGTCGCACCTTCCGATCGAGCGATCGTCCCCCGGCTCTCTGTGGCTTGCGTGGCCGCTTACTTACTTCCCATCAAGGCGTTTGATTAGGGCAAAGTTTACATGGACCATGGCAATGCGTCAAGGGGAAAATCTGACATGGGGCCGGAGTCAGGCGAGCACCTGCTCCAGCGCAGCGGCAAATCGCAGGTTCTCCGCCGCCGTGCCCACGGTGACCCTCAGGTGGGTCGGCAGGCCAAAGGAGCCGCAGGGGCGCAACAGGACGCCCTTCCGCAGCATTTTGTCGAAGATCTCCGTTGCAGGTCGACCGACGTCGAACAGGATAAAGTTGGCCTCGCTCCTCACGTAGGACAGCCCGAGCCGCTCAAAGGTGGCGTAGAGGAACGCCTTTCCCTCCCGGGTAATGGCCTGGGTCCGCTCCAGGTGCTCGGTATCATCGAGGGCGGCCAGTCCAGCGGCGACCGCCAGGTTGTTGACACTGAACGGGTCCCGCGCCGTGTAAATGGGGGCGATCAACTCGGGGCGCATCACCCCGTAGCCCAGTCGGAAGCCGGCCATGCCGTAGATCTTGCTGAAGGTACGAGTTACGACAACATTCGCGTAGTCCAGCAGGAGCGCCCTGCTGTCGAATGCTGTCTGATCGAACTCGCGATAGGCTTCATCGACAATGACGATGCAGTCTGCCGGCACCTGTGGCAACACGGCACGCAGCGCCTCCTCGGCGAAGACCGCCCCCGTCGGATTGTTGGGCCGGCAGAGAAAGAGCATCTTCGCCCCGGATTCGGCCACCGCAGCGACCATCGCCTCCAGGTCCATGGTCTGGTCCCGGAGCGGCACCCGGACGACACGGGCGCCCATTAGCTCGCCCACCAGCGGGTAGCCGGAGAACGAGGGGGCTGGCACCACGATCGCATCGCCCGGCTCCAGGTAGACCTCGGCCAGGAGGCGGAAGACCTCGTCGGAGCCGTTGCCCACCAGAAAGTGGTCCGCAGGCAGGTCCCAGAGGCGGGCGAGCCGCTCCCGCAACACGAGCGATGACCCCTCGGGGTAGGTGTGGACCTGGGTCATGGCCGCCGTTGCCGCTGCCACCGCCCTCGGCGAGGGTCCGAGCGGATTCTCGTTCTGGTTCAGCTTCACAAGGTCTCGCACGCCGTACTCGCGCTGGACCTCATCGATCGTCTTGCCTGGCACGTAGGGCTTCATGGTCCGAACGGCAGGGCGGATGGGTGGCATGGAGATCGGCTCCTTTACTCCTTCTTGTAATCCTTCGGTCGCCGCTTGCCCCGCCGGCTGGCCAGCTGGTCGGCCACCACCTGCGGGTCCAGACCGGCGTCCACCAGGGCGATCAGCGAGTGGAACCAGAGGTCGGCCACCTCAAAGGCCAGGTTCTCCCGGTCTCGGTTCTTCACCGCCAGGACCACCTCTGTCGCTTCCTCGCCGATCTTCTTGCAGTAGGCGTCGGCGCCCTTGGTGAACAGCTTGGAGGTATGGCTCTCCGGATCCGGGTGTGCGCGGCGTTCGACAAGAACCGCCGTCACTTCCCGCAGGATTGACCCGATGTCGAATGCTGGCTCCACCCCGGGCTGTAGCGGCCAGAAGGCGGTCCCGGCCGATACCTTTGGCGAGCCGTCGACCCGGCGGGTGAAGCAGGAGTAGGTCCCCTCGTGACAGGCTCCGCCCTCCTGTTCCACCAGGAGCAGCAGCGAGTCGCCATCGCAGTCGAGCCGGACCTCGCACACGTGCTGGATATGGCCGGAGGTGGCCCCCTTGTTCCAGAGCTCCTGCCGGCTCCGGGACCAGTACCAGGCGGTGCCGGTCTGCAGGGTCAACCGGAGGGACTCCTCGTTCATGTACGCCTGCATGAGGACCTGGCCGGTCTTGAGGTCCTGCACGATGGCCGGAATCAGCCCGTCCGGCCCCCACTTGAGCGCCAGCGATTCGATCATGCCCGCACCACAACTCCTCTCTGCCTGAGGTAGGCCTTCGCCTCCTCCACCGTGTGCTGCCCGCTGTGAAAGATCGATGCGACCAGGGCAGCATCGGCCTGGCCGATGGTGAGGACTTCGCCAATATGCGACAACGTTCCCGCTCCGCCAGAGGCGATGACAGGGATATCGACTGTTTTCGCGAGGGTCTGGTGCAACTCCAGGTCGTAGCCCGCCCGGGTGCCGTCGGCGTCCATGGAGGTGACCAGCAGCTCACCCGCTCCCCGCCGCCAGACCTCTGCCGCCCAAGCGATCGCATCGATCCCGGTCGGGGTCCGCCCGCCCTGGAGGTAGACCTCCCAGCCGCCCTCAGGCCGCCGCTTGCAGTCGATTGCGACCACAATGGTCGATGAGCCGAAGGACTCCGCCGCCCGGTTGATCAGGTCGGGGTCCTTTACGGCGCCCGTATTGATCGAGACCTTGTCCGCCCCTGCCCGCAGGTAGGAGCGGACGTGCTCGACCTTGGAGACCCCGCCCCCGATCGTCAGGGGAATGAAGACCTGCTCCGCCGCTCTGGTGAGAAGGTCGAGGGTGGCCGACCGCTGCTCCCAGGAGGCGTTGATATCCAAAAAGCAGACCTCGTCGGCCCCCTGCTGGTCATACCGCTTCGCCAACTCCACCGGGTCCCCGGCGTCCCACGTGTTCAGGTGGAACTTGACGTTCTTGACCACCCGCCCCTCCTTGATATCCAGGCAGGGGATAATCCGCTTCGCTAGCGGCATAGGGCAATCGCCTCCTCCAGATCAACCGCACCGGTGTAAAGGGCCTTGCCGAGAATGGCGCCATTGACGCCGGGGATCGACATGAGCCGACGAATGTCGCCCAGTGAGGAGACGCCTCCGCTGGCGATAATCGACAGCCCGGTCCGACCCATGGCGGTCATTTCGTCGAAGTTTGGCCCGGCCATCATGCCATCTTTGGCGATGTCGGTGTAGATTACGGTCGTGACCCCCACCGCCTTCATGCGCGAGGCCAGGTCGGTCGCCTTCACATCGGTCACGTCAACCCAGCCATTGGTGGCCACCATGCCCTGCTTGGCATCGATCCCGACCACAACCCGCTGGCGGCCAAAGCGCCCAATCGCCTCCCCCACCAGGTCCCCCTCCAGGGCCTTGGTGCCTACGATCACCCGCAGGACCCCCAGGTCAAAGGCCTGCTCCATGGCGTCGAGGGAGCGGATTCCGCCGCCCAGTTGGACCGGAACCCCGGCCTCTGAGGCGACATCGGTGATCTGATCGACCGCTCTGAGGTTCTGAGGGGCGCCGGCAAAGGCGCCATCCAGGTCAACGACGTGCAGGAATGTGGCCCCCCGGTCGATCCAGCGCTTCGCCGCCTCGGCGGGGTCGGGGTCGTAGACGGTTGCATCTTCCATGCGGCCCTGCTTCAGCCGGACCGCCTGTCCTTTTTTCAGATCGATGGCCGGGTAGAGTTCGAATCGCATAGGAGCCTCCCAAAGTTCGACAGCATTTGCAGGCCGGCCCGAGAGGATTTCTCCGGGTGGAACTGGATGCCGAGGATATTCGCCCGACCTACGACCGAGGGGTAGACCCGGCCGTAGTCGGTGGTCGCCAGGATCTCGTTGGGCCGGGCTCTGTCAGCCGCGTAGGAGTGGTCGAAGTAGGCCCAGTAGGCGCCATTCAGGCCCGCAAAGAGCGGGTGGTTCGGTTGGACGGGCTCGACCAGGTTCCAGCCAATCTGGGGCAGTTTGACGGAGTCGGGCAGCCGGGTCGCCTTCCCGGTGAGGAGCCCCAGTCCGGGGCCGGCCCCGTACTCCTCGCCCTCCTCGTAGAGCAGTTGCATGCCCAGGCAGATTCCCAACAGCGGCCGCCCCGAGGCGGCGAAGGCCCGGATTGGCTCGATCAGCCCTCGCTCGGCCAGCTTCCGCATGCCGTTGCCGAAAGCGCCCATGCCGGGAAGCAGAATCCCATCGGCCGAAGCCAGGGTGGCAGGCTCCTCGCTGATCACGGGCTCCTGCCCCACCGCCTTCAGGGCGTTGCGGACCGAGGCCAGGTTGCCCATGTCGTAGTCGACAATCACGATGCGGGCCATCTAGAGCAGCGCCCCCTTGGTGGACGGGATTCCGGTGACGCGTGGGTCGAGGGTTGTCGCATCGTAGAGGGCCCTGGCGAATGCCTTGAAGAGCCCCTCTATCATGTGGTGGGTGTTCTGCCCGTAGTGCACCTTCAGGTGGAGGGTGATCCCGGCGTTGAAGGCCAGGGCTCGGAAGAACTCCTGCACCAACTCGGTGTCGAAATCGCCCACCTTCTGACGCGGAAAGTCCGCATCGAAGACGAGGAAGGGGCGTCCGCTCACATCGATCGCGGCGAAGGCGAGGGTTTCATCGAACGGGAGAAAGGCGGAACCGTAGCGCCGGATCCCCTTTGCCTGGCCCAGCGCCTGCCGCAGGGCCTGCCCCATGGAAATGCCGGTATCTTCCACGGTGTGGTGAAAATCGATCTGGATATCGCCCACACACTTGACCGTCAGGTCGCTCAGCCCGTGTCGAGCGATCTGGTCGAGCATGTGGTCGAAGAAGGGGACTCCTGTCGAAATCTGCGCTTGGCCCGAGCCATCCAGGTTCCAGGTGAGGCCAATCTCGGTCTCCCTGGTGGTGCGGGTCACCGTGCCGACCCGTGGATCTGCGATCATGCCCTACCCCTCCTTCGCGCTCAGCCGGATCTGCATGGACCCGGCGTGCGCCTGCAGTTGCTCGGTCAGAGCCAGCTTGATCGCCCGCGGCGCCTGGGCCAGGAATGCGGCCTCGCTGTAGCAGACCACCGCTGAGCGCTTCAGGAAGGTCTCCACGTTGACCGGCGAGGCGTAGCGGGCGGTCCCCTCGGTGGGAATCACGTTGGACGGCCCGGCGATATAGTCGCCGATCGGTTCCGGGGTCCACTTCCCCATGAAGATCGACCCGGCATGGCGGATCTGGGGGAGCAGGGACCAGGGGTCGGCCACCTCCAGCTCCAGGTGCTCCGGACCGATCGCGTTGACCAGGTCGGCGGCCTCCGCAAGATTCGACACCGCCAGCCCGGCGCCCAGTTCAGCCACCGACTTGCGGATCGTCTCTGCCCGGGGCAGGAGCGAGGCCTGCCGATCCATCTCGGCGCCGATCGCCTCGATCCGTCCTGGCCCAGCGGTGGTGACGAGGATCACCATGCCGTCCGGGTGCTCCGCCTGCGAGAGCAGGTCGGCGGCGATCCAGCGGACGTCGGCGGTGCCGTCATCGACCGCGAGGACCTCGGTGGGTCCCGCCAGCATGTCGATTCCGACCGGGCCGAATACCAGCTTCTTGGCCATGGTCACGTAGTAGTTGCCAGGTCCGGCGATCTTGTCCACCTTGGGGATCGTGGCCGTGCCGTAGGCCATCGCCCCGATCGCCTGGGCACCGCCTACCTTGTAGACCGCCTTTACCCCGCAGGCCCGAGCGGCCACCAGCATGTGGGGATCGATCCGGCCGGAGCCGTTGGGGGGCGTGCAGAGGATCACCTCCCGCACCCCGGCCACCACCGCCGGGATCACGGTCATAAGCAGGCAGGAGAAGAGCGGGGCGGCCCCCCCCGGCACATAGATCCCGGCCCGGTCCACAGCGCTCACCTGCTGGCCCAGAATCGAGCCATCGGGCCGGGTCATGAACCAGGAGTTGGGCACCTGTGGCCGGTGGAACTCGGTAATGTTGTCGATCGCCGTCTGGAGCGCCTGTCGAAAGTCGTCATCGACCAGCGCCTCCGCTTCGACATACTCCGCCTCACTCACCTGGAGTCCGCTGGACCGCAGGTCGGCCTTGTCGAAGCGCTCCGTCAGCTCGAAGAGGGCATCGTCGCCCTGGCTGCGCACCTGCGCCAGGATCACCCGCACCCGGGCTTCGATCTCAGGGTAGAAGTTGCTGCGGCGGTCAGCCAGGTAGCCGAGGAACTGATCAGGGCGCCATAGCTTCAGCATGGGGTACTCCTCCTCGGAGCGGGGCCTGGCGATTTCTTCCGACCAGGGAGCCGCCACTCTCGGTGACATAGAATAGAAGGGATCGCGATTTCCGTAAAGGAGGCAAGCGGGATGTTCTTCCGTCTTCCCCCGCCCATGCCCCGGTGGCCGGGGCCGCCGCCCGCCGGGCCGGGCGCTCAGGAAGGGCAACCTGAGCCGGCACCGGGCGGGCAGCCGCCCGTCTTCCTGCCGGTGCTGATTCCCATGGCCGTGCCCAGCGGCTGGAGCGGCTGGGGCCCCGGTGGCGGGCCGCAACTGCAGCCCGGCCAGCCGCCTCAGCCCCAGGCTCTGACCCAGGCCCCGCAGCAGCAGCCGCAAAGCCCGCCTCAGGGCCAGGCGCCACCGGATCAGTCGCCAGCGGCCCGAGCCCAGGCCCCCCGGCCGGCACAGGTGGTGCCGTTGGTGGCCCCGGTGGAGTTCCCCGAGGCGCCAGCCGGCCTGCGCGACCGGGCCTACTGGTTCGGCGATACGCTGAGTAGCGCCCGGAGGCGCTGGACCAGCGGGCTGATCCGATCCGCCTGGAGCCTGTAGGAGGCCCGGTTGGCGATCAGCCGCATCGATGATGTCCATAGCTCGTCAATCACGGCCAGGTTGTTCTCACGGAGCGTCCGCCCCGTCTCGGTGATATCCACGATCATGTCCGCCAGCCCCACCTTCGGGGCGACCTCGATCGACCCGTGCAGGTAGATCGTCTCCACCTGGATCCCCAGACCGCTGAAATACGCCTCGGTCATGCGCGGGTACTTGGTCGCCACCCGCCGGGCCGAGGAGCCGTTCAGCAGGAGTTGCGGATCGCTTGAGGCCGGGGCCGCCAACACGAACCGGCAGACGCTGTAGCCCAGGTCGAGCAGCTCGTAGACCTTGGGCTCACCCTCCATGAGGACGTTCTTGCCCACGATTCCCAAGTCGGCGGCCCCGTACTCTACGTAGGTCGGCACGTCTGAGTCGCGTGCGATGATAAACCGGGTCCGCTGGGCGGGGCACTCGATCAGCAGGCTGCGGGACTCGTCATCCTCCAGCTCGGGACCGGCGTAGCCCGCCTCTCGCAACAGCCGGACGGTCTCCTGGTAGGGTCGGCCCTTCGGCAGTGCAATCGTGAGAAACTCCATAGGTCTGAACTCCTTCTTAGTGGATGGAGGTGAAGCTGCCAGTCCGTCCCCTGGGGGCATTTGTCTCCACCAGATCGGCTCCCTCCGGCGAGACCACCCGCTCCGCCCCCCGTGCCCGCGCATAGGCTGCCAGCTCCGGTCCCGTGCGGGCGTGCAAGTCGACCTCGACGGTAAGCCCCTCCAGGCGCAACCGGTGAGCCAGGACCATGGCCTCAACCTCCCGGCCCGCCGGGCACTCCACCAGCACGTCGACACCGGGGTCATCGCCCTGACGCCCCTGCCGCTCCAGGGCGGAGAGCAGGCGGTCCATCTCCAGGGCGAAGCCGGTCGCCGGCGCCTCCCCGCCAAAATCGGCCAGCAGGTTGTCGTAACGCCCGCCGCCCATGACCGGTGAGCCGACGCCCGGGGCGTAGCCCTCGAAAACGACGCCGGTGTAGTAGCCCAGGCTGCGAACAAGCCCGAGGTCCAGCGAGACCTGGTTAGCCACGCCCAGCGCCTCCAGGAACTGCAGAATCGCCCCGATTCGCTCCAGCGCCCGACCCACGCGCCCGTTGCCGACGCCCTCGAACCGGGCGACCGCCTGCTGGAAGGAGCCGTGGAACCCGACCAGAGCGAGCAGCAGGTCCTCCTTCTCGGGGGCCAACCGGGCCAGGGCGACACCCTTCTCGAAGGCGACGAGGTCGCGGGCGACCATCGCCTCCTTCAGTCCTTCCTCCAACTCCGGCGAGACCCCCGCCTCGGCGAAGAGCCCCTCCACCAGATCGGCGTGGCCCAGTCCAATCTTGAAGCCCTCCAGCCCGGTGGCTGCAAGGGCGGCACAGGCCAGGGCGATCACCTCGGCGTCCGCCGCGGCGCCCTCGGCCCCAATCAACTCAATACCCGCCTGCCAGATCTCGCTGGCCGACCCGGCCTTCCGGTCACGGTGCCGGTAGACCGGGGCGAAGTAGGAAAGGCGCAACGGCAGGCTCTCCCCCGCCATTTTCGTAGCAGCAAGCCGGGCGATTGGGGTGGTCATGTCAGGCCGCAGGGCGAGCGTACGCCCCTTGCGGTCGAAGAACTGGTAGAGATCCTCGCGCCGCCCCAGGCTCCCCGCTCCGGCGGTCACCGTCTCCAGGTACTCGAAGCCCGGTGAGACCACCTCCCGGTAGCCCCAGGAGCGGAAAACCTGGTCCAGTTGGCCCGAGAGCCGACGAATGCGGGCAGCCTCCCGGGGAAGCCGGTCACGAACCCCCTCGGGGATCTGCGTGCGAATGACGGGCGTACTCATGTTCCATCCTCCAGACACTTTATCGCGATGAAGTGTTAAACAACTAAAAGGAGTCTACCATAACCCGGTATCCTGGTCAATAGCGGCGATCGCATAAGAAGAAGACCCCGACCAGCGTGCTGGTCAGGGTCTGTCGTGCGAACGAGGGCTAGAACCGGCCGCCACCGCCACCGCCGCCGCCGCCAGCCCCTCCAGCCTGGCGGGACTGGGCCTCGTTGACCGTGAGGGGGCGCCCGCCGTACTCGTAGTTGTTCAGCTCGGCGATCGCCTTCTTGCCAGCCTCGTCATCCGCCATGTCCACGAAACCGAACCCCCGGGACCGGCCCGACTCCCGGTCGGTAATGATACGCGAGTTCTCCACGGCGCCGTAGGGCTCGAAGAGCGCCCGCAAATCCTCAGCCGTCGTCCGCCAGGGCAGATTGCCTACATAGATGCTAAATGCCACGATCCCTTGCCTCCTCCTCTGGAGCGCATCCACCCACAGGCGATGGTGCACTCACGTGACGGTTGCATTCATTGTGCGCCACCGAGACCGTTCACACGCACCTAATTTCTGGGCCGAGCCGTGGAACGTTATGGTCGGCTCGCAGACCTGTATCCGGCTGCGGCCGGCCCTGTGGGCTCTGCCGGAAAGTCGGTGGCCGTGTCAGCGGAGAGCTTCCCGATCGGGCGCCCCTCGCCCTCGGCGCCCCCCAGGTCGGCCGAGAAGTCGGCTCCAAGGTTCGCATCAAACCGGGCGGGCCCCATCTCTTCCCTGGAGGGTGCCGCCAGATCCAGGCCCCCGTACCGGCGCCGATCCGGATGCGTCAATCCAACCGCCTCCCTGCGCCCTTGTTCGCCCCCGCCCCGGCATGGTAAAGGACCGAGTGAGGGCATACCTAGTATGCCCCCGCTCGGTCCCGGCGATCGAACCTGGCTACCGGTCATGGCGGATCTGGACCACGGCTCCGTTCAGCGGAATGTGCTGCTCCAGACCGCCACCGTTCATCGGGGTCAGGACGAGAATCGCCATTCCTTCCACCCGGTATATGCCGGTCAGCATGCCCGTGTAGCTCTCACCACCCGATCGTACCTGCACCTCTTTCCCGATGCAGCGGTCCAATGGAGTGTAGGCGGTAAACATTCTGGGTCCCCCTTTCTACCGACGTGTCATTATGGTGGCGATTCTCTTTTTCGCGCCCCCGCTCCTGCTCGTTCAAAAAACTGCTGGCGGTATCATGCCCTCTTCTCATGGCTTCAGGCGGTGCGGGTTTTGGTGACTTCCGCTCAGTGGGCCGACCGGGTCTCCGGAGGGCGCCGTACCCACCGGAACAGGAGGAGTAGCGCTGAGAGCATCCCCATGGTGCCAGCCACCAGGAAGCCTACCGACCCGCCGAACCGCTCGACCACGGTGCCGGTGAAGAGCGCCCCAAAGGGGGTCGTGCCCGCGAACATTACGTGGTAGAGCGACATCACCCGGCCCCGGAGTTGGTCCGGCACGATCAACTGGACGGTTGCGTTCGCATCCGCCGTAAAGAGAATCTGGGCCAGGCCCATGAGAAAGAGGCCGACACTCGCGACCCAGAACTCCCGGACAAAGTAGATCGATGCGGTTGCGGCGCAGAGGGCCAGGGCCGCCGCCACCAGGGGCTTCACATTGACCTCCCCGCGGCGGCGGAAGGCGAGCAAGAAGGCCCCGACCAGGGCGCCGGCGCCCAGCGAAGACATGAGCAGGCCGTACCCCTCGGCCCCAGACTGGAGCACATTCCGGGCCAGGACCGGGACCAGGACCGAATAGTTGATCACAAAGAGTGCGATGACGAAGATCAGGGTGAGTAGAAACGAGACCATGGGCGTCCGGAAGGCGTAGCCCATGCCCTCCTTGACGTCCTCCACCACGGAGCGCTGCGACCTGGCCTGTGGCGCCCCCTGCGCCTTGATCAGCATCAACGCACCGATAATCGCCAGGAAGGAGATACCGTTCAGCAGGAAGGCAGTCCCCACGCCGTACTCGGCGATCAACAGCCCTGCCACAGCCGGCCCCACCAGGCGGGCGCCGTTAAAGATTGCGGAGTTCAGCGCCACTGCGTTAGAGAGGTCCTGTCGGCCCCCCACCATCTCCACCGTGAAGGCCTGCCGCACCGGCACATCGATCGAGTTGGCCGTCCCCAGCAGGAAGGCGAGCACCGCTACGTGCCAGTACTGAACCTGCCCGGTGAAGACCAGAACCGCGAGGGTAAAGGCGAGGAGCATGAGGCTCGTCTGGGTGATCAGGAGGGTCCGCCGCTTCGGCAGCCGGTCGGCCAGCACGCCGCCAAAGAGGGAGAAGAGCAGGGTCGGGGCAAACTGCAGGGTGCTGATCAGCCCCAGCAGAAAGGCGGAGTCGGTCAGTTCAATAATCAGCCAGGACTGGCCCACGGACTGCATCCAGGTGCCAATGTTGGAGACCAACAGGCCGACGAAGTAGAGCCGGTAGTCGCGGTGGTTGAGTGCACGGAGTCCTTCGGGAAACCGCACGCCTGCGCGCCCCCTTTCAACGGAAAGATGGTTCGTCTCCCTGCGGCTATGAGGCCGCAACACTCCCTTGAGAATACTTCACGGCATGAACTTTTACAAGTGGGAGCGCCATCTACCGATTCTTCATACCATCGCCACCGGCCCCGACGCTCTTTAGCACTGTCAGGCTTCGATGCTTTATTTTGGTAAAGTCAGCTTGTTCCAGCTTTAGTGATGGACCTATACTGGGGGTGGAATCTCAGTACAGGAGGGTTTTCACATATGCAACGCCCGATCGCTGAACCTTATAAGATCAAGGCAGTTGAACCCATCCGTATGACAACCCGTGAAGAGCGGGAGCGGGCCATTGTTGAGGCCGGCTACAATACCTTCCTCCTCAAGAGTGAGGATGTCTACATTGACCTGTTGACCGACTCCGGTACCAACGCCATGTCCGACCGCCAGTGGGCCGCCCTCATGATGGGCGACGAGGCATACGCCGGCGCTCGCTCCTTCTTCCGCATGGAGGAGGCTGTCCGTGAGATCTACGGCTTCAAGTACGTGGTGCCGACCCACCAGGGCCGGGGCGCCGAGCACCTGATCTCCCGGATCCTGATCAAGCCGGGCCACTATGTCCCCGGCAACATGTACTTCACCACCACCCGCGCCCACCAGGAAATGCAGGGCGGCACCTTTGTTGATGTCGTCATTGACGAGGCCCACGACTCCCTGAAGTACCACCCCTTCAAGGGCAACGTCGACCTGGGCAAGTTCGAGGACCTGATCAAGCGGGTCGGCCCGGAGAATATCCCCTATATCAATGTGGCGGTCACGGTCAACCTGGCGGGCGGCCAGCCGGTCTCCATGCAGAACCTGCGGGACGTGCGGGCGATCTGCAACAAGTACGGGATCCGCATGTGGTCCGATGCGACCCGCGCCGTGGAGAACGCCTTCTTTATTAAGGAGCGGGAAGAGGGCTATGCCAACGTCCCGGTCCGGGCGATTCTCAAGGAGATGATGTCCCTCTTCGACGGCTGCACCATGTCGGGCAAGAAGGATAATCTGGTCAACATCGGTGGCTTCCTGGCCATGAACGAGGAGTGGATCCTCCAGCAGGCCCGGGAGCAGGTCGTGATCTTCGAGGGCATGCCCACCTATGGCGGCCTCGCCGGCCGTGACATGGAGGCGATTGCCCAGGGTATCTATGAAATGGTGGATGATGCCTACATCGCCCACCGGATCCACCAGGTTCGCTACCTGGGCCAGCAGCTGATCGATGCCGGCGTGCCGATTGTCCAGCCCATTGGCGGTCACGCCGTCTTCCTCGACGCCCGGGAGTTCCTGCCGCACCTGGAGCAGGAGCAGTTCCCCGCCCAGGCGCTGGCCGCCGCCCTCTATGTCGACTCCGGCGTCCGCTCCATGGAACGGGGCATCGTCTCGGCGGGGCGCGATCCGCAGAGCGGGCTGAATCGGAAGCCGAAGCTGGAGCTGGTGCGCCTCACGATCCCGCGCCGGGTCTACACCGACCGGCATATGGATGTAGTCGCCTACTCGGTAAAGCACCTGTTTGAGCACCGGGACCAGATCAAGGGGCTAGCGATGGTCTACGAGCCGCCCACGCTCCGCTTCTTCACCGCCCGGTTCGAGCCACTCGCTTAAGTACAAGCCGCCCCCGGCAGGTCGCTACGACTTGCCGGGGGCATTCTATCCAGCCGAGCCGGTGCATTTTTGTCATGGTGTGCGAACCCTTCGAGCGTGTAAGATAGGAGCCTGTGCCCTAAACACCAAGGAGGACACTCACATGGCAGACATTCCAACTCCTAATGCCTACACGCCAGCAGAGATCGCCCATAAGATCGAGCAACTCGGTGTCACCAAGGCGAATATGCCGCTACACCGGACTGTGATTCTCTCGATTCTGGCTGGTCTTTTTGTCTCGCTCGGATCAATCTTCTACTTCGTGGCCCTCGCCGGCTGGAACGGCAGCTACGGCGTGGGACAGGTCCTCGGCGGCCTCGTCTTTAACCTCGGCCTTGCCCTGATCGCTCTGAACGGGGCCGAGCTCTTCACCGGAAACACCCTGCTCTCGATCGCGGCCATGCAACGCAAGATCAGTGTCGGCAAAATGCTGCGCAACTGGGCGCTGGTCTGGGTCTTCAACGGGGTCGGCGCCTTCCTTGCCGTCGGTCTGGCGTTCGCCGCCCAGCATTACACCGGCGGAGACGGCCTGGTCGGGCTGAAGATCCTCAGCGTGGGTGCGACCAAGGCTTCGCTTCCCTTCGGGGTGGTCCTCGCTCGTGGCATTCTGGCCAATATCTTCGTCACCCTGGCGGTCTGGGCTTACACCGCAGGCAAGTCGGTGGTAGACAAGATCGCTGCCATGATCCTGCCGATCACCGGCTTCGTGGCGTCCGGCAGTGAACACTCGATTGCGAACATGTTCTACATTCCGTACGCCATTCTCGTCAAGGGAACGTCGATCGCCTCCCTGCCCGGCGCCCCGACCCAGAAGCTCTACGCCCTCGATTGGGCCCACTTCATTGGCAACCTGATCCCCGCGACAATCGGCAACATTCTCGGCGGTGCGATCTGTGTCGGTCTGGTCTACTGGGCTGCCTACCTGTGGAATCCCAAGGAGGCTGAAGAGACTGCTCAGAAGGCCGCCTAGTGCCCGCTCCACAATTGAACGACCGGCGTCCTCCTGGGCGCCGGTTTTCTTGTGCGCCTGAGGAGCAGATTCGCAGAAACCGCATAGCATGGGCGTGTCACCCAATCTGCCCGAAGGGAGAGGATCGACTTTGCAGCAGCCCGGTCTCCAGCAACTGCCTACCGGCTGGCCCGGCATGCCAGGGCTGCAGGCGCCTCCGCAATCTCAGGCGCAAGTACCGCCTGTACAGTCCTTCCCGCTGCAGCCGTTCCAGATCCAGCAGTTCCAGGCTCCACCCGCACAGGGGCAGGTCCCGCCCCAGTCAGCTCAGGCCGCCCCCGTCGCTCCCGTAGCCTTCCCCGGTTCCACCGCCCCCAACGCCGCCCAGCCGGTGGCGCAAGGCGGCCAGGCCAACCCCGCTCAGGCCTTTGCCCGCCAGTTGATCGAGGCGGCCCGCCTCCTGGAGCAAGCGATCCCAGGGTACCAGATAGGCATAGCCACCCTCCTGGACCTCGCCTCCGCTTCGCTCACCACTCGGCCCCCCGGGGTCGATGAAGCCATTGCGGGCCTGAAGGAGGCCACCTACTATCACGGTGCGGCCCTGGGAGCCATTCGGCGGCTTCTCTTCGGCGAAATGACCCCTGCTGTACTTAGCCTGCTTGCGACCAGCTATCACCTGTTGGCTGAGACCCAGGCCCAGCTTCGCCCCGCCCTTGACCGGGTGCTCATGTCTGCCCCGCTCACCGCCCGACCCAACCTCACCGGGCTCGGACAGAGCCTGACCACAGGCGACACAGCCCTCGCCCAGGCTGGAGCTGCCCTCCAGGCGATCGTTGGCCCCCAGGTCTGGGATTCCGGCAGAAGCCGTGCGCGGGGCCTGAGAGGCGGCTCGGAGTGGGCTGGCGGCAACTAAACCCTAGAACCCCACACGAACAGAAGCGGCTGTCCCCGAGCTTGGGGACAGCCGCCGTACTTATTCGTTCAGACTGCGGAGCACCGCCCTTATGGGTGAGCCATCGGCCCGCTCTAACTTGAGCGGCAGGGCGATCAACTCGTACCGACCGGGGGGCACATCTGCCAGAGACAGGTTCTCCAGGATCAGTATGCCCGTGGCCGCACAGGCATTGTGAGCGGGCAACTCCTTGGAGTCACTGGGGTCTACCGAGTGTGCGTCCGTCCCGATCAGCCGGATCCCGCACGAAGCGAGGTAGCGAATCGCCTCCGGCTCCAGGTAGGTGAACGCCGGGTTGAAACGGCCGAGATCCGGGCAGGAGCCGGTTCGGATCAGGAGCCGCTCGACGCCGGACAGTTCAAGGGCACGCAGGTCCGCCTCGGTCACGCTACTCCGCCCCTCCAGCGCCACCAGCAGGGCGGGGCCAATATACCGATCCAGTGGGACCTCGGCCATGAAAGGTCCGTTCTGATCGTAGTGGTAGGGCGCATCGGCATGGGTGCCGTTATGCGGGCTCAGCGTAATGCGCGACAGGTTGACAGAGTCGCCCGACGCCAGCTGGGCGGTGGGCTCCAGGGAGAACGGGGTATCCCCCGGCCAGCTCGCCGTGCCCGCCCCCAGCGAGTGGGTGATATCGTAGATTCTCATGCTTTCCGGCTGGACCGCTCCAGGACCAGGCGATAGCCGTCGGCGCCATAGTGGAGGCACTTCTTCACCCGGCTGATGGTCGCCGTGCTGGCTCCGGTTGCCGCCACGATATCCTCGTAGGTCATACCGGCATCCAACATCTTGGCCACTTCGAGCCGCTGAGCCAGCGCCTTAATCTCCCCGATTGTGGCGATATCATCAAAAAAGCGATAGCACTCATCAATACTCTGAAGGGTCAGAATGGCCTCAAACAGTTTGTCGATCAGTTCGTCGCGCAGTTTCTCGTTGACGGACATAAGAAGGGCTCCCTCCCAGCACGGCCTATTCCAGGAAATGAGATTCGCCTTACTTCGCCAAACTCCTTTATTCGGCAGTGGAGAGAGCCTTACCCTTGCAAAAACGAAAGGCGCAACGCACCCTGCCGAGGGTTGCGCTGCACCGGGGCTCAGGGGCGGATCTCGTCGGGAAAGTCGACCCCACCTTGCGGTGGGATATGGTTGGGGCCGGGAATCGGGGCGTGGGCATACGGGTCGGTCGCAGTGCTGTGGCGCTCCGGGGCGGTCGCCGACCGATGATGCCCCTCGCGAATATGGTCGCCGGGAACCCCGTGCTCCCGCGGGTGCCACTGGGTCGGAGGCTGGTCCGGCGGCACGGTCCGGTTGGCCGGGCGGTCCTCGCCGTACGCGTCCTCTGGCGCCAGGTCAGCCCCGGTTGCCCGGGCCTCCTCGCCAGATCCTCCACCCCCGCCGGTCACCCGGTCAAGGGAGCCGTCCGCCACCTCCCGCCGCTGACCAGGTTGGGGCACCGGTCGGGCTGGATCCGACTGGAGAGGACCGCCCATGGCCTCCCTCCCATGCCGCTCTTCTCGTTCACCCGTAAAGGTCATGTCGGTCGCCTGCCGGGCGCCCAACTCCCGCCGAGTGCGGGCTCCGGTCCGGTCGGGCCAGAGGTCTACCTCGTTGCCCTGCTGGCTGGGGTTTATGTTTGCGCCCAGGTCCTGGCCGTGCTCCCCCTCAGCCCTGCGGCTACCAGCGCCGACCCGCTCCCTCCCCCCGCCTATCCGGGCGCCCATGAAGAAGAGTGCCATCGCCCCTACCACCACGAGGAGGGCGAACAGGAATCCCATGGACTCACCGCCTTTGCGTTTCAGACCTTGCGAGTAGTCTGCCCCACTCAGGCCCGGTTCGGCACAAGAAAACCCCACCAGAAATCTCCTGGTGGGGTCTGCACGATTCGCTTACTGGATCTCGAAGACGACCGAGACCGAGGCGGTGAAGGTTGACTCACCGCTGAATACCGGAGCAGGGGCCGCGGCGGGCATCGCCTCGCCATAGGCGAGATCCTTGCTCCCGCGGTTGGTGTACATGGGGGTGCCGTTGTCCATGACGCTGATCGACATGACCCGCACGACCTTGGCGCCCAGGCGGTTTGCTACCCGCTCGGCCTTTGCCTTGGCGTCATCGACCGCGAGATCGAGGGCGGACTCCAGGAGCTTGTCGGTGTCCTTCACGGAGAAGGAGAGCCCGTTCAACTGGTTGGCCCCGGCGTCCACAGCGGCCTGGATCAGAGCGGCAACCTTGTCCAGATCCTGCGTGGTGACCGTGAGGGTCGTGGTCGCCCGGTAGCCGACCAACTGCTGGCCCTTGTCCTGCGTCCAGGTGTACTCGGCCGACAGGTTGAACAGGCTGGTCTGGATCTGCTCATCCTTCAGGCCCATGGACTTTACCGCAGGCGAGATCTTGTTCAGGCTGGCGCTGAGGGCCGCATACGCCTCCGAGGGGGACGCCTTCAACTCTGTCACGCCGAAGGAGAGTGTAGCGGTATCCGGCTTGACCGTCAGGCGCCCCTGACCGGTCACAGAGATCGTCCGGGATTCCTCGGTGCTCTGGGTGGCGGCCTCCGCATTCGACGGGGACGGGAACAGACCTCCGACCACCAGCAAGGCGGCCAGAAGCAGGGGAATCAGGGCAAGGCGCTTCTTCATGTCATGACCTCCCGAGTGGATGTTCTCGCTTGATAGACGGGACCACCGAGCGAACCGGTTTCATCCGACGCGGAAGAATTTCTGAGCAAGATCAGCGAGAACCTGCCGATTCTAGCAGGGATGAACCGTCCCCATTGCGAAATGTTTCACGTGAGTTCAGCCCGGAGGTGCTACATATGTCAACGATTCGACAGCGCCAGGTTGCAACGTCCCGCCTGAAGGTCCACGTCCGCGAATCCGGCTCTGGATCCACTCCCGTCGTTCTGGTCCATGGTAACTGCAGCTCCTCGGCCTACTTCGAAGAACTGATGTCCGCCATGCCCGACCAGTACCGGGTGGTAGCCCCAGACCTGCGGGGCTATGGCGATACCGAGGCGCTACCGATCGATGCCACCCGTGGCTGCGGTGAGTGGGCCGATGATCTGCAGGCCCTGGTAGATGAGCTTGGCTTCGAGAAGTTCCACCTCGCCGGTTGGTCGTTGGGCGGCGGCGTCTGCATGCAGTACGCTCTCCAGCACGCAGATCGGCTCCTCTCCCTCACCCTGATCGCTCCCGTCAGCCCCTATGGCTTTGGCGGTACCCGAGACCTGGCTGGCACCCCGGCCACCCCGGACTACGCCGGGGCCGGCGGTGGCGGCGGCGCGGCCTTCGCCGCCCAGATCGCTGCTGGCGACCGTGCTGCCGTGCAGCAGGTGATCAACAACTTCTACTTCAAGCCGCCCTTCAGGGGGACCCCCGAGCAGGAGGAGCGGTGGATCACCTCGCTCATGGCTATCCGGACCGGCGACGATTTCTACCCCGGAACCATGTCCGCCTCGCCCAACTGGCCGGGCTTCGGGCCTGGCGAGAAGGGGATTCTGAACACCCTGACCCCGGCCTACTTCAACACCGCCGGGATTGTCAATCTCGAGCCGAAGGTTCCGATCCTCTGGATCCGGGGCGACAGCGACCAGATTGTCAGCGACACCTCCTTCTTCGACCTCGCCTTCCTGGGCCAGGTCGGCGCAGTGCCCGGGTGGCCCGGTGCCGAGGCCTGCCCGCCGCAGCCCATGGTCAGCCAGACCCGGGCCGTCCTGGAGGCCTACAAGGCGAACGGCGGTCAGTACGAGGAGGTCGTGATCGAGAACGCCGGTCACTCGCCCTTCATTGAGAAGCCGGAGGCCTTCAACGCCAAGTTCTTCGCCCTCCTGGAGCAGACCAGCCGGTAAGTAAACAGAGCACCCCGAAACCCGGGGTGCTCTTTCCTTTACTAGATTCTCGGCTTCGGTTCTGGCTTGCCGATCAGGTAGCCCTGGGCGTAGTCCACGCCGTACTCTCGAAGCAGACCGAGCGTCTCCTCACTGTCCACGAACTCGGCGATCGTCTTCTTCCCCAGTTCGCGGGAGACGGTGACCAGCGCCCGCACCAGGTGCTGGTCGGCCACATCGTGCGGCAGGTTCCGTATGAAGGAGCCGTCAATCTTGACATAGTCCACCGCCAGGTGCTTGAGGAAGTAGAGCGAGGAGAACCCCGCCCCCACGTCATCCAGCGCGAAGCGGCAACCCAGTGCCTTCATGTCATCTATGAACCGGCGCGCCTGGTCAATATCGCCAATCGCGGCCGTCTCTGTGATCTCGAAGACCAGGTTGGCCGGGTTGACACCTGCTTCGGCCAGCTCCTTGGCGATCATCGGCATGAGATCCGGGTCAGAGAGGGTCTTGCCCGACAGGTTGACCTCGTAGGTGGTGGGCTGGCCTGCGCGGGCCCGCTCCCCCATCAACCGGATCGATTCCCGCACCACCCACCGGTCGATCGCCTGAATCAGTCCAAACCGCTCCGCGACCCCAAGGAAGGCCGCCGGATAGATCAGGGTCCCGTCCTCGTCCAACATGCGGATCAGCAACTCGTGGTGGGTCACCTGGTTTTCGCGAATGTCGAGGATCGGCTGGTAGTAGAGCACCAGGCGGTCGTTCTGGAGCGCCTCCCGAATCCGGCGCTCCCACTCCAGCTTCTGCTCCATCTCCCGCTTCCAGACGCTGTTGGGCTCGAAGACCGACCAGCCGTTACGCCCGTTCTCCTTCGCCTCGTACATTGCCATGTCAGCGTTGGCCAGCAACTCGTCGGCAGAGGTCCCGTGCTGCGGGAAGAAGGTCACGCCAATGCTGGCCGTGAGCGAGATCGACGCCCCCCCGGCCAACGAGTGGGTGTGGCGCATGTTCTCCAGGATCCGCTCCACCAAGTTGAGCGTCTCTTCCGTACTTGTGCACGGCAGGATGATCGCGAACTCATCCCCTCCGAGACGGCCGATCACGTCGGTCTCGCGCAGCGTCTCCCGGAGGAGGATGGCAACCCGCCGTAGGACCTCGTCGCCCCGCTGGTGGCCAAGCGTATCGTTAACGTACTTGAAGAGATCAACATCCATAAACAGGAGAGAGCCGTTTAGCCCAAACCGGCGGGAGAGGGCGACCTGGTTCTCCAGCTCCTCCCGGAACCGGCGCCGGTTGACCAACTCTGTCAGGGAATCGTAGTTTGCCATATGGACCAGCTTGGTCTCGTAGACACGCCGATCGGTAATATCCTGCAACTGGACGATGAAGTTGACGGCGCCCGTCTGGTCCCGCATGGTCGAGTAGCTCTGCTGAACCCAGACATTGTGTCCGGCCTTATGCCGGAAGCGCTTCTCCACCTGCACGGAGCGGGCCTGGCCCATGAGCAACTGGGAGAAGGCGCCGTGGTCGATGTCCCAGTCATCTACGTGCGTGAACTCATCGATCGTCCGACCGAGCATCTCCTGGTCGCTGTAGCCGATCATCTCGCTGAGGGCCCGGTTGACCTGCAGCCAGACCCCTTTCTCAGACAGGAGCCCAACGCCAATCGGGGCGTTCTCGAAGGCGCTGCGGAAGCGCTCCTCGCTCTCCTTCAACCGCCGCTCGGTTGCTCGCTGCACCGACACATCCTGAATAATGGCCATAAAGACCGTCTCGGTCCCAACGGTAACCCGCGAAATGGCGATCTGAACCGGGAAGGTGCTCCCGTCCTTCCGGCGGCCCGAGAGTTCAGGCCGCTCAGACATGGCCCGGCTCCCGATCGGGTCGTGGCTGAACTGGGAAACCATGCGATGATGCCCGCCCGCAAACTGCTTGGGCAGCAGCAGTTCGAGCGGCTGGCCCAGCGCCTCCTCCTCGGTGTAGCCGAAGACCTCGACCGCCATGCGGTTGAACAGGATAATCTTCTGCTCCGAGTTCACGGCCACGGTCGCATTCGGGGCAATGGCAAGAAAGCTGGCCATGCGCGCCTCTGATTTCAGCAGCGCCTCGTTGACCTCGTGCATGCGCTGATCTTGCGCCAGGAGTTGCTCGTGAGCTGTCTGGAGGCTCTCGTGTGCCCGCTGCATCTCGGCGTACTTGTCGGCAAGTTGTAGATTTGCCCTGTCTGTCTCCGCCTGGCTCTGCTGCAGGTCCCGTAGTAGCCGTTGCTGCGCCCTGACCATGCTCAAGCCCACCAGGCCCGCCAGGAGCGTGACCAGGAGTTCCACCGTGAGGGAGCCCAGGGCGATATTGAGGCTGCGCAGACCGCTGATCCATGGCTCCAGTTCGGCAAGGACCACCAGTACAACGGCCAGTCCCAGCATGCGATAGCCGATTCTGGCGCCCATGACCCAGCCCACCAGAGGAGCGGCAACGGCCAGGAGGGTCAGGGTTCCGGGCCCCATGGAGCCATTGCCGGTCACCAGGAGCCCAAGGGCCAGCACCATGAAGATTGCGTGGGCAACAATGCGCTGGCGCCGGAAGCGGCGACTCGTCAAGAAGAGGTAGACCGAGGTGTTGTAAACTGAGACACCCGCGGCGAAGAGGAGGATGCGGGTCGGCGTGGGGGCCTTGATCCCTGGAACAGCGGCCAGGGCCACGACTAGCACGATCAGCATCCAGTTCCAACTCTCGAGCACGAGATCCTGAGCGGCGAGCGTCTGCTCCTCGCTGCTCTCAGCCTCATCGCACATACGGCTAGGCGGGGTGACCAGATCGCCCAGCACACTAGTAATCAGCCAGATCACCCAGATCAGCGCCTCGGTATAGATGCCTTGCTGAACGCTCCAGACGATCATGATCACCGGTAGCAGCGCTCTTACTGCGCGCCGGACAAACCAGGGCAGGACTTTCCACCCCGGCCGCACCCTCGGCATGATCAGAACAAGCGCCCCGGCCCAGCCAGCCAATAGGACGAGCGGCAGCAACCAGAGCGGCCTGTCCATGGAGGTCGGGAGGAGCCAGGCCAGCGGGGCGATGAACTGCGCAGCGGCAAGGACAAAGGTGGCGTAATCCCAGCCGTCCCGCCTGGCCGTGAGCCAGGGAATCAGGCCGATACTGAGAGCCAGGAAGGCCTGGTTCAGTGCAGCGGGCCATAGCCCAACCTGAGCAAAGCCCCATGCCAAAATCCCGGCTGGAATCGCCGGGATCAATACCAGGGCTCGGTTTACGGATGGCGTCAGCGGGTACCGGAAGGTGAGGAGAAGAACTGCTCCTCCAAAGACAAGGGAGGCGGCCAACAGAGGAAAGAATGAGGCCATCTGTCCATAGTGCGCCCTCGGAAGGCCCTCTTTTATGGCGTAGATAGCGAACCCCTGTAGAACCTCCATTGCCGAGAAGATCAGCAGGGCTGGTCCAGTCGAAAACGGGCTGCGTCTCATAATGCAACTCCTACGGCGTACAGGTATACAGGCGTGTATGCGAATAATTATACGTACGATGGTGGTAATCCCCTGCCCAGGCGAGGGCCATGGACCAAGTTTGGCCTTTTGGGGGATCGACCTAGACCATCCTACTCTCTTCAGAGTAGAAACCCAATCACCTCACCGAGGCGATTGGGTTTCCTGCTTTTAGTCCACAGGTAGTGGCCCGGGGCGCCCGATCAGGAATCCCTGGGCGTAGTCAACCCCATACTCCCGCAACAACCGGAGGGTCTCCTCGCTGTCCACGAACTCCGCGATCGTCTCCCTTTTCAGCTCTCGGGCCACGGCGACCAGCGCCTTCACCAAGTGCTGGTCCGCGGGGTCATGCGGCAGGTTCCGTACGAAGGAGCCATCGATCTTAATGTAGTCCACCGCCAGGTGCTTCAGGAAGTAGAGCGAGGAGAAGCCTGCGCCCACGTCGTCAAGAGCGAAGCGGCAGCCTAGCCCCTTCATGGCGTCAATGAAGCGCCGGGCCTGATCCAGGTCGTGGATCGCTGCGGTCTCCGTGATCTCAAAGACCAGGTTGCCTGGCAGTACCTCGTTGGCGGTCAGTTCCCGCTGGATCATGGGGAGCAGATCGGGGTCAGAGAGGGTCTTGCCCGACAGGTTGACCTCGAAGACCCGGTTCTCTCCCTTGCGCTGGTGCTCAGCGATCAGGCGGATCGCCTCACGGACCACCCAGCGGTCGATCTCGTAAATCAGCCCGTACCGCTCAGCCACCCCCAGGAATGCGCCAGGCATGACCAGGGAGCCGTCCTCCTCCACCATGCGCAAGAGAAGCTCATGGTGTGTCACCACGTCGCTGCGCAGATCCAGAATCGGCTGGAAGTGCAGGGAGAACCGATCCTTGCGGAGTGCATCGCGGAGCCGCCGCTCCCATGAGAGCTTGGACTCCATCTGCTCCTTCCAGTCCCCCTCCGCGGAGAAGAGTGCGTAGGTGTTCCGCCCCTGCTCCTTGGCGCGATACATGGCTACGTCGGCGTGGGCCAGCAGATCCTCCGCCTTGAGGCCATGATCCGGGAAGAAGGTAATGCCGATCGACCCCGTAATCGTGACGCTGCGACCGGCCCCGAGGATCATCTCCTGGCGGAGCGCCTCCAGTACCTGCTCCGCGAGTACCACCGCTTCCTCCCCCGTGTACGGGAGGAGGACAGCGAACTCGTCGCCACCTAACCGGGCGATCACGTCGGTCTCCCGCAACCGCTCTCGGAGAATACCGGCCACGCGGCGCAAGAGATCGTCGCCAGCATGGTGCCCCAGGGTGTCATTTACGTACTTGAACAGGTCCAGGTCGAGGAAGAAGAGCGCACCCCGTACGCTGAAGTTCCGAGCAAGGGCGAGGTAGCTCTCCAACTCCTCCTCAAACCGGCGCCGGTTGATCAACTCGGTCAGCGGGTCATGGTTGGCCAGGTGGACCAGGGTTGCCTCGTACCGCTTCCGGTCGGTGATATCCTGCACCTGGGCGATGAACGAGGGTGTGGCCTGCCCGTCGGCAATCGCCGAGCAACTCTGCAGGACCCAGACATCGTGCCCCGCCCTATGCCGGAAGCGGAACTCATTCTGGGTGGACCGACTGCCCCCCGTACTCAGGGCACTGATCTGGTGGTACAGCTTCTCCCGGTCTTCCGGGTGGATCAGGGACTCCAGGTCGAGGGCCAGCAGTTCGCTCTCCGTATAGCCCAGCATGTCGCAGAGCGCCCGGTTGACCTGGGTCCACTGCGCGTCGGCGCCCAAGAGGGCCACGCCGATCGGTGCGTGCTCAAAGGCGCTGCGGAAGCGCTCCTCGCTCTCCCGCAGAACCTGCTCGGTCCGCTTCCGCTCGGTCACGTCTTGTATGATCGCCGTGAAGAACATCTCGCCCTGGACCATGAAGTGGGAAATGGCGATCTCGACCGGGAACTCGGCGCCGTTTTTGCGTCGGCCGACCAGTTCCATCTGCATGCGCTCGCCCATTTTGCGGGCCGGCCGGTCACTGTGGGCGAAGCCGTTGACATGCGTCTGATGCACGCCCACAAACCGCTGGGGCAAGAGGATCTCCAAGGGGCGACCCTCCACCTCCCAGGCCTCATACCCGAAGATCTCGGTGGCCTCCCGGTTGAAGAAGATAATCCGGTGCGCCTGATCGATCGCCAGGATCGCATTGGGCGCAATGGAGAGCAGGCTAGCGAACCGGGCTTCGGAGTTGCGTAGGGCGTCGTTCAGGTGTTGCAGTTCTTCCTCCTGCGCCACCAACTCTTCGTGAGCGCTCTGCAGATTCTGGTGTGCGTCCTGCAACTCTTCGTATTGACTGAGCAGCACCTGGTGGGTCTGACCCAGGGCCAGAGCAACCCCGACCTGCATGCCGACCTCTTCTAATAGTTTGATATCCTCATCGATCCACTGGCGGGGCCGGGCGCTCTGCACGGCCAGCACCCCCAGCATCTGGCCGTCAACCAGGAGCGGGGTTGCCATGGAGGCCCGGGCTCCGACCCGAAGCAGGAACTCGTAGACCTCGGGATCCCGTTCCTCGAAGGCCCGGTCGTTGGCGATATCCGCGTGGATTATGGTCTGGCGCCCCCGAAACGCGGTGGATGACGGCAGCGGCCCACTCGCCAGAAGGGATTCAACCCCGGGCGCCGTGTATTCCTGGACCAGCACGGTCTCGCTCTCCACCAGGCGCAGGTAGGCCCGTTCCACCTGGAGCGCCTTGCCCAGGGCCTCCACCGCCCCGGCCGATATGCGATCCAGATCCAGCGACCCTCGAACCGTGGCGGTGATCTGAAGCAGGAGCGAGAGCTTATCAAACTGGCGCCGGATCTCGGCCCGGCTCGCCTTCAGTTCCTGGACCACCTTGCGCTCAGAGGCGACACTGGCATGGCCGAGCCATGAGGCGGTGCCCAGGATCATCAATTGAAAGAGCAAGGCCACCACCGTGTACGAAAGCGGTTGGCGCCCGTCGAGCCAGGCCATTACCTGCGAGGCGGGGGCGACCACCAGCACAAGGGCGAGCATCCAGCGGCCCACCTTCACCCCCGCCGCCCTTGTGGCGATCGGAGGGATTGCCACGAGGAGCGTCAGCATGGAGAGGCCGATCGACTGGGAGTCGAACAGGAGATAGCCCACAGCCAGACTGAGGAAGCCCAGGTGGGCCACAATGCGCTCTGGCGAGGTGCCGAGCCTTGGCAGGAATAGATAGGCCCCCCCGTTGTAGACCGCCAGTGCGATCACGAAGAGGGTGGAGCGCAGCGGACCCACCACCTGGTTCATGCGCTCGGTCGCCGTGAGGGCCGCGACCACGAGGGTCAGCACCCAGGTCCATGCCTCCAGCATGTGCTCGGTCGCCAACAGATTTCGGGCCTCTTCGTCATCTGTCACGGGTTTGGCGCCCAGGCGAGACTGTAGCCACCTGACCGTAGGCTCCAGGAGGAAGGAGAGCCCCCAGATCCCCCAGCCGAGCCCAGTCCAGATCCGGGTCGCCACGAAGTTCCCCGCCAGGACCAGCGGTAGGACCGCCCCGACGGCGTTCATGGTAGTATAGCGCGGCAGTTCAGGCCGGTAGAGCGGCGAGACCAGCACGACTGCGCCGATCAGCCCCACCGTGCCGATGATCGGGAGCAAATGGTAGATGGGGGCATAGGAGACGGGCGAGAAGGAGGATGGCCCGAAGAGCATGAGCCCGCCAATGGGCAGCGAGACAAAGCCAAGGGTCAACGCCCCCAGGTCCAGCCCGTTCTCTGGCTCTTCCTGCAGCCACGGCAGCAGCAAGATCGACAGGGCCAGCATGCCGTATTGCACAGCGCCCGTCCAGACAGCGGCCAGGCCGAATAGCCAGGCCAGGACCAGCAGAGGGAGGGCCGGAATGACCGCCAGCCCTCGCCGCAGGAAGGGATGCCTGGCATAGCGCTGCATGAGCAACAGGATCACGCCACCGGCCACCAGGAGTGTAGCGAACTGGGGGAAGTAGTCCCGGATTGGGTCATACGCCGCAGCGTCAAACTGTGAGGGGATAGCCAGAATGGTGAGCCCTTGCATCAGTTCCATTGAAGCTGCTACAAAGACAAGCCGGTCGGTGCGAAAGGTGTACCGCATACGCTTCCTCCCGTACTGGCTACCTGATGGGGTGGGTGGAATGCCATGCTTGCGAATCCCCAGGAGTCCACTCGGATTATTTTAAACATACCAGTTGACTAACCAATTGGCAAGGAGATCTATCCAGGCGCTTGAAGCGGTCCAAACGTTACAACCCTGGCACCATAAAGGATAGAGTCCTCTAGACCGAATTCTCCGTAATCACAGCAATCATGGAGAGACCGGCAGCCCCCGGGGGCTGCCGGCCATGCCGATCGTCGGCGATGCTACTCTTCGAGAGATGCCCAACTGTTGAGCGCCAGCGGTTCTCCCGGGCTCCCACCAGCCTCGCGCACCGACTCCAGGTAGATCTCCCCGGCCTCGGCGAACAGGACGCCCTTGCGCTGAGAGACCAGGACCAGGGTCTCGTCATCGGCCAGGCGGGCCAGGTCGCCGAGCACCTCCGCCGGGAACTCCAGCCGGAAGGTGTTGTCGTCTAGCTCACCCTTGACCCGCACCACTAGCAGGAGGCGGTAGCCCTCCTGGCCCAGCAGCCCTTCCCCGGCGACCCAGCCAAAGGACTCCACCGGGGCGACCCCGTCCTGGAGCGCATAGTAGGCGGGGTCATCGAGCAGGTCGGGGATATCAACCAGGCAGAGGTCCTCGTCGTAGACGATCGAGTCGACCCGGTAGAGCGGCGAAAGAGCGATATCCTCCCGCTGTTGTGCCAGGTTGAAGGGGAACCCCTCCCCCACCTCGACCAGGGAGACCAGTTGCTCAAACCCGCAGAGCGGGCAATCGAGCATTGCCTGCCCCACCCTGGGCAGGTCCTCCCGGGGCAGGAGCGCCATCTGACACCGGGGGCAGCCCAGCACCTGATCGGTGGACTGCGTGGTCACACGGATATGAAGGGGATCCATATCGCTCATCCTCTCTGGTTAGGCCTCCTTGAGCGCCCGCCAGCCGATATCCCGCCGGTAGGTCTTCCCCTCGAAGGCGATCACCTCGGCGCCAAAGTAGGCCCGCTCCAGGGCCTCGGTCAGGGTATGGCCCGTCGCCATGACCCCGAGGACCCGTCCGCCACTGGTGACCAACTCGCCTTCATCGGTAAAGTCGGTGCCGGCATGGAAGACGGTCACGCCACGGGCATCGGCATCATCGAGCCCTTCGATTGGCAGCCCCTTGAGATAGGGGCCGGGGTAGCCGCCGGAGGCCAGCACGATATTGGCTGCAGCCGCATCGTGGAAGGAGAGGGTGACCTCCTTCAACCGCCCCTCCACGCAGGCCTGCATGACCTCCAGGATATCGTTCTGCAACAGCGGCAGGACTACCTGCGTCTCAGGGTCGCCAAACCGGCAGTTGAATTCTACAACTTTGGGGCCGTCCGCCGTCAGCATGAGGCCGGCGAAGAGGCAGCCCGTGAAGGGAGCGCCGCGCCGGGCTAGCTCGGCGATCACCGGCTCCAGGATCTCCTTCTGCACAGCCCTGGCGATCTCGGGGGTGTAGCTGGGGACAGGGGCGTAGGTGCCCATGCCGCCGGTGTTGGGGCCGGTCTCCCCCTCGCCAACCCGCTTGTGGTCCTGGGCGGCGACCATCTGGTGGATCGTGCGACCATCGGTAAAGGCGAGGACCGAGACCTCCTCCCCCTCCATGTACTCCTCGATCACCACACGGCTGCCGGCGGCGGCGAAGGTGCCATCCAGCATGATCGCCTTGAGCGCCTGGCGGGCTTCATGTAGCGTCATGCAGACGGAGACACCCTTGCCGGCGGCCAGGCCGTCCGCCTTGATCACGATCGGTGCCCCGTTCAGTTCAACATAGGCCAGGGCGGAATCGTAGTCGTTAAAGGAGCCGTAGGCCGCGGTGGGCACCCCCGCCCGGGTCATGACCTCCTTGGCAAAATCCTTGGAGGCCTCAATCCGGGCCGCCGCCCGGGTCGGGCCGAAGGCGCGAATGCCCGCTGCCTGCAGCGCATCGACCAGCCCGTCGGCCAGCGGGTCCTCCGGCCCTACGATCACCAGATCGACCTGCAGCTTCTGGGCCAGGGCGACCTGGCCGGCGATATCGGTCGCCTTCACATGTGGGTGACACCAGGCGAACCGCCCGATGCCTGGGTTGCCAGGAGCGACGTGCAACTCCTCAATATGGCGGCTCTGGATCACCTTCCAGGCCAGGGCGTGCTCCCGGCCACCGCCGCCGACGATTAATACCTTCATGTGTACTTAGTCCTCCCTATGCAGGACGGTCGTGCCGTAGATCCAGGTCCGCCCATCGCCCTCCTGCCGCACGGCGACCATGCCCGGCCGCCCCATGGCGTGCCCTTGCTCGATCTTGATCGAGCTACAGCCGGGAGCCGCACCGTGGTGCCAGAGGTACCAGGCCAGGGCCACCGCTGCCACGCCGGTCACCGGGTCCTCGGGAATCCCGGCCCCGGCTGGGAAGTGTCTCGCATCGGCCACCGCCCCGAAGGAGCGGGCGTTCAGAGTAAAGGGGTAGATACCCGTGGCGCCGAGGGCGGCACAGGCCCGGGCGAGAGTCTCCGGATCGGGGTGGATGGAGTCAAGCGTCTCCGTGGAGCGCAGGGGCACGAACAGCTTGGGCCGCCCTGCGGATGCCACCTGGACCGGGCCGTCGATATCGCCAGAGTCGAGGCCAAGCGCTTGCGCTGCGATCGTGGGGTCGATGGGCGCTTCCAGCGTGACCGGCGGCATGGCGAGCCCCAGCAGATAGGGCTCAACCGAGACCGGCAGCTCACCGGCGGGGGCGCTTATGGTGAAGCGGCCCGTCCGCCCCTGCTCCCGCAGCACGGCCAGCGCCGCGAGGGTGCCGTGGCCGCAGAGGGTCATGGGCGCCCCCGAGGGCTGGACATAGCGCAGGACGGGCCGCTCACCCGGGGTGACGAAGGTGGTCTCCAGGCCGAACTGGGCGGCCAGGTCGGCCATCTCGGCGGTGGTCAGCTCGTCCTGGCAGATGATGACAGCGCCGGGGTTCCCCTTGCCAGGTTCGGTGGTGAAGACATCGACCAGGTAGCGCTCCACGTGCTTCATCCTCTCGGTGGGGGCGGGCGGGGCGGACCGCCCGGCCCGTGGGTGGTAGCGTGGGACTAGTGCCGGAAATGGCGAACGCCGGTAAAGACCATGGCCAGGCCCAGCTGATTCGCCTTGTTGATCGAATCCTGATCACGGATCGAGCCGCCGGGCTGGGCGATCGCTGCGATTCCCGCTGCGCCGGCCGCCTCGACCACATCCGGGAAGGGGAAGAAGGCGTCCGATGCCAGAACGGCGCCCTGGACCGAATCCCCCGCTTGCTTCAGGGCGTGGCGGGCCGCGTCGATCCGGTTCATCTGCCCGGCACCGACGCCAAGGGTCTGGCCATTCTTCACCACCACAATGGCATTCGACTTCACGTACTTACAGACCTTCCATGCGAAGGAAAGATCTGACAATATCTCTGAGGTGATCTGCTTCTCGGTCACCGTCTTCCAGGTGGCCGGGTCCTCAGCGGCTGCATCCCAATCCTGGACAAGGTAGCCACCGCCCACCCGCTTGATATCATACCCAGCCGGAGCGCTCCGCTGGATTGGCCCAACCTCCAGGAGGCGGACATCCTTCTTCTTCGTGAGAACCTTCAGGGCCTCCGGCTCGAAAGACGGGGCGATGACGATCTCGACGAAGATCTTGGCGATCTCCTTGGCGGTCGGCTCATCGCACGGGCGGTTCAGGGCGATGATCCCGCCGAAGATCGAGACGGTGTCTGCCTCGTAGGCCTTGTGGTATGCCTCGCTGATCGTGGGGGCCACCGCGACGCCGCAAGGGTTGGCGTGCTTTATGGCGACGGCCGCCGGCTGATCGAACTCCTTCACCAGCTCAAGGGCGGCGTGAGCATCGTTGATGTTGTTAAAGGAGAGCTCCTTGCCATGCAGCTGCTTGGCCCGAGCGATCACGGTGCCGCCGGTGGTGGTATCGGCATAGAAGGCGGCGGTCTGGTGCGAGTTCTCGCCGTAGCGCAGGTCCTGAAGCTTGGTCATATGGAGGGTCATGGCGTAGGGGAAGGCGGAGCCGGTCGCCACCTCGGGCAGGGCCTGTCCAGCCTCCCGGGCCGCGACGATCGCACGCCCCCGGTTGGCCAGCCAGCCAGCGATCGCGGTATCGTAGGAGGAGGTGTGTTCAAAGGCGTCAACCATAAGCTCGAACTTGGTGGTCAGGCTGATCTCGCCACCCTCCCGAAGCTCGCCGAGAACCTGGGAATACCTGGCCGGATTGACCAGGACACCAACATCCTGCCAGTTCTTCGCCGCCGCACGGACCATGGTCGGGCCGCCAATATCGATCTTCTCGACGGCATCTTCCAGGGAGACGTTCGGATCGGCCACGGTCTCGCGGAAGGGGTAGAGATTGACCACCACCATGTCGATGGGGGTCACGCCGTGCTGCGCCAGCTGGGCCATGTGCTCCGGGTTGGAGCGGATCGCGAGAATGCCGGCATGGATCTGCGGCTGCAGGGTCTTCACCCGACCGTCCAGGACCTCGGGGAAGCCAGCGACCTGGGCGACCTCCATGACCGGCACGCCGGCCGCCTGGAGCGCCTTATAAGTACCGCCAGTAGAGATGATCTCGATGCCCAACCGGGCTAACTCCTGTGCAAACTCAACGATGCCGGTCTTGTCGTAGACACTGATCAATGCGCGCTTCACTGCCATGTCGACTCCTCCTGTTTGGGTTCTGCTGATTGGTTTGCATCTGGGTCGGATTGGGCGTGCATGGCGTTCTCACCGCGTTCCGCTCTAAGGATCCCCGCCAACAGGCCCCGGCCCCTTGCCCTCCTCGGGCCGGTACCCGTCGCGGTCCAGCCAGTACCGCTTCTCGTGCCCTGCCAGGAAGGCGAGGAGCGGGTCACGGTAGGTCGACCAGGTTATGTAGCGGGCGACCTCGTCTCGCTTGACCCACTTCGCATCGATCACGAACTCATCATCCACCGGGACCCGGAGTTGACCAGTGACCAGGCGGCAAGAGAAGACGTGGACAAGGAAGTGATGGTCATGCACCTGGTTGTGGGCGTCTAGCACATAAGCCAGCTCGACAGGCGCCACCAGCAGCCCGGTCTCCTCCTGCACCTCACGCACCACGCAGTCGGTCAGCGACTCCCCCGGCTCCAGCCGGCCTCCCGGCAGCGACCAGACATCGCCGATCGCCCACCGGTTCAGGACCACCACGAGCCGGTCCTCATCTTCAATCAGACCGAGAGCCATGGTGAACTGTGTGGCCATGCCCTTCACCTCCTCAGAACAGGTGGTACCGCGGTCGCCTTTCCTCGAGCCAGGTGAAGAGCGGCTCTGTCCAGGGGCGGTAGCTCATGTGCTGCCGAATCTCGCGGGGGGCGACCCATTTGACCTGGGTCACCTCCTCATCTTCCTGCACGCCCAGGGTGCCGCCAGTGATTCGGGCGTGAAAGTAGAACTGGAGGAACCACTCCTGCCTGCTGGCCACGAACCACTCGGTAATGAAGGCCATCTCGACCGGCTCCACCTCAAGGCCGGTCTCCTCCCGGACCTCGCGGGTCAGGGTCTCCACCAGGGGCTCGCCGTCCTCGCAGGAGCCCTTGGGCAGAGACCAGTGCGACCGCCCCTGGCGCCGGTTGAGGACAAGTAGCACCTGGCCCTCGGGGTTGAGCAGCACGGCACCCACGGCCAGCCGCCGCACACAGCTCATGAGCGGTCACCTCCTTCTTTCCTCCCCTACCCGACCACCACGCGCCGCCCCTCCACCCGCAGCCGCCCCTGGGCGAAGAGCGCAATCGCCTCCGGGTAGATCCGGTGCTCCTGCACCAGAATCCGCTCCCGCAGCGACTCCACCGTATCCCCCGTCTGCACAGGCACCGCCGCCTGCAGCACGATCGGCCCCTCATCCATGCCGGCTGTCACGAAGTGCACCGTGCAGCCAGCCACCTTTACACCATACTCCAGCGCCTGCCGCTGTGCCTCCAGCCCCGGAAAGGCCGGCAGCAGCGACGGGTGGATATTCAGCATCCGCCCCGCAAACGCATCTAACAGCGGTTTCCGCACGATCCGCATGTACCCCGCCAGGCAGACGAGGTCCACACCCCGCCCCACCAGCATGTCGGCCAACGCCAGGTTGTACGCATTCTTCGTCTCGTACCCAGCCGGGTCGACGAAGACCGCCTCAACCCCCGCCCGCCGGGCCCGCTCCAATCCGTACGCATCCGCCCTGTCTGAGATCACCACCGCAACCTGCCCGTCGATCCGCCCCTCCCCACAGGCGTCCAGGATCGCCTGCAGGTTCGAGCCCGAGCCCGAGATCAGCACGCCGATGCGGATCATCGCCGCACCTCCACGCCCTTCTCCCCCGCCACGACCTCACCGATAATCCAGGCCTGCTCGCCCAGCTCCCGAGCAGCCGCCACGACCTGATCCGCCTGATCTGCCGGCACCGCCAGCACCATGCCAATGCCCATATTAAAGGTAGCGTCCATCTCGTCGGGCTCCACCGGACCCAGCCGTCGAATCAGGTCGAAGATCGCCGGCACCGGCCAACTCCCGTACCGAACCACCGCCCGGACGCCGTTCGACAGCATTCGCGGCACGTTCTCGTAGAAGCCACCGCCCGTAATATTGGCAGCGCCGTGGATGTCGAACCGCTCATACAGGGGGATGAACGTCTTCGGATAGAGCCGGGTCGGCGTCAGCATCGCATCGATTACCGTCGAGCCGCCCAACTCGACAGGCTTCGCATCCATGTCGAAGGCCCCGCCGTCAACCTTCAACAAAACCCGCCTCGCCAGGGAGTACCCGTTGGAGTGGAGCCCACTGGAGCCCAGGCCAACCAGCAGGTCGCCAGCCACCACTTTCTCCCCGGTCAGGATCCGATCCCGGTTGACGATTCCGACCGCAAACCCGGCCAGGTCATACTCGCCCGGGGCATACATGCCAGGCAGCTCAGCGGTCTCCCCGCCGATCAGGGCACAGCCCGATGCCACGCAGCCATCGGCGATTCCCTTGACCACCTGCTCCAGCACCGCCAGATCCTTGGCGCCAGTGCCGATATAATCCAGGAAGAAGAGCGGCTCCGCCCCCTGGCAGAGAATGTCGTTGACCGACATGGCCACCAGGTCAATGCCCACCGTGTCATGCTTCCCGCTCAAAAAGGCCAGTCGGAGCTTGGTCCCCACGCCATCGGTCCCGCTGACCAGGACCGGGTCGGTATACTTCGACAGATCCGGGGCGAAGAGCCCACCGAAAGCACCAATATTCGACAGCACCCCAGGGCGGGCCATCGTCCGCCCGGTGTGCTCGCCAATCCGCTTCACCAACTCGTAGTGTCGCTCCCGGTTGACGCCCGTATCCGCATAGGTGAGCGGCTTCTCAGTCATCGCCCTGGCCTCCTTCGAGGGAGAACTTGTCGACATCGTCCAGGATCGGCACCGGGTAGTCGGCGGTAAAGCAGGCCAGGCAGAAGCCGCGGCCGCCATCCACCGGAATCCCGGTCGCTTTCACCATCCCCTCGATCGAGAGGTAGTGGAGCGAGTCGGCGCCAATGTGGTCCCGGATCGCCTCCACGTCGCGCCCCCGGGCGATCAGGGCGCTGGACTGCGACGTATCGATCCCGTAGTGGCAGGCATTTTTGTAGGGCGGGCTGGAGATCCGCATGTGGACCTCCCGGGCGCCCGCCTCCCGCAGCAGGTTGACCAGGTGGCGGGAGGTGGTCCCCCGGACGATCGAGTCGTCCACCAGAACGACCCGCTTCCCCTCGATCACCTTGCGTAGCGGGTTTAGCTTCAGTTTGAGTGCTGCCTCGCGCCGGGTCTGGCTGGGCAGAATAAAGGTGCGTGCAATATAGCGATTCTTGATCAACCCGACCTCATAGGGGATCCCCGACTCCTCGGCGTAGCCCGTGGCGGCGGAGATCGAGCTATCTGGCACACCGATCACGATATCCGCCTCGGCAGGGGCCTCACGCGCCAGCTCACGCCCCATCGCCTTGCGGACGGCGTGCATATTAGCCCCCTCCAACTGGGAGTCGGGCCGGGCAAAATAGATGAACTCAAACATGCAGGGGCGGGCCTGCGACGCCGCCTTGATCGCCGTCTGGGAGCGAAGCTTCCCCCCCTCGGAGATGGTGATCATCTCGCCCGGGGCAACCTCCCGCACGTACTCAGCGCCGATCGTGTCGAAAGCGCACGATTCGGAGGCGATCACCCAGTGACCGTTCAGCTTGCCCAACTGCAGCGGGCGAATCCCATGGGGGTCGCGAATGGCGATCAGCTTCTCCGGCGACAAGATCAGCAGGGCGTAGCCGCCGTGGACCTGGTTGATCGCCCAGATCACCGACTCCTCCAGGCTCTCCTTTTTCGCCCGGACGATCAGGTGGGCCAGCACCTCCGTGTCGACGGTTGTCGAGAAGATAGCCCCTTCATCCTCCAGCCGGTCACGGATCGGGGTGGCATCGACCAGATTCCCGTTGTGGGCCAGGGCCAGTCCGCCCTTGCGGGTCTGGACGATGATCGGCTGGGCGTTGCCGATCTTGGAGGAGCCGGTGGTGGAGTAGCGGACGTGGCCGATCGCCACGCTCCCCTTCAACTTCTCCACCGTCTCGGGGTGGTCGAAGACATCGTTGACCAGCCCCATGCCCTTGTGGGCCGTCAGGGTCTGCCCGTCCGATGCGACAATCCCCGCCGACTCCTGCCCCCGGTGCTGCAGGGCGATCAGGGCGTGGTGGACCACCCGGGCCGCCTCCTCGTGCCCATAAATGCCGAAGACGCCGCACTCATCGACCGGGCCTTTGGCGGGGTTGGTGGCGAAACCGTTCCGGTACGGATACAGCGCGAGATCGAGACTCATGCGCTCATCCACTGGGGGATTGCCTCCTTATGGGCCTTCTGGAGATCGTCAACCGGAAGATCGATCAGCTCCTGGCGCCGGAAGATGAACTCCGACTCAACGCCAGGCTGCAGGGCCGACAGTTGGAACCGCTCCGTCTCGGTCACATCGCCCACCAACCGGTGGGGAATGCCGTGCTCAATCATGAGCGAGCGGAGCCGCATGACACTATCCCGGCCAACGGTGAGGATGATCCGCGACTGCGACTCACCGAAGAGGTTGGCATCCACCCGGCCAGCGTTGACGAAGATGTTCGCCTGGCAGCCGCGGGCGCCGGGCTTGCCGGCGATCGCCATCTCCGCGAGGGCCACGGCGAGACCGCCCTCGGCTACATCGTGCGCGGCGGTCACGATCCCTTCGTGAATGGCGGCCAGCACCGCCTTCTGGAGCCGGGCCTCGAACTCGAGGTTCAGCTCGGGCGCATCCCCCGCGAGCACCCCGTGAATCAGCTTGGCGTACTCGGTGCCGCCCAGCTCCGGCTTCGTCTCGCCCAGGAGGACGATCACATCGCCCACGTTCTTGAAGCCGGGGGTCATGAGGTGGTTCAGGTTCTCATGCACCGCCAGCATGCCGATTGTGGGGGTCGGATGGATCGGCTGGCCGTTGGTCTCGTTGTAGAAGGAGACATTGCCGCCGGTGACCGGCGTGCCCAGGGCGTTGCATGCCTCGGCCATGCCCTCGATCGCCTCGGCGAAGGTCCAGAAGACCTCGGGCTTCTCGGGGTTGCCGAAGTTGCAGTTGTTGGTGATCGCCACCGGGGTGGCGCCAGTGACAACGCAGTTCCGGGCCGCCTCCGCCACGGCGATGGCCGTGCCGCGCCGCGGGTTCAGGTAGACGTACCGCCCGTTGCAGTCGATCTTGGCAGCGATCCCCTTGGGGGCGCGGACCGGGCAGGGGCGGGCGGGCAGGGTCTCGCCCTCGGCCAGGCTCGCCTGCCGGGTAACGCCGTGCATTTCGGGCTCGGCGGCGGAGCGGAGCCGGATCACCGGGGCGTCGCCGCCCGGGGCGATGACGGTCCCCAGCAGGACCATGTGGTCGTACTGCCGGTAGATCCACTCCCGCGACCCGATATTCGGTGAGCCCAGGAGATTGAGGAGCGTCCCATTCCAGTCCTCCGGCTCCGGGAGGGCGGAGAAGTCGTAGCTGCGAACCTGCTCAATGTAGGCAGGCTCCTGCTTCGCCGGGTGGTAGACCGGGGCTTCATCGGCCAGGGCGTGGGCGGGCACGTTGGCCACCACCTCGCCGTGATCGAGGACGCGAACCATGCCGTCATCTGTCACATGGCCGATGACGGCAGAGAGCAGCCCCCACTTCTGGAAGATCGCCTCGACCTCAGCCTCCTTGCCCTGCTGGACGCAGACGAGCATCCGCTCCTGCGACTCGGAGAGGAGGAACTCCCAGGCCTTCATGCCCTCCTCGCGGGCGGGGACCTTCCGCACATCGATCTCAATGCCCACATCGCCGCGGGCGGCCATCTCGCACGAGGAGGAGATCAGTCCAGCGGCGCCCATGTCCTGAATGCCGACCACCGCGTCGGTCTCGAACAGCTCCAGGCAGGCCTCCAGCAACAGCTTCTCCATGAAGGGGTCGCCCACCTGAACACTGGGACGCTTGTCCTCGGCCCCCTCGCTGAACTCGGCAGATGCGAGGAGCGACGCCCCGTGAATGCCGTCACGCCCCGTGCGGGCGCCGACCACCATGATCGGGTTGCCCACGCCCTTGGCGATCCCCTTGCGGATCTTGTCGGGGTGGAGAATCCCAATGCACATGGCGTTGACCAGGCAGTTGCCCTTGTAGGAGTCGTCGAAGTAGACCTCGCCGCCGATCGTGGGGATCCCCATGCAGTTGCCGTAGTGCCCGATCCCCTCGACTGCGCCGGCGAAGAGGTGGCGCTGCTTCGGGTCGCTCAGCTCACCGAAGCGAAGGGAGTCGAGCAGGGCGACGGGCCGGGCGCCCATGGTGAAGACGTCGCGGAGGATCCCACCCACGCCGGTTGCGGCGCCCTGGAAGGGCTCCACGAAGGAGGGGTGGTTGTGCGACTCGATCTTGAAGGCGACGGCCAGATCATCGGTCACCTTGATCACGCCGGCGTTCTCGCCTGGGCCTTGTAGAACCCGGTCGGACTTTGTCGGCAGCCTCTTCAGGGTAGAGCGGGAGTGCTTATAGGAGCAGTGCTCGGACCACATCACCCCGAACATCTGCAGTTCGACATCGTTCGGCTCGCGGCCCAGGATCTCGATCACCTTCTGGTACTCGGCTTCCTTCAGGCCTACCAGTTCCCAGGGCTTCTCGAACTTAGACACGGCTGGCCCTCCCTGCGAGGTAGTTCACCATGGAGACGAAGAGGTAGCGGCCATCTTCCGAGCCGAGGATCGACTCGCAGGCCCGCTCGGGGTGGGGCATCATGCCCGCCACGTTCCCGGCTTTGTTGATGATGCCAGCGATATTCTCCAGGGAGCCGTTGGGGGATGCCTCCGGGGTGGCGTCGCCATCGGCCGTGGTATAGCGGAAGAGCACCTGGTTGTTGGCGTTTAGCTCAGCCAGGGTCTCGGGATCGGCAAAGTAGTTGCCCTCGCCATGGTTGACGGGGATCTTCAGGGTCTGATGCAGTCGGGCCGCGCCCGTAAAGGGGGTGTCGGCGTTCTCCACCCGCAGGTGGGTCCAGCCGCACCGGAACTGGAGGTGGGCGTTGCGCTGCAGCGCCCCGGGCAGAAGCCCGGCCTCGGTCAGGATCTGGAACCCATTGCAAATGCCAAGGACAAGGCCGCCCCTGGCGGCAAACTCAGCGATCGACTCCATGACCGGCGAGTACCGGGCAACGGCGCCGGTGCGCAGGTAGTCGCCGTAGGAGAAGCCACCCGCAATCACGATGGCGTCGAAGCCGGAGAGGTTGCGCTCCTGGTGCCAGACATAGTCGGCCTGCTCCCCAATCACCTCGCGAATGGCGTGGTAGGTGTCCATTTCGCAATTGGTGCCGGGGAAGACTGTGACGCCGAACCGCACGTTACTTCCCTCCCACAATTGGCGCAAGCCGGTCGTTCGATTGGGCGACGGTGAAGGTGAAGGTCTCCATGATCGGGTTGGTCAGGATCTTCTTGCCCAACTCCTGGACCTCGGCCTCGGCGGCCTCCTGGGAGTCGGCCTCGACCCAGACCTCAATGAACTTGCCAATCCGGACCTGGGGAATGTTGGTGTAGCCCATCGACTTGACGGCGCCTTCGACGGCTGAGCCCTGGGGATCCAGCACACCCTTCTTCAAGCTCACCTTGACCTCGGCCTTGTACAACATAGGTTACAGCTCTCCTTATGGAAGTTGTCGTCGTGTGCTGGGTATACCCTCCCCCGCGACGGGTGACCGCCTACGGGCACTAGGCCCAGCTACTGAGCCGCCATCGGAACCGGATCGGAGCGTCTAGTCGGGCTACGCACCGCCGATGGCGGCCTAGCTAGTCGGGCAGAGGCCAAGTGCCCGTAAGGCTGCCACCCGAAGGGGGGCTCGGGGATACCCGCACCCGGCTCCCTCCCTCTGTTTGGGTCCGGGCCCAAGCCTTGCGGCCAAGGGGGGCTCTCACTCCCACGGGACCGGGTCTGCTCGTCCAGCGTCGGGCGGTGTGTAGGGAGAGCCGGTCGGGCACCCCCGGAGCGACCATTCACCGGGCCGGCGTAGGGAGTGAGGAGGGTACCCACAACCGCGACCACACCTTAAAGAACCGCCCGAAGTCGGCGAAGCACATCCTCATACCGCCCCGCCGTCTCAGCGATCAGCTCATCCGGCAACACCGGCGCCGGGGGCTGCTTGTCCCACCCGATCCGCTCCACGTAATCCCGCACCGGCTGCTTGTCCAGGCTGTCGATTGCGACCCCCACCTGGTAGCGGTCCTTGGGCCAATAGCGGCTGGAATCCGGCGTGAAGATCTCATCGATCAGAATGATCTCCCCGTCCACCAGGCCGAACTCAAACTTTGTATCCGCCAGGATTATCCCGGCCTCCGATGCCCGGCAAGCCGCATAGGTGTAGAGCTCCAGCGAGGTTCGCTTCACGTGCTCCGTCACCTCCGGGCCAAAGACCGCCCGAACCCGGGCCTCCGAGACGTTCTCGTCGTGCCCCACATCGTTCTTCAGGGCTGGCGTGAAGATCGGCTGCGGCAGCTGACTGGAGAGCTGTAGGCCATCCGGCAGCTGCACCCCACAGACCGACCGATCCCGCTGGTACTCCTTCCAACCCGATCCTGCCAGGTAGCCCCGGACCACGCATTCCACATCGATCCGCTTCGTCCGGCGGACCACCATGGAGCGCCCTTCAAGCAAGGGCACCGCCTCGTCGGGCAGGCCCAGCCCCGACAGGTCGGTGGTGATCAGGTGGTTCTGGGCGATCCGCTGGGTCGCGTGGAACCAGAGGATCGACATCTGTGTCAGGACCTGCCCCTTCCCAGGGATCCCCTGCGGAAAGACCACATCGAACGCGGAAAGCCGGTCGGTGGCCACCATGAGCAGCCGGTCGCCCGGCAGCTCGAAGACCTCCCGCACCTTTCCCTTGTGAAGCCGGCGCAGCCCGATATCCGGGACCTCCAGCAGGACGCTCATGGTAGGACTACCCTCCCAATATGTTCGCCAACTGCTCCATGTCGGTGGTCCCCAGATCACAGTTCCGGGGGTTGACCACCTGAGGCAGACAGGCGCCATCTGCCGTGACACCGAACCGCATGACCAGGCGCAGGTGGTCTACCCCGTGCAAGGTCAGGTGCGCCCGGAGCGAGCGGGCGGCGTGCATAACCAGATCTTCCATCATCTCGACCCGTTTGGGGGAGAGACCCTCAAGCGCCAGCACTTCCTCTGGCGATAGGGCATCGCCGGTCAGGCCCTGAAAGACGATCCTGGTCTCCCCTGGGATCGACTCGGCCACGACCTCCAGCGGGAGCGGCTCCACCCGCCGGATCAGGAAGGAGTTGCTGTCCAGCCGTTCCAGGAAGCTGGAGTTGAGCGCATGCCGGCGCAAGAGCAACTGCACGGCATGAGCCGCCTCACAGACAGAAGGATCATCAAACGCAAGGATCAGCCTCTCCTCCTGGTCGGTCGCCCATATGGCGATCCCCTCGCCCGACCAGAGTCGCTCCCCCTTTTGAACCGGAGCCTCCACGCAGCAATCCCCCTAGAGCTTCACCTGTGTCATGACCAGGTAGGCGATGCCAAAACCGATCAGCGCCCCAACCATGGCAACCAGGTGGCGGTTCTTCGCCTTGGGCGCCAGATAGACGGCCAACACCGTAACGATCAGGCCCGCCAGGGCTCCCACAATGATGCTCAGTCCACTCATTCCTCAATCAACCCCAGACGCTTCAAAATGGTGTCCACGTGCTTCAGATGGTGCCTGACGTCGAACGCCGCATCCAGCTCGCCGGGCGTCAGCAGCGACTGGATTGTCTGGTCCTGCTCCAGCAGCTTCCGGAGGTGGGTCCCCTGGGCCCAGGCCTCCATCGCCTTCTCCTGGACGATGGCGTAGGCCTGCTCCCGGGTCAGCCCCTTCTCAACCAGGGCCAGCAACACACTGCCCGATGAGGTCAAGCCGAAGGACATCTCCATGGAGCGCTTCATGTTTTGCGGGTAGACGTGCATGTTCTCGACCACCCAGGTCATCTTGGCGATCAGGTATTCCGCCAGGATCGTGGAGTCCGGCAGGATCACCCGCTCGACGGAGGAGTGGGAGATATCCCGCTCGTGCCAGAGCGGCACGTTCTCCAGGGCGGCCAGGGCGTTGGAGCGGAGCAGGCGGGAGAGGCCCGAGATCTGCTCCAGCGTCACCGGGTTCCGCTTGTGCGGCATGGCCGATGAGCCCTTCTGTCCCTTGGAGAACGGCTCCTCCACCTCCCGGGTCTCGGTCTTCTGCAGCAGCCGTAGCTCTATGGCCAGGCTGTCCAGGGTCGTGCCGAGAATCGCCAGGGTGGTCATGAGGTGGGCGTGCCGGTCCCGCTGGAGGACCTGGGTCGAGATCTCGGCCACGCCAAGCCCCATCTTGTCGCAGACATACGTTTCGACGAAGGGATCGATGTTGCCGTAATTGCCAACCGCCCCGGAGAGCTTTCCGACGGCGATCGACTGCCGGGCCTGCTCCAGCCGTACGGCGTCCCGCTTCAGTTGGGCGTAGAAGAGGGCCAACTTGAGCCCAAAAGAGGTTGGCTCGGCATGAACGCCGTGGGTCCGGCCCATGGCCGGCACATCCTTCAGTTCCACCACCCGCTTGCCCAGGGCGGTGATCAGGCCACTCAGCCCCTTCTGGATCTCCTGGACCGCCTCATTGAGGACCGCTGAGAGTGCGGTGTCGACCACATCGGTCGAGGTGAGTCCGTAGTGAATGAACCGGGCCGATGGGTGTTGGATCCGCTCCGCACAGGCGGTGGTGAAGGCGATCACATCGTGGCGGGTGGTCCGCTCGATCTCATCCACCCGGCGGACGAACTCCGCATCTACCGTGAAGGTGCGAGCCTTTAGCTCGGCCACCTCATCCTTGGGGATTGCGCCCAGTTCGGCCCAGGCTTCGCAGGCCAGGATCTCCACGTCAAGCCACTTCTGGAACCGGTTCTCGGGTGCCCAGAGCCGGGCCATGTTGGGGCGGGTATACCGGTCAATCACACTCATCGTCCTCGCTTTTGTTGGTAGGTGGCCAAACCCTGCACTCCTTGTCCCACGTGTCCCCACGTGTCTCGCAGGCGTCCCGCAGCCGTCTCGCAGGTCTCCCCACGGGTCTCGCAGGGCTCCCCACAGGTCTCGCAGGGCTCCCCACGGGTCTCGCAGGTCTCCCCACGGGTCTCGCAGGTCTCCCCACGGGTCTCGCAGGTCTCCCCACGGGTCTCGCAGGCGTCCCCACGGGTCTCGGAGTGCCCCCCACCAGATTCCGGATCGATCCAGAGAATCCCTCCACCCTAGCATGCCCGTAAGGAAAGCGTAGGGAACTCACACACAAATGCAACAGGGCTCGGGGTCTACCCGAGCCCCGCTGTTAGGATGGCGGAGATTCTTCCGTTTAGGCAGCCGTGTAGAAGTAGTAGAGGAAGAAGACCGAGAGCACGTACATCATCCAGTGGACCTTGGCAGCCCGGCCGGTGCAGACGGCGATTACGACGTAGGAGACGAAGCCGAGCGCCAGACCGGTGGCGATCGAGAAGGTGAAGGGCATCATTAGGGCGGTGATCACAGCCGGGAGCGCCTCGGGGAAGTCGTTCAGGTTGATCTCGAGGAGCGGCGAGGCCATGAAGACACCGACGATAATCAGGGCCGGAGCGGTCGCTGCGCCCGGAACGGCCAGGGCGATCGGCGAGAAGAAGGAGGCGAGCAGGAAGAGAATGGCGACGGTGACGGCGGTGAGGCCGGTCCGACCGCCAGCGGAGACGCCCGCAGCCGACTCGACATAGGTCGTGGTGTTGGAGGTGCCGAAGAGCGAACCAATCACGGTGCCGAGCGAGTCGGCGACCAGGGCCCGGGAGCCGCCCTTCAGGTTGCCTTCCGCATCCATAAGGCCGGCCTTGCCGGCCACGCCGACGAAGGTGCCAATCGTGTCAAACAGGTCGGCGAAGAACATGGAGAAGATCACGGTGATCATGGACGGGGCGAGAGCGCCCTTGAAGTCGAGGGCCAGCAGGGTCGGGCCGAGCGAGGGCGGAGCGGAGACGTACGACTCCGGCAGCGTGGTGACGCCCATGGGAATGCCGATGATCGTCGTGGCGATGATGCCGATCAGAATGCCGCCGGGGACCTTCCGGGCGACCAGGACAGCGGTGATAATCAGGCCGATGATCGCCAGCAGCGGGGCGCCGCCCGTGAGGCCGCCGAGAGCGAGGAAGGTCGCCTCGTTGGCAATGACGATCCCGGCGTTCTTGAGGCCGATGAACATAATGAAGAAGCCGATACCAGCCGAGACAGCGTGCTTGAGAGAGGTCGGGATCGCCTTGATCATGATCTCACGCAGACCGGTGAGGGTGACGACCAGGGCCAGGAGACCCGAGATCAGGACGGCGCCCAGGGCGGTCTGCCAGGGGAGCCCCATCGCTCCGCAGAGCACGTAGGCGAAGAAGGCGTTCAGGCCCATGCCAGGGGCCAGGGCGAAGGGCCAGTTGGCGACAAAGCCCATGACCAGGGTGGAGACCGCCGCCGCCAGGATCGTCGCCATAAAGACGGCGTTGAAGTCCATGCCGGCGTCCTTCAGGGTGAGCGGGTTGACGATGATAATGTACGCCATGGTCACGAAGGTCGTCAGGCCAGCGATTACTTCCGTCCGAACATTCGTCCCGTGCTCCGTCAACTTGAAGAACCGGTCCAAGAAACCCTGCGGCGCCATGCTATCCATCTCCTGCTTAGCAGCCACTGCGTGAGCCTCCCTGATCAAGATTATGAGTGCATTCCTGGGAGCCGGGCCGGAGGCGGGAAAAAGAGGGATCGTCTCCGACCGGAAAAGCAAACCGGGCGGGCAGACTTCACTCCTACTGTGGAGTGAAACCTACCCGCCCGGGTTTTTCGCCCATCGGTGTAGTTGAGTCCTCGACTCAACCTGTGCCGCTCGGTCACAGACCGACGCCCTAGGGAAGGCGCCGCGGAACCCTAGGCACACTTTCCTCCGTGGCCCGCTAAGCGGGCCCGCTCACAGGTCCAATGTAAGCTTTTCGCCCCCGCCTGTCAACGCCAAATCCGAACTTTTTTCGGTGCACAGGCAAAATCGTTCGGATTCGTAACTGCACCGCCTTAGTTCACCACCCGCTGGCGCCGGGAGGTCCCGTCGTAGACGGCGAGGGTGCCCCCGTGAAGGGTGTAGAACTGCTGGGAGATCGGGTAGCGGTGGGTATGGTGCTCCTCACGGGTGCGGTCAGCCATCTCCTCCGTGAAGCCTGGGTCAGCGTCGCCGAACATAACCATGTAGTCCCGGTGGGGCAGCACGATAATCGGATTGCCCTCCACCAGGGCAGCCGCTTCGAGAAGCGACCGGGTTAGCAGGACCCGGCTGGCGTCATAGCCGTCGAACGACTCCCAGACGAGCGTCAGCCTTGACCCTCGGCCGATCCGCAGCGGGGGCGGCAACCCCCGGCTGAGCTGCTGCAGGTTCCGCACGGCGAGGGCCAGCAGGTCGGTATCCTTCACGTGCCACTCCTCCATCTGCCTGCGGTGGATATAGGAGTAGCGGTTCGGTTCGTCTATGACAAAAGCGATGGCCAGGTCACCCACATAGGGCACGGCGGCCAGTTCATGCCCATCCCGCCGACTCTCCGCGACCAGGGTGGCGGGGACCATTTGGGGAAGGATCCGCTCGCGTGACTCCAGGAGTGAGGGACTCTTCCGCCGGTCTGGGCAGACCTGGCGGAGGAGCGCCTGAATTAGCGCTTCCCGCCGCTCGGGAGCGAGGCTGTACCGCCGGTAGCTGGCCGCCAACGAGAGAACCTTGCGCCGGGTGCCGTCCCATACCATGAGGAAAGACTGGCCCAACAGCTGAATCTTCGCGTCAGGCCGCTCCTGTATGAGCCGATTCAAGACCTCCTGGCTGAACTCGGCCGGGGTCAAAAGCTCCATCGCCATCTTCCTGATCACGCTCCCTTCCGGGTGGATATCCGGATCATATAGGCTTCTATCATCTAATACGTAATTCAGACCGCATCGTTCGAACTTGACGGAAAAAAAGTGGTGCAAGTGGTCGTTTTCTCATCGATCGGGCGAAATGACAAAGGAGCCGAGGGGTCAGCCCCCCGGCTCCTGGTTTGCTCTGACCTATCCCACGTAGCTGAGGAAGATCTCCTCCAGGCTCTGGTCGTAGACCTGGACCGCCGTCACTCCGCTCAGTCGGAGGAGCCGGTCCCGCAGTTGCTCCACATCGCCAGATGCGAGCACCAGCCAACCGATCTGCTCGCGCACCGCCCGGCGCACCCCCGGCACGGAGAGCAGGTCTGCCTCCGAGGGGGCCCCAGCGATCCGGATTCGCTTCTCCATAAACTTCAGATCATCAATCGCACCGGTCACGGCGACCCGGCCCGCCTTCAGGACCATTACCCGGTCGGCAAGCCGTTCGATCTGGTGCAGGTCGTGGCTGGAGAGCAGGACTGTGCGCCCGGCCTCCAGACTATCCGCCAGCAGCACCTGCAGGTACTGGTGCCGGTGTAACGGATCCAGCCCAAGGGTCGGCTCGTCCAGGATCAGCAGTTCCGGATTGCCGCCCATGACCAGGGTCAGGGCCAGTTGTGCCTTGGTCCCGGTGGACATCTGCCGGACCCGAAGCTCCCGGGGGATCGAGAAGAGGTCAAGGTAGCGCCGTACGGTCTGGTCGTCCCACCGCGGATTGATCCCCCTGGCCAGGGCGATCAGTTCACCGGCGGTCATTCGATCATATAGGGACGCCTGCTGGGCCACATAGCCCACCCGTTCCTTCAGGGCCCGGGGCGGGTAGGCCGGTCCTAGCGGGTAGCCCAGCACGCTACCCGTGCCTTCATCGAACCGCATGAAGCCCATCAGGCTGCGGATCAGGGTGGTCTTGCCCGCCCCATTCGGCCCGAGAATGGCGAAGATCGAGCCGGCCGGGACCGCGAGGTCTACCCGGTGCAGCGCCTCCCGCTTGCCGTAGCTCTTGCTGACACCGCTGAGCGAAATTACCAGATCACTCACCCGACCGCCTCCTCTCCGCCTCGTCGATCCGCTCGGCCAGCAATCGTAGCGCCAGCGCCCGGTCCACTCGCAGCCGGTACGCCTCTGCTACGAGTCGGTCCACGGAGTCGGTGAACTGGCGGATCGCCTCCTCCTGGTCCAGCACATGATCCCGGTCCGCAACATAACTGCCCTTCCCGCGCGGGGTGAGAATGACGCCGTCCCGCTCCAACTCCTGATAGGCCTTGGCGATCGTATTGGGGTTGACCGCCAATTCCACCGCCATCTCGCGCACGGAGGGCAGCCTGTCGCCTGCCCTGAGTACGCCGGAAGCCACAGCCTGCCGGACCTGATCCACGATCTGCCGGTAGATGGGCGTTCCGCTAGATGGGTCAATGTGCAGCCACATGCGTCGCCCTCCCCTCTCTCGCTAATATTACACGGCGATCTGCTTCCGCTGGAAGAGGTAGAGGGAGAAGCCAAGGGAGACCAGCGCCATAACGGCCAGGTAGAGAAGGGCGCCACCCGGTGTGGAGCCGCTCATCGCATCGATCGGCTGGAACTGTGCGAAGGGGAGAAGGCTGCGCACCGTTTCGATGGCCCCCGTCTGCCCCTCCAGCCCGATATGGGCGAAGTAGAGGGCGAAGCCGGTGCCCAGCGTGATCCCCACGGCGCGACCGTAGTCGTCGATAAAGAGGGAGATCAGGAGAAAGAGGGTTCCCAGGGCCAGGAGGAGCAGCCAGAGGTTCAGCTCGGCCAGGAGGTAGTGGCCGGCGGTTGGCGTCTCACCGACCGCCAGCACCCCCAGGACCACCGCTACCAGGTGAACCGCCTGCAGGGCGGCAAGCGAGAGCGCCATCCCGCCCCAGCGGGAGAGCAGAATCTCGCCACGGGTGGTCGGAAGCGAGAGCAGGAACTCCATGGTCCGCCGGTCCATCTCCCTTGAGATGATCGAGGTCGCCAGGAGTGCGGTGTAAACCATGAGCGGGATCAGGAGCCACTGCCCAAAGGCGTAGGCCGAGATCCACCCGTCGAGCGTGAGGACAAAGTCGGCGCTGCCCAGCATCGCCTGCATGGCCGGGGGCAGGGTCTCCAGCATCTTCATTAGCTCACCCATGGCGTTGGAGTCCATGAGCGACTTCCAGAGGGTCATCGAGTAAAAGATCAGGCCCCCGACGGTCAGGCTCCAGATCACAAGCGAGATCCCTTCAGCCTTGACCTGTTGTCGCAGTAGTGTCATTCGGTTCGCCTCCTATGCGCCGCCGGCCTCAGGCCGAGATCTGCTTGCGGTTGAAAACCGGGACGCTCAGACCGATCGCCAGGGCGGTCGCACCTACCATGACGAGGGCGTCGCTCATGGGCAGGGTCCCATCCACCAGAATGGCGACGGGATCCGCGTAGCTGAAGGGGCTGAGAAGCCGCCCCGCCCGTTCTACCCCAGCGGCCTTGAGCACCAGCTCCAGGAAATAGAGGGCCGAGAGCAGGCCAAGGAAGAGCTTGATCGCCAGGCTGTAGTCGTCGATCCAGAGGGAGATCAGCAGGGTGATCGAGCCGATCATGACCGCCAACAGCCACTGGCTAAGGAAGATCATCCAACAGGCGGATGCATCGATCTCCATGCCCTGCCCCTGAGTCGCCGCTATGAACGTGCCCCACAGGATCGCCCCGACGATCGCCGTGTTGACCACCATGACCACCGCCCGCGTGAGGAGGACCTGGCCGCGGCTGACCGGCAGGGAGAGCAGGAAGTCGATCGTCCGGCGGTCCACCTCACGGCTGACGATTGAGAGCGCCAGCACGATGGCGTAGAGCACCAGGATCAGGACCAGGGAGGTCGCCACCTTGCCCGCGATAAAGTTGTCGAGTGCGGAGAGCCCCTCGTGGAACCCAACCATGCGCTTCAGCTCCGGCGGGAGCTTGGCGAACATGTCGGTCCCACTGTTGGCGGCGGCGCCTGTCGAGCCAGATAGGCCCATGACCAGGACGAGCCCCGCCCCTGTCCAGAGCAGCAAGCCCACAAACTGGGCCCGCAGTTGCTGCCAGAGTAGCGTCATTTTCCGCCACCTGCCCCTTCGTAGAACTGCCGGAAGACCTCCTCCAGCGGCGGGTCGGTCACGGTCAGGTCGACCAGCGACCCCTTGGCCAACTCGGCCACCAGCGCATCCATGCTGCCGGCCATGGTGAAGCGGACCTTCCGCCCCTCCACCTGCCAGTCGGAGACGCCTGCTGCGGCCTTCAGGTCGGGTACCTGGGCCGCAAACTCGGCCTTCACATACTTGACCCGCTGCCTCTTCAGGTGTTCGACCGTGTCGAGTGCGACGATCTTGCCATCCTTAATGACACCGACACGCTCGCAGACCGCCTCCACCTCGGACATGATGTGCGAGGACATGAAGACCGTCTTCCCCCGCCGCTGCTCCTCCCGGACCAGATCCAAGAAGGTCTCCTGCACCAGCGGGTCAAGGCCAGAGGTGGGCTCGTCGAGAATGATCAGGTCGGGATCGTGGGCCAGTGCGGCAACGATCGCCACCTTCTGCTTGTTGCCCCGCGAGAGCGACTTCACCCGCCGCTTCAGGTCGATCTCCAGCCGGTCGGCCAGGCTCTGCACACGGGTGCGGTCCTTGACCCCTCGCATGCGGAGGGCGAACTCAATATTGTCGCGCCCGGAGAGGAAGTCGTAGAGCGCTGGGTCTGAGGGGAGATAGCCAACCTTGCGCCGGACCTCACGGCTGCGGTTGAGTGCGTCGATCCCCAGGACCGAGATCTGCCCGGCCTGGGGTTTTAGGAACCCGAGCAAGGTCCGGATTAGCGTGGTCTTGCCGGCACCGTTTGGTCCAAGGAACCCGAAGACTGAGCCCTGGGGCACGGTGAGGTCAATCTTGTTCACACCCCGCCCGTTCTTGTACAGCTTGGTCAAGCCCTCAATCTGAATCGCCTGCACGAGGAGTCACCTCCGAGAGTCTCTGTCGCTGTGTTGTAGTGTACTATAACTGTAATACACCTTGGGGGTTCTCCCTGTCAATAGGCTTCGCGCAAAAAACCCTCCCACGCCATTGGCAGGAGGGTCGCTTGCTGCGAATTATCCTAGGCTCCGGGGGCCAGGCCTTGCTGAAGCCGGGAGATCGCCTGGGGGACTTCAGCCCACCCGTGGATTCTGTGAACCCGGTCGGGGAGGATCGTCTCTCTGTGGCGCCCGTCGGTATCCATGAGCAGGACGGGCATCCCCTGGGCGATGTTCGTGACGTGGGCAATATCATCATCAATCGCCATGTTCAGCCCCAGGGAATGGGCTACGCCCAGCTTATCGTCGCAGTTGAAACGAATCGCGTCATAGGGGACAGCGTGGCGGTGCAGCCACTCCAAGGTTACGCCCTCCGCCGATGTTCGGCGAGCGGTGACCACCGCGATATGGGCTCCCCCCTCCTTCAGCGCCTGCAGCGTCTCTAAAGCCCCAGGCAGTGGCGTCGCCCGCCCGTAGATCTCCTCCTCGTTCTCCTGCCAGGCCGACCAGAACATCTCGGTCGTGATCCCTCGCTCCTCGAGAATCCCCGAGGAGAGCCATCCGTTCGCGTTGCTTGTCGGCAGCGGCAGGTTAAAGATCCGGGCGATCACATCGCGGCCCACGTTGCGGAGGGTTGTTCCATCCAAGTCAAGCAGCAGTCGCAGCGATCCATAGGCACGGTTCACGAGCCACCCTCCCCCAGTTTGCGATCGGCGTCCGGTCTATGTTCGCTGCAACCGGCCAACTCCCTGCCCGGCCGCGCCGGCAGTTTCCGGGTGCACTAGGCGCGCTGGATTCGGAGCAGGCTGGAGTCCGGGTCCCAGCGGAAGGTGAGGACCGCCGCAGCCAGGATCACCAGCGTGAAGCCCAGCAAGACCAGCAGCGGCAGCGCCATGGCGCCGGGATCGCCGGCCAGGCCGGCCTTCAATGCCGCTATGTAGTGGCTCATGGGCAGGCACTTGGAGAGGACCTGAACCCACTGGGGCGCTGCATTCAGGCTGTAGAAGATCGGGCTTCCAAAGGTCATGGGTAGCTGGAACAGGTTGTTTATGCCGGCCACCTGCGTCTCACTGCTCCCCAGGTTGCCAAGAATGAAGCCCATGGCTGTGAAGCAGACGGTGCCAAGGAGCAGGACCGGCAGCATCAGCACCAGTCCGGTCAGGCTGACCCGGACCCCAAAGTAGAGCGCGCCGCCGGCGAAGACGAGCAGGGAGCAGACCAGGGCGACCAGACCCCTGGCCGCGGTCAGGGTGGCCACAAAGGTGGAGATCTTGAAGGGCGTCGCCCGGAGGAGCTTGTAGACACCCATGCGCCGCTGCTTCATTACCTCGAAGCCGGTGCCGGTCATGGTGAAGAAGAAGCCGCCCAGGGCCACCAGGCCGATCAGCAACTGCTGCCGGTAGGCGGTATCCTTAAAGAAGTAGCCGAGAACGATCATCATGATAACCGGGAAGACCAGTCCATAGAAGAGCGACATCTTGTCGCGCAGGGCCCCTGTCAGCAGCGCCTTGAACGGGATCAACATGTTAGAGGGCCTCCTCATCGGTCAGGGTGAGATAGAGTTGGTCCAGGCTGCTGGCCTGGAACCGGGCCATGAGCTCAGTGGGGCTCCCCTCCGCCTTCACCTGGCCGGCAGCGATCAGCACCACCCGGTCAGCCAGTTTGCCGACCTCCTCCATATCGTGCGAGGTGAAGACCACGGCGGTGCCAGCCCTGGCGAACTGGCCAATCAACTGCCGAATCTCGTGGCGGGCCCGGGGGTCCAGGGCGGCGGTCGGCTCGTCAAGGAAGATGATTCTCGGCTTGTGGACCATGGTCACAGCGATCGCCAGCCGCTTCTGCTGGCCCCCAGAAAGGCGGGATGCCTCGGTCCTGGCGGCATCGGTCAACTTGCAGGCCTCCAGCAGGGCGGTGGCGTCCGCTGCGGTCAGCTTCACGCCGTAGAAGGCCGCAAAGAGGTGGAGGTTCTCCAGGGCGGTCAGACCGGGAAAGAAGGGGGTCGTCTGGAGCTGCACGCCGATCTCACGCCGGTGCTCCTCGGTCCAGTAGTGGACCACCCCGCCGTCCGGCTGGCGGAGGCCGAGGATCATCTCGATTGTCGTGGACTTGCCGGCGCCATTCGGCCCGATCACCGCCACCACCTCGCCCGGTGCGACGGAGAGGCTGATTCCATTCACAGTGGTGCGGTCGCCATACCGCTTCACCAGGTTCTTCGCTTCGATCAGGTTGTTCATGCCTATTGCTCCTCCATGGGGGGGAAGTTGCGGTCCAGGAGCGGGGTCTGGGGCAGGGTCTCGATCAGCAACCGAAGGAACTTGAGGTCCGCCTCCATGTGAGCACGGCCGTTCTCGAAGGTCGCCAAAATCGTGGGTGGCAGGAAGCCGATCGCCGCCTCCTTGGCCTTCATTCCCTCGTTCCACCGGTGTAGGGCCGCCTCCAGCTTGGCGACCTGCTCCTGGAGGGCCGCCAGGACCTCCTCCCTGGGGAGGTCATCCACAAACCCGAGGAGCATGTAGAAGTCGCCGGGCAGCGAGCGAGGCGGGGTCTGCCACGCCTCCCGCAACAGGGTCCGGAACTCGATCCGGCCGGACTCGGTTATGGCGTAGATCGCTTTGGTCCGCATGCCGGTCTGCTCCGTGGAGTCGAGCTGGATCAGCCCTTCGCTGGTCAGCTTCTTCAGGGCGTGGTAGATCGAGCCCGGGAGGATATCGGACCACTCATCCACCCGGTTGAGCTGCAGGTACTGCTGAATCTCGTAGCCGGACATGGGTCGGAGGCCAAGGAGGCCGAGAATGAGAAGTCGAACCATCTGGCGCATCTCCTTCAAAGTTGCATACTCAAATTTGAGTGCTCAAGTTTGAGTATAAGGGCAGCAAGAGCGATCGTCAAGGGCGATTTTGCAAGAGTGGCCCCGGCGACGCTCAGGTCGCCAGGGCCACCGCTCTTACAGGAACCGGCTCGCCACCCAGGCGAGCGCCCCGATCCAGATCGCCACGATCACGGCGGCCCCCAGCCAACTGCGGGGCCTGCCCTCCGCCAGACGGGCCTGCGCCTCCACCCGGCAGGCAGCCATTACCTCCGCTGGGACCAGCCGCACCGCCAGGGCGATCCCGGCGGGAATCAGGATCAGGTCGTCCAGGTAGCCCAGGATTGGTACAAAATCCGGAACGAGGTCGATGGGGCTCAGCGCGTACCCCACCACCAGCGCCGCCCACGCCTTGGCGTACCACGGCACACCCGGATGTCGCACCGCCAGGTAGAGGGCCAGGGTCTCCCGCTTCAGCCGTCGGGCCCACTCCTTGAGCCGACTCATCGCCTGAGCACCTCCCGGCTAATGCTGGTGAAAAGGCTGACCGCCCCCGACCGGAGCCCCGCCCGCCGCCGGAGGAGTGTCACCTGGCGCCCTTCGTCCGGCCAGTCCTGAAGGCGGGTCATGGTCAGCCGGGCAGCCGCCACGTCCTCCCGGACGGCGGAGAGGGGCAGGAGCGCCAGCCCCAGCCCAAGCCCGGCCATGCTCTTGATCGCTTCAATCGAGTCGAACTCCATAGCGATCTCCGGCCGGGCGCCGTGGCTCTCCAGCACCTGGTCAACATACTGCCGGAGGCCGGAGCCGTGGCGGAAGGCGATGAGCGGGACCCCGCCCATCTCGCGGATGCGCCGGGGCAGCACCCCCCCAGGTGCAGCAACCACGACCAGCGGATCGACAAAGAGCGGCAGCATCTGCACCTCTGGGTGCGGCACGGGCGATGTGACCAGGGCGACATCCACCTCCCATGCCAGGAGCCGGGCCAGCGACTCCCGGCTGTCGCCGGTCACCAGCTCTAGCCTCACCTCCGGCGCCCGCTGCCGGAAGGTCTGGATCACCGGGGGCAGGGTGAAGAGCGTCAGGGTTAGACCTGCGCCCACGATCAGGTGGCCCGACCATGGATCCCGCCACGACTCCGCCGCCCGGTGACAACCAGCCTCCACCGCCAGCGCCCGGCGAGCCATGCGGTAGATCCGCCGACCGATCGGGGTCAGCTCCACACCTCGGGCCGAACGGACCAGAAGCTGTACACCCAACTCGGCCTCCATGGCCCGGATCTGCTTGGAGACCGCAGGCTGGGAGAGGTGCAGCCGCTCCGCGGCCAGGTTGAGGGAGCCCGCCTGGACCACGGTACAGAATGTCTCTACGTATTGAAGCATAGGGCTAACCCTGCGCCCTGCGCCACGCCCGCAGGACCTGCCCGACCTCCCGGGTTGCGACCGCCCTGTACTCCAGCCCGTAACGCATGGCCACCCCTCCAGTTCTAACCCAGTGTTATTACCCTGCACCTCTTCGCTACTACCCAGTTATATCCCTGCTGTGGTTGACTAGGGGCGAGGAGGCGATCCCACATGGCAGTCACCGCAGTAATCGGCGCCCAATGGGGCGATGAGGGCAAGGGCAAGATGGTCGACCTGTTCGCCGGTCAGGCCGACCTGGTGATCCGCTACCAGGGCGGCGCCAACGCCGGCCACACAATCGTAAACCCGCTTGGTACCTTCAAACTCCGGCTCGTCCCGAGCGGGATCTGCTACCCGGGTGTCACAAACCTGATCGGGCCCGGCGTGGCCTTTGACCCCGAGACTTTCCTCACTGAAATCGCCGCCCTGGAGCAGGGCGGAATCGTGACCGACCTGCTCTTTGTCGATGAGCGGGCTACCCTGGTCATGCCCTGGCACCGGCTGCTCGACCGGCTGGAGGAGGAAGCACGCGGCGATGCGAAGATCGGCACCACCCTGAAGGGAATCGGCCCGGCCTTCACCGACAAGGCCGCCCGCAGGGGGCTGAAGGTGGGTGACCTGCTGGACAAGGCCTGGCTGGGCTCCCAGGTCGAGTGGGCACTCTCGGCCATCAACCCGGTCCTGACCAGACGCTTCGGCGTCCCCGCCATGAGTGCGACAGCGATCACCGAGGAGTACTGGGCCTACGGCCAGGTGCTGCGGGAGCGGATCATTGACTCGCTACCGCTGGTCCGGCGCTTCCTGCGGGAGGGCCAGATCCTGGTGGAAGGGCAACTGGGTGTGCTCCGCGACCCTGACTGGGGGACCTACCCCTACGTCACCTCCTCCTCCCCGCTGGCCGGGGCGGCGGCGGTTGGCGCCGGCATTCCCCCGTGGGCGATCGGCCGGGTGGTGGGCGTGGCCAAGGCCTACACCACCAGCGTGGGTGAAGGACCCTTCCCGGTGGAAATCGGGGAGGATGCGACCGGCGACTACCTTCGGCAGAAGGGCGGCGAGTTCGGCGTGGTCACCGGGCGCCCCCGGCGCTGCGGCTGGTTCGATGGTGTCGCCACCCGCTACGCCGCTGAGGTCTCTGGCATGACCGAAATCGCCCTGACCAAGCTAGATATCCTCGACGGCCTTTCAGAAGTGAAACTCTGCACCGGTTATTATATCGATGGTGCCATTGTCGATACCGTTCCGCCGCTCCGGCTAATGGAGATGGCCCGGCCGATCTTCGAGACGCTGCCCGGCTGGTCTGAACCCACCGCTGGCGCCCGCTGTGAGGCCGACCTTCCAGAGAATGCCCGCCGGTACATTCGCCGGATTGAGGAGATCGTGGGGATCCCCGTGCGGCTGGTCTCGGTTGGGCCGGAGCGGAACGAGACGATCACCATGCCCGGATAAGCACGACCCCCCTGCGGTGAGCAGGGGGGTCTGATCATCCTATACCTGAAGCTGTTTCGCCACGGCCTTGTCGGTCCGTACCCGCCAGATCTTGGAGTCGAGGTAGTAGTGCTGCATCGCCCAGCCCAGGAGCAGTCCACCGAAGAGCTGCTGCCCCAGGTTCAGGCGGGTCGGGTCGGCCAGGCCGGCCATCATCCCCACGCCGAGGAAGATCGACTGGTCCAGATTCATGCCGACCGTCGTCTTCAGCCAGTCGATCCAGGGGCCACGGTAGAGGGCGAACGTGAAGAGCAGCCCAATCCCGAAGTAGATCCAGAAGCGGCTGAAGATCGCCGCAGCGGCGCCGAACCGCGACCGGGCCTCCGGCGCCTGGTACTTGTTCTGTCCGTACATCCAGACAATCCGGTGATACTGGATATTGTGGCCCACCGTGACGATTGGCACCAGCAGTGCCGCCAGGTAGGGGTGGTTGAGCGCCACCAGGTGGAGCGGGATCAGCATCGACAAAAAGAGCAGCTTTGGCCCGTTCAGCTTCTGCCCCCTGCGCCAGAGGTAGACCTGGTAGCCCAGGTAGAAGAGAAGGCTCCCCGCGACGACCGTCCAGGCAAACCCGTGCAGCACGGCCGCCACACTCACCCCGCCCAACGCCAGCGTGGAGATTCCCAACGCTGGCATGCCCGGGGTCGTGTCGAAGAAGGGGGCGGTGAGAAGCATGAGCAGGGGGGCGTAGAAGGCCAGGTTGAAGAACCAGGTGTCGATCCTGTAGCCCAGCGGCTCCATGTCCCCGTTCTTGCGCTTGTATAGAATCAGGAAGCCCCAGTGCTGCCGGATCACGTGGTAGTAGGCCCAGAGCCGAAAGAAGATCGTGAAGAGCATGGCGCCCAGGCCCAGGACGAACGGCGAGAAGGTCACGCCGAAGGGCGCTAGCAGAGCGCCCGCCAGGTAGGGGAGCAGAATGCAGGCCGGGGCCACCAGGAACCAGACGAGCGAGAAGAGCATCTCCCGCCGGCGCACCTTCCACTCATCAGGGTCGAAGAAGGTGCGAGCGAGTGTCGACCAGAGGTGGGGCGCATCCAGGAGGAAGGCCCAGGAGGCGTTGACCAGGAGCTGTAGCGTGAGCGGGATCTCGATTCCGCCCAGCCGGAGCACCCCGAAGGCGTCGGTGAGGGGATTCTCCAGCACGGCCACCGCCAGGAGGATAATCCCCACGTAGAGCCAGCCCACAAGGGCCGAACCGATATACCAGATCAGGTCACTGCGCTTGTCAATAATCCACTGAACCGAGAAGGCAGAGCGCCGCTCGGTGGTGGCTGCGTGAACCGCCAACCCTTCTCTCCCCTTTCCAGAAATCTAGGCTGTCTTTGTCGTCCGGGCGCCCGTGGAGCCCTCTTCGCCGGCCACCCCACGGAACAAGAAGATGAGTGCAATGGTCTGGACCAGGTGGTAGACTGCGCTCTGGTCGAAGCGCCAGACCAGGGTGAACGAGACCCCTGCAGCCTGAAGCACTGCCGCCAGGATTGAGACCAGCATGCCAAGGGCCATGAGATTGGCGCCCCGCTCACCCCGCCTGAGCCAGCGGTAGCACTCCAGGCAGAGCGTCGCCACAAGGGCTGTCCCGGAGTAAGCGATAAAGACGAGGAAGGAGCCGCCAGCCAGGATCGCTCCATAGTACGCCACGAAGGCCAGGAAGAACAGAATCCGCCACCGGCTGGCCGATGCGGGGGAGACCAGGCTCTCCACCACGGCTGTCAGCATGGCCAGCACCGCCACTCCGACCACAAACCGGGAGATATAGTACAAGGCCGGGGCAAGCGGGGTCTCGAAGCCCAACGTAATGAAGCCAAGCAGGGCGCCGACTCCGAGCATGGCGAAGCCCAGGCTCCACCACGCCGTTCGACGGGAACCGGTGCTTCGGTAACGCCGGTAGGCCGCCCATCCCATGCCAACGCCCGTCAGCCCTAGAAGCAGGTCGGTCAGAGCAGCGGTCGGCTGTAGAAGGGCCATGGTGACTCATCCCCCTTCATAGAAAATCAACACTATTATTCTTATATTGATGTTAATAATCCTTCTTTTCTAGACAAGATGAAGACCCGGCCTGGCGCGGCCGGGTCCCTGTACAGTACGGGGCCGAGGGGAGCCCCCGGCCCACCAAGCTGTTTACTGAATGCAGTAGGACTTGACACCGTGCGGGTGCCAGCCCTTGCAGCAGTCCTTCCAGTCCTCATGCTTCCGCTTCCAGCCGCCGGTGCAGTCATGGTCAAACTTGTGGTCGTCGTCGTCCTTCTTCCGGTGACAGTCGCAGTCGTGCTTCTCCTGCTTGTCGAACTTGCGGTCGTCATGATCCTTCTTCCGGCGACAGTCGCAGTCGTGCTTCTCGTGCTTGTCGCACTTGCGGTCGTCATGATCCTTCTTCCAGTGCCAGTCACGGTCATCCTCGTCGTGCTTGTCGCACTTGTGGTCGTCCTTCTTACGCCGACAGTCCCAGTCGTGATCCTTGCAGGCGAACCAGCCGTCGTCGAAGCCCTTCTTGTAGCCCCGCTCATACCCCCATTTATGGGCATGGTCGCAGTCGCAGTCAGGCTTCGAGAATCCGCCGCAGATCGGGCGATGCCGGAACCCCATCACGGGCTGGGAATGGAAGCGAACGCCATCCTTCTTGCAGCAGCTCATCGTGATCCCTCCGTGACGACAGTCGCATAGAAGCCGGCCCGCAGACCGACTCACCCCTATGGTATGCAGGGTCCCCGAACCAGGTGACATAACAAGGCCACCGCACCCCAGGGTGCGGCGGCCACATGATCAAGCTATTCCCACTCAATCGTTCCGGGCGGCTTGGAGGTCATGTCATAGACGACCCGGTTCACATGCCGGACCTCGTTAATAATCCGGTTGGTGATCCGCTCCAGGACCTCCCACGGGAAGCGATAGAAGTCAGCGGTCATGCCGTCCTCCGAGGTGACTGCCCGCAGGATGATCGGGTAGTTGTAGGTCCGCTCGTCGCCCATGACACCCACGCTGCGAATGTTGGGCAGAGCAGCGAAGGCCTGCCAGATCTGATCGTAGAGGCCCGCATTGCGGATCTCCTCCAGGTAGATCGCATCCGCCTCGCGGAGGATCTCCAGCTTCTCCCGGGTGATCTCGCCCAGCACCCGAATCGCCAGGCCTGGGCCCGGGAATGGGTGCCGGCCCACAATCTCCTCCGGTACGCCCAGCACCCGCCCAACCGCCCGGACCTCGTCCTTGAAGAGCTCCCGGAAGGGTTCGATCAGGCTGAACTCCATATCTTCGGGGAGGCCGCCCACGTTGTGGTGCGACTTGATCACAGCCGCCGTGGAGGTACCCGACTCGATCACGTCCGGGTAGAGGGTTCCCTGCACCAGGTAATCGATCTTGCCCAGCTTGCGGGCCTCGTCCTGGAAGAGGTAGATAAACTCATTGCCGATGATCTTCCGCTTCTGCTCGGGGTCGGTCACCCCGGCGAGCTTGCCCAGGAAACGCTCCGAGGCGTCCACATGGACCAGGTTGATATGGAACCGGTCGCGGAAGGTCCGGACCACCTGCTCGGCCTCGCCCTTGCGCATGAGGCCGTGGTCGACAAACATGCAGGTCAACTGGTCGCCGATCGCCTTGTGGACCAGGACGGCCGCGACACTGGAGTCAACCCCGCCCGACAGGGCGCAGAGCACCTTTCCGCCGCCGACCTGCTGGCGGATCAGGGCCACCTGATCCTCAATGAAGGACTCGGTGGTCCAGTCACCGGCACAGCCGACGACATCGAACAGGAAGTTCCGGAGCATCTCCTTGCCGCGGTGGCTATGGATCACCTCGGGGTGGAACTGCACCCCGTAGATCTTCTTCTCATCATTGCCGATCATGGCGGTAGGGGTGTTCTCCGTCGCACCGAGAATCCGGAAGCCGGGGGGGCAAGTGAGAACCGAGTCGAAGTGGCTCATCCAGACCTGGGTCTGTGGTTCCACGCCAGTGAAGAGCGGGTGGCCGGCCTCCCGGAGGTGGAGCATCGCCTTGCCATACTCGCCCTTCTCCGGGCGGCGAACATCGCCGCCAAGCTGAAGGGACATGAGTTGCATGCCATAGCAAATGCCGAAGACCGGAATTCCCAGTTCATAGATCGCCGGGTCAATGCGGGGAGCCCCCTCGCCGTAGACCGAAGCGGGGCCGCCGGAGAAAATGATCCCCTTCACCCCTTCGTCAGCAAAGCGCTGAGCGGGGGTGTTCCAGGGCCAGATTTCGCAGTAGACATGCTGCTCACGGACACGGCGGGCAATCAACTGCCCGTACTGGGCGCCAAAGTCCACAACCACGATCAAATCGCTACGACGAGTCATGTCTCCTCCTGTGTGCAGGTGGCGGCCTCACAGGACCGCTTCCACCCGGTTTCGCCTCCAGATTATGTCAAGGAGCGGGAGATACTCCCGCCCCTTGTGTGCTATTTGCCGCCGTAAACCTCCGGCTTGAGGACACAGATATCCCGGAGATTGCGGTACTTCTCCCCGAAGTCCAGGCCGTTGCCCACCACAAAGAAGTCGGGAACCTCGAAGCCGCGGTAATCGACCGTGACTTCCACCTTGCGGCGGGAGGGCTTGTCCAGCAGCGACGCCACCTTCAGCGAGGCGGGGGCACGCTGGGACAGGTACTCCTTCAGGAACTTGATCGTGAGGCCGGTATCGACAATATCCTCCACGATCAGGACATGCCGCCCTTCGAGCGTGTAGTCAAGGTCCAGCAGGACACGATGGACACCGGTGGACTTGGTCGACGCACCGTAGGAGGAGATGCGCATGAAGTCCAACTCCGCCGGAATGGTAATGGAGCGGAATAGATCAGAGGTGAAGAGCGCAGCGCCCTTCAGGATTCCAACCACCACCAGATCCTTGCCAGCGTAGTCTCTGGAGATTGTCGCCCCCAGTTCCCGGATCTTGGCCTGCATCTCCGCCTCCGATACCAGGATCCGTTCCACATCGTGCAGCACCGCACAGACTCCTCTCACTGAAGACGTATTCGGCTTGGTATGGAAATCAGTCTACCCATCCTACCTATCAGCGTCAAGGGATTTCCCCGGGAGGTTCTCCCCGGTCTTCGCGGGGATCTTGTGCGGTCCGATCAGCCGGGTTACGAGCGCGGGAAAGCGGAGCGATGCCCTGACGGGTCGGTCGCTCCGCTTCGGGTTGTGTGAGATTCGCTTAGGCATGTGAGGCCAGACGCCAGAGCGTCTCGGCAAGCAGCCGGGCGCCCTGGGCGATATCCTCGGGGGCGGTGTACTCGTCTGGGGTGTGGCTCAGGCCGTCCCTGCTGCGCAGGAAGATCATGCCCACCGGGCAGAACTCCGCCACGTTCGCCCCGTCATGCACCGCGCCACTGGGCAGGAGGAACGGCTCGAGTCCGAGCGATCGGGCGGCCTCCTCCATGGTGGCGACAATGGCCGCATGGCAGTGGATCGGGGTAGATGTGTGCTGCACCTGCCACTCACCCGTAAGCCCTCGCCGCTCACAGGCGCTCAGGAAAAACTGGCGGACCCGCTCCACGCAGGCGTCGCGGCGATCGGCGTCCAGATCACGAATGTCGAAGCTGAGTTCGACCGAGGCGGGGATCACGTTGGATGCGCCCGGTCGCGCCTGAACAAAGCCAACCGTTGCCCGGGTTGTCGGGCCGGACTCCTTCGCCGCCCGCTCTACCTCAAGGATCACCTCGGCGGCGGCTGGCATGGGGTCCCGGCGCAGGTCCATGGGACAGGCGCCGGCATGCTCCGCCCGCCCTCGGATCACCCCTCTGGCCTGCCGCATGCCGGCAATGCCGCTCACGATCCCCACGGGCAGCCCCCGAGCCTCCAGGAGGCCCGACTGCTCAATATGGACCTCCACGTAGGCCTTGTAGGTCCCTGGGGAGACTCGGGCCGACCCTACCTCCTCTGGTTGGGCGCCGTAGGCGCGAAGGGCATCAACCAGGCGGGTTCCCTGGCGGTCGACCATCTCCTCCAGTTCGTGGTAGGGAAAGGTGCCCGCCAGAAAACTGGAGCCCATGAGACCATGGGGGAAACGGCTTCCCTCTTCGCCAATGAAAGAGACGACCTCGATCGGGTACTCGGGGACGAGCCCCTGTTCCCGCAGGGACTGTACGACCTCCAGAGCGGTCAACACCCCGGCAGGGCCATCGTAGTCGCCGCCGTTGGGTACGCTGTCGAGGTGTGAGCCGGTGAGCACGGCGGGGCCTGGTTGCCTGCCCGCCAACCGGCCAAAGAGGTTTCCTGCGGTATCTCGCCGAACTTCAAGCCCAGCCTCTTGCATCCACCCCGCTACGGTCTCGGTGGCTGTCTTCTCCTCGAGCGAAAGGGCGTAGCGTGTCACCCCGCCCTCCGGGGCTTGGCCAAACTGTCCCAGGTACTGGAGCCGCTGGTTCAAACGGTCTGCGTTGACTGCAATCATGCTGGCATCCACCCCCGCAGGGTGATTCTCCCCCGCGTAGGGCGATTCCTTGTGCGCATTCCGCGAGAGGGGCCCCGCCTATGCGGAGCCCGTCTGTACAGCCTTTTCAGACTGCCAGATTCGGCCCGATTCGTACTCCTTCCAGAAGGCGATCAGTCCGTCGGCGATCATTTCGGCCATGGCGACGGTCTGATCCAACCCTGCAAACCAGATCATGAACGGGAAGTGCGCCGTGCCGCCCATGACGTGGACCGAGCCGACTTGCGGGAGCGTCTTGCCCATTCCGGCGCCGGGCTTGAGCGGCCCACGGTTCACCGTCACCCGACCGGGGCGGCCGACGGCAGCGTCCACCGCGATCACGTAGGGGAACTTGTTCCGCTTCATGGCCAACTGCCAGGCGTCGTTCAACCGCTCCTTGATATTGGTTGCATGAACCGGCTCGTTCAGGTCCCCCACGTACTCGCCGGTGAAGCCCTTCCGGTTGAGAAACCAGCCAATGAACGGGCCGAGGGAATCGCCCGTCGAGCTGGTCGCCCCGACCATGAAGAAGACCGGCAGGTACTTGTCGGACTTCCCCTCTGCTCGGAACTGCTCGACCAGGGCTGCGGCCAAGACCGATGAAGCCGCCGGATCCTGATAGTGAACATCGGCCAGGAGGGCCGGGGTCACTTCCGGGCTCGTCAGGTCGTGGGACACAAGCACTCCCCCTTGCTCCCAGTTTCTACACCACAGACCAACCAGAACTGGTAATAATTACTATATCCGGTCGGGATCGGTTTGTCAATCATTGGATAGCAGGTGAACGCCAATGGAATTGCCGCTCCGCCTGGTACAACCTTTCCTGGGCCCTCGGATTGTAAAAACCGGCCTCGCTGTCTTCCTCTCGCTCGCTGTCTTCCACTGGTTTGGATCGGACTACGCCTCATTTGCTGCCGTGGCCGCGATCCTCGCAATCCAGCCCTCGGTGAACAAGGCCCGAGAGGTCTTCCGACAGCAGCTGCTCGGCAACCTGGTAGCGGGAGCGATTGCCACCGTGTTGGGGCTGCTGGTGCCGGTCAACCCCCTCACCATGGCCGTTGGTTCGATCCTGGTGCTGGGGCTGCTGATCCGCCTCAAGCTGTCCGAAGCGGCAGGTCTTGCGGTGGTGGTCATTATCTTCATTATGGATCGGCCAGAGCGCGACTTTCTTCTCTATACGCTTGCCCGCCTGGGGGTGATCGCGGCAGGCATGGCAATCGGGTACCTGGTGAACCGCTATATTCGCCCACCCGATGTGACCAGCCGCGCCCGCGACGAGATCCGTGCCGGCTGCGATGGGGTTGCCACCTTTATCGAAAGGTTGATCGCCAGCGTCGCCTCGCCTGAGCACTACCAGAAGGAGCAGATCAAGCAGGACGCCATGGCCCTCCAGCGGCACCTTGAGACCGCCCGGGCCTTGCTGGAGTTGGTGAGGGACAGCGAGCCAGACTCCAAGCGGTACCTCGTCTTGCGGAAGGCGAACGCCTCTATGTGGGTCTTTTCGGAGTCGGTCATGGACATACATAAGCTGTTTCTTACCACTGGAGGCCTGGCGCACGGCCCCGAGCGAGACGCGGTGGTGGGAGCCCTGCGCGAGGTGATCGTCTACATGAAGGCGGTCATGAGGTGTGCCCTCGACGGAGAGAAGCCGGATCCCGCGGCCTCCGCATCGTTCGATGAGGCCATGGCCGCCCTCCAGCACCAGGTGGACCTACTGATCGATATCCGCCAGCGACGCTCCCTCGGGCTCACCCTCCATGGCGTGCTCTCGCATATTCAGCACATGGGGTGGCGCATGGCATCCCTCAGCCGGCTGGTCTAGTCGGTCTGCAGGATTGACATTCCGTATGTCGAAATAAATGCCGGGGGCTGTGCCACCGGCATTTTCACTGCGACGGAGGAGAAGGCGTGATCGATTACGTTCTCATGGTGCTCATGGCAATCTTCTGGGCTGGCGCCTTCGTTTCCGGCAAGGTCTCCGTTGCCTCGGTTCCTCCTGAAATTGTGGCATTCCTCCGCTTCTTTGTGGCTGGCCTTTCCATGGTTGGTATCATGCTCGTCCTTCGCAAGCAGAAGGATCTGGGGATCACCAGGCGGGACCTGCCGCTGGTGATCGGGCTGGGGGCCACAGGCATTGCTGGGTACAACCTGCTCTTCTTCTGGGGGCTATACCTCTCCCCCGCCTCCGATGGCGCCATGATCGTCCCCACGCTCAACCCGCTGCTCACCCTGTTCGGGGCGGCGATTCTCCTGGGCGAGAGGCTGACGGCGCAGAAGCTGACAGGCGCCTCGATCTCGCTGGTGGGGCAGGTGCTGATCTTCTGGACCCTGTTCCAGTCGGCCGGACAGGACCCGCAGCGCCTGGCCGGGGACTTGCTCTATGTGGGCTCGGCTGTCTGCTGGTCAACCTACACGATCCTCGGCAGGATCGCTGCCCGCCGGTTTACCCCTATGGCCTCAACGGCTATCGGCAGCCTCTCGGGCATGCTCATGCTGCTCCCGTTTGCCCTCTGGCGTTTTCCTGGGAGCACGGGCTACACGTGGCCCTTTGCCGGGCATATCCTCTACCTCGCCTGGGGCGCCACCGTCGCCGGCTTCTTCCTCTGGAGCCGGGGACTTCACCGGCTCGGCGCCAGCCGGGCGGCGGTCTTTATCAACCTGGTCCCGGTCTTCACTGTCGCCCTGGCGGCCCTCTTCCTCGGGGAACGCCCGACGGTACTGCAGCTCGGTGGCATGGGGATCGTGCTGGCTGGAGTCTTCCTGGCGGGAACCGCCAAGCCGGCAGCGACAAGCGCTTCCGCGAAGGCATGACAGGGTCATGAAGAAGAGGCAGAGACCGCTCAGTGCGATCTCTGCCTCTCGGTTCTGCTCACGCAACGGTGCGGTTACTGAACCAGACCGATTCCAGGGTAGTAACCATAGGGAATACCGGCCTGTCCGGGCGGATACTGTTTCGAGAAGCCGCCGCCGGGGGTTGGGGTCCAGAAACCGCCCTTGCCAAAGGGAGGCTTGCCCTTCCCCATTCCACCCTTGCCGTAGCCACCCTTGCCGTAGCCGCCCTTGCCATACCCGCCCTTGCCGTAACCCTTGCCATAGCCGCCTTTGCCGTAGGGGTCCATGCCGTAGCCACCCTTCCCATAGCCGCCGGTGCCCTTCCCAAAGGGCTTACCGGCCATGCCATGGGAGCCGCCACCTACGCCATGGGGGTTCCCATTCATTCCATCCGGTGTCGCAGGGATCATTGCCATCGTATTCACCCCCACTCACCAGGGTATGCCCCCGATTTCGAAAAGGTTCACACCGACCGACCGGCCGGACTACTTCGGCCCTCAACCACCCCGTCGGGGCGGAGGTTGGGGCACCGGGGCCGGAGCAGGCGCCGCGGGCGTGTTCACCCGGAATGGGCGAAATGGGGCCCGGTTCGGCCCCGGCGTCTGTTGCGAGGGCCAGGTGGAGTAGCCCCGGAACTGGCCCCTTCCATGCTGGTAGTTCATAGCACTGTTCACCTCGCATTCAGGTTATGTCATACGCCCATCGGTTGCGCACCGCAGGGTTTCCAGGCGCGCATACCGAAGGTACCACTCCAAGAGATGGAGGGATCTGCCGACGTGCTGCACATTGCTGTTGGATCCATGAATCCGGTCAAGGTCGGGGCGGCCCGTCGCATCTTTGAGCAGGTATACCCCGGTTGCACCGTAACGGGAATCACGGTTCCCAGCGGGGTCCCGGACCAGCCAATCGGTGAGCCGGAGACGGTCCAGGGAGCGGTCAACCGGGCGAGGGCGGCCCGAAACGAAGCCGATTCAGACTACGGCGTCGGACTAGAGGGCGGGGTGGCCTTCGAAGGGGAAGACTGTTGGATGATCGGCTGCTGCGCCGTTGTGGACCGCACCGGCCAGGTTGCGGTGGGGAAGGGGCACTCGTTCCTGCTGCCACCCGTAGTGGCCGAGGGAGTCCGGGCGGGCCATGAGGTTGGGCCCCTGATCGACCGGTTGGCGGGCGAGAGCGACACCAAGAAAAAGGGCGGAGCGATCGGCTACCTGACCAACGGCACCGTCTCGCGTGAGGACCTGTTCGCTGCGGTGGTCGGGGCCGCCATGGTTCAATTTCTTCATCCGGAGTTGTACAGAAAATGAGTGAGATTACCCGCGACTTTACGGTTGCGACGTTCGTCATCCACGAAGGAAGGGTCCTCCTGCTCTGGCATAAGAAACTGCAGATGTGGCTTCCCCCCGGCGGTCACATTGAGCCGAACGAGCTGCCCGACGAGGCGGCTGTCCGCGAGGTGCTGGAGGAGGCTGGGCTACACGTGGTCCTGCTCTCGCAGCCCTCCATGCCGCCCATGCCCGGCCCCCTGCAACTGGCGCGGCCAGAGGGAATCCAGCTAGAGGATATCGGCCCGGGGCACCAACATATCGACCTGATCTACTTTGCGCGGCCCGCGGACCCGTCTGCGGTCGGACCCGTGGCCAACGACGAGGTGGAACGGGTCGGCTGGTACGGTAGGGAAGACCTGGACCGCATTCCCCTGACCGAGGAGGTCCGCGCCTGGGTGGAGCGGGCTCTCGCCAGATCATAAAGGAGAGGCTCGAAGATCATGAGCCAATGGACCCGGTGGATTCTCGCACTGTTGCTGCCCCTGATCCTTCTGAGCGGCTGCGGCAGCGAACCGGTCACCGCGGAGGCTGCTGTAGCTTCGGCGCGGGCGTTTCTGAAGGCGCGAGTGGCGGGCGACGCCGGCACGGTCTACGCAGCGCTGGCGACTCGGGCGCAGGAGGCCATGACCCCGGAGATTGTCGCCAACTACCTGCAGCAGATGGACACCTCATTCGGAGAGGTGGGAACGCCGGTTGAGGTGGAGCCGGGCCTGCTCCGGGTGCCGGTCAAAGACCTTGTCCTGACCGACGAGGGGCGGTCCATACGCTGGTCGGAGTCCTGGCTGACCCTGATCCACGAAGGGGAGTGGCGGATCGCATGGGCCGAGCCGCTGCACTGGGAGGCCGAGCAGGCCTACCACAACGACCTTCTGGTCGAGGAGTTGGACCTGGCCCGGCGGAGTATTGCCGTGGATCCTTACCACTACCGGGGGTACCTGGAGCTCCACTTCGCCTACCGTGAGCTGAAGCGCTTCCGCGAGGCCGAGGTTGCCCTGGTCGAGGCCCTCACGTACGCAACCCCGGCTGAGTTGCCCGTCGTGCACGATGCGACCGCCCGCTTCAAGCTGGTCCTGAAGCAGCCAGGGGAGGGTCTCACCCACGCCCAGACGGCCCTGAGCCTGGCCGCTCCCTATATGCCCGACACCTACTCGCCCAGGTGGCAGGCGGACTCGCTGGTGGTGGCGGGGCGGGCTGCCCTCGCCCTGAACGACCCCGCTGCTGCCGAGCAGTACGCCGCCCAGGCCGAGGCCCTCGATCCGCAGAACAGCTCCCTCGCCCTCCTGCGGTACCAGCTAGCCACTACGCCCAGCCCGTCCACCGGGCAGTAATGCTCTGACTTGGAGGTCTTCCCCTTGGCGCATACTGGAATGAAAAACTCGAGCCGCCCGAACTACATGCGCCGCCGGCTCGCCCTGCTGGTCCTGCTGCTCCTCCCCGTGCTGATCTGGTACGGCTTCTCCTACACCAAGGAGAGCATAACCCTGCAGCCGGAGGCCGAGGCGCCGCGGGTCCAGAAGGCCGAACCGGTCTATATCCTGCTCATGGGGGTGGACGAGCGGGTGAACGACAAGGGCCGCTCCGACACCATGATCCTCGTCCGGTTGGGGCGAGATCCAGAGCGGGTGGATGCTGTCTCCCTGCCGCGCGACACGCGGATCACCCTGAAGGGCAAGAAGGTCAAGCTGAACGCTGCGTACTATACCGGCGGTGCGGAGACCGCCACCACGGTGGTGGCGGATCTGCTCGATATCCCTCGCCCGTACTACGTGAAGGTCAATCTCAAGAGCTTTGAGGAGATCATCGATCAACTCGGCGGTGTAGAGATGGAGATCGACCGGGACTACTACTATGAAGACCCGTACCAGGACCTGGTGATCGACATTAAGGCGGGGCAGCAGGTGCTCGACGGCGCCACCGCCCTGAAGTTCGTCCGCCTCCGGTACGACGGCGTGACCAATGACGACATCGCCCGGATCCAGCGGCAGCAGCAGTTTATCCGGGCGCTCCAGGCCAAGTTCAAGGAGCCGTCATCCTGGTCGCGGATCCCCAGTTTGATTACCACCATGCGCCGGAATATCGCAACCAACCTGCCGACCGATGACCAGCTCCCGCTGGCCCAGGCACTGTTCGGTGCGAGATCCACCCTGCAGATGTCCACCCTGCCCGGCACCCCGGACGATGCCACCGGCGACTGGCTCCTTGACCTGGCCAAGTGGAATGAGGTGAGGGAGTCATGGAGTCCCGCGGAAGACTAAAGGCCTGCGGCGTGATCCTTGCAGGGGGTCAATCCAGCCGAATGGGGACCAACAAGGCGCTGCTGACCCTGGCGGGAGAGCCCCTGATCCAACGGCTCAGCCGCCGCATGACCCAGTGGTTCGAACAGACCGTGATCGTGACCAACTCGCCCGAGACCTATGCCTTCCTGGGCCTGCCCATGGTGGGTGACCGGGTGCCTGGGCTCGGTCCGCTGGGCGGGCTGGAGGCGGGATTGCGCGCCAGCCAGTTCGAGCACGCCTTCTTCTGCGCCGTGGACATGCCCTTCATTCGTGAGGGGCTGGTGCGCTACATGGTGGAGCAGGCGCCCGGGTACGAGATCGTCGTGCCTTACCTGGGCGGGGAGTTCGAGCCCATGCACGCCGTGTACGGTCAGGGGTGCCGTCCATCGATCGAGCGGTACCTGGAGGCCCGCCGCCTCAAACTCCTCAATATCTACCATGAGGTGCGCCGGCGGGACCTGACCGAGGAGGAGATCCGCCGGTTCGGGGACCCGGAGCGGCTCTTCTTTAATTGCAACACACCCGAGGAGATTGACCAGGCACGCCGCTGGGCCGAGGAGGGCTGATCGCCCGTGCGCTACACCAACACGCAGACTCTCTGGATCTCCATGCTCTCGCTGGCTCTGACCGCCGGCGCCTCGATCCTGCTCCCACTCAACTTCCCGCCCCCCGGCATGCCCGTCTTCCCGCCCCTGACCCAGGGGCTGATCGCCCTGGTGATCACGGTGCTGGTCTGGTCCACGCAGGCGTGGCGGGTGGCGATCCGCGGGACTCGTGGTGATATCTCCATCTCCATGGCGATCGATGTAGCCACGATGCTCCTCTTCCACCCGTACATCGCTGCGACCGGCTCTGCCCTTGGCACAGCGCTCTACCACATGGTCGGCTTCTTCGGCGCCCAGCGCTGGAAGGGCGGGAAGGAGCACCGGGTCAGCCGGGCCCTCGTCCGTGGACTGACTACCTTCGCAGCGGTCGCTCTGGGGGGCTGGGCCTTCCGCATTCTCCGGCCGGGTGAGGGTGACCTGCTCTTCTCTGCCGACTGGCTGGCCCTCTTTATCGGTATCTCCGTCCGGCTCCTGATCCGCATTCTCTTCTACCCGCTGGGCATGGCCGCCCTCCGCCGGGACCCGGTCCTGGAGTACCTGCGTCTGGAGCTGGAACGTCTGCCCCTCGTCCCCTTTCTGCTGACCACCACCCTGGGCGGTTCGGCAGCGCTGATCTGGCAGGAGCAGCCCGCGGCGATCATTCTCCTGACCGGCCCTCTCGTCTCCACCTGGGCGGCGACACAGGAGTTCTCCCGGCTCAACGACCTGCTGGGCACCCTCGAAGAGCGGGTGAAGGACCGCACCGGCCGGTTGGCCGAGACGGTGAAGGCACTGGAGCGAAGGCTGGCCGAGTCCGAGGCGCTCCACGCCGTGGACCAGGCCATGGTCCAGGCGATCCACCCGGACCAGGTGCTGACCGTGATCGCACGGGAGTCAATCCGCGTGACCGGCGGCTCCTCCGCCCTGGTCACCCTCCTCGCCCCAGACGGGACACGCCAGTTCGTGCGCGCCGCCAGCGGCGAGGGCATGGAGGAGCACATTGGCATGGAGTTGCCGATCGAGGGCTCCCTGACCGGCATGGTGATCCAGACCGGTCTGCCCCAGTTCTCGAGGTACCCCTCCTCCGACTCCCGCCTCAACCAGGAGTTGGTGCGGGCGGGCCAGTGGGCCGACGTAATTGAGGCGCCCATTCGCACGAAGGAGAAGGTGCTCGGCGTGCTCGTGCTCGCCAGCCCCCAGCCCTACCGGTTCGATGAACAGCACATGCGGCTGCTGACCCTCCTGGCCAACCAGGCCGGCCGCCTCCTGGAGAATGCCGAACTCCACGCCAAGGCCCGCGAGGTGGCCGTTCTGGAGGAGCGCAACCGGCTGGCCCGCGAGTTGCACGACTCGGTCACCCAGCTCCTCTTCGGCCTCACCCTCAACCTGGAGTCAGCCGGGGGCGTTTTGGAGAAGAAGCCGCAGCGGGCGGCCGAGTTGATCACCCGCTCCCAGGAGATGGCCGGCGAAGCGCTCTCCGAAATGCGCTCGCTGATCTTCGAACTAAGACCCGCGGCCCTGCAGGAAAAGGGGCTCGCCATGGCGCTCTCCAACCATATCAACCTATTCCGGCGCCGCCATAATATCGATGTCTCCCTGATCCTCGAGGGCGAGGAGCGGCTCTCGGCCACCCTGGAGTTCTGTCTCTACCGGGTGGCGCAGGAGGCGCTCAACAACGTGGCGAAACACGCAAAGGCGAAACATGTTTCGGTGCGCCTTGAGGTCCAGCCCACAGAGGCGATCCTGGAGGTGACCGATGACGGCACCGGCTTTGCGGCCGAGGGGCGAACCAGTTCGCAATCCTTCGGGGTGATCGGCATGCGGGAGCGGGTCGCCGAGTTGAACGGTGAATTAGCGATCTCGTCCACGCCGGGGCAGGGAACGACGATCCGGGCGCGAGTTCCTTTGGAAAGCGGAGGTGATGAAGGATGAGTGCGATTCGGGTCCTGATCTGTGACGACCACTTCATGGTCCGCCAGGGGCTCAGTACCTACTTCGATCTGCAGGATGATTTCGATGTGGTGGGCGAGGCGGCCAACGGCCTCCAGGCTGTCGAACTGGCCCGGTCCAAGCGGCCCGACGTGGTGCTAATGGACCTGTTCATGCCCGAGCTAGATGGTCTCAGTGCCCTGAAGCAGTTGAAGGGAACGGGAACTCGGGTGATCATCCTCACCTCCTTTCTGGACGCCGAGAAGGCCATGGCCTGCATTGAGGAAGGGGCGATGGGCTTCCTGACGAAGGATATCCAGCCCGCCGACCTGGTGGATGCGATCCGCGCCGTCCACCGCGGCGAGCCGCGCCTGCACCCCGAGGTCATGAAACGGCTGATGACCCGCACGGCTCATGCGCAGCAGCCGGCTGGCAAGGAGCTGCTTACCCCACGTGAGCTGGATGTCCTCCGTGCCCTGGCCCAGGGGCTGACCAATCGGGAGATCGCTGAGAAGCTGATCATTAGCGAGACGACCGTAAAGACCCATATCTCCTCGATCCTCTCCAAGTTGCAACTGACCGACCGGACCCAGGCAGCGCTCTGGGCGGTGCGGGAGAAGCTTCTGGAATAATCGGCGGTAGGCCCTCTCCTCCCAAAGGAGGAGAGGGCCTCCTCTCCCCGTAGTATCATAAAACCCTTCCAGGGTCGAATGTGAACATGGGCACATTCACGGTATACTATGCACGTAATCAACTTTTCCCCCCTTCCCCCCCATGTGAGGGAGAGAGCACGCTTTGCGGGAAGCGTGCTCTTTCTCTTTCTCTGGCAGGAGCCGCTTTCACTCTCCCCCTATGAATGGTATAATATGGTTCAATTCTAACAAAGGGGGGATGCGGTCCATGCACCACCGGATTGCACGAGCGACCGGGCTCCTGCTCCTTCTGCTCCTGGTCGCTCCGCTCTTCGCCCCCACGCAGGCGGCCCAGGCTGCCACCGGCCCGAGTGACCTGGCGGGCCACTGGGCGGCTGGCGAGGTGGCCTATGCGGTCGGAGCGGGCATTATGAACGGCTACCCCGACGGCACCTTCCGGCCCGATTCCCCCATTACCCGCGGGGAGGTCTACACGATCCTGGCCCGCCTGAAGGGGCTGGAGCCGGCTGACCAGCGCCTGGTGCCAGCCGACTGGGACCAGAGCCACTGGGCTGCGCCCATGGGTGCGGCCCTGGTCCATGCGGGGGTGCTGCTCCCCGAGGAGGACCCGCAGGCGGGGCGGTTGGGCGACCGCATAAGCCGTGCCGCCCTCGCCCGGCTGATCGTGCGGCTCCAGGGCAGGAGCAGCCCGCAGGCCGGGATCAACCAGTTGCTCTGGGATATCCAGAACCGAGCAGATTCAGGCTGGATCTCCACCGCGGTCGCCCAGGGGCTCATGACCGGCTACCCAAATGGCGCCTTCGGGCCAGAGGACTCCTTCACCCGGGCTCAGACTGCCGCGGTGATCCACCGGCTGCGAGACCCAGCGGTCCGGCCCACCGTCTGGCGGGAGCGGTACACGTATGCCCGCCCCGACGGCAAGACGACCACGATCCAGGTGATCCGGGCCAACCTGCGCAGCCCCAGGGTGAAGGCAAAGGCGGTCTTCAGCCCGAGCGGCATGGGCTACACCTCCTCACTCCCGGAGATGCTCCCGGCGGGCACGGTGGCGGCGATCAACGGGACCTACTTTAATGCCTACAACAAGCAGGCGATTCAGGACCTCTACGGCACCCTGATCACCGGCGGCCAGGTGGCCCATTTCGTCGGCAGCCCCCGGCCAGCGATCGGGATCTGGCCAGACGGGCGGGCCAGGATCGCTCCTTTCCAGGCGAGGGTCCAGGGCTCCACCAACGGCAAGACCGCCTGGCCCAACGGTTGGTACGCCTACGGCGTCAACCATGTCGGGACCGACTTCGGCCCTAACTGGGTCAGCATTATGACCCCTGCCCGGGGGGGATCCACCGGAATGGACTCTGGCCTGAACGTGGTCGTGCGGAACGGGCGGGTGGTCGAACAGCGACAGGGTGCCGTGCCGATCCCCAGCGACGGCTACCTGATCAACCTCGGCGGCGTGGAGGAGTCGAACTTCCGGGAGACGCTGAAGGTGGGCAACACGGTCAACTGGCAGATCGAGTGGCCACGCGGCTGGGAGAGCCCGCTTGAGCTGATCCAGGCCGGCCCGCTGCTGCTCCAACAGGGCCAGGCCGCTGTGGACTTCGCCCGCGATCAGTTTACGGAGGCGAAAATCACCGAGTGGGTGGGCAACCGCAGCGCGGTGGGCCTCACCCCAGACGGCACCCTCCTCCTGGTCCTGGCCGATTCGGTCAGGGTGGTCGATCTCGCCCCCATGCTGCTCGACCTGGGCGCAGCAGAGGCGATGTGCATGGACAGCGGCGCCTCCAGCGCCCTCTGGTACCAGGGCCAGTTCCTCTGGGAGCCGGGCCGGCCCCTGACCAACAGTCTGGCGATTATCGTGGAGTAACATAAAAGCAGGGTGCCCCACCGCTGGGCACCCTGCTCTTTCTTTGTGTCCTTAGTCGTCGCCCAGGAGTACCTCCGTGGGCGCCGGCTGGAACTCGGGGTAGGCCCGCACGCCGTGCTTGGCATCTAGCCCCGATAGCTCCTCCTGCTTGCTGACCCTCAGCCCGATCGTCGCCTTCAGCCCGTAGAAGAGGGCGAGGCAGACCGCAAAGCTGAAAGCAAAGACAGCCAGCGCTCCGATCGCCTGGACCCCGAGGAGCCGGACCCCTCCGCCGAAGAAGAGACCCTGGCTCTCATGGAAGAGCCCCACCGCCAGCGTGCCCCAGAGGCCGGCGCCCCCGTGGACCGGGATCGCACCCACGGCGTCATCGATCTTCATGCGCTCCAGGAGGAGGCCGATCGGACCCACCAGCAGGCCGCCCACCGCCCCAATGATGATCGCCGAGAGGGGCGAGACGAAGGCCGTGCCGGCGGTAATCCCGACCAGACCGCCCAGCGTGCCGTTCATGGCCATCTCCACGTCCCAGGTCTTCCAGCGCAGGTAGGAGCCCAACACCGCTGCCAGGGCACCAGCTGCTGCCGCCAGGTTGGTGGTGACGGCGATCCGGGCGATGTTCAGATCGGTAGCGGAGAGCGTGGAGCCAGGGTTGAAGCCGAACCAGCCAAACCAGAGGATAAAGATTCCCAACGCCGCCAGCACCAGGTTGTGGCCGGTGATCTTGCGGGCCTTGCCCGCCTTGTCAAAGCGTCCGACCCGGGGCCCAAGCACGATCAGTCCCGCCAACGAGGCCCAGGCGCCCACCGAGTGGACGGCTGTGGAGCCGGCGAAATCCAGGAAACCGAGCTTTGAGAGCCAACCGCCGCCCCAGATCCAGTGGCCCACCACCGGGTAGACCAGCACGGTGATCAGGGTGGAGAAGACCAGGTAGGCGGCGAACTTGGTCCGCTCGGCCATGGCTCCAGAGACGATCGTCGCCGTGGTCCCGGCGAAGGTGTTTTGGAACCAGAAGAAGGCCAGGAAGGGGAGTGTCAGCCCCAGGTGCGAGAAGGATGCCTCGGCGGAGCCGAACCCGCCCCAGCCAACCAGCCCACCCAGGCTCGGGCCGAACATAAGCCCGAAGCCGACCAGCCAGAAAGCCAGGCTGGCCACCACGAAGTCCATGAGGTTCTTCAAGACAATGTTCGCCGCGTTCTTGGAGCGAGTGAACCCCGCCTCCACCATCGCAAATCCAGCCTGCATGAAAAAGACCAATGAGGCCGCCACCATGGTCCAGGTGGTGTTCACCGCAACCGCAAGAGACTCCAGAGAGAGATCCATTCGCTCCTACCCCCTTCTTTCCAGATGTCAGCTTTCCTTACAAACGCTGCTCACCTGGTATGGGCAGGATCGTATCATCAACCTGGAATCCGGTCAATATTTTGTTACTTTGTCAACCAATCTGACATGCGAGGTTGGAAAGCGCCTCCAGGCGTGTGTTTCCGCCACTGGCAACCGCCACCACCGCCCCCCCGGCAGGCAGGGACTCCGCGTAGGCAAGGGCAGCGGCAAGGCCGAGCGCCCCGGCAGGCTCCAGCACCAGGTGCGCCTCGTGGAAGGCGATCAGGGTGGCCGAAGCGATCGCCGCCTCGCTCACGGTCAGGATCTGATCCACATTCCGGCGGATGATCGGCCAGGTCAGGTCGCCGAGCATTTGGACACGGATCGCATCGGCGATGGATTGGCTGGGGCCGGGCAGCCGGACGCGCTCCCCGCTCTGGAGGGAGCGGCTGGCGTCGTCTTCCCATTCGGGCTCCACACCGATCACCCGAACCTGGGGCGCCCGGGCCTTGATCGCCAGGGCGATCCCAGCCAGCAGGCCGCCCCCGCCCACCGGCACAAAGACGGCTGCCGGGCTGGTCTGCTCCAGGATCTCCAGGCCGATCGTCCCTTGCCCCGCGATCACGTCGGGATGGTCGTAGGGCGGCACAAGCGCCAGCCCCTCGGCACGGGCGATCGCCTCTGCGAGAAGGCGCCGCGCCTCGGAGGTCGGCTCCGCCATGACCACCCGCGCCCCGTACGACTGGGTCGCAGCCACCTTGAAGCTCGGCGCATCTGGCGACATGACGATCGTGGCGGGGATCCCCAACTGTCGCGCCGCCAGGGCCACGGCCTGGGCGTGGTTCCCGGTGGAGTAGGCGATCACCCCCGCCGCCCGCTCCGCCGCCGACAGCCGGGAGAGGCGGTTGAGCGCCCCCCGCAGCTTGAAGGAGCCGCCGGGCTGAAGCGATTCGGCCTTCAGCAGGATCGGGTTGGAGCCGGGGGTCTGCCGCCCGGCCACGGGGACCAGCGGGCTGAACAACGCCTGACCGGCGATCACCCGCCGCGCCTCCTCCACCAACGCAAGACTACTCATGCTCAGCACCTCCCGGTGTCAATCTCCCAGTCAAATGGACCCGCAGCGGCAGGCCAGGAACCAGCCCTGCCAGAGCGATCTGGCTCGAAGGGTCTCCCAGCCGGGCGATCAGCTCGCCCTGGAGCGAATCGGGCAGGTTCGCCCAGAGCCGGACTGCGAACAGCTCGTGGGCCACGTAGAGCCCCACGGTGGAGGCCAGGTAGCGGTTCCACGCCCAGATCCCACCGCAGTCGGGCTGGTCGTCGTCCAGCACGGCGGTCAGCCCCTCGGGCCAGGTGGCCAGCATGAGCAGCCGCCCGCCCTGAGCAAGGAGGATCTCATCCGCCCCGTGGTGGGTCACCGCCGCCGGGAAGCCGGCCGGGGGCTGGCCGAAGCAGAGCGCCTCCACCTGCACCCCCCGGGCCTGGGCCTGCAACAGGGCCGGGGCCAACAGGGAGAGCTCCTCTGGGAAGGCCGCCAGGAAGATCGTCGCTGTGGCGCCATCGATCATGGTGCGGCAGCGCTCCCGGACCGCCTCCCGCCCGAAGAGGGAGATCACCTGGGCCTGGGTATCCTTCCGTTGGAGCCGCTCCAGCTCCGCCAGGCTCTCGCTCGCCGCCGAGCGGAGCGCCTCCTGGCGCAAGAGCGCAAACTGGTCCGGCGGTATGGCTGCGAAGCGGTCGTCGCTGCTCTTGACCACCGCCTGCTTCTCCACCAGCCGCCCCAGCGTGGCGTAGACATTTCCTCTGGCAATCCCCGTCCGCTTCGCCACCTCGTAGCCGGTCATGGGGCCATCGACCAGGAGAATGGCATAGGCCCGGCCCTCGTTGTCGGTCAGCCCCATCTCCTGCAACCGCCTCACCAGTTCATCCACCGTGGACACCTCACTAGTATCTCTTACAAGAGATACTAGCAGAGAATCGCGAAAAATCAAGACCCCGGCGGACCATTCCGCCGGGGCGTTCGTTTATATCATGAGCCGAATCGCCTCGCGCCCGGTCATACCGGGCTGCACGCCCAGCGCTCGGGCACCGTCGGTCACGTCCGCCAGGGGGGCGTCGAGCAACTGCTCCACCGTCCGGACCCCCAGCGCCCGCCCCGCGATGATCCCCCGCTCGGCGAGCCGGGTGTTGAGCAAGTCCACATCCAGGGCGCCACACATAATGTAGCCCCGGTTGGTGGTCACCATGACCAGCGAGGTCTTCGGCAGTTCCACCGTAATCGCCGTGGCGAAGCGGCCATCGATCTCCACGGGTTTGAGTGAAACCACGGCGCAGACAGCTCCTTTCCATAACAGGGCTCACGCCATGTTATGTCGGATGGCGCCCGCTTGACTACTTCAGTTCGACAAATGCCAGGGTACAACGGGAGATACAGACCAGGCGGTCCGCCTCGTCGCTGATTTTGATCTCCCAGACCGAACTGGTCCGCCCGATATGGGTTGGGGTCGCAACCCCCCGAACGATGCCGCTGCGGACCGACCGGATATGGTTGGCGTTGATCTCCATGCCCACGGCGGTACGGCCGGGACCGGCGTTCAACGCCGCCCCGACGCTGGCCACCGTCTCCGCCAGGGCCACCGAGGCCCCGCCGTGCAGCAGGCCGAACGGCTGGTGGGTCCGGTGATCGACCGGCATGGTCGCCACGACCCGCTCCGGGGTCACCTCCTCAAACTGGATCCCCAGGTGTCCGACCATGGAATTGGCGCTCATCTGGCTGAACTGCTCCCGCTCCGACATGTGCCTTGCCCCCTGCCTCAATTTCTGCAATCGCTTCGCTTGCGTGGTGCCCTATTCCTCTGGCGGGCTGCTCCCGATCGGCTCCCCATACCAACTGGCCCAGAGCCAGTTGCGCAGCCAGCTCCGCTGCGTGCGCGGGCGGAAGGGGGGAGCCCCAGACGAGGGTGAGGAGCAGGAGCCATGGAAGGAGACGGCGCATCGGATCCCCCCTGTCCGTCCCGTCGGGTTTGTTTTGCTCAAAGGTGGTAAGTCGAAGTATAGCATCAAATTAGAATGGCCGAAACGGGGGGAGGGTTGCCGGGTGAAACGGTGCGGCCGGATACCTCGTCTCACTAGACAGAAACCCAGGAGGTGTGCAGACATGCAACGCAAATGGCTGACGACGATCGGCACCACCCTGACCGCCCTGGTCATTCTGACCAGCCCCGGTCTTGCGGCAGAAGGCCCCACGCTCCCCGCCGGCAGTGAGATGGTCACCACGGTTATGGCAGGGCCCATCCACGGTCAAATGATGATCCTCGAAGGGCAGCTTGCGAAGGACCAGGCCGGCAACTACATTCTGGACGGCCGGGTCCTGCTGGGCGACAGCGCCCTGCTGGAGCCCCTGATCGGCCAATCGATCTGGGTCCTTGGCACCCATGAGGGCGGCGAGACCTCCCTCAAGGTGAACGTGGCGCGGATTGAGCGCCCGATCACCATGAACCGGATGTTGCCCCAGTTTATCTCGGTCGATGGCGACCTGGTCACCTTCGACGCCAAGCCCTACATGCATAAGGGCACGCTCATGCTCCCGCTCCGCGCCGTGGTCGAGGCAGCCGGCGGCAAGGTCGAGTGGGATGGGCTTGCCCAGCGAGCCTACGTGCTGCTCTCCGACCGGACCGCCTACTTCACGATCGGGCAGTCGAACGCCGAACTGCATATCCACAACGCCCTCATGCGGAACAACCAGATCGCCATGGACCAGCAGGTGGTCCTCATGAATGGCCGCATGTATATCAGCGCCGATGCGCTCTCCAATGTCCTTGGCATGGTGGAGGTGGTCTCCACCGACGCGTCCGAGCTGACGATTCGCTCCGTCGCCGCCCAGTTTGAGGCGAACGAGGTCGATCCCCTGCCCGTGGACCTGGAGCCGGTCGATCCACAGGCCGTGGATCTGAGCTACACCCTGAGCTGGTCGGGCACCACCCTGCATGTGGAAGGCAAGGCCTCCATTCCAGATGTGCACTTTGCAGTCCTGCTGGATGATCAGGTGATCGCCCAGTCCGACGCCCAGGTGAAGGAGGGCGTCTATCTCACCAACATCCTGGTGGAGGGCGGGGCCTTCCAGGCGGGCCAGTTGGAGCTGCAGATCAGCGACCCGGCGACCGGGGAGGTCCTGGTCTCGACCCCGACCGGCAACCATCATCGGTAGGATCGCTGCGGGCAGGAGTGGCGGTCAGGCGGGCGAATTCCTCTCTACATGATGCTGGTCAACGAGAGGGAGTCACCAGATGCCAGACAGCCAACCCCTGCTGAAGACCAAACTCTTCATTCCGCGGGTGCGGCACGGAAACGTGGCACGCCCGCGGCTTTTCGCGCGCATTGACCAGGGGGTGCAGGGGAGGCTGACCCTGATCTCGGCGCCGGCCGGGTCGGGCAAGACCACCCTGCTGAGCGGGTGGTGCGCCACGGCGACCGGTCGGGGCATGCCCGTCGCCTGGGTCTCGCTCGATGAGGCGGACAGCCTGCCGCACCGCTTCTGGCTATACGTGGCCGAGGCGCTGCAGGTCGGCGAGGTGGTGCGGTTGCTGAGCGGCCCCCAGCCGCCGCCCCCGGAGATACTGGTCCCGGAGCTGATCAACGCCCTGGCCGACCGGGAGCGAGATACGGTCCTCCTGCTCGATGATTATCACGTGATCAGTTCGGCGGAGGTTCACCAGTCGATGGCGCTACTGCTGGACCAGTTGCCGCCCCGCCTGCACGTGGTGATCATGACGCGGGTCGATCCCCCGTTGCCCCTGGCCCGGCTCCGGGCACAGCGGGAGCTGGTGGAGATTCACCTGCCCGAGCTGCGGTTCACGACCGATGAGGCTGCGGCCTTCCTGGATCAAGCGATGGGGCTGCGCCTGACCGACCAGCAGGTGGCCCTGCTAGAGGAGCGGACCGAGGGCTGGATCGCCGGCTTGCAGTTGGCGGCCCTCTCGCTGGAGCAGGCGGACAACGCTGACCGCTTCGTACAGGGCTTCGCTGGGAGCCATCAGTATATCCTCGACTACCTGGTTGAGGAGGTGCTCCAGGCCCAGCCGCCGGAGGTGGAGCGCTTCTTGCTCCGGACATCGATCCTGGGCCGGCTGAGCGGCCCGCTCTGCAACGCCGTCACCGGCCGGAGCGACGGGCAGGCGATTCTGGAGTCGCTGGAGCGGCGGAACCTCTTTGTGGTGGCGCTGGATCATGGGCGGTGCTGGTACCGCTACCACCACCTCTTTGCAGAGGCGATGCGGGAGCGGCTAATCCGCGACCATGCGGATCAGGTTGCGGACCTTCACGCCCTGGCGAGCCGCTGGTACGAGCGGGAGGGGCTGATCGAGCCGGCGGTGGAGCACGCCCTGGCTGCCTGTGACTGGGATCGGGCGGTTGAGCTGGTGGCGGTCAGCGCCGACCAGATCTGGCAGCGGGGCGATTCGGCCACGCTCATGGCCTGGCGAGAGCGGCTCCCCGACGAGCTGCTCCGCTCCCGCCCCGACCTCTCCTTCTCCATTGCCTGGGCCTGCCTCACCTCGGGGCGGCCGGACCTGGCCGAGGCGCTGCTCCAGTCGGCGGAGGAGCGGCTGGCCGCCAGCGCAGCTGGCGAGGGGGAGTTGCTGGGCAAGGTGCTGGCCACCCGGGGGCACGTGGCCCGAGTGCAGCTTAACATGCCGGCGGCGACCGACTACTCCCGGCGTGCCCTGGCTGTGCTGCCGGAGCGGAGCGTGGCCTGGCGCGGGTGGGCGGTCTGGAACCTTGGCGCCGTTCGCCGCTGGTGCGGGGAGCTGAACGAGGCGCTGCTCGCGTTTGATCAGGCCAAGCATCTCTTCCGTAAAGCCGGCGACCTGAATGGCTTTTTGCGGGCGACCGTCTGGCAGGTCGAGGTCATGGCCGACGGCGGCCACCTGCCGGAGGCCCTTGCTGAGGCGGAGGCGGCCCTCGCCATGGCCCAGGCGGAAGGTGGGGCGGGTGAGCTGCCCCTGGTCAGCCTGGGGCACCTGGCCGTGGCCGAAATGCGCTATGAGCAGTTCGCACTGGCGACGGCGGAGGAGCACCTGCAGCGGGCGCTGGCGCTGAGCCAGCGCGGCGGCCTGCTAGACGTGGTCTGGATGTCCTACCTGCCGCTGGCCCTCGTCCGGCAAGCATTGGGCGATCCAGACGGGGCGATCGCCTGCCTGGATTCGGCCGACCGGCTCGCCCCGCGGGTGCCTTGGGCGCTGGCGACAGCGGCCTCGGCCCGGGCCCGGCTGCTGCAGTTGCAGGGGAAGACGACCCAGGTGACCAGCCTCGCCCGCCAAATGGAGAGCCTGGCCCGGCAGACCAGCGCCCCGTACCAGCGGGCGGCCCGCACCCTGGCCTACCTGAAGCTGGAACAGGGCTATGCGGAAGAGGCGCTGGCGATCCTGGAGCCGATCGCTGCCCGGCCCGGTCACAGATCGACCCGGCTACTGGCCCTGCTAGCGCTGGCGCTGCGGGCGAGCGGGAGGACCGAGCGGGCCATGGCCATGCTGGAGTCCGCCCTGCTCCAGGCGGCGCCGGGGGGGCATTTGGCCGCCTTCCTCGAGCTGGGGCGGCCCATGGCGGAGCTGCTTGCGCAGGGGGCGCATCGCTGGAAGGGAAGCAGTGGGGAGCTTGCGGGCCAGCTGTTGGTGCGATTCGGACAGGCACCGGTAGCCGCTGGCAGAGGGGCCGGGTTGGTCGACCCGCCGAGCCCGCGGGAGTTGGAGGTGCTGGCGCTTCTAGCTGAGGGCGCATCAAACGAAGAGATCGCCAGGCGGCTCTACGTGAGCCTGAATACGTCGAAGAAGCATGTTGCGAACCTCATGAGCAAGCTGGGGGCGGCCAACCGGACACAGGCGGTGGCCCGGGCCCGGGAGTTGGGCCTGCTCCCCTAGAGATTACTCTTTCGGGTACCGACAGAGCAGTCAGGGTGTTGGTATGCTTGCGACATACCAACACCCCTTTGTTTCTGAGGAGGAAAGGCTGCCATGGAGCAGATCCGTCCCGATCGAGCCCGCCAGATCGTGCAGGAGCTGATCGACTTCGTCCGGATTCCCAACAACGTCTACGTGGTGGAGCAGGTACAGCAGAACGCCCGCGCCCTGCAAGCACTCATGGAGCGGCGGGGGATTCGCACCGAGCTGTGGCCCACCGCTACGGGCAAGCCGCTGGTCTACGGGGAGTTGCTGACACCAGGCGCCGCCGGCACACTCCTGATCTACGGCCACTACGACGGCGTGCCCGCCGAGGTAGAGCGCTGGCACTCCGACCCCTACGAGCCGGTCCTGCGGACGCATCTGCCCGTGGGAGCAGGGGGGGACTGGGCCACGATCCCCCTCCCCACCGACGGCCTATTCGAGGATAGCTGGCGGCTCTTTGGCCGGTCGGTGGCCGATTCGAAGAACGCCATCATCGCCATGATGGCGGCCCTGGATCGCCTGCGTGAAGCAGGCAAGGCGCCGGGCATGAACCTCAAGTTCCTCTTCGACGGCGAGGAGGAGTTGGAGTCACCCTGCCTGCCTTCGGCCCTGGAGCGCTACCGGGAGCGGCTCGCAGCCGATCTGTTGATCTCAGCCTCCGGTGAGCGGCACCAGAGCAACCGCCCCACGGTGGAGTTGGGGATCCGCGGGATTCTCATGTTTGACCTGACGCTCTACACCTCAACAATTGCCCTGCACAGCGGCCACTTCGGGAACTTTGCGCCATCTGCCGCTTATGGGCTGGCCCACCTGCTCGCCTCCCTGAAGGATCGGGAGGGGCGGGTCCTGGTGGAGGGCTTCTACGACGAGGTCGTGCCGCTCTCGGAGTCGGAGCGGGAGGCGATCGCTGCCATTCCGGGCGTGGAGGAGAAGATTCGGCAGCAGTTCGGCGTGGTGCGGGCCGAGGTGGATGGTCGCTCGCTCCAGGAGCTGATCAACCTGCCCACGCTGAATGTGCGGGGCGTGCGGAGCGGCTTCGTGGGCGAGGAGGCCCGGAATATCGTGCCGAATACCGCTCTGATCGACCTGGATATCCGGCTGGTCCGGGGCATGGATCCGGACCGGACCCTGGCCTGCATTGCCCGGCATATCGAGCGGCAGGGCTGGAAGGTGCTGGACCACGAGCCCTTGCGGGAGGAGTTGCTGGCCCACGGGCCGGTGGTGCGGCTCCGGAAGCGGGCCGGGTTCCCCGCCGTTCGGACCCCGCTGGACTCGCCCATGGCCAGGGGTGTGGTGCGGGCGGTCAAGCGGGCGGTGGCCCAGCCGCTGGTGGTCATGCCCACCGAGGGAGGCAGCCTGCCCATGTACCTCTTCGAGCAGATGGGCCTGCCCTTTGTGGGGCTACCCACCTCCAACTTCGACTGCAACCAGCACACCGACGACGAGAACCTGCAACTGGGCTTCCTCTTTGAGGCGGTTCAGATCTTCGCATCACTCTTTCAGTGGGGGGATTCACATGGTAACCCGTAGCCTGCAGCGGTTGATCTGGCTCTTTCCCTTAGCATTCATCATTCACGACCTGGAAGAGGTGATCACCATGATCCCGTGGATGCAGCAACACGCCGATCTGGTGGCGCTCATGCCGATTCAACCTGCGGTCTCCACCACGGCCGAGGTGGCGGTGGCGGTCGGCTACGAGTGGATCCTCACCTTCGTCGCCGCCTACTTCGGGGCCCGCGAGCTGAAGCGGGGACGGCTCCACTGGTTCTTCGCCGGACTGACGGCGGCCCTCTTCCTCAACGTCTTCACCCACCTGGGCCAGGCGGTCTTCGTGGGGGGCTATATCCCTGGCGTGGTAACGGTGCCGATTGTGCTCCTGCCCTACATGCTCTTGCTGGGGCGGCGCCTCTTCGCCGAGGGGTTCCTGGACCGGCGGGGGCTGGTTCGAGCCCTGGTTACCGGGGTTCCAGTCGGGTTGGCGGTCGTGCTGACAGCGCATCAGATTGGGCGGATCCTCATATAGGTGGTCGAGTGAGCATCAGCCGTTGATCGGGCTGATGCTCTTTTTCGCGCCCCGGTAGGCTTTTTTGGTTTAGCCGTGAACTTATCGCAAGGATAGGCGTTCAACTGGGTGTAGGAGGTGGATGAGTGGACGATCTAGAGCGCTTCGTAGCAGCCAACCAGCGGCCACTCTTCGCCTTCCTCTACCGCATGTGCGGCGACCCGGACCTGGCGGAGGAGCTCATGCAGGAGACCTTCGTCCGAGCGATTCAGGCGGCAAAGCGCTACCGCCCGGCCGCATCGGTCACGACCTGGCTCTTTAGCATAGCCGCCAACCTGGTGCGGGACCGCTGGAGGCGTCAGGCCCGCAGGGGGGATCCAGTGCCGATCGACGGTCTCGCCCTCGCCTCGGAGGAGTCGCCTGAGGCAGAGGTGCTGAAGCAGGCCAGCCACGAGGCGCTGCGCTCCGCCCTGCTGCACCTCCCCCTGGAGCAGCGCTCGGCCCTGATCCTTCGCTACTACCACGACCTCTCCTACGAGGAGATTGCCCAGACCCTGGCCTGTCCGGTTGGAACCGTCCGCTCCCGCATACACAACGGGCTGGCCCGACTGCGCTCAGCCCTCAACCAGGAGGTGACCAGCCCGTGAGCGAGATCGAAGAGTTGCTGCGGCGGGACCGGGAGGCTGGGACTCCCGAGCCGCCCGACGTGCGCTTCACCGCCGCTGTGCTGCGCCAACGACTCCAGCAGGCGAAGCCGGTTGAACGGGAGCCGGTGGGGCTCATGGTTGCGATCGCCCTCCTGCTGGTCGGGGGGCTGGCCGCCGGGTGCTGGTTGCTGGAGCTTGACCTCCGCTGGCTGTTGTTGCTCCTCCTCCCCTCCTTCGCCTCCCTGCCTATCCTCGTTCGGAAAGGAGCCCCCCAATGAAGAAGTACATCCTCTGGAGCACCCTGGTCTTCCTGGTGCTCGCACTGGTCGGCGCCGCCCTCCCCGTCGCCGATGCCTGGTACTGGACGCGCGCCCAGGACCGGCTGCTGAGCCAGTATCAGCCGATTATGGCGCACATCGCCCAGCAGGGACCAACCCAGGACCTGCAGGAGCGGCTGCTCGCCATACAGCGCCCTTCTGCTGTGGAGGCGGTCTTCATTAGCCGCATGGGACCGGGGGAGCCCCGAATTATCGCTGCGTTCCCCGACCAGTACCTGGGCACCGTCGCTGGCTCGTGGGAGGCCCTGGCCAACGCTGACCGCATGATACCCTACGGGCGGATCTTCCAGGGCGCCGGCGAAGCCCCCTACCAGCTCCTGCTGCTGGTCGAGCGCCCCATTTGGGTCGCCCCTCTCGGACTCGCCCTCTTTATCGGGGGAATGGCGCTCGCATGGCTCTCGATCGCCCTCTGGATCTACCTGGATGCTCGGGATAGGGCGCCCAGCGCCGCCCCGGCCTGGCTGTTGCTGGGGCTGCTGGCCGGGCCCGTGGCCCTGGCGGTCTGGCTGATCAGCCGGGGCGCCCGGCCCGAGGCCCCAGTTACGGCGGTCTGCCCAGGCTGTGGCGGCGATACCCCGGCAGACGCGATCTACTGCCCCCACTGCCGCTTTGCCCTGAAGCCCTCCTGCCCGGCCTGCCACCATCCCGTCAGGACAAACTGGACTTACTGTGCCACGTGCGGCAGCGATCTGGCTGACCCAATCGAGTAAAAAGGAGAACCTCCACCGGCGATTTGCTGGTGGAGGTTTCGTACGTGCTGGATATACGTACTTAGTTCCAGTCCTGGACCGCTGAGACCGCCATCTCCTCGCCCTCCTGGATCGAGGAGAGGACCGTCACCACCGCCCGGGCGGTGTCCAGCGAGGTGAGGCAGGGCACGCCGTGCTCCACCGCCGTCCGCCGGATGATAAAGCCGTCGCGGTCCACCTCACGCCCCCGGGTCAGGGTGTTGATTACCAGGTCGATCTGCCCCGCCCGGATCAGATCCGGGATATTGGGCGAGCCCTCGGTCACCTTGTTCACCTGCTCGGCTGGAACGGCGCAGGCCTCCAGCGCCCGGGCGGTGCCGCCGGTGGCGAAGATCGTAAAGCCCAGGTCGCTGAACTCCTTGGCGAGGCCCATCGCCTCGGCCTTGTCCTTGTCGGCCACGGTGATCAGCACGGTGCCCCGGTACGGCACCTTGACGCCCGAGGAGAGGAGCGCCTTGTAGAGAGCACGGGGGAAGTCCAGGTCGGCGCCCAGCACCTCGCCGGTCGACTTCATTTCCGGGGAGAGGCCGGTGTCCACGCTGGTCAGCTTCTGCCAGGAGAAGACCGGCGCCTTCACACTCACCCGGTCCGCCGGCTCGGGCCAGAGCCAACCGGTGCCGCGCAGGCCGCCATCCTTCCCGTTCAGCCGGAGGTGGGGCGTGCCCGCCGCCGGGCCGAAGCCCAGCCCAGCCAGAGTGTGGCCGGCGATCACCTGGGTCGCCACCTTGGCCATCTCCAGGCCGGTCACCTTGGTCAGGAAGGGCACGGTCCGGGAGGAGCGGGGGTTCACCTCGATCACGTAGACCTGGTTGCCATAGACCACGTACTGAATGTTGACCAGGCCCTTCACCTTCAGCGCCAGGGCCAGCCGGGTCGAGTAGTTAACCACCTGGTCACGAGTCTTGGACGAGACCGAGACCGACGGGTAGACAGCGATCGAGTCGCCCGAGTGGACGCCCGCCCGCTCCACGTGCTCCATGATCCCGGCGATAATCACCTGCTCCCCGTCGCAGACGGCATCGACCTCTAGCTCCTTGCCCAGGAAGTAGCGGTCGACCAGCACCGGACGCTCATCGGACACGTCGATGGCGGACTGCATATACTCCCGCAGTTCCTTCTCATTGTCGACGATCTCCATGGCCCGGCCGCCCAGCACGAAGGAGGGGCGGACCAGGACCGGGTAGCCGATCCTCTCCGCGATCGCGCAGGCCTCATCCACCGTGACAGCGGTAGCGCCCGGCGGCTTCGGAATACCGAGGTTGATGAGGAGATCGTCGAACTTCTTCCGGTCCTCGGCCCGGTCCATCTCCTCGATCGCCGTGCCCAGCACGGGCACGCCCACCTTCGACAATGGCACCGCCAGGTTGATCGCCGTCTGGCCACCGAACTGGCAGATCACGCCGTCGATCTGGGGCGCCTGGCCGGAGCCGTAGGCCCAGAGACCGCCCTCCTGCTCGATCACGTTCAGCACATCCTCCACGGTCAGCGGCTCGAAGTAGAGCCGATCCGAGGTGTTGAAATCGGTCGAGACGGTCTCCGGGTTGTTGTTGATGATAATCGACTGGACCTTCTCCTCCTTCAACTGCCAGGCTGCGTGGACGGCGGAGTAGTCGAACTCAATCCCCTGCCCGATTCGGATCGGTCCAGAGCCCAGAACCACCGCCTTGCGCCCCGGCGGGCAGACCGCCTCGTTCTCCCCGTCGTAGCAGGAGTAGTAGTAGGGCGTTGAGGCCTCGAACTCAGCGGCGCAGGTGTCGACCATCTTGTAGACCGGGCGAATCCCCATGGCGAGCCGGAGTTGGCGCACGGCCATCATCGGTTGGCCGATCAGCCGCCCAATGTAGGAGTCGGAGAAGCCCAGCCGCTTCGCCTGGCGCATGAGCGCCGGGGTGATCTGGCTCTTCGACAACTCCTGCTCTACTGCGACAATCTTCGCGATGCCCCAGAGGAAGAAGCGGTCGATCTGGGAGAGGGCATGGATCTGGTCCACGCTCCAACCGCGGCGCAGCGCCTCGGCCACCACCCAGATTCGCTCGTCGTTGGGGCGCTCCAGCCGCTCCTGCAACTCGGAGTCGACGAGCTTCGCGACCGCCGGATGCTGCAGCCCGTCCCGCCCGGTCTCCAGGGAGCGAATCGCCTTCAGCAGGGCGCCGGGGAAGGTCCGGTCGATCGACATGACCTCGCCGGTCGCCTTCATTTGCGTACCGAGGGTGCGCGAGGCGGTGACGAACTTGTCGAAGGGGAAGCGCGGGATCTTCAAGACGCAGTAATCCAGCGTCGGCTCAAAGGCGGCGTAGGTGGAGCCGGTTACCGGGTTCCTGATCTCGTCCAGCGTCAGGCCAATGGCGATCTTGGCCGCCACCTTGGCGATCGGGTAGCCGGTCGCCTTGGAGGCCAGCGCCGAGGAGCGGGAGACCCGCGGGTTCACCTCAATGACGATATACTCCTGCGAAAGCGGGTTGAGGGCGTACTGGACGTTACAGCCACCCTCGATCCCCAGGGCGTTGATAATCTTCAGGGCGGATGAGCGAAGCATTTGGTAGTCACGATCCGACAGGGTCTGCGACGGGGCGACAACAATCGAGTCGCCCGTGTGGACGCCGACCGGGTCGATGTTCTCCATGTTGCAGATCGTGATCGTGTTGCCCGCAGAGTCGCGGATTACCTCGTACTCAATCTCCTTCCACCCGGCGACCGACCGCTCGATCAGGCACTGGGTGACCGGGGAGAGCTTCAGCCCCTTGGTGACGATCTCCCGCATGGCCTCGGCATCTTTCGCGATGCCGCCGCCGGTGCCGCCCAGCGTATAGGCGGGCCGGACAATCAGCGGGTAGCCGACCTCCTCGCCGAAGGCCAGCGCCTCACCCACCGTCTGCACAATGGTCGAGGCCGGGATCGGCTCGCCAATCCGCTGCATGAGCGCCTTAAACTCAGCCCGGTCCTCCGCCTCTTGAATTGCGGTGAGCGGGGTGCCGAGTAGCGTGACGCCGTACTTCTCAAGAATGCCAGCCTTGTGCAACTGCATGGCCATATTCAGGCCCACCTGGCCGCCCAGGGTTGGAAGCAACCCCTCAGGCCGCTCCCTGGCAATGATCCGCTCCACGAACTCGAGGGTGATCGGTTCAATATAGACACGGTCGGCCATCTGGCTATCGGTCATAATGGTCGCCGGGTTTGAGTTGACGAGGATCACCTCCAGCCCCTCCTCCCGGAGGGCCTGGCAGGCCTGGGTGCCGGCGTAGTCGAACTCCGCCGCCTGGCCGATCACAATGGGGCCGGAGCCGATAACCAGAACCCGCTTAAGATCCGTGCGCTTCGGCATGATTTGCTTCTCCTCCCAGAATGGTGCGCGCCGTAGCAAGGGCTCGCCACCTGGGCGAGCCCTCTCTGTGTGGTCCCTAGGCTGGCTGCTTGACCAGCAACTTCTCCTGCATAAGCGCAACGAACCGATCGAAGAGGTAGGCCGACTCCTGCGGACCAGGAGCAGCCTCGGGGTGGTACTGGACCGTGAAGAGCGGGCTTGAGACGTGGGCCACGCCCTCCACCGTGCCATCGTTCAGGTTCCGGTGGGTGACCAGGACCTCGGGCGGGAGGGTGGCGTCATCCACCGCGTAGCCGTGATTCTGGCTGGTAATGTAGACCCGGCCACAGGTGAAATCCTTCACCGGATGGTTCGCTCCCCGGTGGCCGTACTTGAGCTTGAAGGTCCTGGCGCCGAGGGCCAGGCAGGTGATCTGGTGCCCCAGGCAGATGCCGAAGAGCGGCACGCCCCGTGCGATCAGCTCCTGCACCGCCTCAATGGCGAAGGGAAGGTCGGTCGGGTTGCCTGGGCCGTTGGTCAGCATGACACCGTCGGGGTTGAGCGCCAAAATCTGCGCCGCCGTCCAGTCTGCGGGGACAACCATCAGGTCGCAATTCCGCTCGGAGAGCGACCGCAGGATGTTCTCCTTCAGGCCATAGTCCACCACGACCACCTTCTGTCCGCTGCCAGGGATCCGGTACGGCTGCGGGGTGGTCACCTGCATGACATGGTCGTTCATGGCGAAGCCCTTGGCCGCACCGACCCAGGCGGCAATCTGATCCTCCGAGGGCTCCTGCGCACTGTGGGTGGTCACGATCACCCCGCGCTTCGTTCCCGCACTCCGCAGGTGCCGGGTCAGGGCACGGGTGTCGATCCCGGCCAGACCAGGGATCCCATTTTCGGCCAGATAACACGATAAGCTCTGGACCGCCTGCCAATGGCTAGGCGACTCACAGAGCTCTTTCACAACAAAGCCCCTGACCCACGGCTTCCGGGACTCGAAGTCCGCCGGATTAATGCCGTAGTTGCCGATCAGGGGATAGGTCATTGTGACAACCTGGCCGTAATAGGACGGGTCGGTGAGAACCTCCTGATACCCCGTCATGCCGGTGTTAAAGACGACTTCGCCGGGCATCTCCGTGACCGCGCCAAAGCCCTCACCCGCAAAGACAGAACCGTCCTCCAAAACCAGATAGCCTCTCATATACGGTACCCTCCTAAAGATCCGGGCGTCGCAGCACCCGGTTAATCCGCGGTCGGGAGACCTAATTGTTCTCACACATTATACTCTCCCGTGTACCGCGAATCAAGCCGAGTTCCCCTCTCGTATAATTATAACGTAACCACGCATAAGTATGCAATAGAAGAGTGCGCAGCGCTTCTACTACACTCCACATAGTATTTCTCGATAATTTTCGGCAGGCAGACAAGGGATAAGAGTCTAGGAGACGGAATATATGTCTACCCAGATGCTTTATCGTAGTAGCATATCACCGGCATGATTCGAGTACGGCCAGGAGTGGAGTGGTTCAGTTGATCGAGATGCAGAAGGTAAACAAGCACTTCGGCAGCCTGCACGTGCTGGTGGATGTAGACCTGACGGTGCAGAACGGCGAGAAGGTGGTGGTGATCGGACCTTCGGGCTCCGGCAAGTCGACGTTGATTCGCTGCATGAACCTGCTGGAACGTCCCTCCTCCGGCAAGGTGATTGTAGACGGTGTCGATATCACCGCAGCCAACGCCCCGCTCACGAAGATGCGCCAGTCGATCGGTATGGTCTTCCAGCAGTTTAACCTCTACCCGCATAAGACCGTGCTGGAGAACGTGACCATGGCGCCGATCATGGTCAAGGGGGTGCCCAAGGAGGAGGCGGAGGCTACTGGCCTGCAGTACCTGGAGCGGGTAGGGCTCCGGCACAAGGCCAACGCTTACCCCGCCCAGCTCTCCGGTGGCCAGCAGCAGCGGGTTGCGATCGCCCGGGCGCTCAACATGAAGCCCCAGATCATGCTCTTCGACGAACCGACCTCGGCCCTGGACCCGGAGATGGTGCAGGAAGTCCTCGACGTAATGATCGGCCTCTCCCAGGAGGGGATCACCATGGTGGTCGTCACGCACGAGATGGGCTTCGCCCGTGAGGTCGCAGACCGTGTCCTCTTCATGGACAGCGGTCAGATCCTGGAGGAGGGTCCACCGGAGCACTTCTTCACGGCGCCGACCCACGACCGGACCAAGCTGTTCCTCAGCCGCATTCTGCGCTGATTGACAGATAAAGACGGAAGACACAGGGGGTATCTTCAAATGAAACGGGTTCTGGGTCTCATGCTTTCGGCTGCGTTTCTCCTCTCCGTGCTCGCTGGCTGTGGTGGTGCCTCCAAGTCTTCCGACAGCGGAAGCTCTGGCACCCTGCCAGCCCAGGTCCAGAAGATCAAGGATCGCGGCGTGCTGAAGGTCGGTGTCAAGGTGGACGTGCCCAAGTTCGGTTATAAGGATGCCGCCAAGAACACCCATGAGGGCGTGGAGATCGATCTGGCCAAGCGGATCGCCAAGGAGATCATAGGCGATGAGTCCAAGATCGAACTGGTTGGCGTCAACGCCAAGACCCGCGGCCCGGCTCTGGACAACGGCGAGATCGACCTGGTAATCGCTACGTTTACCATTACCGAGGAGCGCAAGAAGTCCTGGAACTTCTCCGACCCCTACTTCGTGGACAATGTGGGCTTCCTCGTGAAGAAGGACAGCGGAATCAAGTCCTGGAAGGACCTGAACGGAAAGAAGATCGGTGTGGCGCAGTCCGCATCGACCAAGAAGGCGCTGACTGAGCAGGCTACGAAGGACGGCATTAAGGTGGAGTTCATGGAGTTTGCCACCTACCCGGAGATAAAGGCAGCGCTGGATGCCGGCCGCATTGACTCCTTCTCGGTCGACCAGTCGATCCTCTGGGGCTATAAGGACGACACCAACGAGTTCCTGCCGGAGAAGTTCGCTCCTCAGGAGTACGGCGTTGCCAGCAAGAAGGACAACACCGAGCTGGCCAAGTTCGTGAACGACCTGCTGGCCGAAATGAAGAAGTCGGGCGAGCTGGACAAGATGTTCGAGAAGTGGGGGCTGAAGTAGCACGTGGACCGCTTTGCCGCCTTCAAGTGGCAGGCGCTCTTCACGGACTGGCGCATCTTCGTTGACGGGCTGGGCCGGACCGCATCCACCGCGGGTCTGGCCCTGCTCCTCTCCCTGGGGCTGGGCGTGCTCTTTGGCATGCTGGCCACATCCCCCTATCGTTCGGGCCGGTCCGTGAGCCGCCTGTATGTGAGCCTGATCCAGAACACCCCACTGGTGACACAGATCTTCTTCCTCTACTACGCTCTACCGCACCTGGACGTGGTGCTCCCCACCCCGGTGGTGGGCATCCTTGGGCTGGGTTTCTACCATGGGGCCTACATGGCGGAGGTGTTCCGGGCGGGAATCCAGGCGATCCACCGGGGCCAGTTGGAGGCGGGCCTCTCCCAGGGGTTCACCTACGCCCAGACCATGCGCTATGTGATCCTTCCCCAGGCCGCTGAGATCGTGCTCCCGCCCATGACCAACCAGGCGGTGGCATTGATCAAGAACTCATCGATTCTGGCAATGATCTCCGGCGGCGATCTCATGTTCCAGGCGGACTCCTGGTCCGCATCCACGGGGTACTACGGTCCCGCCTATCTCACTGTCTGGCTGATCTACTTCAGCCTCTGCTTCCCGCTGGCCAGGCTGGCCAAGCACTGGGAGGAGAAGTCGGCCCGCAGCCGCTCCGGGGAGGTGAAAGCAGCATGATCGAGGAGCTTCTCGCCCTGGCCCAGTGGCATAACCTGCGCTTCCTCTGGCAGGGCCTGGCTGTCACCCTGCAGATCAGCGTGCTGACGATCATCTTCTCGTTCCTGCTGGGCACTGTGCTGGGCGTCATGCGGTACAGCGGCCACTGGCTCCTGAGCCGGCTGGCGGCGGTCTACGTGGAGGGGTTTCGCTCCTCCCCGCTGATCCTGCTGGTCCTGCTCTTCCGCTTCACCACCCCGCTAAAGCCGGTCAACTCCGGCACGCTGGCCATGTCGCTCTTCACGGCAGCGATTGTGGCGGAGGTGGTTCGGGGCGGTCTCAACGCCGTGGACAAGGGGCAATGGGAGGCGGCTCGCTCCCAGGGCTTCTCCTGGATTCAAATCCTGCGCTACGTCGTGTTGCCGCAGGCGCTCCGCAAGATGATCCCGCCGCTGATCGGGCAGTTTATCACGGTGGTGAAGGATACTTCATATGTCTGGGTCACCGGGGTGGAGGAGCTGACCGGCAAGGGCGTCATTATCTTGGGCCAGTACGGTACGGCGTCTCAGTTCTTCGCGATCTTTGGGCTGATCGGACTGATCTACTACCTGCTCTGCTGGGGGCTCCAGCGCTTTGGCCTCCACCAGGAGCGGCGCATGTCCTGGCTGACCATGTAGTCCGGTGTTGCTGCATAAAACGAGGCGTCAGGCAGCTCTTCGCTCCTGACGCCTCTGTTCATATGCCGCTACTCAGGCGGTCGGGAGGGCCGCCACCGCCTCGATCTCCAGCAGGAAGTCCGGCTCGGCCAGCGCCGAGACCACCACGAAGCTGTTGGGCGGCAGGTACTCCTTGCAGTACCGGGCCCGCACCTCCGCGATCGCCGCCCGGAAGCGGGGGTCAACGGTAAAAGTGGTCAACTTCACAATATCATCCATATGGCAGCCGGCGTCGGCCAGAATCGCCTGGATGTTGGCAAATACCTGCTCCGCCTGAGCGGTGATGTCCCCCTTCCCGACCAGATTCCCGGCCTTGTCCTTCGCAATCTGCCCGGCGACAAAGAGAAGGTTGCCCACTCGTGTGGCGTGGCTGTACCCGGCGGCCGGGTGAACACTTGGCGTTGGGACAGGTGAGTGGTTCACGCTGTGGCCTCCTTTCCTGGTGTGCGACATGGGGAGGGGTTTGACGTGAGCGCATGCGCCCCTGTTAGCGAGAGCGCTTCTCAAGCAGCGCCGCCGCCAGGGAGATCTGCCTGCTCACCTCATCTGGCGCAGTGCCGCCTTGAGATCTCCGCAGGTTGACACAGGTCTCTGGGGCAATCGCCTCGTACACATCGGTTGTGAAGAGGGCCGAGAAGGACCTGAACTCCTCCAGGGAGCAGTCGGCCAGGAACTTCTCCGCCTGAATGCAGTGCAGCACCGCCCTGCCCACCACCTCGTGCGCCTCCCGGAAGGGCATGCCCTTTTTGACAAGGTAGTCGGCCAGGTCCGTGGCGTTGGAGAAATCCTGCCGGACCGCTCTGGCCATGCGCTCACCGTTGAACCTCACGGTTGCCACCATGCCGGTGGCCACCCTGAGACAGGCCTTCAGCGTGTCTACCGCATCAAACAGCCGCTCCTTGTCCTCCTGCAGGTCGCTATGGTAGGTGAGGGGGATCCCCTTCAGGACCGTCAGGAGCGCGATCAGGTCGCCGTAGATACGACCGGTCTTGCCCCGCACGATCTCGGCCACGTCCGGGTTCTTTTTCTGGGGCATGATCGAGGAGCCGGTGGAGTAGGCGTCATCCATCTCGATAAACCCGAACTCGGTCGATGCCCAGTTGACCATCTCCTCTGCGAGGCGAGAGAGATGCATCTGGCAGATTGCGGCCGCCGCCAGGAACTCGAGAATAAAGTCCCGGTCGCTGACGGCATCCATCGAATTGGGGTAGACGGCGGCGAAGCCCAACTCCTGAGCGGTGAACTCCCGGTCGATCGGGAAGGTCGTCCCCGCCATCGCTCCGGCCCCCAGCGGGGAGATATCGGCCCGCTTCAGGGTGTCGGCCAGGCGCCCGTGGTCCCGCTCCAGCATCCAAAAATACGCCATGAGATGGTGTGACAGCAGGATTGGCTGGGCCCGCTGCAGGTGGGTGTAGCCGGGCATGATCACGCCCATTTGCTCGGTCGCCCGGTCCAACAGCGTCCCCTGCAGGTCGCTGACCAGGGCCTGGACCGCCCGGATCTCGTCCTTCACCCAGAGGTGGACATCGGTCACGACCTGGTCGTTCCGGCTGCGTGCGGTGTGCAGCCGACCGCCCGCCGGGCCGATCTTCTCGATCAGCCGCTTCTCGATATTCAGGTGGATATCTTCGAACTCCTGCCGGAAGGGGAACTGGCCCGACTCGATCTCGGCGAGGATCTCGACCAGGCCCTGCTCGATCGCCTGGGCGTCATCCACCGGAATGATCCCCTGGCGGCCCAGCATGCGGGCGTGGGCGATTGAGCCCCGAATATCCTGCCGGTAGAGCCTCCGGTCAAAGGAGAGCGAGGAGGTGAACCCCTCGGCGGTCTTGTCGGCAGATTTGGTGAAGCGGCCACCCCAGAGCTTGGTCATGCGCAACCCGGCCTCCTTGCGATCCCGATTCCGCATGATTATACACCCATATGCATACACATGCAAGAGAAGCCCTCTTGTCATGCCGGTGGGTTGCCGGTATAGTAGGGAGTATCGGAGGTGAGTGGCATGCCCTTCTTCCCGAGCAAGTACCGGCCGATGAGCGCTGCGCATGGGGAGGGGGATAGTATGCCCTGACCCCGGCTCTCCATACTCCACGACAGATTTCCCCCGGTCGTGGCGGAGGCACCCCCTCTGCCGCGGCCGGTTTTCATTTTGCCCTGGAAAGGATGTACCCCCTGCATGTTCGCTGCAATCCCTACCCGCAACCTCTGGGTCCTGACAATATCCGACGCCCTCTCCCGCTTCGGCGGTCAGTTCCAGTTCTTCGCCGTCATGGCCTTGATCTACACCCAAACCGGCTCGCCCCTGCTCACGGCCCTGCAAATGACAGCCGGTAGCCTGCCATATGTCCTCCTGGCGAAGTGGGCCGGCCAGGTGGCCGACCGCCATGACCCGCGCCGGACGATCATACTCGGCAATCTCGCCATGGCGGCGCTCACCCTCGGCTATCTGCTGACCGATCGCATCTCCCTGTACCTCTTCCTCAATCTGATGGTGGCCTCCGCAGCCACCTTCCAAATGAGCGCCCGGGCGGCCCTCATGCCGCAGTTGGTCGGCAAGGAGAACCTGCTGAAGGCAAATGCCCGCATGGCGACAGTTCGAGGCGGGGTACAGCTACTTGCTCCGGGGCTGGCGGGCACCCTGCTGCTGTTCACGGGGTCAGAGGCCGCCTTTCTGATCAACGCCGTCAGCTACCTGGCCCCGGCTCTGGCCATGCTCTGGGTCACCCCGGTGGAGCCGGTGAAGCGATCGGCCCCCGCCGGCAGGGCGGTCGGCGCCCGCCCTGGTAGTGAAGCCTGGGCCTTCCTGAGCGGCCGGCCCGACCTGCTTATGATCCTCGTCGCTTACGGCGCCTATGAGATCGGCATGTGGGCGGTCAACGCCCTCTTCATTCCCTACACCAGCTCTATCTTGGGTGGCGGGACAGATATCATGGGCTGGTCGGTCTCCTTTTACTTCGGGGCGGGGCTCCTGACCGGGCTCGCAATCGAGCGATGGGGCCACCTCCTCCGCAACCCGCGCCTCCTCTACGCCGCCTACTTCGTGGGGGCGCTGGTCTGGGGCGGCTACTGCCTGACCCGTTCGATCCCGGTGGCCCTGGTCCTGAGCGCTTTCGACGGGCTGGTCTTCACCTACGCCTGGACGCTCTTCGAGACCCGGATTCAGGAAGAGGCGCCGCCCGAGTCTCGCGGTCAGGTCTTCGCCCTGGCCCGTGCTGGCGACGAGATCTGTACGGTGGCCGGGCAGGTGGGCGGTGGCGCCGCAGCGACCTATGCTGGGGTCATTCCCAGCATGGCAGGCTTTGCTGGCCTCACTGTGGTGCTGCTTGGGCTGATCGCCCTCGCCGGTGGGCGGTTCTCGCCAGGGCGGCGACGTGGCGCTATGGTGGAAGGGTAGCTGGCGTAAGCTAGCGAAGACCGCCCGGCAAATCCGCCGGGCGGTCTCTGTTTGGATCCTACTTGTGCGGCGTCCTGTGGGGCAGGAGCGGGAAGTCCCCGCCGGTGCCAAGGCCGTCCAGGACGAGGAACATGACCCCGGTGAACAGGAAGATCCACGTGAACTGCCGTGGGAGGCCGAACCACCGGGGGAGCAACTGCAGAATCGCCAGGGGGATCGAATAGCGAAAGAGGGCGCTGGAGAAGGTCTGCCACAAGGGCCGATAGGTGTGCCTGCTTACCACAAGGGCCACCACGGGAACCATGAGAGGCGAGAAGCCGCTCATGAGCCAGACCGGGTCGAAGGTATCATTTAGCCGCCAGCCATTTCGGCTGATCAATGGCAGAACCTCAAAGAGGGCAACGATCGATGTCCGCGACCACGTAAAGACCCCAGCGCCCGCTCCGAGGACAAACTGGAGCCGGGGGGGCAGGTCTGGCTCGGCAGCGATCACCGCCACGAGCAGTCCCCACGCCAACAGCGACGCGATCAACCCACCCGCAAAGTAGCCGAATCGATAGGGGTACCGCAAGAAGACGACCGGCCCAATGTAGGCCGCCAGCGCACAAAGGACGGTCAGCACCAACCGGTAGTAGGTCCGGGACATCTTCTCCCCCCTTCTCCTCTGCTCAACGACAGGCGTGAGAACGCGCTTCGTCCCTGCATATTCCACCCAGGGTACCGCAATTCCTGGCATCTTGGTGTTTGTCGAACGAATCTCCCGCATCGACACCCAGTTTCGACAGGCCAGGGGAGCGGGCCTCCGCTGGTCTCGCCACGCAACGAAGCCGGGCAACGGCTGCATGCGTCGCCCGGCTCCTGAAAGCGTATCCGTCTAGTCGTCGCCGGACAAAGCCGGCTCTTTCTCCGCAACGTTCTTCTGCACAGCGGCAAAGACCTTGGTAGGAAGGCCGAAGATGTCAATAAAGCCCTTGGCCGCCTTGTGGTCGAACTTATCCGCCTTGTCGTAGGTGGCCAGATCATAGGAGTAGAGCGTTACCGGTGACTTCCGGCCCACGCACTGCGCCGTACCCTTGAACAGCTTCACTCGGACCTCACCGGTCACGGTCTCCTGGGACTTTTGAATGAAGGCGTCCAGCGCCCCCTTCAGCGGGTGGAACCAGAGGCCAAAGTAGACCATCTCGGCGTACTTCTGCTCTAGCCCCAGCTTGAAGTGGTGCAGCTCGCGGGGGAGGGTGATCGTCTCCAGCTCCTTGTGCGCCAGGGTGAGCACGTGGGCTGCTGGCATTTCGTAGACCTCGCGGGACTTGATCCCGACCAGCCGGTTCTCCACGTGGTCAATGCGCCCGACGCCATGCGAGGCCGCAATCCCGTGGACCTTCTCGATCAGGGAGACCAGGTCCATAGCCTCGCCGTCCAGCGAGACGGGTACCCCCTTCTCGAACCCGATTGTCACGTAGGCAGGCTCGTCCGGAGCGTCCTTCGGGCTGACAGTCCATTCAAAGGCGGCCTCCGGGGCCTCCGCCCACGGATCCTCCAGCACCCCGGCCTCGCAGGACCGACCCCACAGGTTCACATCCAGCGAGAAGGGGTTCTCCTTTCCTACCGGCACCGGTATACCATGCTGCATGGCATACTCAATCTCCTCCTCACGGCTCCAACCCCAGTCGCGCACCGGGGCGAGCACCTGGAGGTTCGGGTTGAGCGCTGCCACGGAGACCTCGAAGCGCACCTGGTCATTGCCCTTTCCCGTGCACCCGTGGGCTACGAAGTCCGCCCCTTCCTTCTCCGCGACCTCGACCAGCAGCTTGGAGATCAACGGGCGGGAGAGCGAAGCGGAGAGGTAGTACTTCGATTCGTAGATTGCGTTGGCCTGAAGGGTCGGGAGAATAAAGCTGTAGGCGAACTCGGACTTGGCATCATAAATGTAGCTCTTGATCGCCCCGATCGAGAGGGCCTTCTTTTGAATAAAATCCAGGTCCTTGTCGTTGGCACCCACGTCGATCGACAGGGCGATGACATCGGCGTCATAGTTCTCCTTGATCCAGTGGATCGCTACCGAGGTATCCAGGCCTCCAGAGTAGGCCAGTACGCACTTCTTCTTCGCCATGGAGCGGGCGCCTCCTCACGTGAACGTTGTCCGGCGGGGATCATCTCTTGCATGATTATAACTCCACGTGTATAAGTATGCAATACGGTAAGTGAAGACCGCCCAGCCAAAAAGGGGAGCCCTCCGCCGGAGTGGCTCCCCTTCTCCCGTCTCACTGGGTCCCGCAGAGGCGCCTCAGGCCTCGGACTGCCTCGCTGCCTGCTGGGAAGGGCCCGAGGGCTGGGACGCCCGGCCCAGGCCTCGGAGCAGAAGGCGCATGCCATTCATGGCCACGAGGATCGTCGATCCCTCGTGCCCCACCACCGCTAGCGGCAGAGTGAGCCCGTCGGTCAGGCTGAACCCCACGAGGGCCACGATCACGGCCGCAGCGAAGATCAGATTCTGGGCCACCACGCTACGGGCCGCCCGCCCCAGTCGGAAGGCTTCGGAGACCTTGGAGAGATCGTCTGCCATGAGGACGACATCGGCCGACTCCAGGGCGGCGTCGTTGCCGGCGCCCCCCATGGCGATTCCAAGGCTAGCCTGTGCAAGGGCTGGCGCATCATTAATCCCGTCGCCGACCATGGCGACATGGCCATAGGTCCGCTCCAACGCCCGCACGTACTCCAGCTTCTCAGCGGGCAGGAGGCCGGCCTGGTACTGATCCACGCCGACCTGAGCCGCCACAGTCGCCGCCACACGGTCGTTGTCCCCGGTCAGCATGATAATCTTCTCCACCCCAAGGGCGTGCAGGGCCGCAATTGCGGCACGGGCGTTGACCCGAACCGTGTCCGCGATGCCGATCACGCCGAAGGGCTGACCATCTACCTGGACGAGAACGGCGGTCTGGCCCTGGTCCTCGATCAGATCAGCCTGGCCCAGGAGCCAGTCGGAACCGGTGGCGGTCGCCAGACGCCTGCTCCCCACCCGAACCTCCCGTCCCAGCACCTGAGCGGTAACGCCCATGCCAGGCTGCTCGACCACATGATCGGCAGATGGGATCCCCCCGAACCGCTCCCGGGCAGCGGCGACAATGGCCGTGGCGAGAGGGTGGCCGGAGTGCTCCTCAGCGGCCGCCGCGAGGCGCAGCAACTCCGCTTCGGACACGCCGGGGGCAGCCTGAAGCGACTTCAGGCGGGGCTTGCCCTCGGTGAGCGTACCGGTCTTGTCGAAGGCGACAACCTTGATCTGCCCAGCCCGCTCAAGATAGGCGCCACCCTTGAAGAGAATGCCTCGCCGGGCCCCAGCGGCCACCCCGGAGAGCAGCGCAGCGGGGGTCGCGATCACCAGGGCACATGGGGACATGACCACCAGTAGCTGCATGGCCAGGTAGAAGCTGTCGGACCACCCCCAACCGCTCACCAGAGGCGGTGCGATCCAGGCGATCAAGGCCACCGCAACGACAGCCAGCGTGTAGTAGCGGTCGATCCAATCGACCAGTTGTTGGGACTTGGCCTTGTGCTCCTGCGCTTCCTCTACCAGCGAAATAATGCGCGCCAGCGTAGATTCAGTGGCCAGTTTGGTCACCCTCACGACCAGGCGGCCGTTGGTGTTCAAGCTTCCCGCAAAGACAGGCATTCCCGGCTCCTTGTCCACGGGCACCGATTCGCCGGTGATCACCTGCTGGTCCAACGCCGAGCGCCCTTCGACAATCTCCCCGTCGGCAGCCAGTCGCTCGCCCGGCCGGACAATGACCAGGTCGCCCACCCGCAACTCTTCGACCGGGATCAGGTCCTCCTCCCCCCCAGGGCGGCGGACCCGCGCACTCTCAGGCCGCAAGGTCATGAGCGACTCAATCGCCTTCCGGGTCCGTCCCGCTGCGTACTCCTCCAGCGCATTCGACAAGGCAAAGAGGAAGATCAGCACCGCACCCTCGCTCCAGCGACCCAGGAACGCTGCCCCCATCGCCCCGAGTACCATGAGCATGTCAATGTTCAAGCTTCCCTTTCGGAGGGCCTCCAGCCCATCCACCACCCGAAGGTAGCCGCCCGCCAGATATGCGAGCAGATAGGAGGCCATTGCCACCCAGGCAGGAAGCCCGAGGGCCGGTCGCTCCAGTACCCACCCAACCAGCAGGAAGACTGCGCTCAGAGCCGTGGCCCGCACCAGCGGGCGCAGTTCAGCGTCCAGTTGCCAATCACGAATTCTCCCCATAGGAGCCCAGCCTCCCCCTTCGAGCCTTAGAACAATTCTAATCTAGAACCATTCTAACCAAAGGGGAGGCGCTTGGCAAGTCATGGTGATCATAATCACAAAGAAAAACCCTGCCAACAAGTGGCAGGGCGGTATTTACGCGCTGGTACGCCTAGTCGGCCACGTGCTGCTGGCCTTGCGCACAAGCAGGACAGAAGCCATAGTAGAGGAACTGCCCGCCGATAATGCGGAACCCGGTCTGGCGCGAGACCTCCCCTTGAAGGTCCTCGGCATGCGAATGATCGAGGTCAACAATCTGCTTACACCGCACGCATACCACGTTGACGTGGGCCTCGGTGTTCAACTCATAGTGAACGGCGCCATCTGCGTCGGGTCCAAGCTCGTAGAGCAACCCCTGGTCCCTCAGCGCGCTCAGTGTATTGTAGACGGTCGCCAGGCTCACCCCTGCGTGGGTTCGCCGCGCCGATTCGTAGACGTCGTGAACCGTTGGATGATGATGTCCCGACATATGCGCAAGGGCCCGGCAGATAGCTCCCCGTTGCGAGGTCAGCTTGAGACCTGCAGACCGCAAGCCTGCGGCAAACCGGTCATCCGCCTGATGCTGGGTCACGTCGGTACTGGCTGTCGTCATTGCTTCTTCACCCCCGGAACTGAGAATCATTCTAACCCCTAGTATACCAGAACTCTCTCCCGCGAAATACCCCCCTAGAAGCCAATCTCGCTCAGGAAGGACTTGAGCTTCCCCGCCGACTCCTTCAGGGCGGCCAATTCCGTGTCCGAGAGCGGAATTGGTACCGCCTCGGCCACACCGTTTCGCCCGACCACGCTCGGAACGCCCATGCAGACGCCGCTGATCCCATGGTAGTCCTCCAGGTAGGACGAGACCGGCAGAATTGACCGCTGATCGTTCAGGATCGCCTCGCAGATCCGCCCCAGCGCCAGAGCGATAGCGTAGTAAGTGGCGCCCTTTTTCTGGATGATGCTATAGGCTGCAGTCCGGGTCTCCTCATAGATCCGCTCCCGCTGATCCGGCGAGATATGCCAGCGCTCACCCGATCCGGGATAGTCCAGCGAGACGCCAGCAACGCTGGCGCCGGACCAGATCGCCACCTCACTGTCGCCATGCTCGCCGATAATCGATCCGTGAACCGAGCGCGGGTCCACCCCGAGGTGCTCAGCGATCAGATACCGGAAGCGAGAGCTGTCCAGCAGGGTGCCGGACCCGATCACCCGCTCCTTCGGCCAACCGGAGAGCTTGAGCGCAACCTGGGTCAGGATATCGACCGGGTTGGTTGCGATCAGGAGGATCCCATTCTGATTGTACTGGGTGACCTGCTTGATAATCGAATCAAAGATCGCCACGTTGCGGTTCATGAGGTCAATGCGGGTCTCACCGGGCCGCTGCGCCGCCCCCGCTGTGATCACCACGATATCGGCGCCAGCGCAGTCCGGGTAATTTCCAAGGGAGATCCGCATGGGGTGCGCCAGCATGAGCCCGTGGTTCAGGTCCAGCACATCTCCCAGGGCCTTCTCCTGGTTGACGTCAATAATCACCAGTTCGGTGGCAATCCCCTTCACCAGGACCGTATACGCAAACGTAGCTCCCACCGCACCGCAGCCAATTAGTACGATCTTAGACATCCTCGTTGGATGCCTCCTTGCCTCTGTATTTCCGCCCGCCTCATCTCTTGGCGGATCGCCCGTGAACAGGCTCTACCTGCTCCGATAGATTCAACCTCTTGCGGCGAGAGGATACCTCCCACACAACCGCGTCTGGCCTGATTCATGAAGGAATTACACGGTTTCCGCCTTTGCCAGAGAGGAGTGAAACCAACCATGGGGGAACTCTTTCACCATGAGGTGGTTCCCGTATGCAGCAGAATGTGACGCGGCCCCCGCAGGTGGCGTTGCGGGTGGCTAGTCTGGAGCGCTCTCTCCGGTTTTACCTCTCCCTGCCGGATTTTGTTCGCGCCTCCGGAGGGGCGCCGGACGAGGTGATTGGGCCGGGGGGAGTCCCGCTGCTCCTCGGAGGACCGGGGCTTGTTCCGCCGTCGGGGGTGCCTGAGGCCGCTCCGGGGGCCTGGGTCTACTTGAACCGGCCTGACCTGCCAGCGCTCGCCGCCGAACTAAACCAGCAGGGGATCACGGGCGCCGAGTTGATCGAGCCCTACCCCGGCTACCGACACCTGCTCCAGCCCGATCCCGACGGGTATGTACTTGCCTTCTGGGAATCGCTCCCCGTGGCGGACGATGAGGTCATTGCCCTCTACCGCAGCGGGGTTGACCGGCTACGGGCCGCCCTGGCGGGTCTGACCGAGGCCGACCTGGCGCTCCCACGGGCCCCGGGCAAATGGACGATCCGGGAGATCATCCACCACCTGGTCGACTCCGACCTGGCGACCTTTCACGTGATCCGTCTGGCGCTCGCCCTACCCGGGCGGACGATTCACCCCGACGTTTGGGAGCCAGACGAGTGGATGACCGGTCTGGCCTGCGCCGACCGGCCAATTGCGCCGGCGATCGATCTTTTCGCCGCCTCTCGTGCCTGGGTGCTGGAAGCCGTCGCGACTCTGCCCGATTCCCTCTCGCGCTGGGTCCAGTGGCCGAGTGGTTACCGGGCCGAGGTCCGGGACCTCCTTCGTCAGGTGGGTGGCCATGCGATCCACCATCTGATCCAGGTGGAGGAGACCAGGAAGAAGCACGGGAGGTAGGACCCGCACCGTTCACACGCGATTTTGGTCCGGGAGAGAACCAATCGCTCCCAAAGAACACTCATAAACACGGGGAGCGCACCCGTGCCTGCAAGGAGGTTCTGCCCATGACATCCGTCTTCCTCTACCTGTTCTATGTCGGAGCTGGACTGACCCTGGTCTCGGTCGTGCTTGGCATGGTCGACCTGGGCGGAGGCGATGGCGCCGGTGGCGACCTCTCCGCCGGACACGACTTCGGTGGGCACGATCTCGGTGGGCATGGCCCGGGTGGGCATGGTCCCGGCGGGCATGACCTTGGCGGGCACGATGCAGGTGCTCACGCCTCCAGCATGAAGCTGGGCGCCATCTCACCGGTGAACTTCCAGACGATCGTGGCGGCGCTCACAGGCTTTGGCGGCGTCGGCTACCTAACCATTGCCTACGGTGCGGCCGGATTCCTCCTTCCGCTGCTAGCCGCTCTCACCGGAGGCATGACCGTGGCCTGGCTGGTTTACCGGTTCCAGTCCTTCCTGAAGCGGAACGAGCGCATCCTGGGCCCCACCTCCTACGTAGGGCTCGTGGGAAAGCTGACCGTGCCGATCCGGGAGGGTGGGACGGGTGAGGTAGTCTACACGCAGCAGGAGTCCCGCATGGTCTCATCCGCCCGGTCGGTCGACGGAAAGCCGATCCCCAAGGGCGAAGAGGTCGTGATCCTTCGCTATGAGAAGGGCGTGGCTTACGTCCAACTCTGGCGTGAGTTCATGGATCAGAAATCGGAATAGGGAGGATTGAACACAATGAGCGGCCCCGCGATTATCGCCGGCGTAACGATTCTGGTTGTCCTGCTGATCTTCGGGCTTGCGGCCTCCATGTACCGCAAGGTACCACCGAACCGTGCGTTGATCGTCTATGGTCTTGGCGGCCCCAAGGTCTCCAAGGGCGGCGGTCTGGTCGTCTGGCCCCTGATTCAGTCAGCCCAGGAGCTCTCCCTGGAACTCATGTCGTTTGATGTAGTGCCGCAGCAAGACTTCTACACTGCGCAGGGCGTCTCGGTTACCGTGGAAGCGGTCGCCCAGATCAAGGTCAAGTCCGACACCGAATCGATCCTGACAGCCGCCGAGCAGTTCCTCTCCAAGACGGTCGAGGAGCGTCACGGGGTGCTGAAGCTGGTCATGGAGGGCCACCTTCGTGGCATTATTGGCCAGCTCACCGTCGAGTCGATTGTCAAGGAGCCCGAAATGGTCGCCGACCGCATGCGGGCCAACGTGGCTGATGACATGGCGAAGATGGGTCTCGAGGTAATCTCCTTCACCGTTAAGGAGATCCGCGATAAGAATGACTACATTGCCAACATGGGCCGCCCCGACACCGAGCGGATCAAGCGAGCGGCCGAGATCGCCGCCGCTGAGGCGCACCGTGACACCGAGATCAAGCGGGCGGAGGCCCTGCGGGAGGCTGCCGTCGCCAAGGCGAAGGCCGATCAGGAGACGGTGCTGGCGCAGGCCGCCTCCATGACCCGCCAGGCCGAGGCGCAGCGTGACTTGAACCTGAAGCGTGCCGAGTACGAGGCGGAGACAAAGAAGGCACAGGCCGCAGCCGACAAGGCTTACGACATTCAGTCCAACACCATGCAGCAGCAGGTGATCGCTGAGTCTGTCAAGGTGCAGCAGGTCGAGCGCATGGAGCAGGTGAAGGTCCAGGAGGCCGAAATCCTGCGGCGCGAGAAGGAACTGATTGCGACCGTCCTGAAGCAGGCAGAGATTGAGCGGCAGAAGCAGGAGGCCCTCGCCTCTGCCCAGGCCCGCAAGCTGGAGATCGAGGCCGCAGGCCAGGCCGCAGCCGTCAAGGCCGCCGGTGAGGCGGAGGCCCAGGTGAAGAAGCTACAGGGCTCGGCCGAAGCCGACGTGGTCCGGCAGAAGGGTATGGCCGAGGCCGAGGTGATTCTGGCCAAGGGTAAGGCTGAAGCCGAAGCGATGCGAATCAAGGCCGAGGCCTACAAGGAATACGGCCAGGCCGCAATCCTCGACCGGCTGCTGCCGGTGCTGCCTGAGCTCATGCGGGCCGCCGCGGAGCCGCTCTCCAAGATCGACCGGGTCACGATCCTCTCCCAGGGCCAGGGCGCCGAGGTGGGCATTAACAAGTACATGGGCGACATCGCCCGTGTTGCCACCACCGCCCCGACCATTCTGGAAGGGCTGACCGGCCTGTCCATTCAGGAACTGCTCCACCAGATCCCCGGCCTGGAGGCCAAGGTTCAGCAGCTGACCTCGGCCCCCGTCCACCCCGCCGAGTCCGCTCCTGCGGCGGCAGCGCAACAGCCGCAGGCTAACGCCGAGGAGTAATCTTACGGCCAGGAGGACCCTCCCCCCAACCAGGGCGGAGGGTCCTCCTTTTTCTGTCCCGATTCGAACCGAATGCCATCATCTTACGTAGTAGGATATAGAATACATTTTCTGTCTAATGCGGTACGAAGGGGTGGTTGCATTGGTCTCTCGTCCTGAGTCGGATGGGGGTCAGACAGGGCCACAGGTCATTGTGACCCATTTTGTCGACCTGACCCAGCTTGCGCTGGTGAAGCCCGACATGAAGACCCTGGCCGTTCAGGGGCGCGGAAACACCTTGGAGTGGCCCGCCAAGTTCCGCCGCGCCATGCGTGCGGTCTGCCAGGACCGGGCTCTACCCTGGGCCGTCCCTCCCAGGCTCATGGTGGCCGCGGTTCCGAGCCGGGGGCTGCTCTTGCTGTGGCCGGGAGCGGAGGATGAGGCCCGCGGCTTCGTTGTGCGCCTCAGCCCCGCCGGCCGGCGGATCACAACCGATCTGACCGAGGGCTTTGCCGCTCTTGGCATGAACCTCAGCCAGGAGATTGTGATTGCGATCCCCGTGACCCGGTATCTGCATCCCGTTCACGGCGAGTGCCTGGCCCTGCACTTTCGGGCTGCAGAGTTCCTGCCAGAGAAGAGCCGTACAGCCGCCGCACTGATCCCCTGAGGCCCACCACATAACCAGGCCGATCATGGCAAAGAGCCCCCGGTCGCAGGCCGAGGGCTCTTCGTTCCGAACCGGAGTGGGGGAGCACGCTACACCAGCGAACCCAGCGCCTGGTCAATGATCGCCAGAGCCCTGTCCGCATCGGCCTGGGTGATCGTGTAGGGCGGGAGCATGCGGAAGACCGTGCCCGCTGTCACGTTGGCCAGCAGCCCCAGCTCATGGCACTTGGCCAACAGCGGCCCCCCAGGCTGGCTCAACTCTAGCCCGAGCATGAGCCCGTAGCCGCGCACCTCCTTGACCAGCGTCGGGTACTTGGCCTTCAGGTCGGTCAGCCCGGCCAGCAGGTACTCGCCCATGGCCCGGGCGTTGGCAACCAGGTTCTCCGCCAGCACCGTCTTCAGCGTGGCCACCGCCGCAGCGCAGGCCACGGGGTTGGCGCCGAAGGTCGTCCCGTGATCCCCAGGCTGGAAGCCCTCCGCCACCTCGGCGGTGGCGCAGAAGGCGCCAATCGGCAGGCCGCCGCCCAGGCCCTTCGCCAGGGTGATGATATCCGGCGTGACGCCCAGACCCTGGTAGGCGAAGAAGTGGCCGGTCCGACCAAGGCCGCACTGGATCTCATCGAAAATGAGGAGGGCACCGACCGAGTCGCAGAGCGCCCGAACCTGGGCGAGGTACTCCGGCGAGTTGCCGTGGATCCCGCCCTCGCCCTGCACCGGCTCCAGGATCACAGCCGCCGTCTCCTCGCTGACAACGGCCTTCAGCGCATCAATATCGCCGAACGCCGCGTACTGAAACCCCGCGGGCAGCGGGCCAAACCCCTCCTGAATCTCCGGCTTCGCGGTGGCGGTCACCGCCGCCAGCGTCCGCCCGTGGAAGGAGTGGGTGACCGAGACGATCCCATTCTTCTGAGGCAACCCCCTCCGGTACTGGTACTTGCGCGCCAGCTTGAAGGCTCCCTCATTCGCCTCTGCGCCGGAGTTGCAGAAGAATACCTTCGCCAGGCCGCCCTGGGCGGTGAGCAACTCGGCGAGCGCCGCCGCTGGCTCTGTAAAGTAGAGGTTAGAGGTGTGGATCAGGGTGGACGCCTGCTGGGTGATCGCGGCCACCACCGCCGGGTGCGCGTGGCCCAGCAGATTGACCGCAATGCCGCCCAGGAAGTCCAGGTACTCCTTGCCGTCGGCGTCCCAAACCTGCACCCCCTGACCCTTCACCAGGGCGATTGGATACCGACCATAGGTGGACATGATGTGGGCATTCGTCCGCGCCATGAGAACTTCACTACGGGTCACCGTATCACTCGCCATGCTCATGCCCTCCCTCTATTTCATGACCATCGTGCCGACGCCCCGGTCGGTAAAGATCTCCAGCAACAGGCTGTGGGGGACCCGACCGTCGATGATATGAACCCGGTTCACCCCGCCCGCCAGGGCCGTGAGACAGCACTCCAGCTTGGGGATCATCCCGCCTTCCAGCTTCCCTTGAGCCATCCAGGCCTGAACCTCCTGGACGGTGATCCGGGTGAGCAGGGAGGACGGGTCGTCCTTGTCGGACCGGACCCCCTCCACGTCGGTGAGGAGCACCAACTTCTCGGCCCCCAGGGCCGATGCAATCGCGCCAGCCACCGTATCGGCGTTGATGTTATACGGCTGACCGCTCGGCCCCAGCCCGATCGGGGCGATGACCGGCACGAACCCCGCCGTTGTCAGCGTCTCCAGGACCGACACGTCCACCGCCGCCACATCGCCTACGAAACCGAGATCGACCACTTCGCCCGTCTTGGCGGAGTGGTGCAGGTGTTTGGACGCCCGAATCAGCCCGCCGTCTTGGCCGGAGAGGCCCACCGCTTTGATCCCCTGGGCCGCAAGGTGGGTCACGATCTCCCGATTGGTCTTGCCGACGAGGACCATCTGGGCGATTGCGACCGTGGGGGCATCGGTCACGCGCAGGCCGTCAATGAAGGTCGGCTCGAGCCCCATCTGCTTGGACATGGCCGACACCTCCGGGCCACCCCCGTGCACGACGATCGGGTTCATGCCCACGAACTTCATGAGGGCGATATCCTGCATGACTGCATCTTTCAGGGGGGCCGCTGCCATGGCCGCACCGCCGTACTTGATCACCACCGTCTTGCCGGAAAACTGGCGGATATAGGGCAGAGCCTCTGCCAGGACCGCCGCCTTGTCGATCACCTGCTGGTTCACATGTGCGCCTCCCAAATGTATCGGGATGAAGTGTGCAAAATTATAACTCCGGGCGCATATTTATGCAAGCCCGGAGTTCCTCGCGTCACATGGGTTTGGGTTCCCTGGGGTTCAGTCCATGGCCGGCCTCGCTCGCCTCGTAGCGAGCCTTCCCAGAGCAGTGATCACATATGTAGACAGCCCCAGTCTTCACAGCACCCGGCTCGGGTCGGCCACAGAGGGAGCAGCGGAGCGGCTCGGGACCCGTGGAGGAGACGGGCTCCGCCTGGCGCCGGACCAGCACCGGCTCCCCGCCCAGACGCCGCTGGAGCGCCATGGTCATCGGGCCACCGACCATGAACTCAATCCTTGGGTAGGTGGGGTCGTCGGTGGTGACCTGCACCCGCTGAACCCCCGCCTTCACCTGGCGAACGTGGCTCAGGGGGATCCCATAGGGCTCCCCGTCGGGCGGGAGAACCCAGAGGTGCTCGGTCGACAGGAGGAGGAGCCTTACCCCAAGGATACGATCGCGATAGAGGATAGCCACCGGCAGGAGCAGCATGACCAGGGGCTGCCGGAGCCAGAAGAGCAGGAGGAGTAAGGCGACCATTCCAAAGACGTAGAGCAGCTCCTTCACGGCTACACCGTACTCCCGGCTGAGCACCACCGCTGCGCCGGCCTCCCGCTCGGTCTGCGGGACCGTCTCAGGATCGGCCGCCCGAGCGGCCTCGATTGCCTGGGCAATCTGCTCCCGGAACTGCGGTGCGATCGCGTTGAGGCTCAACCTCCGCCTGATCTTTCCTGCCTGCCAGCGGAGGTACCACGCCCTCTCCCTGCCAATCATCTCGGCCTTGGCAAGCGGCACCGGTAGCGAGTGCATACTCAGGCCAACCTGGCTGGTCACCAGGACGCCATCCACCAGGATATACGTTTCGCTCTGCGACCAGAGCACCGCATATAGACCGAACCAGTACCACATGGGTGTGCTTGACCCCATCCACCACTCCAGGAGGGCGACCAGCGCGACAAAGCCAGCCACACACCACCTGAGCCAGGAGCGTTGCACCCGATGGACCTGGACCATCTGCCTCCCCCTCCACGCCGAGGATCGTTGGCCCCCGCCACCGGGGCGCAGGTCCACTGGTTACCGGTTAGAACCCTCCCGTGCGACCGGGCGAGGCATGGGTAGCCGTGGGCGAGCTGGTTGCAGCCCCAGGGCGCGAATCACCATGGGCAGGTTGCGGCGACCCCATCCACCACAGTGATCGGGATCGTTCAGATCCACCCACTCCAGGGCGCCAATGGAGTCGTTGGTCGCCGGGTTGTCGCCGACCCGGGGCCTCCCCTCCTTGATCTGGCAGTGGAAGAAATGGCGCACGTAGTCCCGGCCGGGCGGAGCCTCCTTCAGGAGCATCGGCCCGATCTCGACCTCCACGCAGCACTCCTCCATAAGCTCCCGTCGGAGCGCCTGCTCCAGGGTCTCACCTGGCTCCAGCGTCCCGCCCGGGAAGTTCCAGTACCAGGCGTTCTCCTTCGGGTAGAAGTACCGGACCAGCAGCAGGCGACCCTCTTCCACAATCAACGCGTACGCTTTCTGTCGCACGGCATCACTCCTCCCGCGCAACATGGGTTGGCAGCGGTGCACGCTGCATAAGATCCTTACCTTTCATCCATTCCGCAACGGGGGTCCAATTCCCTCCCGCGGGACCACCGCCGGACGCGACAAGAAGGAGGCCCCCGCCGTGGGTGGCGGGGGCCTCAGGTCGCTATTCGAGCCCCAGCAGGGTCCAGTGGCCCTCTGGCGTCATGGCCAGGATCTCCAGTTGCTCGTCGCCGGTGAAGTCGCCCAGGATCGGGTAGTACTCCCCGTCATCGGGCAGCTGTGCCGTACCACGGGATGTGAAGCCGTCGGTGGTGATATCGAAGAACTCCACGTAGCTCGGGCTGGACCTGTGGGTGACGATCAGCACAGGCTTTCCGCTCAGTATGCCTGCCCCAGCGCCGATAATCGGAGCGGAGGCGGGGTTGGGCATCTCCTGTCCCCGGTTGAAGACCAGGCCCTTGTCCCGCTCCACGGTGTAGAGGGCCACCTCAATGGTCTCCTCGTTTACCTTGTTGATCCCCATGAGCAGGCGGCGCCCGTTCAGGGTTAGGAAGGTCTGTGCAGGCCAGTCCGGGAACTCGGTGTAGGAGAAGTCGCCGACCTTTTCGGAGTCCTTGTCAATGTAGAAGCGGTTAATAAACCCAAACAGACCCTGGTCATCCTGGATCAAGGTCACCATCTCCTGCTGGCCCTCACCGCTGAAGTCGCCTACATAGACATGGGCGATGCCGGCCGTGGGAACCTGATCAACCTTTCCCTCCGGGTTGACGAAGAGGACTGCCTTCTCGGAGACGACGATCGCACGGGTGACGCCGTCGTTGAAGGGAACGCCGTAGGAGACGTCCTTCACGGCGCCGACGGGCTGGATGATCTCAAAGGCTGGGGTGAACTCGCCGTTCGCATAGTCAAAGAGGGTGAGGACCGTGTTTTCGCCGTTGGTGTTGGCGAGGGAGAGCATGCCCTTGCTGTGGTAGTCGAAGGCGGTGAAGGTTGTCTTCAACTGACCGCTGGCCAGACGGGTCACGCCGGCGAGGTCGGTAGGCTTGGGCGTGGTGGTCTTGGTCTCAGTGGTCTTGGCCTCTGCGGGCGGTGTGGGCTCTGGCGGGATCGACTCCGGCGGCTCGGCGAAGACGATCAGGGCGACCACGGCGAGCACGATTGCACCGAAAAAACCGCCCACCCAGTACCAGATTAGCGACCGCGATTTGCGCAGCGGCTGGACGTAGCTCATTGGCTGGGGTTGGCCGTAGGCCGGAGGTTGGCCGTAGCCCGGTGCCTGACCATAGGCCGGGGGCTGCCCGTAGCCCGGTGTCTGACCATAGGCCGGGGGC